>CERC01066865.1_pt1 | contig 168557 bp, 171 predicted proteins | sample 530921 | NCBI WGS metagenome assembly CERC01 (sample SAMEA2621099, study PRJEB7988) | marine metagenome | isolation source: saline water (ENVO:00002010), including
TAATTCAATTCTAGACTTAATCAAACGATGATTTAGGTGGGGTGTTCACAGCACCCCACCACCTGATCATGTTCTAATATTTTAGCAAATCCCAAATATGCCAGCAAGTAGATAGGGCTATATTCCAAACCGAAAGAAGCCTCAATTCATCCGATTGAAATCACAAGAAGTAAAAACAAAATCCCAACAAAACTATATATAAATTACCATGGGTGTTGTGCTTTTTTTGTGGTGCATTAGGATGCGTTGAGTTTAAAACAGGAAATAACTTAACAAGGTTCGGATATAAACCATTAAACAAAAAAACGGAGATTCTCATGAAAAAGTTATTAGTTGGCTTAACACTTATGTGCTCAGCATCCTTATTTGCTAACTGCTATGAAAACATATCTTACTTTTCATATAGTATGGACATGAATAAAAAAGAAATTGTTCAAGAATTTATGAGCGTAAAATACAATGTCGACTCACACTCAATAGTAGGAGTTGAGTATGTTGAAAAGACAAAAGAGTCCCGCTTTTTAGATTATGTAGCCTATGGCCTTGATAAGGGGTTGCATTTTATTAACTCGGACAACTGTAATCCTGATAAGCCAAGTGCCGGTGATGCAGGTACAGGTGAGTTTATTGTAGATTATTTCAATAAAGAGGATCAGGCATGCACTATGAGTATTTCTGTTGATGGCGTATCCGCTTACGGCGACTTTTCATATGACATTGATCTTGCTTCGAGCAACGATCAAATTATCTGTGAAGACTAAGCAATTTCATTAGTCTCTGTTTAGAAAAGCAGAGACTAAAACAAGTTTCACAAAAAATTATAAATAAGATTGAAAAATAAACGCTCTTTTTACAGAGCGTTTTTTTATATTGTTTATCTTTGGGAAGCTTCTTTAAGAAGGTTTTTGGCAATGATCATGATCATTACTTCGTTTGTGCCAGCACCGATTTCGTTAAGCTTGGCATCTCTCATAAGTCTTTCAACTGGGAACTCCCTAGAATAACCATAGCCACCATGAAGTTGAATAGCATCAAGAGCAATTTTTGTTGCCATTTTTGGAAGCTGTAGCTTAACCATTGAAGCTCTTGTATTGGAAACTTTTCCTTCGTCCCATAGTTTACAGGAGTCATATAGGAACGTTCTCATCATTTCTGTTTCAGAGGCCATCTCAGCAATCATCTTTTGGATTAATTGAAAGTTGCCAATCGGTTTTCCAAATTGCTCTCTCTCTGTGGCGTATTTAATACACTGATCAACACAGGCCTGAGCGATGCCTAAAGAGATGCCAGAGATAGTAAGTCTTTCGATCTCAAGGTTTTTCATCATGTGATAAACAGAGTCACCTTCGTTTCCAACTCTGTTCTCTTCAGGAACCTTAGCATTTTCAAAGCTTAGTTCACCTGTAGGGGAGCCTCTCATTCCCATTTTATGAATTTCTTTTGAGACGGAGTAGCCTTCGCAGTCTTTTGTATCCACAATAAAAGTGGTTAAGTCTTTCTTGTCTTTGCCAGTTCTTGTGTAAAGGTAGACAGTGTCTGCAAATTGAGCGTTGGTGATCCACATTTTGTTTCCATTGATCACGTAGTGCCCGTCGGCCTTTGTGGCTTTACACTGCATTCCAACCGCATCAGAGCCATAACCTGGCTCACTCATTCCCATTGCACCTATGTGCTCACCTGAGATAAGTTTAGGAAGATATTTTGCTTTTTGCTCGGCAGAAGCGTTTGAGTTTATGTTGTTCACACAAAGCATGGAGTGGGCAAGATAAGAAAGCGTTAGGCCTGGGCAGGCCTTTCCGAACTCTTCCATAACAATTGTTGCTTCTGTTGCTCCAAGGCCGGCTCCGCCGTATTCTGGGTCAGCGGTGATGCCAAGTAGGCCAAGTTCGCCCATCTTTTTAAAAGCTTCGATGTTAAAAGTTTCGTGAGTGTCGTGATGCTCCGCTTTAGGAGCGATTTCGTTTTGAGCAAAATCTTTGCAAACTTGTGCAAGTTGTCGTTGTTCTTCAGTAAAGTACCACATGTATGTTCCCTTTTATTCTCGAATATTTGAAACCCTATATATAATAACTACTGAGCAAAAACAAATATTAGAGCTTAATTAAGCAATTTCCACTGGATATAAAGGATAAATTGTTGCTAGAATAAACCTCATCAATTTAGGGAGGAATGATTGCAACTTACGACACCTGAGGCCAAGGGATATGATACGGTGTTTCCAGGAGAAAACTGGTTTTTCTTTTGGCGAACTTCGCCTTCGCTTTGGGAAAGCAAACTAAGTGAATTCCAAGGGCCTTCCCCAATCTTTGTTCCCATTTTTTGGGGACTGCACAATGAAAGTCCAGATGTATTGGATTTTGGCAACTACAGGCCAGAGACAGATCTAAAGCGTTTGTATGACTGTGCTCAAAAAGTTGGAAAAGAACTGGTGTTCTTACTTCCTTTGTCACCAGCTCCATTCCTGCCTAATGGGGGATTGCCATCCTACCTAGCAAGAAACCTATTAGTTGATGAAAGAGGACTTGCAGTCACGGTTCTAGACAATGATGGCCGACTTAACAAACTGTATTCATTTTACGATCCAAGAGTCTTTCAGGCATTTAGAGGTTTTTGCAATTCTATAGCTCGCTACTTAAGTGAGAATGCAATAGCGTGCGAAGTCTTTGGCGCCAACGCTTCCTCTGTTGAATCTGGAAGGGTGAAAAGCTATTTCAATGACCACTCTACGACTTTTAACAGAGGGTTTGACCGCTACCTTGCACAATTGGCCCATGACGGAGAGTTGGACAAGGAAAGAGTTGCAAGTGATCCAAGTGAAGTGGAAAGACTAAAAAAGAGCTATTCGAATCAAATTCAGTCTTTATATGAACAGGCCGCTAAAGAGTCTTTAAGTGCAAACTGGGCGGGAGAGTTGAACTTTGCCTTTCTAGGAGGAGCAAGCTCAGACATATTTGAAAGAACAAGTGAGCACTGGGAACACCCCAGCAGCTACTTAGGCTCCTTGCTTGGAATGACAACTCTAGACTTCATTCCAAGCTCAGTTCTTCTATCTCCGGGAATAAAAAATGAGCCATTGTTAAAGGCGCTTGGGGCAATTGTTAGCGAGCCTTTCATTCGCTCTCATATGCAAAATGAGTTGTATGACGAGGAGTATTCTTCTAAGTTTAATCCAATTGTATTTTTTGAACTATACCGAAACAGCAATCCTGAGGCCTTCTTAAAGGATGGTCTTGTCCAGTTTTTGGAAAGACAATATGCTTGGACATTTCGCTTTAAGAGGGAGCTTAAAGTAAACTTTGATGAGGAGTTTGGTGATAAGGTTCGATTCTTTAAAGGTGAGGGGCTTGATTCTTCTGAATTCCAAAGTGTGATAAAGCTTTTCATGAATGGATCCAAAATCTTTCTGGATCTTTCCGGGATGAATGAAGACCTGGTTCGCAGACTTGATACTTTTGTCTTAGAGAACTCACTTAAAGAAGAAAAAATAAATTATGTAAGCCCTGTAAGTAAAATCACGCTAGGGGAGGGAGTCATAATTACTTATAGCTCTGAGAAGCTGAATAGCGTTCCCCTTGTAAAAAAGCTGAAGTTTTGGGAAACACTTGTCTCATATTTTAATATAAGGCATCTGGATATTGAGACTGATGAAGATGGTGTTTTCTATTTCTGGCATAGCAGGCCATCGAACGCTTATGAATTAAGCTATGAAGAAATTAGAAGGGTTTCTTTGTACAACACCACAAGCTATAAAAAGAAGGCCAAAATCTCCGGCGCTAAGAACTTTGCTTTCTTAAAAACCGTCGACCAACAAAAAGTTGAAGTGCGCTCAACACCCATTGGTATTGAGGTTCAACTATTGCCAGGGGGATCTGTCTCCTTGGACTTTGGATTTTACGAGTAGAGTATGCGAAAGAACTTAAGTTTAAATTTACTATACAGAATATTGAACGAGGGTGAGGAGGGATCACTCGTGGAAGTGATAAACTTCTTCTCTGAGGAAGGGCCGATTAATTCCAAACTAATAAACAATCTGTATCAGCCATTCCGTTTTCACAATGAATCTAAGCTTTTATTCAAAACCTTGGAAGAGCTAGGCCAATTTGCTCTTGAAGTTTGCCAGGAAACCTCGTCAGCTGAAGTCTTTATTCTTTCAAATGTCGATTACAATATTGGTCTTGATACATGCAATGACGCTAGAAGTTTTAGAGAACTTTTTAGAAGATATGGCAATGTGATTGAGAATCCTGATCAGTCTAGAAAGAAATCCAATATTTTTAACAAATTTTTTAATTAACTGAGAACGAGTTTTCAATCACTTATCCCTTGTCGGGAATGAGAACGTCCAGTATTTACAACCTCTGTTGCCATATTGTGTCATATACCTTACAACCCCTTAAAACCTTAAGGAAGTTATGACAAAGCCATCTTTTTTTGATCTTACAATAAGTGATCTTGCAGATGAATTAGTGGCAGCTGGCCATAAGAAATTTGCAGCAACACAGTTATTTGAATGGGTATATGACCGCAAGATTCTCGATATTGAGTCTTGGACCAATGTATCTAAAAAGTGTAGAGAATGGCTTAGTGAAACATATTCCTTTGATCTTCCAAAAGTCATATTTCACGCGAAATCATATGATGGAACCAGAAAGTTTTTGGTTCAATTCGAAGATAAGCAAACTGTTGAAACAGTTGTTATACCTGCAAGGAACAGACTTACCCAGTGTATCTCGTCTCAAGTCGGATGCGCTATTGGTTGCACCTTCTGTCACACTGGAACGCAAGGTCTTAAAAGACATTTAAAGCCTGGTGAAATTACAGGCCAGTTTATGTCTGTAAGTCTTTGGCTTAGAGAAAACGTTCATGAGGAAGAAAGGCTTACAAACATCGTCTACATGGGACAAGGTGAGCCTCTTCACAACTATGAAAACGTGAAAAAGGCCACGATCAACTTTTTGGAGCAAAAAGGTTTAGGCCTAAGCCAGAGAAAGATTACTCTTTCCACGTCAGGGCTTGTTCCAAAGATTAAAATGCTTCACGACTTTCCACCAGTAAACATTGCAATCTCGCTTCACTCTGCAAAAAATGACACAAGAACTGAGCTCATGCCTATTAACAAGGCCTATGACCTTCAAAGACTTTTCGATGCAATTAAGTCTATCCCTCTTAAAGCCCACAGAAGAATTACATATGAATATCTTCTTATCGCGGGTGTGAATGATACTAAGTCAGATGTTGAAGCGCTAAACAAGTTATTGGATAAGAGAGAATCTAAGATCAACCTTATTCCGTTCAATGAATATCCTGGCAGCAACTATAAGAAACCAAGCAATGATCAGGTTCTATGGTTTATGGATCAAATGATAAAGAAGGGCTACACCTGCACGATCAGAGCAACGAAAGGCGAGGATATCCTGGCCGCATGCGGGCAGTTGAAGACTCAGTACGAAAAACTGAATCTATGGGATCAAAGCGTCGAAATTAGAAAAATAGAAAATTCCGACGCCCAAGCTTAATACTTCCAGTAGCGAAGCTGGGTGGCACTGTCTACATCTTGCTCAGATGGATTTCTTTCTGACTTTTCAACGTTTTGCTGTTCGCCTTCCTGAACTGGACTGCTGGCCAGGGCACGTTGAGTTTCTTCTTGGGGTGCCTCTTCATATTTCACAGAAAAAGCGTCATCGATATTGGCCTTTTTTACAAAGCCAAAACTGGAAAAAGACAACAGTAATGATGAGAATATTAAAAGCTTCATATTAAACCTTTTCCAACCATTAGTTGGGACTTGAAAGTTTCCATAAATATTATCGGTTGAATTCTTTGAAATCTTTAGATCATGTGGAATTTCGGTAGTTTGACACCGCGTGAAAATTTCACTTTTATAATGACGGACTAAAACAATTAAGTAAGAATAATATCTTGTATTAGTTAAACTTTACGGAATATGGCACAGTAAGGGATTTAAAATTAACTCTAAACAATTGAAATTTATAGTTGCTATCACCACCACGATTCTATCAACTTTCGTGTGTGCCTCGTCCGATATATCCGTTTATTTTAACCACCTCGAAAGTGAAAGCTACACAGATCCTTACAGAAATATCACTCGCCCTGGGCAAGATCTAGAAAAGGTTATCATTGATACGATTCTCGAAGCGGACACATCAATAGATGTTGCCGTTCAAGAGCTTAGACTTCCGAACATTGCCAAGGCCTTGGCCGTTAAAGCGCTTCAGGGAGTAAAGGTTAGAGTGGTTCTTGAGAATAACTACAATAACACCTTGCTCACAATGGGTGATGAGAATGAAGATGAAACCAATCAGCATGAGGCCTCAAGGTTTGTTGATCTTTTTGCCTTCATTGATATGGATAACGATAACCGCATTGAACCAAATGAGATGGCGCAAAGAGATGCTATTCATATCCTTCACTTAAACAACATTCCTATTAAAGACGATACTCACGACGGCTCAATGGGCTCAGGTCTTATGCATCACAAGTTTTTAGTGATTGATGGGGAGACTCTTTTAGTAAGCACCGCAAACTTCACTTTGAGCGGTATTCATGGTGACTTCACGAATCCTCTATCAAGAGGAAATGCCAATTCATTGGTAAAGATCAAATCTAAAAGTCTGGTAAAAAGCTATAAAGAAGAATTCGAACTTATGTGGGGCTCAGTTAAAGGCTCTAGAATTCCAATGTTTGGGAATGGAAAGCCATATAGGGCGCCTAGAACTGCAAAAGTCAGTTCTTCATCAGTTACCACTCAATTTTCTCCAACTTCCCGAACACTCTCATGGAAAAGGTCTGTAAACGGGTTAATTGGAAAAACTCTTAAAAAGGCCAAAAAAGAAGTTTTAATGGGATTGTTTGTTTTTAGTGAACAAAGGTTGGCCGACATTCTTCAGGACAAGCATGAAGAAAATCATTATTTTAGACTTGGGGTTTTAGTAGAACCAAAATTTGCCTACCGATACTACAGTGAATTGCTCGACATGTGGGGGATTGGAATGCTGGACAATAATTGTCAGTATGAGGCCTACAATAATCCATGGGCCCTTCCTCATTTCGATGTGGGGGCTCCGATCATGGCATCTGGTGATTTTCTTCATCACAAGTTTGCGGTAATTGATAGAGAAACTGTCATCGTGGGCTCTCAGAACTGGTCTGACAGTGCCAATCATCAAAATGATGAAAATTTATTAGTTATTAAAAATAAGAAAATTGCGCAGGCCTACGCTCAAGAATTTGAGAGAATGGAGCGCAGATCAAGAAAAGGTCCACCAAAGTCTCTTTTGAGAAGAGTTGAAAAAATGGAAGAGTCCTGCTTAAACTACCTATAATCAAACTGTCCTTCTTTTACCTTCATTTTTTACTTTAGTTGTTTATAATAATAAACAAATGTTTATTGCTATATTTAGGAGTTAATCGTGTCTGAAAACCGCTCAAAGGGAATTGTCGGTATCTTTATTTTAATCACTTCACTATTTGTGATTTTTTTAATTTTTGCTTTCTACACAGTTTCAAATCTTCAAGATGCTTCCAAAAGTTCTGTCTCTATTGATGGCAAGAATGCGCCAATCGCAGTTGTTGATGTTGAAGGGGTGATAATGGACTCCAAAGACACGATCAGAAAGCTTCTTACCGCGGAAAAAGACAAGAAAATTAAAGCTATAATTCTACGAGTTAATTCTCCTGGGGGAGCTGTAGGGCCGACCCAAGAAATTTATGAAGAGATTAGAAGAATTGATAAGGATGTGAAACCAATCTATGCAAGCTTTGGAACTGTCGCCGCCAGTGGTGGCTACTACATCGGAGCTGCCACGAGGAAGATCTATTCAAACGCTGGCGCTTTAACAGGCTCTATTGGTGTAATTATGAACTTCTTTGACTTGAGCGAGCTTTATAAGTGGGCGAAGGTGAACCCTGAAGTTGTAAAAGCTGGAAAGTACAAAGATATTGGTTCTGCTGCTAGAAAGATGACCACTAAGGAAAGAGGTCTATTAAATGAAATGATTGAAAACGTTCATGACCAGTTTATTATGGACATCTTCAAAGTTAGAGAAAAGAAGATCAAAGGCGGACTCGACGGCCTAAAAGAATATGCTCAGGGACAAATATTTTCTGGCCAGGGCGCCATGAACAGAGGACTTGTGGATGAAATTGCAGGCCTTTGGGAGGCGGGAAGAAGAATTCACAAGGAAATGAAGCTTGAAGGAGACTTTGACCTTAAGTTTATTAAACTTAAAAAAGACGTGTCCTTTTTTGATATCGTTCGAGGCCTTGAAGAGTCTGTTGAAAATTTAAATTTTAAAGCGAAAACGGAGCTGATACCTCTATTGCTTTACAAACCTCAGGTGTAGTTTGGATACAGTTTTTTTAGTTACATTTTTAAAAGAAAACCTTTTGGCGGTCATCGCCATAATTATTACTTTGGTATTTATTTATCACTATATTATTGAGCGTGAGAGCGGGGTTAAGCTCTCTAAAAAGTATCGCGACAGCATCTTTGAAGCACAGTCAAAAATCTTCCTTAATGCCACTCAATACCTTATCTCTGGAAATAAAGACTTGGCGATCAAAGAGTTTCTAAACGCAGTGGACCTGAATAGGGAGACTATGGAAACCTATTTTGCTCTGGGTGGCCTGTTTAGAAGCAATGGTGAGATTGAGAAAGCAATAAGTATTCACAGGTCTTTGATCGCAAGAGAGAACATTAATGAGGCGACTCGTTTACGAGCTTTGAAAGAATTGGCCGTGGACTTTGATAAGGGCGGCTTTGTCGATAAAGCAATTGAAACTTATAAAGACGTTCTAAGAATCAATAGAGACCAGTTTGAAGTCATTCTTGCTTTATGCAGAATCTATGAAGATATCGAAGATTGGGATCAAGCGTACAATTACCGAATCATGCTTTCAAAAGTTGGACATGAAAACCAATCCGAAACGATTTCTCACATACTTGTTGAAAAAGCTAAAAAGAGATTTGAAAGGGGAGAGTATAAAGAATGCTCTGAAGACTTGGATGATGCATTTAGATTTGCGCCATCGGTTTCCGCCAAAATCCTGAGGCTTAAACTCTACCTTAGCCAAGACCAAATGGAAGACGCAAAAGAGTTGTTATTGGAGCTTATTAAAGAGCACCCAATGTACACCTCCTTTATTTTTGTTTCCTTGGACGAATATGACTCAAAGGATGAGAACTACAAGGAAAAGCTTGATATCCTTAAGGAGCGCTTCCTCAAAATGGAAGACAAGGAGACTCTGTCTTCACCGTCTGTGGCGCTGTCCCAAGTTAGACTTTTAAAAGATAAAAACAGAGTAGATGAGGCGTTTGCCACACTTTCAGGCTGGATGCGGGAAAACAGCGCCTCTAGCGATGTTTTGAAGATTGAATATGTTAAATTGTTAATAGAAGTCGGCAAGGTTGACGAGGCCCTTAAAGAGACGCAAGGACTTTTAGGCTCTATCCACAACTCCTTGACTAGACACTATTGTTCACAATGTGGCTTCAATTCCGATCAAATCTTCTGGAGATGTCCACAATGTCACAACTGGGAGACTATTCAATTTAGATGGAAAGTGTAATTAGAATTCTTATTCTTGGACTCATTTTTTCTATGCCTATCTATGCGCAAGAAAAAACGGTTGGAAGACTGTACTTCCAAGAATTTATGGGACATTTACATGAAGAGCCTGTCGACTCAAGCGCAAGCCTTACGGCAATTCAGTGCGCTCACTCCTTAAAAGTTATCGAGAAAAAAGGTGTAAACGTGCCCTTGGGTTGGATGCTGGTCAAGGCCGGCGAAGACTTAGGCTTTGTTCGTTCTAAGTTTCTTGGAAAAAGTCGTCCTGAATGCTTTCAAGAAAAATATCCAAAGTTCTATAGCAAGCTAAACTTTGATCTCGCCGACCTTTATTATTGGGGAAGGTTAAACGATCATTTTATTGAAGGGGAGAGTCAAGCAAGATGAAGTGGCGCTCTCTTTTCCTATCTATTTTAATCTTCGGTTATGCATCTGCTCAAGTAAAAACCTCAGAAGAGCTCAAAGACGAAGTTATAGATTATTCCAATATTCAAAAGCTTCTTAAAAAGGATGGGCTTGAGAAAAACGCCAAGCTTAAAAAGAAGATTGTTCAACAGATTAAAGTTGAAAAAGAAAAGATAAAAACTGAGAAGTTCCACTATCCATCGAAGGAAGACTTTTGGGGATTTGCCAGTCGAATGTGGCTTGTAAAGAACGCACAGGAATTAAAGTGGGATGTGCCTAGGCCTGATTATGGAATTAGGGAGAGGTTTAGAAAACTTTTAGAAGAGTTTGGCTATTTTAATGAAAAGTTCAAGATTCTTATCGTGGATTCTCCAAATATAGCAAGGCTAGGGCTTCCTTCTTCCAAAAATGAGAGTCTTTTCATTTTATCGCTGCCTTTTATGAGGGCGCTGGATCTCACAAAAACTGATATAAGCCTTCTTCTTCTTGAGGACTTCTTTAGGTTGAAAGAAGAAATGTTTAAAAACAACTTGAATGTTGACACCTCCTTTGTGGGAGGCAACTTTGCCAAGTCTGAATTTAACAAGGTCGCGCTATTGAAAGTGCTCAAGGCTTATGGAGAAGTAGCCTATAAACGAGGCTTCAGCTTTCAACAACAATATGAGCTTACTAAGAAGATGGACAAAGTGTTGAAGTCTAAACCAGAAGTATGGAACTCGTACTTTCAAGTCCTGAAAAAGATTGATCAACTTGTTAAAAACAATCTCATGTATAAGAACTATTTGAAGATCTATCCTTCTCCTGAACTTCAAATACAGTGGTTGAGTCCTAAAAAGAAGGTTCTGTGACAGCTGTGTTGTCCAATCTCTTTTTTTCAAGTTCCGCCAGAAAAACATTGGTGTACTATTCAGGTTTCTGCTTTTTATTCCTTCTTACTTATTTGGCCCTGGTAAGCACGATCTCTTTCTTTCATTTTTTGCTAGACCATGAAATGAGAGTGATAGAGAGATGGCTTACGATGAACGCTTGGGAAACCTTGGTTTTGGCCAAAGCTGTGGCCGCATTCATAATCTTAAAAGCGCTCCATCTTAATAATTATCTAGTCACTGGCGGAGTGGATTTACTAAAAAAAAGCGAATTAGCTCCTGAAAGAAAAGCTCTGGCCTTGATTTTTTATCTGGGAGTCTTTTTTAGCGCAATGGCATTTCAGTTTGGACAGGTTGTGCTAAATGAAAGGGGGATGGACTATGTCCTGACTTCCTATCTGGGCTCAATGCTTTTTTATTTGATTGATTTCTTTGTAATATTCAACTTGATCCATCACAACCCTTTACAAAGAAGAAGACAGAAAGTGCTTTTATGTCTTGCTTTGCCTGCTTTGTTCCTTTTGTCCACTAAAAGCGCCATGCCGTATGTGGATAAGCAGAGCTTGTTTTTGGCCCTGCATTTTGGCTCAATGACTGCACTAATGGCCAAGGCACATAACAATACTGGCAATATACTATTTTACTCCCTTCTTATCATTGGACCTATGAGCGTGTTGTTTGGAGTGGACTTGGTTTGGGCGGATGATTACTCAAAATATCTTTATCCCTCTCATACTCCCATATTAGGGGTTTTACTTATATGGTTGACGGGCTTCATTTACTATTTTAGGACAAACCATCCGGGTTGACGAAGGCGCTCGCCGATCTCATAATCGTAGTAATCTTAGGAGCTTAATATGTCCGAAAAAATGAATATTTTGGAAATTCTACTACAATCAGGAATCGTTGTTCAATTGGTGCTTTTGATGTTGATCGCAGCATCGGTTTTATCGTGGGCGATAATTTTTCAAAAAAAGAAAGCTTTTGAAAAGGCCGAAAATGCTAATGAAAACTTTGCAGAGTTCTTTGGAACAAATCAATCTCTCGCAGAGATCTTTGAAAAGGCGAGTGAGAATTCTGACTCCACTGTAGGCCACATGTTTAGACGGGGCTATATCGAACTTACCAAAATAAAAGAGAAGCTAAAGTCCGCTGGGATTGAGGATCAATACGCAAGCTATGTTCGTGAAAATGGCATATACGCATTGGAGAGAGCGCTAAAACAAGGTGTAAACGACGCCAACTCTAAAATAGAACACCGTTTGCCAATCCTTGCGAGTATTGGATCAATCACTCCATTTGTTGGATTGTTTGGAACTGTATGGGGCATTATCGACTCTTTCACAGGCCTTGCCACTGGAGGAGGAAGCATTGAGGCTGTAGCTCCAGGTATTGCGGAAGCGCTTGTTGCAACTGCGGTAGGCCTTGCTGCTGCAATACCTGCTGTGTGGGCATATAACTATTTTAGCTCTCGCTTGAATCAAATGAACTCGGATATGGAGAGCTTTGGGCAAGAGTTTATGAACCTTATTGAAAGAAGCCTTTTAAGTTCAAGGGACAAAGATGGCGTTCAATAATCCACGAAAAAACGGCCCGATATCAGAAATCAATGTTACGCCCCTTGTGGATGTAATGTTGGTTCTACTTGTGATCTTTATGATCACCGCGCCTATGATGTTTAGCGGAGTCAAACTAGACCTTCCAAAGACAAGGAAAGTGAACAACGTTAAGCTTACCAGCGAGCAGGTTATTCTTTCTGTAAGCGGCGCTGGTGAGTTCTACTTGGGAAAAGAAAAGTTTCTCAGAGAAGAGCTTCAACAGGCCATCGTTAAAAGGTTCAAAGAAACCCAAACTGACACTCTTTACCTTAGAGCTGATTATCAATTGAAGTATGGCAATATTGCCGACCTTATTGCTGAGCTTAAAAAATCTGGAGTGCACAAAATCGCGCTCGTCACAGAGATAAAGAAGAAATGACAGAAAGCTTTTTGCATTCCAATCGTTTAAAAAACGACTCTCTTGGGAAGTTCTTTTCCCTGGCCCTGAGCGCTCATGTGCTGTTGGCGGCTTTTGCATATTTGATCTCTTTCGTATTTAACTTTCAACTTTTTGAGTCTAAAAACAAAAACGCTGATGTTATTCAGTCCTCGGTTAGAGTTGACGTGGTTGGAATGCCAAAGTTCACAGTGCAAGAACTTAAAAATCTTGATCCAACTGCAACCTCTGTAGGGCAGAAGGTGGATAGCACTCCCAAAAAGGCCGAGGTGGAGTCCAAGTCTGATGTTGAATTCAAAACAACTGAGAAAAAAGTAAAATTGTCTTCTCTTTTTAGCAGCTTAAGCAAAAGGCCTGTTAAAAAGGCAAAAAAAAGAAAAAAGAAAGGAAGTGTTCTTTCGGCTAAAGAGTTGAACTCTTTGGCCCTTGAAGGAAATAAGGTTAGCAAAGGACAGTCGCTGGTAGGGGACTCTCTTAAAGGCGCTCAAGGGGCCTACATTGAATATGTGTCAGCGATGCCTTCATATGTGAGACCTTACTGGAAGCTTCCCTCCTATCTATTGGACAAGGGGTTGAAGGCCAGAATAAGAGTTTATGTTTCCCAAAGTGGAAGAATAATAAAAACCGAAATTTATGAATCTAGTGGAGTTGGAGAGTTTGATAAACGAGCTCTTGAAGCGCTGAAGAAAACAGGATCGTTTCCAGCACCTGAAAAATCCATATGGACTCGCTTAACCTCAGGGGACGTCATACTAGGCTTTCCTCTATAGTTTTAGCGAGAAAATACAAAGGGAGTTGTATGTTTAAGTTGATCATAGCCGCACTTTTAATATTTGGACTAAATGCTTTTTCCCAAGATGACACTGTAACAATTGTTGCTGTTGGTGAGGCAGAGCAAGAGAAAGACACTCTTGTTTTCTCAAAACTTAAAGAAGACGCCAAATACAAAGGCGAAGAGGCCAACACAATTAAAGAGCTTGAAAATCTTCTAATAGAAGACTTCAAATTCTATCGTCATCTTTTTGAAATAAAAGAGGAAAGACCAAGTTACACTGACTCCCCTAAATTTGAAGAGGACTCTCTTGAGACGAGATACCTCGTTACTATGAGAACTTATGAGAAAGAAAACGCTCTATGGGGTGAGTTCAAAATCTATGACATCCTAAATAAACGATTGGCCGGCTCTGTAAATGAGAAAATTTGGATAAAGAATATTAGAAAGTTTGGGCATACTGTTGCGAATAGGCTCTACAAGTCAATCACCGGAGAAGAGTCAATATTTAACACGAAGATAGTTTTTATTTCTGACAGAACGAGCCGTGGGAAAGACGTCAGAAAAGAAATATATATTATGGATTTTGATGGTGAGAAAAAACAAAGAATCACTTTTAAGAATTCGCTTATTCTTTCACCGGCCATCTCACCTGATAATACGCAGCTATTATTCACTTCTATTGAAAGCCGTTGGCAAAAATCAAAAGACGGAAGACCTAGAAAGGTTCAAAACCTTAATCTCTATCTATATGACCTTAAAACAAGAAAGCAAAAGGTTGTATCTAGTGTGAAAGGGATTAACTCTGGGGCCATCTTCAGCGCAGACGGTGAGGATATCTACCTGACCCTAAGTAACCTGAAAAACGCTGACATATATAAAATGAACCTGAAAACTCGCAAAAAACAAAGAGTTACCAAACATTTCTTGGATGATGTTGACCCGCATATCAATAAAGACGGCTCACTTATGACTTTTCTCTCCGGTAGAAGCGGAAAGGCCATGATCTACACAATGGATCCTTCCCAGGTGGAAAAAGACGTAAAAAGAATTAGTTACGTGGGCAGATTCAATGCTTCTCCGAGATTCTCTCCTGACGGGAAAGAGATAGTGTTCTCATCTTGGGTAGATAACCGCTTTGATATCTATAAAATAGACAGTTCAGGCAACAATTTGGTCAGATTGACCAAAGATTTTGGGTCAAATGAAGAGCCGTGGTTCTCACCGGACGGCCAATTCATTGTTTTTACGTCCCAAAGGGTTATAAACAGCAAAAAGGCCGAACAAGATATATACATAATGAACCGCGATGGGGAGATTATTAAGAAGCTTACAAATAACTATGGAAAAACCTTTACACCTAGGTGGTCTAACTTCTAGAAATTATTAGCATCTTTCATGTTTTTTTACATGCCTGATTAGATTAGTCTTGTAAAAAGTTTACGCACTGCTATACTATGAATGTATTACACACTGTGTCATTTTTATGCATTTCATATTTATAGTGTAAAGGAGATCAACATGAAAAACGCTTTGAACCAGAATGAAGTATCAACTCTTTCGACAGTTCTACTAACAAACCTTGACGAGAATGTATTTTTTAGCAAAATCTCTGATTTCGTAAAAAAGCAATTCGGAGAGTACAAAGTTCAGGTGTTCGAAGCTTTTGAAGACGGATCGACTCAACTTAAAGCTGAAAATGGCAAAGTTATTGAAGATGGTCTTGTATATGATAAGGGACAAGGCCTTTCAGGATACGTTGCTAGAATGAAAAGAGCTTACTACTCCAACTCTAAAAGAGATCCTTTACTAGCGACTACTAAAAGAGACGCTTGCGTTGAATCTGAACTTTGCACGCCAATTATTGTGGAAGGAATGATTCTTGGAACTATTCATGTTCAAAGTAAAAAAGAAGATCGTAAATTTTCTGAATCAGATATCGAAATTATTAAAGAGATTCTAGACAGTCTAGAGTCACCGCTTAAAAACTTAAAAATGTACCTAATTGCAAAACATCTTAATAGAGAGTTGCAAGATCAAATCGCTGCTAAAGAAGAAGAGCTAAAGCTAAGAGGTCCTGTATCTAAAGGCCAAAAGCAAATTGTAGATAAAATTGAAATTATTGGTCACTCCAACGCTATTATGGAAGTGAAAAATATCGCTAAAAGAGTTGCTGGAGAGGACTTTCCTGTAATGATCATTGGTGAGTCTGGATGTGGTAAAAAGCTTCTTGCTAAGAAGATCCACTCTTTAAGCTCTAGAAATGAGAGTCCTGTTGAAGTTCTTCATTGTTCGGCCATCGAAGAGTCTCAAATGGAAATTGAACTTTTTGGCACAAACGAACGTCCTGGTATCTTTGAAAGATCAAATGGCGGAACTTTGATTCTAGACTGTATTGAAGAACTATCACTTAATATCCAAGCAAAGATTCTAAGAACTTTGCTTAGCGGTGAAATCTACAAAGTAGGATCAAATTCTCCGACATCAGTAAACGTAAGAATGGTATCAACAAATAAAGAGCCTCTTGAAACAGCAGTGGAAGAGGGAAGATTTAGAGAAGATCTTCTTTATAGATTGAATATTGTGAAAATCGACATGCCTTCATTGAAGGAAAGAAGAGATGATATCAAAGTTCTTTCTGAGTTCTTTATGAACCAAGGGAAAGCTCAAGAAGACTATAAAATTCTTACGAGCAAAGCGGTAGAGAAACTTGTTAACTACAGATGGCCAGGAAATATCCAAGAATTGAGAAATGTAATGGAAAGAACTTACATTCTTGCTGACGATAGATATGTTGACGAGCACCACTTGCCAAACCTTGTTGCTGAAGTGGTAGAAGAAGAAGCTCCTCAAGAAGACTTTAGCGAAATGACTTTGCATGAACTTGAAAAACTTCATATTATCAGAACTTTAGACCACTTGGGTGGCAACAAAACGCGCGCAGCGAAAACATTGGGCATTACTGTTAAGACTCTATACAATAAGCTTCACAGCTACGGGTTGGTACAGGCAAAGTCTGAATAATATTAATTGATGAATCGCTAAGGTTTAACTAGAATACTCAAATAGGAGCTAATAATGGCAAAACAAAAAGAACTTACGGCCAAGCAAAAAGAACATAACGCAGCAATAAAAACATTTAAAGCAAGCAGTGAAGTTGAAAACTTCTACCGCTATATTGCTGACAATAATCTTAGAACTGAGGCCTATGAGCTAATGAAAGTGGTTTTGGAAAAAATCGCTCCTTCTAAGAAAAGATCAAAAAGAACTCTACAATAAATTAAAGGAAGAAAGGGCCTATAAGCGGCCCTTTCTATTTCCAAGGAATGGAAACAAAAACAAGAAACTCAAAAATTATCTTCGACCCACTTTACGGCTTTGTGCACATCACAGCCTTAGAATGGGAGATTATTCACACTCCTTTCTATCAGCGTCTTCGCTGGATAAAACAAATTGGATTTTCATGCTACACATTTCCGGGAGCCGAGCATTCTCGCTTTGGACACTCCATTGGAGTTATGCATAATGCTCACAAAATCGCCCAGTCGATAGGAAAGGCGGCGAGTGACGAAGACCTCTTTGACGATAAAGTTCAAAATAAAAGAAAGACTTGGCATCAGAACCTAAGGCTTGCGGCCTTGCTTCATGACCTTGGCACATTCTGTTTTTCTCATACTACTGAAATGGCCTATATTCGCTATGGTGAAACAACTAAGAGTAAAAACTCCAAAGGCCATCCTGATGATCATGAGCATCTTGGCTCTTGGATCATTAAGAACACAAACTTTAAAAATGGCATAACTCATATTTTAAAAACGAGAGGTATTAATCCTCAAACCATCTCTGACCTTGTAAAAGGCGTGGCGGATGATCCACTGGCCAATCAAATTCTTCACTCAGAAATTGACTGTGATCGAATGGATTACCTTTTAAGAGACGCTCACTACACAGGTCTAAACTACGGAACCTACGATAGAGACTATCTTCTTCATCATTTTAGAGTCGTAAAAGTTGGGGATCAGGAAATCCTCGCCATAAAACACAACGCTCTTCACTGCGTAGAAGACTTTTTAAGCGCTAGGTTCGCTTGGTATTCCCAAGTTGTTAGATCTGGAAGAGGCGCAAAGTATGACGCCCTTGCTGAAGAGTTGACTTACTATTTGCTGGAAAAGGGACAGATTTATAGTTACTCCCAGCTACTGGATATGGCCGCAAATGATCCTATGAAGTTTTATGGCTTCAATGATCAATACTTTATGGGACTTACTCATAGACTCTATACAGAAGGCTTTTTCGACAAAGATGTGAGAATGAAAGACATCGCTCACGCTCTATTATTGGAAGATTCGCCAAAGTCAATTAGAGTGGAGGCCTTTAGACAAAGAATTCTAAACCAAGACGATCAGTCTAAGACAGAAAAGATCATCAAAAGAGCGCATGAGAAGGTTCAAGAAATAAGAGATTATCTCAAAAAACATGGTGATGAGAAAGACTGGGTTGTTGCTGACATTCCGAAAAAAAGCATTGTGTTTGTTAAGTCAAAAAGACAAATCATCAAAAATAAAACTCAATCCAATGTTTTATTGGAAAGAGATCCTGTAAAAATTCTTTCCGAGACAGGTGAGGCCCAATTGCTTGTTGATGTGGACAACTCTACGATTTCACACCTTCAAAATACGTTTAACTTCGTACCAAATGTTTTTTGTTCAAAGTCTGCATATGAGCTCCTGGCAAAATCTGACATTTTGAATAGTTGACGGGCAAACACGGTCTAGCGCATTTTTGCTATTGAATGCAAGTAGGTGAAAAAACAGATCTTTACTTTGTCCTGCCTGTAGCGTTAAAATAATAGAGCAGATGGATCTGCTCCACAAGTTGGGTGACAATTGGAAGGTCGAATGAACAGAGGATTTCTAGAGAGTCTTAAGAATTCTAATCATTTACATTCTTCATCATTGTTTAGACTAAACAATGTTAATGTAGATTTTGGTAAAATCAGGGCATTAAAGAATGTGAACTTGCAAATAAGCAGGGGAGAAGTCCTGTTTGTAACCGGTAAATCTGGTGCGGGAAAGTCCACTTTACTCAACATTTTATCAGGGGATGTGGAAGTTAGCTCTGGAACTGTTACTTTGCCATCTTCAAAGATCTTTGTTTCACAGGTATTTCAGGATCTAAAACTGTTTGAGAACAGAACGGTTGAAGAAAACCTCTGGTACGCTTTCGATAAGAAAATATATAAAAGTAAAAATGAATTCCAAAAAGATCTTATGGAACTCTCAAGTGTTCTTGGAATCAAAGACAGACTTTCCCACAAGATTAAAGATGCCAATGGGGGCATGAAACAAAAAGTCGCGATGCTTAGAGCTCTTCTCTCGAAGCCTGAAGTTTTGCTTGCAGACGAGCCCACCGCGGCCCTTGATAAAGAAAGTTCCACCAAGATGTTTGATCTATTAAATTTCTACAATGTAAGAAAGGGACTAACCATTGTTTGGGCAACTCACAACAGAGAGCTGGTTAAACAATTTCCTGGAGAGATAGCCCACTTGGAAAGCGGAAAATTAATTTATTCGGGGAAAGCATGTTTTATTTAAAAGAGCTATTTCTAATTGCTAGAGACCACAAACTTTTAAGTGTTGTTAACGTAATGCTGCTGGCCTTAACTGTAAGTGTTACTCAGCACCGAGCTGAAATTAAAAACTTTTTTGCAGTGGATTCCAAGTCAAGTGCCACGCCTTACTTCAACGCCTTAATTGCGGCTGACAGCAACCCTGATTATATTATAAGGAAAATGTCCAACCTACCTGGTGTCGCCAAGGTTGTTTTTAAAGATGACAAAAAGTTGGCAAAAGAATTAAGAGGCTTTGTTAGTGAAGTAGGGTCTGAAGCTGCTGATCTGGCGACTAACTTTAAGTCTTTTAAAATTAACTTAAACAAAGGTCTTCAACCAAAAAGTGCTCAACTGATTAAAGAGTACTTCTCTAGACTCGTTGGGGGCAAGGACGTAACTTTTTCACAAGTAAAACAACCTAAGGGCTGGGAAATTCAAAAGAGTCCTCTTTACTCAATGTTCTCCAAATGGGCAGATGTTTATATTGGAGTCATTATAGGTTTAGGCTGGCTGTTTACTCTTTGGATCTTGTCACACTCTATTCAGGCGCAAAGTTATGTAATTGAGAAGTTTCAACGTAAAGATAAAACAGCGCTTAGAATGTACGCTCTTTTAAGTCTAGCTCCAATTGTTTTCTCCTTAATCGCAACCTTTTGGTTTGAAGGAAAAGCCAACTTTGCAACATTGGCCCCGGTTGCCGGCATAGTTGCTTTTGGATGCTTATTTTTCATAGGTAAAAAGAAACCTCAAAGATTTATTTAATGAAATTAACACTCGTTTTACTTTTCATTTTTCAGGTTTCCAACGCCGCAACAACCTCCGGAAAGAAACTTTCCATTTCAAAAATTAGAGACGAACTAGGAGACAAGGCAAGGAAGGCGAACGCGCTTGCGGCCTCGATAAAGTCGCTGGAGAAAGAAATTGGCAAGGCCAACAATAAATATCTTGAGAGAAATTCAACCAACAGATCATTAGAGGCGAAGGCCACACAGCTTAAAGAAGGCCTTGAAGAAAGTCTTATTGAGCTAAAAAAAGAAGAAGAGTACGCAAAGAAGCTTGCAAGAACCTACGCTCTTGAAGGTCAGGATGATTTGGATGAAAATGCTCTTCTCAAGCGAACAATACTTCTAAGACTAGCTCAAAAACGAGCTTCGGAATACAAACAAGTCAAAGAAAGAGCACAAGAGCTAAAAGAAGCATTTTCTGTTTACGAGCAAAGACTTGCACAGGCCAGAAAGGACGAGGAAAGTCTTTACGGCCTTATCGTGGATTTAGAAAACAAGAAGAAAGATCTAAGCAAACAATATATCTCTTCAATGGAAATTAAAAATGAACTTGAAGAGTCTCTTGAAAGTGCCCTTGCCAAGCGCAAGGCCTACAGAGTCGTAAAAAAGAAGCCAGCCAAGTCAAAAGGTCTTAGCCTAATTGCTCCAATTGAAAGTTTTGTCAGCTATAAAGGTGGCAAGAAAGGTGTGACTTTCAAATACGACAAACGCTCTCCGATAAAGGCCAGTGCCAGCGGCAAAGTTGTCTATTCAGGGGAATTGGCTTCATATGGTAAAGTTGTAATGATTGACCATGGCAGTGAGGTTAGATCGGTAATACTTGGGGATATTCAAATAAAGGCCGCTAAAGGGGATATCGTTCAGAGGGGACAGGTCGTAGGCTACACATTGGCCGAGCCTGGTCTGAAGAAGTCTCTTTATTATGAGGTTAGAAAAAAGAACGTTGCACAGAACACATTGGAATGGCTAGACAGTGTGGATACTATTGCTAAAGCAAATATTTAAGGGAAATTGATGAAAATATATATATTGGCACTGACCATTTTAAGCATTGGAAATGTTTATAGCGTAACCAAGTCACGTTTTGAAGAGCTTGAGTTGTTCAACAAAGTCTTGTACCTCATTGAGAGCCAGTACTACAGAGAAGTTGACACCAATAAATTGATCGAAGGCGCCCTGAAGGGGATGATGGACACTCTTGATCCTCATTCTGCCTATCTAGACAAAGAATTTTTTAAAAAAATGCAGAATGACACTGACGGAGAGTTTGGTGGACTTGGAATAGAAGTTACTCAAAAAGACGGCGTTCTGTATGTTGTGACTCCTATCGACGACACTCCCGCATATAGAGCAGGGATTAGGCCTAAAGATAAAATCGTGGAAATAAACCATGAACCGATTATCGGACTAACTCTTGATGAATCCATAGAGAGAATGAAAGGCAAACCAGGGGCAAAGATACACTTGGGAATCTCAAGAGAGGGTATAAAGGGTATTAAGCACTTTGACCTGAAAAGAGAGCTCATAAAGATAAAGCCGGTTAAAAGCGCCCTCATAAAAGAACAATTTGCTTTTATAAGACTGACTCAGTTTCAAAGAAGGGCCGCATCTTCAATAGGAAAGGCCTTGAAGAAACTAAAGAAAGAAGCAAAAAAGAACGGCGGTCTAAAGGGGATTATTCTTGATCTTCGCTCCAACCCAGGTGGGCTTCTTGATCAGGCCGTGGATGTTTCATCCTTATTCTTAAAAGAAGGCGTTGTCGTCTCCACTGAAGCAAGAGACCCAAATAATAAAGACATTAGGTATGTTAAAAAGAGTGGCTATAAGGATTTAAAAACCCCAATGATAGTACTTGTAAATGGCGCTTCCGCCTCGGCCTCTGAGATTGTTGCAGGAGCGCTTCAAGACCATAAACGCGCTTTAATTATGGGAAGTCAGACTTTTGGCAAAGGTTCTGTTCAAACTGTTGCAAAAATTGATGATCAAAATGGTGTGAAGCTCACTATCGCCCAATACATGACTCCAAAAAATAGAAAGATTCAGGCCCTAGGTATTGAGCCAGACATTTCTCTTAGTGAAGTGGACGCCAAAGTTGTGGCGCAAAACAAGGCGGAAGACGGTTTTGTTAGAGAAAAAGACCTCAGAAATCACCTTACTGCAACTATTGAGACTCCCGAGGAAAAGAAAAGAAGGCTCAAAGAAGAAAGAGAGGCCAGACTGGCCAGGGCCAAACGAATCAAAGAATCCAAAAAGAAAGATAAAAACAAAAGTGAAAGTGAAAATATTTTCAAAAAGTACGATCCTAAAGAGGACTACCAAGTTCTTCAGGCCGTAAACTATCTGCGCTCGTTCCAAGTCTATAAAATGTTTGAATCCGCTAAGGTGGAAAATAAAAAGTAGGCATTTTGGCATCTTGAATCGTCTAAGGTAAGCTTAAACGATGAATTTTAGACCTTTATCAGTTGGAGACTTGGTCTTTGAGATCAAGTCATCCTTAGAGTCTCGTTTTCGCCAGGTTGTGGTTGAGGGCGAAGTCTCAAATATATCCAGAACAGTGGCAGGACACATCTATTTCACTCTTTCTGATCAAAGAGCTTGTTTGAGTTGCGCCCTTTTTCGCGGCGACGCAATGAGAAACTCATCAGTTGTTAGGAAGCTAAAAGATGGCGATCATATTGTAGTGACAGGCTCTGTGGGCGTATATGCAAAGCGTGGTGTTTTCCAAGTCGTTGCCAAGAGGATTGCTCCTGCGGGAAAGGGAAACCTTGCTCTGCAGTTTGAGCTGCTCAAGGAGAAACTTGCCAAACAAGGCTTTTTCGATGCTTCAAACAAGAAGCCAATTCCAAAGTTCCCTAAAAAAATCGCGGTGATTACAGCACCATATGGAGCGGCCTTACAAGACTTTTTAAAAGTCTATAAGAGGAGGTCTCTGTGGTGTGACGTTGTTATCGTCCCAGCAATCGTTCAAGGAGAGTCATCTGCCAAGTCTTTGGTTGAGGCCCTTAAGAAATCCCAAGAGCTGGATGATGTCGATGTAATTGTTCTTACCAGGGGTGGAGGAGCGATGGAAGATCTTTGGTCTTTCAACGACGAACGCTTGATTGAACATATATATGAATGCCATATACCTGTAATTAGTGCTGTAGGTCACCAAGTGGATACCACGCTATCAGACTTTGCCGCAGATCTTAGACTTGAAACTCCCTCCGCCGCGGCAGAGTATCTTTCTCAACCTCACACTGAGATTATAAGAAGACTTGATGGCCTTGGGCAGAAACTAAAAAGCTTTTTGTACAAACACCAAAGTGATATCCAGAGAAGGCTTGAAAGAATTAATCCAGCAAATCTTGCTAGAGGTCTTCAGATCAGAATCAATGATTTAAAGTATCGTCTCTCAAGAGTTGACTTGGTAAAAAATCAAGAACTCTACATCGGGCTCCAAGAAAAAGAGATGAGTGCCGCGGAGTTGCTGGAGAGGGCTAAGGTGTCCCTTGAGCAGAAGCTTGAGAAGTCGAAAAACCGTGTGGATATGAGCGGTCAACTTTTAAGAAGCATCGATCCCAAAAATGTTCTCAATAGAGGCTATAGCTATGTTCAGTCCGACTCAGGCGTTATTGCTAAGATGTCAGATTATGATAAATTAGAGTCTGGCGAAACTTTTACCATTCACTTTTCAGACGGCAAAGGAAAGGCCAAAAAGGTTCAAAAATGAATGTTATAAAATTAATCTCTCTCTCCATTTTTATTGTTTCTTGCTCAAGCATCAAAGAAAACATCGTTGTTTTTTCCGAACCGCCTGCAATAGACTCGGTACAAACGGTTTCGGTAAGGACTGGCAAAGTTGTCTTTAAGAGGTTTTCTTTTAACAGGGATGATGGAGTCTATGTCTTGCAATGTGGTGAGAAGAAACATCGCTTTCAAGTAAAAAACAAAACAGCTCACATTTATCTTCCGGCAAGCTACTTTTCTAAGGCCAAAAAAGAGAGCTGCACTTTTGTTGAGAGAGGGGAAAGTGAGAAGGCCCTTACGTTGAACATTAATTCTTTTGATTATCCAAAAGAGAGACTTAACGTGCCTAAAAGCAAAGTCTTTTACAGTAAGAAAGACCTTGCAAGAATCATTCGTGAAAAAGAAATTAAAAAACAGATTTACAAGACCTCATCTGATGTTTTCCTTTTTGAAAAACCATTTAAAGTGCCTCTCAAGAGTTACATTACAAGCCACTATGGCAACCAGAGACTTTTTAATGATAAAAAGAAATCTCAACACTTAGGAAATGATCTTCGTGCAAGGACAGGAACTCCAATTCCTTCGGCAAATAGGGGAAGAGTCGTTTACACTGGCAACCTCTTTTTCAGTGGAAATGTAGTAGTTATTGATCATGGCATGGACATCTTTTCGATGTACGGGCATTTGTCCAAAATCCTTGTCACTGAAGGTTCCGTAGTTAATCAAGGAGATATTGTTGGTTTGGCGGGAGCCACTGGCAGGGTCTCTGGACCTCACTTGCATTGGGGAGTTAGAATTAACGGCTCTTGGATTGACGGATTTTCATTAATAGAAGCATCCAAAAAGCACCTTGGCGATGAGTCCTAGTTGGAATAATAATTTACGCTTCTTTCTTGACCCTCAATTAAAGCTTTTTGATAGAGAGTTTTATAGGGTCATAGTTCAAGATCTTGAAAGTTACGGAATCAATTGGAGTGAGGGCATTGATGAAGTCATGCAAGATGAGCACTTGCCCAATGTTTTCCTCTTGCTTTCAGACACTAATGTAGAGCCGACTATAAGAGAAATGGATCACGTCTTGCTTTTTGGCACATCCAACATGAGCTTGTTTGGAAAGAAGGAATTTAACGGTGTAGTTGCCAATATAAATGAAGTTCAAGAATGGACGGACTTTATAGAGTCCATTTCAACCAAGTTTAAACAATCTTATGAAAACGCATTTAACAGTTTAATGTTAAAGTCAGACGCTTTGTTAAAGACCATCTCCAAAGAAGTAAATAAAACAAAGTCTATATTAAACACCACAAAAATGGATGCTCTTGAGCTCGAACTATTGGGGCAGCCAAGCTTCCAGCAGTGCGTGGAAAGCGTTGAGAGAGTTGCAAAAGAGGTGCTGGGGATAGAAGTATCCATTCTTCCGGCCCCTAAGGCATACAGTCGATTTGATAAGAGCCTTTTTGTGGGGGGCCTTGATTCTAATGCACTTTTTTTATGTTGGAACCATGATGGCCTTGAAGTGGAGACCCTCTGGCTATATTCAATAATAGAAGACATTATTGAAACACCATCAAGCAGTTCCAAGAAAGAAACTTCTTTAGATGACATGCAGCTTATTCTTTCAGATATGCCAGTGGCCCTGGCATTGTTTAACAAAAATGATGAATTGCTTTTACATAACCCTCTTTTCTTTCAATTAAATTTGGGCTCAAAGCAATGTCTTTCACTAGAGAACAGCGAACAGTTCACTCAGAATGGAGAACTTTATAGAACTCAGATCGTTGAACTTGAAAAACAAAAGTCGAAGCTTTTTTATTTTATACCAATCAAGGAATTTCTTGGTGAAAGCTCATCTCCATCATCTGAGGAGCTTGGCATTATAACTAGTTCTATAGCACACGAACTCAATAACCCATTGGGCGGAATATCCGGCGCCTTAGATGTGATCTTGCTTGATGAGCACTCAGAAGATATTGAACAGCGTCTTCGGGAAATGAAAGCGGGAGTGGCAAGGTGTAAAAAATTGGTGGAAACCTTTTTAGGCTTTTCAAAGATTAAGGCCGAAAACGTTTCACAAGATGGCTCTCACAGCGTGAGCGATTGCATGGATTCTGCTATGGATCTAATACGGTTCCGCCTGATCGAAAACAATATTAAACTAGAGGCGAACTTCTCGAGAGAGAGCTCTATTGATTTTGACTACAATCCCCATGTTTTATCCATGACAATGTATCTAATGCTTGGAGACTTACTAACCAACTTTGGGCATCAGAAACTAGTTTCAAATGACAGGTCTGCCACTTTCGATGTTGAATTTATCGAGAGAAAAAAATCAATTGAAATAAAAACAAGAGAAGGTCTCCAATTGGGGGAGGACTTCTTAAGCTCTAAACTTTTAAATCATCTTTTGGAAATACAAGGCCTCGCTGTGGACGCGAGGCTATCATCAATAACTTTAAAATCTCTATAAGTGCTTTGTTGGAAAACGGTAGGCCATATCATCTTCGCGATTGAAGGCCTCAATTAACTTGAGAGTTGAAGATTCAGACTCCTTAAGCTGTTTCCTTGTGAGGAACAAATACTTATTTTGGGATTTTCTCATGGCAAGGAAGTTCTCGATGAGTGGCTTAACTTCTTTGTGAATTGAAATCTTTCTCTTTCCTTTCTGCTTTTGCTCAAACTTTTTGGATTGTGAAGAAAGAAAGTTAATTAACTTTTTTCTCTGAGCAGGAAATTTAAAAATTGATTTTGTATTAGTATTTAAATTTAAGAATGAGTAAACAATGATCTGATCCTTCACCAAATGGTGGGCCAGAACAAAATCCAATTCTTCCAAATTGAATTCAGAGGCTTTGTCATCTGAAACATTGTATCTTTCATTTAAATAGTTTAGAAGCAGATCTTTGTTCTCTTCGGGAAACTTTAATAAATGATTGTTCAATTGGAACAGGCCTTCCAGCGCTGGCTTGATCAGTTTTATTGTAAGTCTTTCCCACTCAGTTCCTGATATAAACTCTTTTACAATGTCCATCTGCTCTGATGGTCGCTCTATAGGTAGAACTCCTAAAATTAGTCCTCTCTCTCCTTTGAGAGTGATGGACATGGAAGTTTCGTTGTTTGCAATCGCTTCCAATGCTTTTTCTGTTTGACCATGATCATTCTTAAAATGAATTCTATCTAGTTCAAACTTGTTTCTAGGGTAGTAAAGTTGGTTTATTTTCTTGATGTCTTTCTGGATGAATATCTCTAAAAACTTCAAAAGAAGCTTAGCTGTCGCTCTAGCATCATCATAGGCCCTATGCGCTTTTGAATGATCAATCTCAAAGAGCTGGCTCATATAGTTCAAATTGCTGCTCATGATTTCAGGTATCATGTGCTTGGTCATGACGTTAGTGCACAGGTTTCTATTCTTTAACTCTGGCCTGCCCAATCTTTTGAGAACTGAGTTTAAAAAAGGGAGGTCGAAAGAGATGTTGTGCGCAACGATGATATCGTCTCCTATAAATTGGATAATCTCATCGATCACTTCGTCGATTTTTGGACAACCTTCCACATCCCTTTGCTTTATAGAGGTCAATTTTTGAATGAAGTCGGGGATGCGCATGCCTGGATCAATGAGGAAGTTCTTTTCATCAGAGAGCTCTAGTCCTTTGACGCGAACCATTCCTATTTCAATGATCTGGTCATTTTCATGATTGCCACCTGTGGTTTCCAAGTCGATGACACAGAAGCTTAGACCTTTCAACAATTCTGTAGAGTCTATATTGCTCATAAATTAAAGTTTCCCAATCGCGCCGACTGTTTCATTCACCAAATCTGAGAATTTTTGCATGGCCTGTTGAGCAACGATTTTCACGTCCTCATGTTTTAGCTTTTCTCCGCCTATGCCCGCGGCCATGTTTGTAACACAGCTAATGCCTGCCACTCTAAGACCTAAGTGGTTTGCGGCAATTGCTTCAGGAACGGTGCTCATTCCCACAAGGTCGCCACCGATTGCTTTAAGCATGCCAATCTCTGCTGGAGTTTCGTAAGTTGGTCCGAGAACCCCCGCGTAAATGCCGCGTTTGATGTCGATATTTATTTTCTTGGCACTCTCTTGAATAAGGTCTTGCAACTCCACATCGTAGGCCTGAGTCATATCTGGGAATCTTGGGCCAAGTTCCGAAATGTTTGGTCCAACTAACGGGTTCTTGCCAGTCATATTAATGTGGTCTTTAATGATTACAAGCTCGCCTGGCCTGTAGCTCTCATTTATGCCACCACTTGCGTTCGTTAATAGCAAGTAATCCGCACCCAGAAATGAAAGGGTTCTTACTGGAAGAACAACATCCTCAAGGTCATGGCCTTCGTAAACATGAAAGCGTCCTTGGAATACTGCTACGTCCACACCTTGGGTTTGTCCAAGGATGAGTTTTCCGTCATGCCCCTCAACACTTGTCTCGTGAAAGTGGGGGATTTCGCTGTAAGGGATTACAGTTTTGTTTTCAATTCTGTCTACATACACACCCAGTCCTGAGCCTAGAACAATTCCAACCTTTGGTTTGGTATTGTTTATTGCTCTAATGTAGTCACTTGCTTCTTGTAGTTTTTTAAACATAACTATCTCTTTTTTATTGTTCTAATTTCTCTATAATGATGGATGGCCTTTCAACTTTGGTTTTGGCCACTTTTAATACGTCTTTGAAGAACCTTTGTTCTATCTGGTCCACTTTGTCAGCCTGGTTCTTGTTGTGATGAACAGTAAAGATGGTATCACCCTCTTTGATCTTCTCACCAACTTTTTTGTGAAAATCAAAACCTACGGCAAAGTCTACTTTGTCAGTTTTTGTTTTTCTTCCACCGCCAAGCTCTGTCAAAAGAAGTCCTATCTCATCAGTCTTCATACTCTTAATGTAGCCGGCCTTTGGAGCTTTTATCTCTTTGGTAAGTTTGGTTTGTGGAAGCTTCGAAGGATCTTTGATGTAGGAAGTGTCTCCACCTTGCTCTTTTATAATGTCGATAAAGCAGCGATAGGCGTCTCCACTTTTTAAGGCGCTTTTAGCGGCCTTCATCGCTTTAGAGTAACTTGACTCCACTCCGCCCACATGAATCATATTGGCCGCAAGTGCCAGAGAAAGATCAGTTAGATCTTTTGGACCTTCGTTCTTTAGGGTTTGAATGCTTTCAACAATCTCCATTGCATTCCCAACCTTGTTTCCTAATGGCTGGGCCATGTTCGTTATCAGCGCAACCGCTTTTCGATCAAATCTTTTTGCTGTGTCGAGAATAGACTTTGCAAGTCTTCTTGCCTCTGTTTTGTTTTTCATAAAGGCGCCGGAGCCTAGTTTTATGTCCATTACAATTCCATTGGCGCCCTCTGCAAGCTTTTTACTCATAATGCTTGCCGTGATCAGTGGTATTGAGTCAACAGTTGCAGTCACATCCCTTAAAGAGTAGATGATCTTGTCAGCTGGAGCGATTTCTTTTGTCTGACCAATTAAAGCCACGCCTTTTTCGTCCAACAATCTTTTGAACTCGCTCAACGGCAGATTTGTTTTAAACCCTGGAATGGACTCGACTTTGTCAATTGTTCCACCTGTGTGCCCAAGGCCTCTGCCTGCTATCATTGGAACTTTCACACCACAAGCTGCAGCTATTGGAGCTAATATAAAAGATGCCTTGTCACCAACGCCACCTGTGGAATGTTTATCAACCACATTTTTGCCATCAAAAGAAAGAGTCTTTCCTGAGTAGAGCATAGCGTCTGTTAGCCATGCCGTTTCTTTTTTATTGAGACCTTTGATAAACATGGCCATAAGAAGGGCCGTCATTTGATACTCATGAATGGACTTGTTCATAAGAGAGTCGATGACCCATTTTAACTCTTCTTTGGAGAGTTCGTGTCCGTTTTTCTTTTTGTCGATTATCTCGTACATTGAATAATATTGCATTTTAATTCCGGTTTTGTTGCATTATTTGAAAGCAAAATTTATGATAAATTAAGTATACTTGCAATCATAGAAAGTCACGCGCCTTGTATCGGAGGATTAATGGGCAATTTTTTCAAAATATTTCTGTCTCTATCATTATTGTTTAGTGTCACTGGCAATGCTCTGGCCCAAAGTGCAGGGGATGTCGATGAGCTAGTAACTGAATCAAAAAATGATCTCCTTGTTGTTGTTGGCGGTGGACTGGCGGGAGCTATCCTTGGACTTTCAACTTTATCTTTTGTCGACGAACCAAAAGATCATACAAAAAATATCCTTGTAGGAGCGTCTTTAGGCATTATTGCTGGCGTTGGCTATGTTGCTTTTTCTCAAGCAAATAAGAGTAGAGACATGCTTTATGGTGAACCTGAGGCAAGTCTTGAAGCTGAGAGCGACTTTGGATCTTACGCTAGGGTAAAGTGGCATCAAGAGAATATTCTTAAAACAAATAAAACCAATTTAACGCCTCTTGGCATCGGCTACACTCTCAATTATTGAAAACTTAATTCTTGCCTTGAAATAGTTCTTCTAAAGTAATATCTAAGGTTTGATTAATCTTTGTGGAAGGGGAACTGAATGGAAAGGATTATGTCCTTAGTTGGACTGCTAACAATGATTGGTATAGCTTTTGCTTTGAGCACATCTAGAAAGCATATCAAGTGGAAAACAGTTTTGATGGGTGTCGGGCTTCAAGCTGTATTCGGGCTTCTTATCTTAAAAACTCCTTTCGGAAGAAAGTTCTTTGCACTAATAAAAGAGGGCTTTAACAGCGTTTTGGCCTTTACAAACGAAGGCTCGGCTTTTGTTTTTGGAGGACTTTCTGATCCTTCAAAGTTTGGTTTCGTTTTTGCTTTCATGGTTCTTCCAACAATTATTTTCATGAGCTCTTTAATGAGCGTTCTTTACCACATAGGCATAATGCAGAAGCTAGTTGAGTGGACTGCAAAAATAATGATGAAGTTTATGGGAACTTCTGGAGCTGAGTCTCTAGCGGCCGCGGCAAATATATTTGCAGGTCAAACAGAAGCTCCTCTGGTAATTAAGCCCTTCGTAGATAAGATGACTAACTCGGAGCTTATGGCGCTAATGACAGGTGGTATGGCCACTGTTGCTGGTGGAGTTCTGGCCGCTTATGTTGGAATGGGAATCGACGCTGGTCACTTATTGGCTGCATCGGTAATGTCCGCTCCTGCAGCTCTTGCAATAGCAAAACTAATGATCCCTGAGACTGAAGAGTCTTCCACGGCAGGTGTTGTTGATATCAATTTACCACAAACGAATGCCAACGTTATAGACGCAGCTGCAAACGGAGCGGGAGAGGGATTAACTTTGGCCCTAAATGTTGGCGCAATGTTATTGGCGTTCATAGCCTTAATTGCGATGCTTAATGGGATTCTTGGTTTCGTTGGTGGCTGGTTTGGGATGCCAGAGCTAAGCTTTGAATTCTTACTTGGATATGCCTTTGCTCCTTTTGCATTTCTTCTTGGAATTCCTTGGGATGAGTGTGTGAGAGTAGGGATCATGCTAGGTAAAAAGACTGTAGTTAACGAGTTTGTTGCTTACCTTGATCTTCAAACTGCTATTAAGAATGCTGCCGTGAGTCCTAGATCAACTACAATAGCAACTTACGCTTTATGTGGTTTTGCAAACTTCTCTTCTATTGCTATTCAGCTTGGTGGTATTGGTGGTATCGCCCCAAGAAGAAGACACGATCTTGCACGATTGGGAATTAAGGCCCTGATCGGTGGAACTCTTGCTTGTTTCATGACTGCATGCATTGCAGGTCTTTTAGTTTAAACAAACTTAATAAAATCAAAGCTTTTGCCAACCCGCAGCGGGCCATTCGGCCCGCAAATGTCTTTCTATTGAACCAGTAAAGGTGTAAACTTGAAGGGATTTAAGTTTAAAGTTTAAGGTATTTAAAATGGCAAAAGAATTGGTAATCAACCAGACTCACAATGAGAGTCGGGTTGCCCTTATTGAGAGCGGGGAAATGCTCGACTTTCTTATTGATAGAAGTTCCACCCTCAAAGACAAGCCTAGCGTTGGAAACATTTACTTAGGAAGAGTGCTTAGGGTTCTTCCTGGAATGCAATCGGCCTTCGTCGATATCGGATTTGAAAGAGCTGCATTCTTGTATGTAGATGATGCGTATATTCCTACTCTTGATGAACAAAGGGAAATGGCGAAAAGAATTGAGGAGAAGGAAAGGGAAGAGGCAAGAGCGAGTCTTTCCAAGACTATACCTGATGAACTCAGCTCTTTGTCTGAAACTGTGGATATGAAATATCGTCCTGATATTAAAATCCAAGACTTTCTAAAAGAGGGTGACGAAATATTGGTTCAGATTGCAAAAGAGCCAATCTCAACCAAAGGTCCTAGAGTCACAAGACACATCACCTTGGCCGGAAGACACATAGTGTTTATGCCTTTTATAGAGCATGTGGGTGTATCTAGAAGAATTGAGTCAGATGAAGAGCGTGATAGATTAAAAGGGATTCTTGAATCTATAAAACCTGAAGGCAAGGGAATCATCGCCAGAACAGTTGCTGAAGGACAATCCCACAAAACTCTAAAATCCGATTACTCTTTACTGGTCAAGATTTGGAAGGATGTTCAAAAGAAACTTGAAAAACAGAAAGCTCCTTACGAGGCCCATAGGGATCTAAATTTTATTCAGAGAGCTTTAAGGGACATTACAGATGAGGATGTTGATTCAATTGTAGTGGATTCAAAATCAGTCCAAAAACAAGTCGATAAGTTTGTTTCAAAATATCTGCCCAATATGAAAGGCAAGGTGTCTTTCTATGAGCAAGACATTCCGGTTTTTGAACATTACGGAGTGGATATTGAAATAGAGAGAGCGATCTCGAACAAAGTGTACTTAAAGTCTGGTGGCTCAATAAATATTGATCAAACTGAAGCATTGGTTTCCATTGATGTTAACACTGGCAAATATGTGGGAAGAAAGACTCTTGAGGAGACAATTCTTCGCACAAATCTTGAAGCTGTAAAAGAAATTGCCTACCAGCTTAGAGTTAGGAATTGCGGCGGAATTATCATTATTGACTTCATCGATATGGAGAGAGAAGAGCATAGAGAAATGGTCTTCACCTCTTTGTTGGAGGCCTTGAAAAAAGACAGAGCTAAAACAAATGTTCTTCCTATCTCCGGGTTTGGCCTGGTGGAAATGACTAGAAAGAGAACCAGAGACACTCTTACACGAGTCATGTGTGAGCCTTGTCCTTATTGCGAAGGTACTGGGCAAGTTAAAAGTGTAACTACTGTCTGCTATGAAGTTTTAAGAGAGATAACTAAAACTGTTAAGCGATCCAATGGCGCGCAGGTTAGTGTTTTCGCCCATCCTGAAGTCAGCGCTCAACTTACAAGTGAAGACTTCGAGATTATTGAGGCCATTGAAGAAAACTTTGGAGCTCAACTGGTGATTAGAGCGGACAACTCATATCACATTGAACAATATGAAATTTTCGCCCATGAAGATTAGTCTTCTTATACTTCTATTTTCTACTTGTTTGTTGTCTACAGAGATAAACGTTATCTCTGTAGAGTATCCTCCATACATGGACTCTGGAAGGGCCGACAAAGGTATGGCACCAAAATTTATTAAGGCCGCAATGGATGGTTCCGGCGTTGATGTTAAAGTTGAATTTTTCCCTGTGAAGAGAGCGTTTAAAAAATTTTTAGAGTCCGAGTCGCTTATTCTTGCCACAATGAGAGTCATACCTCCTGGTGAGTATGTGATGCTGCCAATTACCAAGGTAAAGTCAAATATATTCGCGCTGAAGGATAAAAAGGTTCTAAAGATTATTGGCTATGAGAGGGGACTCTTTAGGATTGAAAACCTGCTTAAAGGAAAGGGATATAGGCCAGTTGAAATGGCAAATTATCCTGCTGGACTAAAAATGCTTCTTTCTGGAAGAATAGACGGTATTCAAGCTGTTGAATTAACCATGAAGCACTTTATTTCAAAGGATCTAGATGAAAGAAAGAACCTTATTGTAACTAGGGATAGGCCATCATATGAAGACCATGCTGGACTAATCGCCAAAAAGAAGGATGCTCATCTTTTCGAACCCTTGCTGGCCGGATTCAAAAGACTGCAAAAAACTGGAGAAGATCACAGAATCTTGATCCAGGATCTCCAAAAGATCACCAAAGATGATATGGATTTCTACCTTTTGGATGATTATTCATTAATAGAAAATTAAATAAATATAGTATTTCCCAATTTTGATAGAAATATATTCAACACAGCTTTCTCTTAGAAGGAAAAGCCTGTAATCTGCAGGTAATGATCAAATTACTTATTGCACTTACGATTCTAAACTTCAACCTAATGGCACAGACCATTAAAGAAGAAATTTACTCGTGCACCGACGGCAATGGAGAAGTGGTTGCTAGAGTATTTTTCAACCCCAATGTATATTGCCAAGAGGCCCAGAAGCACCCTGCCACACTCGTAAAGGAATCTCGTTATGGAGCAACTGTGTATGAAGGAGAGCTTACCAGTGACGAAAATGGCGCGATCTTCAAGTTTGAAAGATTGATAGATAATCTTAAATTTATCATGGAGTTAAAACTTCCATTCGAAATGGGAGAAGGGCAGTTGCGATCAATTTATGATGAGGATGTTGAGTCTGAAACCAATTTAAATTGTATTATGAAACAAATCCACGTGGAGTGCTCAAACTAAGGCTACGGACATTTGGTCTCTAAGCGCTCCTGCATATCTCTTACCACTGCGCGTTTCCATTGAATTCCCTCTACTGGAAAACTTTCCTTATAGTCTCGAATGTCTAGCAGTTCAAAGTTGATTTTTATGGTTTTAAATAGCTTTGGAATCTTTTGTCCTGGTATTTGGATATGATGAAGTCCGCCACTGTAGGCAACCAGCATCTTTCCCTCATCCAATTGTTCAAGAATGTCTGCAACTCCGCTTCTCACAGTCATTGGCCTTCCATTTGCGTCTAGGCCGTTAGCTCTTTTCATTCTGCCCTCTGCCGCAATAATTATAATGGACTTATTTTTAATGGTCTGCATGAACTGTCTCCATGTTGCGTCTCTTTTTCGAGAAATAGAAATCATGCCAGGACCTAAAAGCTTCCAGAACTTTCCAACAATTGGGCGATTGAGTGTTTTATCCGCTCCAGGCGCCACCATTTTCTTAGAAAGCTTTGTGACAAACCATCTGGGAGTCGTTCCAAGGTAGAGTGGTTCAAAAAGCGAGGTGTGGTTCAAAAACACAATATAGCGAATATCATCCCAATCATTCTGACCGGAGCTTAGCCAGTTGGTTTCAAAACGGTAGAATATTTTTGCGAATATTCTTATCCCGTGAAGTAATGTGAAGCTCATTAAATATCTCATGAAGTTTTGATTGTAATTGAAAGCTTTTAGATAAGAAAGAAAAGAAAACGGGAGTGGATAATTCAATTTCTTGAAAAAACAGAGGTTTGGGCAGTGTGTAAAGCTTCTTAATCTCTTTCCTTTTAACCGGCCTTGCGCTAAATTGTGCAGACATTTAAAACAATTTACTCGCTCAAAGTTACTAGCTTTGGGCTTAAATATAAACCCAGGAGGAATTGTATGATTTATGAGACAGCCTACGCGCTTCGTCCAGAAGCAAATGAAGAGGCCATCCAAAAAGTGGCGTCTATCGTTAAAGAAGTAGTAGAAGAGAACAAAGGTGAAATTCTACTAGAAGACCATTGGGGTGTAAAAACTTACGCTCAACCGACTTCAAAAGGTCACACTAAAGGTAATTACTTTTACGTAATGTACAAAACTGACACTCAAACTAACAAAGAGATTGAGAGACGTTTTAACATCAACGAAGAAGTTGAAAAATTTATCTTTGTAAGACTTGGCGAAGATCAAGACCAAGAAAGCATTGTAAAAGCTTACAGCAACCCTAACCACGGAAGCAAAGACGAAGCTGGTAGAGATGCTGAGAAAGAAAAGAAAATGTTCCAAAAGAGAAAGTCTTGCTACTTTTCAGCTAAGAAAACTCAACCAGATTGGAAAGATCCTTCTTCTTACGCTTGGCTTGTAAACGAATTTGGAAAAATTTCTCCAGCTCGTGTTACTGGTCTAAGACCTAAGTACCAAAGAATGGCTACTACTGCTATTAAGCGTGGTAGATGCATGGGTCTTATTAGCTACATGTCCAACCAGACTGTTAGATAATTAATATGGTTCTAGGGCGAGAAACTCAACTTCAGCACGATAGCTTTAAACGCTTGGCGGTTTTTACGCTGGCGTCGCTCTTGTTGTGTTTGAGTATGATTATGTCCATGTTCACTTCCTTTCCTATCGCCTTGGCGACAGTGATTTATGGAAGAGCGAAGGGATATAGCGCCATGGCAATCGCTTGGATTGCAAGTTTTGCAATCTCGTTTTTTATTTTAAGAAATCCGATTATGTTCGCCACCTACACATGCAGCGTTGTTGTTACTGTGATTTGCGCGGAGTTGGTTTTGAGAAATGTAAGGCCTATTAAAGGAATACTTATTGGTGGAGGCACAATCGTCGCATTGGTGACAGGCCTGTTCTTTGCCACTTTTAATTCCTTGGATATGAGTCCTAAAGAGTATCTTGCCCAGGAGATTCAAAAGAATAAAGGACAGTTCGAAAAAGAGTTAAAGGACAAACCAACTGACGACGCGTTCAAAATGTTGGCCTTGTTGCAAAAGCCTGAAAAAATGGCTGAAGATATTATTAAAGAAGCTCCTGGATATTTATTGATGGGTTCTTTTTTAATTGTGTGGGCAAATCTCTTTCTTTTGCTTAAGAGTAAGAGAACAATGCTTGGAGCGAAGCTGCCTTACACTGATTATGATCTTTTGCATTTTAAAAACCCCGATTCTTTAATTTGGGCGGTAATTGTAGCTTTGGCATTGGCAGTTTTTGGAGAAGAATTTCATCCTGAGGCTCCAGCGATCGGTATGGTCGCACTAATGGGACTTGGAGTGTTTTATTTCTTTCAAGGTTTCGGTCTTTATTTGTCTTTCTTGAACTTTTTAAGAATTGGCGGTTTTCTAAGAACTATTTTGGTTATTCTTACAGTTATGATGGCCGCTCAAGTGTTGGCCTTGTTTGGATTGTTTGACATGTTTGTCAACTTCAGAAAATTTATGAAAAGAAAAGATCAAGGAGAATAAAAATGAAAGTTATACTTACTGATAGAGTTAAGACTCTTGGCAACGTAGGGGAGATTGTTAACGTCTCTCAAGGTTATGCCAGAAACTATTTGATCCCTAACAAGCTTGCGCTTCTTGCTGATGAGGGGAACACTAAGCAAATGGAAGATTACCAAAAGATGCTTTCTAAGAAGGTTGAAGAAGAGAAAAAAGCTGCTCAAGACCTTGCTAAGCAACTAGAAGGTAAAACAATCACTGTTACTAAAAAAGTTGGTGGAAACGGAAGACTTTTTGGAACAGTAACAAGCTCTGAGCTTTCTAAAGAACTAGAAAAGCAAGGTGTGGTTGTTGAGAAAAGACTTATCAACGTTGATGATCCAATCAAAACTTTGGGTGACTTTGAAGTTAAAGCTCAATTGTTTCAAGGTGTAGAAGCTACTTTCAAAGTAAAAGTTGAAATGGATCCTAAGCAAGTTGAAGAAGAGAAGAAGAAGCAGGAAGCCGCTGCTAAAAAAGCTGGCAGAAAAGGTGCTAAAGAAGGCGAAGAAGCAAAAGCTGACGACGCTGAAGCACAAGAGAACGCTGAAGAAACTCAAGCGTAATTTTAGTCAAAACAAACTCAAGGGGGGCTTCGCAGAGGTCCCCCTTTTGTATTTTAAGAGTGATATTTAAGGAGAAGCATGTCTAGAGAAGGTAGAGAATTGCCACATGACCTAATGGCCGAAAGAGCGTTTTTAGGTTGTCTTTTAGTGGACAATAGATCTTTTGATGAGGTTACAGACGTAGGCCTAATCGATACTGATTTTTACCATCCTCAATACGGGATCATTTTCAAAGGCATCAGAGAGTTGTCAATTGACAGTAAACCTTTTGACCTTGTTAGTATTTGTTCCAAACTAACCGACATGGGCAAGCTTGAAGCGGTTGGCGGTCAAAGCGCTATGGTTGACCTAATTGAAGACACCGCCTCATCCGCAAATATTTATCACTACGCAAAGATTATTAAAAACAAATCTATCCTTAGGGATATCGTTAGAACTTCCATGAAGATTACTGATCAGGGTGTAAACTTTGTTGGTGATGTTGAGGAGTTTATTGACGAGGTTGAGTCAAGTTTCTTTAACCTGGCGGCCCAGTCTAAGAAAAACACAGTTGTAACTTTGAAAGAGGCCTTGAAAGAGAACTTGCGCCAACTTGAAAAAGGTAAAAGAGAAGAGGGAGAGATCCTTGGCCTTTCCACTGGCTTTAATTCTTTGGACACTAGACTGCTTGGAATGCAGCCAGGTCAGATGATTATTGTTGCTGCAAGACCTGGTATGGGGAAGACTGCCCTTGCTTTGAATATTGCTATGAACGCCTGTAAGGCGCACAACCTGCCAGTAATGCTTTACTCTTACGAGATGTTAGCGCCGGAATTAAGTGGAAGGATTTTGAGTTCAGAGGCCAACATCGATTCCAGAAAAATTAGAACCAACGACTACAATGAAATGGACCTAAGAAATCTTGGACATGCCGTTCAAAACATTTCAAAGCTTCCAATCTATATAAATGACAATTCTGCGACGACGCTTTTGGATATGAAGTCTCAGTGTAGAAAGATTAAGGCCGATCAGGGCATGGGTATGATTGTTATCGACTACTTGCAGCTGATGCAGCCCCATGTGAAGAAAAGCTCCAGAGAGCAGGAGATTGCCGAGATCTCAAGGGGAATCAAGGAGCTTGCAAAGGAATTGGGATGTCCAATTATGGCATTGTCCCAGCTTAACCGTTCTGCAACTTCAAGAACCGATAGACGTCCTCAGCTCCAAGACTTGAGAGAGTCTGGATCAATTGAGCAGGATGCCGACGTTGTTATGCTTATTCACAGAGAAGACTACTATGATGAAAACACCGCTGAAAAAGGCGTTGCAGAAATCATCGTCGCAAAGAACAGGGCAGGGGAGCCTGGCACCGTAAAGACTGCATGGATTGCCGCGCAAACGAAGTTTGCAGAGTTGCAATTTAATCCTAATGACCAAGGTCAATAGCCAAACATACAGTCTATTCTACCTACAAAAACAGGGGCGCTTCGTTAAGTTTAGCGTCCCCATAAGCGCTTTTATCATCTATAAAAGTTTCCGAATAAACATTCTCACGGGTGAAAGAGAGTATCAGGGACTGAAAGATTTTCTCGAACGATTGAAGGATGTCGAGCTTTTTGATGAGTTCAAAAAACCTCATGTCTTCCATCTATTTTATGAGGCAGGCTACATAGTTGAAAATTGTGAAGAGCTTGCAAAAGAAAATGTCCCACTTGCCATAGAGATTGTGTATGGTGAAAGTGCGATAGTGGATCCTCCAAAGGGAAACTCCTTGCCTTCTATTAATCCCGCTCAATACCCTTCTTTTAAACAATATAAAAAACAGTTTAAAGAGGGGAGAGAAAAGCTTTTGAAGGGGGAGTGCTATCAGTTCAACCTTACCTCTCCATTTATTTTTAAATTTGAGGCCCAAACCGAAGTGGATGAGTTCATCGCAAGGGTGTGGAAGGACAAAGATAAGACAGCTGCGTTTGCTCATTGCACCTATATAAGCGAGTTGAACCAACTCTATTTATCCAACTCCCCAGAATGCCTTTTTCAATTTAAACAGTCGCCTAGTCCAGCAGTTTACTCAATGCCCATTAAGGGAACTATCCCTGTGAAGGAGAGCAAAGACAGGTCCAGTGCTTGGCGCAAGCTTCGAGCGTGCAAGAAGAATGAGGCCGAACTCTTTATGATTACAGACCTCGTGAGAAATGATCTCACCCGCATTCAACTTTCTCCCTCCGTAATTTGCGCTAAGAAGCTTCCATTGAATGTGCCTGGGATTGTTCATCAGTTCTCGGTAGTTAAGAGCCCTGCGGCTGAGGGACTAAATCTTTCACAGGTTGTTTCGGGATTGTTTCCCGGAGGAAGTGTGACAGGCGCACCTAAGAAAAACGTATTGAGAATTTTAAAGTCTCTAGAGAATTACGATAGAGGTTTTTACTGTGGCAGCACAATTGTTCTGCATAAAGGCCTGAAGGCCGCATCCATCAATATTCGATCATGTGAGGTGGATTTTGGAAGTTCAGAAATGAAATATTGCGCCGGCGGAGGGATCACTTTAAATAGTGAAGCTAGGTCTGAGTTCGACGAGACCTATGCGAAAATGGAAAGCTTTCTTCAGCTTCTTAAGGAGTAAACCTAAATAAAAACAGTCACTTAACTTTAAAAACTAAAGTAAAAATTAAAAAAACTTACATCTGAGCAAGAATGTTTGACATAAGTTTTTTGATACGGATATGCTTGGTTTCAAGAGAGGGAAACCGGCCAAGGAAAGGCTCGGTTTAACAGCAGCAAGGAGCTTAGCATGTTGGAAAAAACGAACCAGGACCAAGAATTGATTTCTTTGGAATCCTTGGCCACTTTGACCGGCTTTCCAGTGAAAATGATTAAAGAAGAACTATTTAGTTCTGAAGTAGCGGATGAAAAAGTTAGTTTGGATGAGCTTAGAAAGGCCATGGTTAGCTACATTGACGCCACTATGTTAGAGGAAACGGACTCTTAAGAAGTTAACTTCCTCTAAGTTCCTACAATTATTCAATAAATCCATAAAATAACCTGATTATTCTTGTTCTGTATTGTGCACTGCCCTATCATGTAGATCTAGTCATTAACCTTTGTCCTAGGAGCTCCAATGAAATGGGCCCAGTGCAAGGTCTTTGAAAGAGTCTCAAATATCTATACTTTTTCCAAAGATCCTCTTCTTCAAAAAAACATTAGAAAACACATTTTCATTCCTTGGGATTCATCCCAGGCGCATAACCTAATGTTTAAACTTAAGGCCTTAATTGAAAACAAGGGTTCTTGCTTTATACCTTTTATGGAAAGGGACCTTAGGGCCGGTCACTTGAAAGATCAGGTGTTTGAGGAAATAAAGGCACAAATTGATAATGGAATTGAAACTCACTTAGTCATGTCAAATTACGACTCTATTCACATCCTGCGAATTGACGGCATATGCAAAACTGAGGAGATTAAGAAGAAAGCTTCAAAGCTTTGCCTTGAAGATTTTAAAAACAACGATGTGAACTACAACATATGGTTTGAAGTTGGAGATTTGTTTGTCTATAAAGCAAATCATGCTAAGGACCCTGCAGACATTCAAAAGTCTCTTGAGAGTTTAATTGTCGAGCAACAAACCCAAAACTTATTCGTTACAGCTCAGACAATCGCGCTGGGACGAGAGTATGGTGAAACTTACAGCCAACATTCCCGCTGGCTAGAGATGAAGAGAAACCTTACTTATGACTATTTCATAAGAAATTGTGAACTCCAGGACAATGTTTACCAACAGTCTTGGGAAGTTCTTAGCAAGAGGAGCCAGCACTTTTTAATCGTTGCTGAACAGGCCAGACATAAGGCCTTTATGTATAGAGATATTGAAAAGACAGAGCTATTAAAAGAGAGTCTTGAAAGCTATATCAGCGCTGTTATTAATGAACTAAATGAGGTCTATATAAGACCGCTTATCAATGCGTTTGAAGATTACCCTTGTCTAAGAGAGGCGTGGGATGAAATTCAAATGGGACTTGTGCACCCTAGAGTTAAGAGCATCATAAATGAAATGCTCGACAGCGAAAGCGACCAATTAAAGTCGTTGGAGACTTTTCTAGAATATTTTGAAACGGCCAAATCACTTTTATTCTCATTGAAAAGCAGGTTTGTTAAAAAAATCGGAAAAGAAGAATATCTTTTACTTGAAAACTTTCTGTGTAGACAGGAGAGTCTGGTCGAATCTTTTTCATGTCGCTCACTGGATTCCAAGGTTAAAAGTCTCATTCAAATTAAAGATTGGATGAAAGGATTTTTAGACAGACCAAACCAGTTGTCCACCAATGAGCTTAAAGAGCTGAATCTAAAACTGACCCATTTACTCACAATCATGTGCTCAATATCCTATGAGGACAATATATTCTTCAAGCTTGTTGAGGAGAAAACCGCCAAGGGCGTTCTAAAGCGCAGTTTTGAAGAGGAAGTTAAGGCCCTCACTAAAGGCATTCCCATCAAAAAAAGCGCTTAAGTTGATTCCTTTAGTCCTGTAAGTTGTTAAATTTTTTAAATTCCTTTAAAGTTCGATCCTGGTAAGTCCGATCCTATAGACGAACTAGCAAACTTTGCAATGGGATAAACTATGGATATAGCAACCATCGTCGGACTGGTCTTAGCAATGGCCGCAATTATAGGCTCGATTTTATCGGGTGGAACGATCCTTGCCTTTATTGACACTCCTTCACTACTAGTTGTTGGGGGAGGGGTTATTTCGGCAGTCTTCATTAAGTGGCCAATGGACCAAATTAAAACTTTGGTGCCGGTGTACATGAAGTCAATCTTTACAACGCCAACGGATCCAAAAGGAATGATTGAGGAGATTCAAAAGCTTGCTGAAACTGCGAGAAGAGAATCAGTCTTCGCTCTGGAAAAGGTTCCGGTGGAGGATACTTTTTTAAAGAAGGCCGTCACTCTTGCTGCGGACAACCGTCCACCGGAAGTCATCACTTCTATTTTACAACTTGAAATTGATTCAATGGTTGAAAGACATAAAACAGGCATCGCAATCATGACCGAAGTTGGAAACGATGGCCCGGCGTTTGGAATGATTGGTACACTAATTGGTCTGGTTATCATGCTTCAAAACCTCTCCGGGGGACCTGAAGAGCTTGGTAAGTCCATGGCGGTTGCAATTTTGACCACGTTCTATGGAGCGGTTTTGGCGAACGTTTTCGCTCTTCCAATCGCAAACAAATTGAAGTTTAGATCAGAGTCCGAGGCGCTAAAGATGAATATTATCATCGCTGGCGTTCTTGGGATTGTTGCGGGTGAAAACCCAAGAGTAATACGTGAAAAACTTGATTCTTTCTTGCCACCAGGCGAGAGATCAAAAGGTGAAGAGGAAGCTGCATAATGGCCGACGACACTATGGAATGTCCAGAACCGCCGAAGTGCGAGGAATGTCCACCACCGGGTGCCCCCGCGTGGATGGCAACCTTTTCGGATCTGGTTACATTGCTTCTAACATTCTTCGTTCTTCTATATGCAATGAGTAAGCAAGACGACTCTAAGTTTGAATCTGTTGCGGGCTCAATTAGAAAGGCATTCGCAGGAAACGCAATGAAAATAGGGGAAACAATTCAGCTGGGGAAGTCACCTGATGACGCTCCTACAATGATTGAGTCCCAGGAACCTGTTCAACCGTTTCCAATAGATCTCTTAACAACTGAAGGCATCTTGGACAAACATGAAATCAATAGGGAATCAGATGAAGATATCGCGCAAATGCGTAAAACTCTTCAAGATTACCGTTTGTCTGAGTCTGTAACTATGCAGCAGATGTCTGAGGGGGTTAAAATTCGAGTTAAGGACAAAATCCTCTTTGAGAAAGGAAGCACTGTCATGGCAAACTCGAGCGTAGTTCCTGTTTTTCAAAAGATTATCAAGCTTATGAGAGACAATGATTGGACATTGTTTGTGGAAGGTTACTCCGCCGAGGGTGAAGTGTATGAGAAGCAGCCTGGCCAGGGGCCATTTGAGCTGAGTGCTCTTAGAGCCCAAGAGGTTACCAAGGCCTTGATTAAAAGAGGTGTTCGTCCAGAAAAAATCACAACGGTCTTTTATGGTGATACGCGCTCCACTGGTGCGAATGATGACAGAAAGGTTGAGTTTATTCTTAGAAAACGCGACCTCAAATCAAAAGGCCGTGAGGTGCCGGCCCAGTAATGAAGGTCGGTATCTGCTTTCTTGAACCCCAATTAAATTTATACGAAGCACTGAGCTCTTTGAGCTCAGTGACTAAAAGCCAAGTGAAAAAACTAGGTGAAAAGAAAAAGTACTGGGAAGCACCTATTAAAAAAGGCGAGTGCCGAGAAGTGCCTCTGGATGCTTTAAACTATCTGAAGGTGAATCCCGTTTGTGACCACAAGATAAATGTAATAGCGGAAACTAGCGAGTTTATTGTTCTATCCAAACCATTTAAATGCCACTCGCATCCGTTAAGATATTCTGACACTAACAATGCAATAAGCTTCATTCGCTCTCGCTGGCCTGACTCTGTATTGCAGGTGAACGCCAACCACTATGGCAGAGGGTTGCTGTACCGTTTGGACTACGAGACATCAGGGCTTCTTATTTATTGTAAAAGAGATTTTTTGCACAAAGAGCTCAGAGAGAGCTTCTCAACTCTTGTGAAAGAGAAAACTTATTACGCCATTGTTGAGGGAAATTTCGCCAGCAGATCCCTAACTCACAAGCTCGTTTACAGTGGTGAGAAAAACTCCAAGGCAAAAGCTATGGACATTGGACACTCTGAGGGGATAACTGCAAGCCTTGAGGCCAAAAGAGTGGAGCACAATCAGGAACGAAACTTAACCTTGCTTCAAGTGAAACTAAAGGAAGGACATAGACACCAAATTAGGGTTCAACTGGCAGCTGAGGGCACTCCTATCCTGGGTGACACTCTCTATGGGGCCCGCGAGTCGCAAAGGCTCTTTCTCCATTGCTATTCCTACAGTGTGGAAGGAAAAGTTTTTGAAGATCCCAATCTAAATTTATTTGAACTGTTCTTTAACCTTAACGGTTAGTCTTAGGTGCTGTGCTATTTTTTTAGGACTGTCTATTCTGCCCAACTTTGCCAATGCCTGTCCGTCTGTTTTTCCCAATATGCTGAAGTTTTCACTTTCAAGCATGATCTCAAAAACTTTAAGATTTTGAAGAGTTTCAGGATTTGCCATTATAGCAAAAGACTTTAGATTGTTGGCCATGGATCGGTACATCAATTTTCTGAGGTCAGTGCTGTCTGGATCAATTTCTGTCTCAATATTCAAAACCAATCTTGAGGTTCCAGGACACTCCATAGACCAATTATCTGGGCTCTTATTGGAAACTCTATCTATCAGCGCTTTGCATGTGCTTGGAATGAAGCGATCACCCAAAGAATTCCACCAGGTTTTAGTCTTAGGATCCGCCAAAAATAAAGCGAACATAATGATTCCGGCCACAAGTGCTGGATATTTCATAGCATTTTTTCCAAACATGCTTAAATTATGCCTGAGATATCAGTAAAAATCACTAAAGAATTAAAACGATAAACCGACAAGTCTAGTCAAGAATGATTGAGAGGTTTTATGAGTTCTCCGTTAATGTTGAGTAAAAAGAGAATGAGCGAGATTGTTGAATATTTCACAGAGTTTCATGAATCTAAGAGCTTTGAAGAAATTTGTGCTGAGACAGGGCTTAAGGGGAAGGAGCTCGCGGCCTTCATAGAATATCTCCAAGAAGCTAGCTGTGAAGTGATTGTCAAAGAAGGTTTCGTGCGTTTGGCAAATCCAAATCAGAGAACAAAGCTAAGTGAGCTTTTAAATAATTACACCAATGAACAAAGTGAAGTTATGACCCTTGAAGACTTAGAAAATGAATCATTGGGGCTTGAGAGTATCGTTTTCCCAGAACCAGTGAATGAATTGAATGCTAGAGGAGAGTTAGTTGAATTTATTGAAGAGGCCATCTCAGATGGTCTATGCTTGAAGCTAAATCTTGCAAATTCAAAAACATTTGTAATTAATCCTCATCGAGTCGTCTTTATTGATGGAGTGCTTTCAATTGTTGGTGAAGCGGCCAGGGACAACTGTCTTAGAAGCATTGAAGTTGACCAAGTGCTTAGTGTGTCTGAAGTTGAAGAGAGAAAAGAGAAAGTGTTTTCACCTTTCGAGGTGGAGGATTTTCTTAGCAGCATTCGAGCTGTTGAGGAATCAGAAATGAGGCTTGTCCTAAAAGTTTATTCACAAGAGAACTTCAATTCCAATTTAAAAAATCATCATCTTGGAAACCAGTACATGGTGACAAACGCTGAAGGCGATTATATTTGGGCCGCCTCCATTGAACCTAGTGAGGAGATTTTCCAGTGGGTTTATGAACTGGGAAGTGATGTTGAGATCCTTGATCCCACAGCCTTTAAAAAAGACTTTCTACATTATTGCGAAGCTAGGTTAAAAAAGTTAGCCTAGAGCAATGATAAACAAAAACTCACTCATTGCGGTTGGAACCACGGTTCTATACTTTGCTGTAGCATGGTTTTTTCCGTGGAAGCTGTTCCAAGTCGATTCAACAATTTCCGTGTCCTATGTTTGGGATTTCGTCTTCTGTCTTGGGGTTGGAAGCGCTTTTTCTTTGCCTTTAAGGCCAGCCAGTATAAGTGGATTGTTTGTTCGAGTATTGGCCATTGCGGCCTTGGGTTGTCTTTCTCTTTTTATTTTAAACTATAGTGGCGTTGAGGTTCCTTTCAAGTTTCTTGAGCACCCTATAATTCAACTTCTTATTCTTGCTCCAATTGTTGAAGAGCTTGTATTTAGATATGCTCTTTTGGGACTCTATCTACAGAGAATAAAATCAAGAAACATAGGTCTTTTGGCCAGCTCAGTTCTCTTTTCTTTGTCTCACGCACCAGGGATGCTGCACCTTCCTGAGGAGTACACCACCTTTGTGTACATACAAATAGGATACACCTTTTGTATGGGCTGGATCATAGGCAAGGCCAGAATTAGGACTGGGGGAGTTATAGAGCCCATTGGGCTTCATTTCATCTTTAATCTACTCTTCTATGTGGCCGTAATTAAAGGGATAATTTAACCATTTACAGCTAATTTCGCTTCTGCTATTTTTGCGCGACACAAAATAAGAACCATTAAACAGGGTAAACTTATGTCTACTGAAATGAGCACTGACGCCAACGTCAAGGTTGTTGGCGATATTGAATTTCCTCCAAGAAAAGTCTGGATCAAAACTTACGGTTGCCAGATGAACTATCATGACACCGAAAGAATTGTCAGTCATTTGGAAGGGCTGAACTTCTCTTTAACTGAAGAGAAGGACGACGCTGACCTTATGATTTTTAATACCTGCGCTATTAGAGATTTGGCGAACCAAAAATTCTACTCACATCTTGGAAATACGAAGCACCAAAAAAAACAAAGAGAAGTTAAAGTGGCGGCAGCAGGCTGTATTGCTCAAACTGAATCAAAAGAGCTTCTCAAAAAATACCCTCAGCTTGATTTCGCTTTTGGAACAGATGTTATCGACAATGTTGGAGAGCTTGTTTACAGAGCATATGCTGGAGACAAAAAATTTGCTGTAACCAGCTGGGATAGAAGCGACAACTACTCAATTGAGACTAAGATATCACACGGGTCTCCCCAAGCTTTCGTTAATATCATTAAAGGCTGTGACAAGTTTTGTTCGTACTGTATCGTTCCTTTCACAAGAGGAAGAGAGAAGTCTAGAACCATCACTGAAATTGTTAATGACACTGCAAGACTTGTTGCTCATCAAGGTGTTCAAGAGGTTACTCTTTTAGGTCAGAACGTAAACTCTTTTGGCAAAAAGAATGGAGAGTCGTTGGCAGAGCTGATTATGGAGCTTGAAAAAATAGAAGGACTTGAGCTCATAAGATATACAACTAGCCATCCATATGACATTTCCGACGAACTGATTGAGGTTCATGGGAAAAGCAAGAAACTAGCGAATCACCTACACTTGCCTGTGCAAAGTGGCTCAAATACAGTCCTTCAAAGAATGTTAAGACAATACTCAATTGAGCATTATCTTGAAAGATTGGATAGACTTAGAGAGGCCAATCCAAATATCGTTATCAGTACCGATATTATTGCTGGTTTTCCTAATGAAACAGAGCAGGAGCATAGAGACACTCTGAAGCTTCTTGATAAGGCGAGATACGACTTTATTTACTCTTATAACTTCTCCTCAAGGCCAGGCACCAAAGCTGCCAGAATGAAAGATATCCTTACCAAGGATGTTAGGGGAAGAAGACTTAGGGAAATCCAAGCACATCAATTGGAAATTCAAGCTGAAGTGAGACAGGAGATGGTTGGTAAAACATACCGTGTGCTTGTTGAGGGCAAAGGATTCATGAAAGGTCAGACAAAGTGGAAGGGAAGAACGAGCTGCTACAGAATTGTTCACTTTGAAGGGGAAACTCCTGAGTCCGATTACCAATGGCATTGGGTTGACTTGAAGGTTACCAGCGCCACGGCCTTAAGTTGTCAGGGTGAGATAGTGAAGGATTATGGAAGAAGACAAGGGCCTCATTAGTCCACATTTAAGACCTTTCTTTCTCGTCCTTGGAATTTTCTCGCTAATTCTGGGAGTAGTGGGCGCGTTTTTGCCAATCATGCCTACTACGCCATTCCTATTACTAAGTGCTTTTTTTCTATCAAAGAGTTCCCCCAAACTACATCGTTGGCTTTTAGAGCTTCCAACATTTGGTCCAATGATTAAAGATTGGGAGAAGAATAAGGCAATAAGGCCGAAGGCAAAGTTCTGGGCTATTCTATTGCTGAGTCTTGCGATCGGCTATACTGTGCTTTTCACAGATAGGGCCATTTGGATAAAAGGCATAATGCTAACCGTTTGGATATCAGTATCCACATTCATTTATACCCGTAATTCCAGGTAGGAATTGCCTCCAGGCAACCCTAGTTTACCCCACGTGTTAAAATTTATTAGCATTTGGAGGGGTTATGCGCCATTTGGCACTTTTACTAATCACATTGTTTTCTGCGAATATTGCTTATTCCTATGTGGATCTAAGCCTAAATTACAATTTTTCCAAAAGAAAGATTGATGGGGCAGATACAAGCGTTACGGCCGAAGATCAAGGTCAAGCTGTAACCACCACCGAGGGCTGGTCCATAAACTGGGGCTGGTTTATTTGGGAATACACTGCCCTGGAGTTAAACTATTCCAGAACGAGCGAGAGACTCTTGGATGATAGGGAGAGTTCAAACTCTGATGGAACGTTCACTATTAAGGAAGTGGACAGTCTTGTGGTGACAGAGGTTCAAGGGGCCGGACTTAGGCAATCATTTGCATCAAGAAAGTCTACTGTTATTCCATCCATTTCTATTGGTTACGCCCAGCTAATTACCTCTGGTGAAACCAGCTACAAAGTTGACGATAATGGATCTGAGCAGGATATCTCTTTAGAGAGAGACAAAGAAGCCAGTAATTCAGGATATGTAACTCTATCCCTGAGATTTAGACTGACTAAGTTAATGGGGCTATCATTATCCGCGAAATCTGTTATGCCTGACTTTGACACTAGTAAGATGGAAGACAACTTAATATATTCAGCTGGATTTTCTTGGGTCTTTTAAGATAACATTTTCTGAATATTGCAGAGGGGACAGTAAGTCCTCTCTTTTTGTTACATGAGGTTGGTAGATGAAGTTTTTGGTTCTCGTTTTGTGCAGTTTATTTGTTTCATGCGCAAAGCTCTCTTATATTGTTGATCAAGGTGTTGGACAGGTTGCTTTGGAGTGGAAGGCAAGAAGCAATGAAGAAGTCTTGGCCGATGAAAAGGTGGATGAAAAGCACAAAGAAAAGATCAAACAAATCATTTCTTATAAAAAGTTCTTTTACGAATACTTCGATAAGAAACCAACCAATATTTACTCCCAAACCACGTTCTTAGATCGCCCTGCGGTTTCCTACTTAGTGATTGCGTCACCAGTTAACAAGGTTGAAGCGCTCAGGCACAGCTTCCCAATTGTTGGGGAATTTCCATACCTAGGATTTTTTAGTCAGAAGGAGGCGAAAAAGTTTGCGAAGAAATTAACCAGAGATGGTTATGAGGTCTACACCCGCCCGGTATATGCTTATTCCACATTAGACCAATGGATCTTTGACGATAATATTTTATCCTCTTTCTTTGAGTACAATGAAGTTGAGTTGGCGGAGATGATCTTTCACGAACTGTTCCATACTGTGTTTTTTATAAAAGACGAAGTCGACTTAAATGAGAACCTGGCGCAATTCTTCTCTAGAGAATTGGTCTTTGAATACTTCAATTACAGCAAAGAGCAAAAAAAGCAATATTGGGAAAAAAAGAGAAAAGACAAAATTATCACTGAAAAAGTGGCCGCACTCGCAAAGCAGCTTCAGGCCCGCTACCTAGACAAAGGGAGAATGATCTCCAATGCTAAGGGAGTGAGAGAGGAGTTTATCAAAAACTCTTTTAACCCTGAACTTACCAAGACCTGTAAAGACTTAAATGTGGCTTACTGCTGGCCATTAAAAAAGACTTGGAACAATGCCAGGTTTGCCGCCTTCTTAACCTATGAGAGCGGACAAGATAGAATACAAAAATTAAAGCAACACAAAAACTTTCCTGACTTGAGGAGCTTTTTTGCATACCTAGTTGACCAAAGAGATGGTCATTTAAGCGCGGAAGGCACTTTCAGCGAAAGACTTTTTAAGGAGATCTAAAGTGGCCCACATTCTGTTTATCGATCCTATCGAGAAACTTAACATCAAGAAAGACTCAAGCCTTATGGCCGCAATCTCTTTTAAGAAACAAAATAAAGAGGTTTATCTTTTGTTTGAAGAGGACTTTTACGTCAACAACCTCAAAGAAACCAAGCTTAGAGTTTACGACTTTGAAGGCAAGATGAAAGAGGATGGCTACTACATCGACCACTTCAATCTCAAAAAAGCAAAAGAGATTAAGGTTACCAAGGATGAAACAATCCATATGCGCATCGATCCACCCTATGACATGCGCTACCACAGATATCTGTGGATGCTCGATTTTATTTCCATTGCATCCGGTTGTGAGGTGGTAAACAATCCTGTCGGCATTATGAAAAGAAATGACAAGATTGAGGCCTTTAAACAAAAGAAATCTGTTGATAGCTTTGTTGGCGCCAGCAGGCAAGGCTTTGAGCACTATGTTGAAGAACTTAAAGATCAAGGCTATGAAGAAATCATCCTGAAACCTTTGGATCTTTACAGTGGTATTGGGGTAGAGAAGTTCTCAATAAACGATGAGAAACTCATTCAAAAGTTTACAAATAAAGTTGAAGAGTATCATGGTGCAATTATCGCCCAGCCCTTTTTGAAGGCCGTTTATGATGGTGAGTTCAGAGCTGTTTATTTTGATGGCGAAGAGGTCGGCTCAATCATGAAGAAGCCGAAAGCGGGGGAGTTCCTTACGAATATCGCTCAGGGAGCTCAGTACGAAAAGGTGGAGCTTCCACCTGCCGTTAAGGAAAGCTGTGATCATACCGCTAAAGAGCTATTAAAGGATGGAATTAGAATCATTGCCTTTGATGTTTTAGGGGAGGCGATTACAGAGGTGAACATTACATGTCCTGGATTATTTGTGGAGGTATCATATGCTAATAAGAAAAATCTCGCTGATCTTTACGCTTCTCTTTTTTAGCCTAGGGGCCATGGCCGACGACGATGTTAAGGCCGACGACATCTTGGGTTATTGGCTTACAGAGGAGAAAACTGGTGTGATTCACATTCAAAAAGGTGATGACAACCGTTACTTCGGAGAAATTGTTTGGGTGAAGGACATTCACACCGGCAAAGCAAAAGAACGACTGGATAAAGAAAACCCTGATGAAAAACTCAGAAGCAGGTCTATTTTAGGACTTAAAAACACATGGGGATTTAAGTTTGATGGAGACGATGAATGGGTTGATGGAAGCATCTATGATCCTAAGTCTGGAAAAACATATAGCGCTAAAATGGAACTCGATGACAGAGACGAGCTTGAGCTAAGAGGTTACGTGGGAGTTCCACTTTTTGGAAAAACCACCGAGTGGACTAGAGAAAAATCCAAAGTTCCGGCCTATATGCAGAAAAAATAGGCAGTAGTTTCCCGTCGGTCTCTTCCCATTCATAAGGGCGCTAAAAACGCCCGATAGGTAGTGAGACGGGCGGGAAGTATGAATAAAAACTTATCGAAATTACATTTCAGATTCACTTTCATCGTATTCATGGTGATGGTGTCTATTTTTGGTGTCGTTCAATACAACCATTACACAGACCTTCGCTCAGATTATTTAAACATTGTTAAAAGAATAAGTCAGAGGCTTTCAGGCAAGTTTGATTTCTACTATCACAACGTTCAAAACATCTCCTTAAATACAAGTGTTAAAAAGCTCAACGCAAAAGAGAGCTCTGACTACTTTGACTCTTTGGTTGGACTCTACCCAAGCTACGATCTCATTATTCTAACCGACACTTCCGGCAAACTCGTTGCGGCCAATAGAGTTGGCTCTCAAGGGGAGTCTCTGAAGTGGAAAATCTCTTATGACCTGTCGGGCACAAAGTGGTTTTCAAGTCTTGTTCAAAGCGAGAAGAGTGAAGACTACTCAAAAAAACTTTTTGGGTCATTGAGCATGGATGTTGAGAAAAGCGAAGCAGCCTCATTGATCTATAAGAGAAATAAAAGAGGAATGCATTTCAGCACTCCTGTAAGAGATAAAAAAGAAAAAATTGTGGGCTACATCACCACTTTTGTTAATCATAAGTGGCTCGCCAAGCTTTTGAAGTCCGCCTCCAAAGAGATACTGAGAAGCAAGGACGCAAAGTTTGACGCTGTTCTTGTTAATGCCAAAAATGAAGTGTTGGCATCAAACACCAATTTAAAAGATTCTAAAATTCCTTTTGAAGTTCAGACTGCTCAATTTTCAAAGTCTTGGAAAGAAGGAAGAGTGATGGATGGCATCCGCTCACTGAAGGTGTTCTTTACTAGTCCATTCTTTATTGTTTCCAAGTTTAATCATCAAAACTTTATCAATGACTTTGATTGGTCTTTAGTTGCTAGGTTTGGAAAGGAAAGGGCATTTACTTCTATTTGGAATAATTCTCTTTTAGCTCTATTTGCGGTTAGCTTATTCGCCATTGGCGGGTTCATCTATAGAGGAAGAGTTCAAGCAATGTTTAGAAGTGAAGTGGCACATGCCTGGAAGTCTGCAGAAAAATCATTCTCTAGGCCAGAAAAAGTAAAGAAGGCCACCCGGGCGTTAAAGTCTGTATATAGAAGTTTAGATGGATTAAGGGGATCTGAGTTACTTGACTTGGCCTCACCACCATCTAAATTGGAGCTTGTGGATTCGGCCAAGCGCGAATGTATCCAAAATGAGCTGGTAAAGTCTTTTGCAAAACAGGAAAAGCTTATCAATTCTATGGCCAGTAAAAATGCCAATAAACAATTCAAATTGGCCATATCTTCACTTGGACAGCGCGAGGAAGAAGTTACAAAACTTAAGGCCTCTATGAATAAGCTGGACACGACCATTTCTAAATTAAAAGAAAAGTGCATAGAATTAGATATTAAGCCTAAAGAGTATCGACAGTTAGACACTCTTTTAGAAGAGGTTAGAGGGATTCGACGCAAGGCCGTAGTTTGCTGCAATTCACTCGGATCAGGAGTTTCGAACCACATAGACCACATTCGTGAGCTTTGGAACACACATCACAGCTCTTTAGATGAGCTTAAAGCAAGTGTGGCAAAAGAGCTTTCAAGTTCTGAGCAGAGCTGGAAAAAGCTTCAGGAACTAAACAATGAAAGCGCCTCATCCCAGGAGTCTTGGTGGAGAAGGTGGAGTAGCTTTAATCAAAACTTTGAACTTTCAAAAGCCTCAATCGAGGAATTTAAATTTGAAATCGAAAAGACACAGGAATTGATTAAGAAGCTTGGAATGGAACTCAGTACGGATAAAAATGACTCTTTAGACGACTCTTCCAAGAAAAGAAAGGGCCGTCTAAAAAAGGTCGCTTAATTATTTAAAGTCTTGCGTGTAGTCTGTTGAGATTTGCATTGTGGCCGCCCAACAGCTTTGTCGTCTAAGCTGAGTTCTTGTGCCGTCACTGCCACAGTCATGACTGCTCTCTGTTGCTTGGCAGGCATTATCAGATCTTACATCCCATATTTCCACTACGGTTCCATAGGTTGAAAAGTTTCTTTTTGTACTAAAGTCAATGATCGGTGAGCATTGATCAACTGATACTGGCCCAACCGTTTCTGTTGAATAGCGTGGTCCTAGAGTACAGGACTTATCTAGTTGTCCACCAGGACACTGAACGTCTCTTAAACTTACCTTGAACTTTATTTTTGTATAAAGATGTTGATCATCCGCTGCCGGGTATGATCTTCCAAAGCAGTATTCAGTTTGAGGAGATCCGCCGGGTTCTGGTTGTTCATGAAGCTTCACTCTGAACTTAAACCTTGAATCGGATTGTAGGGCGTTGCTTGCAACATCAATCGCCCAAATAGAGTCTTTGCCAAGTTGATTGTAATTATCGCTGTTGTTCCAAGGTTTCCAGCTTGTGTGGCCGGCCAACATAAATTCTTTCTGTCTAATTGGAAAGCCGTCTCCTTGTCCGTCTGCTTGAGAGCCATAACAAGTTACACCTGTGCCACCGCCAATTCCACCTCCTGTGGAACCACCTCCGTCGGAGCCAGAACCTGATCCTCCACCTGAAGAGGAGCCGCCATCAGAATCACCTCCGCTATTAACAGTGGTGTTGCTTGTTGAAGTGGCCTCAGGGCTTAGGCAGGATGTTAAAGCAAATAAGCTCAGGGCTATAAGTAATGTTTTTTTCTTCATAAAAAGACTCGCTTTTCAAGTTTCTAGTATATTGATCGGCAGATCTTGCCTAAACTTGAGCATAAAGATTAAATAATCGTAATTTCAAAGTCTTGAGCTTTAAATAAGCTTTGTTGCAATGTTAGATTCTTTCTTGATAAGATATCTGGGTATGAATGACGGCCAATTTATGACATTGATAGATTCTTTAATTCCAGGGCTTTATAGCTTTGGATACGCCCTAATTCCAGATGAGCTGGAAGCTGAGCAGCTGTTTGTGGATGCCTATTCAGTGTTTGTCATTAGAGAAAGCGAGTATATTCAGGAAGTTGAGCTAGGGGATGCTAAGGAGCGAGCGAAAGTTCGAAGATTTGTTCAAGCACAAATCTGTTCTGATATGGTTGAGCTGGCAGCTAAAAGAACTTCTCACTTGATAGGGCTCTTTAGAAAGAAGGGTGATGAACTTGCTTTTTACAAATTGAACCTGCTTCAAAGAGCGGCCTTGTATATGAAAGAAAATATGGGGATGAGCTCACAGGCCCTTCAGGAGATTTTAGCACTGAAAAAACATCAGGTGACGGAAGTCCTATACAATGGAAAGGCTCTTCTAAAGGAGCTAAGCAACACGGAGTTTGTGAATGAATGAGTTGGAGAACCAAGTTCCTGGTGGATTCTCAGCAATGGTGAACGCCTACCTTGACGGCAATCTTTCTCAGGAGAAAAGCACTTTGGTTGAAGAGATTGTGGCATTGAACCCTGAAGCCTCTAAGATCTTTAAAGAAAGAACTGCGCAAAAAGAAGAGCTTAAGGCGCTTCTTCCTAATATCGAGATTTCCAAAAACTCTCTTTCTAATCTTAAAAGAGAAGTGAGAGAGGTTAATAAAGACCTTGTTAAAACAAATAGGCCATCGATCGCTAATCGTTTAAGTTCCATTTTAAACACGACTATCTTTGAATTTTAACCATTCACTGTAAGTGAGTAATAGACGTGAAACTCCCCATCCTTGATGATTATCTCAGGTGGGTTGGGAAGCGTGTTCATGTTCTTTAGAACCTGTAGGAAAAAGTCTTGAAGCTTTTTCTTATTGGTCCACCTAAGCATCTTTATACGAACAATATCGCCTTTTTCATCGTAGGTTATTCTACCAGTCATTGATTCTTTGTCCTCTGTTAGAGGGAATCTTAAGTGGGGATTCGCCCGTTGGAAATCATTGAGCTCATTATAAAAAGCATTGATGTAATTTAGGGCCGTTCTCTTTCTGAAGCTGTAAAACACAAGCTCATACTTATTAAGCTCATCTTCAGGCACTCCCTTTGGAACTTCCATCTCGACCATGACATCAGATTCTCCGAATGCCTTGGCATATTCGCCGGCCGCACCTGCATTGGGGGTGCTTTGCATAAAGTTTTGAACACTTTTATTGTCTAGACTCAAGGCCTGAATTGGTTTGGTTCCCACTTCCTTTGCTTGTTTTACTGGATTGGTAGGGGGTGTCACCTTTGAAGGTTTAGCACTTAGATCGGCAAGACTTAGCTCTTTTCCTTTGGGAGCTTGTTTCTTTTTTATTGGATCCTTGGTTTTGATCTGTTTAGGAATGTGAACCATGTTCTTGTTTTTCTTTTCAGGTTCGCCCACAGTTCTAATTGAATTGACTCTGAATTGGTGAGGCTTTTGAGAAACTTCGGATTTTGAGTCAGCGGGACCTTTAGGCCAAATGATGGCCATGTGAACAATAAAACTTATTGTTAGCGCTAATAGTAGTATTCCTTTACGCGATCTTATGTCATGCCTCCTCAACGCAAGGTTACATTTGATTATATAACAGGACAAGATCCTAAGGGTTTGATTAAGGCCGTAAATGTAAAATCTATATAAATAAAGTCATTTTTTGTGTTGGTAAGTGCTTAAAAATACATAGCAAAACTTTCCCTTCCTTGACGTTTGTTTACGTGTATTGGAATAATGAATTGAAGCCGTTTGGTCGGCTGGCCAATTAATAATTTCAGAGGTTTAAATGAAAAGTTTTATCGCTTCAAGGAAGAATGTGATGATGTCAGTTTTGGCGTGCGCCATGCTTATTGTGCCCTTTGGGCTTTCAGAGTTTACTGGCTCAAAAATTAGTTCAACAAGAAACTTAAACGAAGGCTCTTCAACTTGTTTTGCTAGAGTTGGACAAACGTTTACTGCGTTGATGATTAAAGACTTTTCTTCACCATATTTAAAAAGCTCATTCATGTCGATGACTGGCGAATGTTTTGCTCAGCTCAATAAAAGCTTTGAGTCTCTTTATGGAGCAAGTTATGCAGCTGCGGGAAAGCCACTTAACAAATTAAACTCTGATTTATTTTGGTTTCATGAAAAAACGCAAAAGCTTATGGAGATGGCGCAGAGTGGGAAGATTCAACTTACTGTTGGCTCCAATATTCTTACTAAGTTTTCTGAGCTTGAAACGCTAAACTTTCAACTACAAGAAAAACTAAATACAAAAATTGAATCATTAAATCTTTGGAAAAATATTTGGCTTGGACTTGCTATTCTTGGGACCCTGTTCATCACAGGACTAAACCTTTTTGTTTCCAGAGAGCGGCAAAGAGAGAAAAACTTCTTTAAGGATTTGAATGACCAAGCAAAAGATACTCTGGAGAACTTCAATGACCTAGAGATGTCCAGCATCAGGACTCAAAGATTGATGGAAAAAGCTTTTAGAAAGCTTCAAGCTCCTTTTTGTTTTGAGCTTTTCAACCAAGTTCAAACAGACCTTCTTGAGAGTAGAAGCACTCACTTATCTAAAATGGGTAGGTTTGAAGAGAAGGGCGAGGTTGTTTCCGCAGAAAAAAGTCAACCTGAAAACGAAGTTGAAGAAGATGTTGAAAAGGTGGAATTCAATACTAAGGCAAGAGCAATTATCGATAGGATGAGCGCAAAGATCTTCTCTGAAGGGATTGCGATAGAAGAGAGTCTCGAGGAAGAAATTTTCGTGAAAGGAAATGACGAAGGACTTGAGCAGCTTCTTTACAACCTTTTTTCATTCGCCGTTGAGAAGTCTTCCTCTAGTGAAGGAAAAAGAAAAATCAATATTCGCTCCAAAGCGCTTGGGGGTATTTCATATTGCAAAGTTAGAATCGCGGACTTGGTTCTTAATTCTGAAGAAATGGAGTTTTTCCATAGTTCGGATGACTCTGAAAGCGCCAATGTTAACCTTAAGCTTTTAAAAGAGCTTGCTACTGATATGGAGGCAACTCTTGGTGCGAAAAATATTCTAAACAGCAATGGAAACTTCTCTGGAGCAGAAATAGAGCTTGTGTTTAAGAGATTAAAGCCGCAACAGAAGAAGCAATCTGGACTTAGAACGCTGATGAAAGGTTCTAAGAGGGATATACTCAAGGCCATGCAGTCAGAGGCCTAAAACCGTAGTGAATCAAGATCCCGGCCTAGGCTGGGATTTTTTTTGTCTAAAATGAAAGATGAAAAGTGACAGGGCCATCATTGATGGAAGAGACTTTCATATCAGCGCCAAATTCACCTGTTTCCAAATGAATGTCCTTATCGACAAGCTTCTTGTTAAAGACCTCGTAAAACTCTTTTGCTTTTGATGGCTCCATTGAGCGGTCAAAGCTTGGGCGGTGGCCCTTGCGCCCATCCCATGAAAGAGTGAACTGACTGATTGATAGGATCGAGCCTTGAACATCTAAAATGCTTTTGTTCATTCTTCCTTTCTCGTCCTCAAAAATTCTAAGCTTGGATATCTTTTCACAGGCGGTTTGCACAGAATCAAGGTTATCGTCCGTCTCAAAACAAACATACAACAGGAGACCTTTGCCAATCTGACCGGCGATTTCTTTGTTTATTTCAACTTTTGCTTCGAGCACTCTCTGGATTACAACCTTCATTAGAAATACCTCTTCTTGTGGGATTTATAGTCAAGGCCATCCAAAAGGGTTTTTCTTATTTGTTCAAAACTTTTGGTTTCGTAGCCTTTATCTAAAAAGTCCGTTTGAAGTTTTAATTCGTTTTCTTCCATATGAAAGAGACGAAGATAAATATATTCCCCAAAAATATGCCCAACATATTGAGCAACTTGGTGAATCTCGAAAAGGGATAGAGATTTAATTGTAGTGGTTAGATCTTCTCCATCCAGAACTTGCAATGAGGCCTTAACTGTTTTGTCACCCCTTGCATTAAATACCCTTTTTAAGTTCCAATACATTTCGCACTTTCTGTGTGGGTTCATAATCTTTGAGAAGAAAAAAGCGTACATGTTTTCAAGTATAAATAAGGATGCCGTCTGGGATGGCTCCTTGTTTATTACTGGGCTAGATTGATTCTTATCTTCCAACTTCAAGTAGCTATGGAAGATATGAATTCCGGCCAGATAGGAAATTCTATTCATTGAATAGCTGGAGCAATAGAAAACATTGTCGGAAGGAAGTCTAAAAGACTGTCCTGTGGCAATTAGGTTTTGATAGAAGGCAAGGAGTTCTTGGTCTTCCAAGTTTTCTATCTTCTCCTCAATAAATTCAAGGCCTGTGTGGTCGTGAAGATTGAAGTCTTCCAATTCTTCTTCGGAAATATCAACCTTGGCCGTTTCCACCAATTCAAGGCATATCCCAAGAAAGTTTTCATGAGTGTCTTCACTAAAAATCTTTTTACCTTTCTCAATGATATATTCGTGGATATCAAAGTCTGGGTCACTGTCCAGGTTTTCGTACCAATAAATCATACTCTCGTACTTTACCCAGGGTGGGGCAGAGTTTATGCAGAACTCCCTTTCGCTAAAAGCAATAATAGGGTCATTTGCGCTCTCTTCTTTCATCGTCCAGTAAACTTCATCCAGGTTTTGGTGGACAATAGTTTGAATTGTGCCTGGACGCCTAGAGCTCAGGAGTTTAGGTATCTTGTTCGGAGAAATATGAAGCTCTCCATACACCACGAGGATATGAGTGGATGGCTCCTTCTCAAGAGTTTGAGCGAGAACATTGGCGGCAAACACATCACGCTCTGTTAGTCCGCCTGTCGTATTAATTCCTAGAATTCTTGCTCCTGTCTCTTTGGCAAGCTCAAATATAAGCTTGTAGTGAGTCCAAGGAAATCGCCACGATTCGTGGTATTGAACGCTTTCTAGAAACTCCAGTTCCGTTAAGTGTCCTTCCATATAGGCATCGATGCAGTACTGAAATTTTGCGTCCACCATCTCTAGAGCAATTATGCATTTTCTATTCTCTTGGGCCGCGACTCTTAGGATCCTCAGCACATTTCGTATGTTCTGGTCAAAGGTGTGAAAGTCTCCAAGGTACACAACATTGGAGGTTAAAACGCTTTTTTTAAGATCTTCGATATTTGAAGAGGAAAATGGACGTTGGGAATAGGAAAGTTGATCTTCTCGGTAGGACTTTAATTCTTCCGAGACCGAGCCTTCCAAAGAATAAGCTTTTTGTTTAAGATTGCGATAAATTTTTCGACGCAGATCGTTTAATTGCTCTTTCAAAGAAAACCCTTAAATTGCTTTAAATTAGTTTAAGAGGGAATGCTTTAAAAGTTAAGGTAAAAAAATTAGCCGCGGGCAATCGATTGATTAATCAATGTGCTGTAAAGCTTTGGAATTTTCTCTTTGATCTCTTCCAATGTCTGTCTAAGTGTGTTGAATCCTGAGATGATGGATTTTAGATCATCTAGTCTTGGAACTGACACTCCTTGAAGGAGCTGGGAAACTGGGATGCCTTTAAGATTGTCTAAGATAAACTGAAGAAACGCGATCATTTCCTCATCTGAGTATAGACTGATTATTGGATGATCCTGAACATATAGTTTTAGGCATGTTGATTCAACGCCTTCAAGCACTTCAACCTTCTTCTTTACTTTTTGAAGAGGTGAGTGGATCAAGTTCATAGGTCCTTCATTGTCAAAATTAACAAAGATATCCTCATTCTCTGGGTAGATTGAATAAGTCTTAGAAAGAACCAGTGGAGTCTTCAATATTGGATTATTGAAGTTTATGGCCCTATGGGCCCCATCGTCGTTTCCTAGCATATCTAGCGCGCGAGTAAGGGATCTTTTAAACCCTGATAGCTTATCCAAGGCCGCGCAAGGGTAGTTCTTGGCAACTTCACCCAAAAACTTTTCTATTGATGAAAATTGCTCTTTTACCAGGCTAGGTCTCATCTCTAAGATGTCTTCTGAGCTTGCAGATAAAAGAGAAAGTCCAGTGGATATGTGATCTGGAAGCTCTTTATATTGATAGAAAAACTTTGGAAGTAAAAGTTTGCTTAAGCTTGCTTTTACTTTCTTCAACTCGCTTGTAAATGTTAAATCAATAATTTGCTCACCGATTGGAGAGTCAAAAAAGTCTCTTACAGCGTCAATGCTAAGCTTTGGCCATTTTGGGTAAGCCCCAAAGTAAAAACACATGGAATGCCCATACTCATAGGATTTTACCTCAAGAGAGCTTGATAAAATGATCTCTAGGCGAACTTTCTCTTTTCTTCTTTGGTCTACGATGATTACAAATGGCGCTTGATTTGAGCTATTAGCGTGGGAGTACTCAAATAAAGGGTCTTCATCTTTGTGAGAGTTATTGAAGTCTATGTTTTGAATATCAAAAAAGAAATCAAGCGGCATGCAGTTCTTTAGAAGATTGTTAAAAAACTGCGGGTGCGTAATCTTGTTAGCGTCTTTTGATGAAGAGTGAATAAGTCTGCCGTTTACAATCGCATCTTGGAAGAATTCAAACTTCGCCTGGTTGAAACTCTTTTGGTACAACGCAGGAGCATCACCTAAGTTTGAAATAAAAAAGTCTTGGATCAGTTTGGTTAGTTGAGAGTAGTGCTGAAATGTATTTAAATTGGCACTTAGTCTAAAAGTAAAACAAGTCTGCTTCTTAGGATTGTTGAAGGTGTTGCTCTGCTTTGAGAGTATGTAGATGTATGAGCCTACTTCGCCCTTTCCTTTAACATCCTCAAGGTTGAAAATACCTTCCACTCTAAACTGTTTTAACAGTCCTTCTACCTTGTTTTTCTGGCTAGGAACGAAAAGCTTTTTAGAGCTTATGACAAAGAGAAAGCCGTCTTCTTTAAGAAACGTGCCTTGTTCCTGAATCTTTCCAAGCATAAAGTGCTGAGAGTTGTTCTTAGGATACTCTGTTAGATTCAAAGTAATTCTGTCGTAGGTTGAGTGGTTCAATGAAATGTCATTGATCATCAAACTCTTTTGCCCAACACTGGAGTTCTTTCTGTTTCTTAGGTGTCCACCTGCAACATGACTTACGAAAGTTACTGGCTCTTTTCCCTTGTCTCTAGCAATTTTTGCTAAGAAGGTAAGAAACTGAAGTTCGTTTACGATTTTCCAATATTGGCCTGCCTCAAAGTCATTTCTTTTAAAGTCAGGGCAAAGAATCTGGTCCCACTTCTCATTCTTATTCGCCTCTTGTGCAAGCCAGTGAGAAAGCGCCATCGATTCAATGTAGTCTCCTGCAAACTTGCAGCTAATGACTTCCATATCTTGTGAACTTGTTTTTAGGCCATTGAATGGTCTATTGCTTTGGGTGTTTAGCCAAAGAGGGAAGTTGATAAACAATGAGTTTAAAAACAGTCCAAAATTCTTATGAGATAAAGCATGAGAGTAGAGAGGTTTGGTTTTAAGTAACTCCTCCGACTTCATTGAAATATTTTTAATTATCTCTGTTACATTTAAACTAAAGGAAGTTCTTTGAAGGTCTCCCAATAGAGACTGACATCTTTCAGAGGGACGGTACCAACTGTAAATATTCTGCTCAAGCGCCTTTGACTTAAGCTCGCTGCTTCCACCTTTTTTAAAAACACTGGTTAAAAAAGAGTTTGGATAAAGAAGCTTTTTTGGGTCAGAATCAATCGCCGTTTGCTCCATTAGGACACTTATGAACCTAATCTTTAAAATATAAATTACAGAAACTCTAAAGCTGAAGATGTTGATGAATTCATCGAGAAGTTCTCTGTATTTTGAATCCGGGTTTTCGATCTCTCTCCAAAACACAGTGTAATCATCCATCTCTGAACAAATACAGGTTTTGAACTCCACATATGAAATAAACTCTTCATAAATTGAGATGCGAAGCTTTCTATTGAAATTGTTTCTTTTCAAAAGATTTGTTTTTGCGTCTTTGTAAAAGACATCAAGAAGTTCTTTGAACCTTTTTACTTCTTTGGAGATTAGAGAGTCACCCTTCCAGCCTGGAATAAAGTATTTCTGCAAGCTGCTTTCTGACTCCATGTCAGACTTAGGCACAAATGGAGATAGAGCGTTCTTAACCGTTTCAGACATGTCGGCACTCTGATCAATATTGTCAGAGACTTTCCTTTCTGAATGTTCTGATCTATCTGACTCCTTTAGGAACCAGTGACCAGCGTGAAACGATCTTTTATTCAAGCGTCCTCTCTCTCTCTTTAGACTTTCAATAAAATTAGTTGCTTGCGTGGTTTTTTGTGAGCAGAATTTGTATCCAACTAGGCAAGTTTTGTCATCATAATTTAGGAAAGTAAGAGAAAGTTTTTTTTCTTAAAGCTCAACCAGACCGAAGTCGAGAAGAAATTATATAGTCGGTGGACAACCGCTTGGAATATGGACAATGGACACAGGAGAAGCACATGGAAAAGGGCTTTAATGATGATGAACTAGCAGACATCATGAACGAAATTGAATCATTGGAAAAAGAATTTGCGCATGACGACAAAGCCGAAGAGGCGGAAACTGTTGAAATGCAAGCACCTGAGGAAACAGAAAATGTTGAGACGCAGGTAGCTGAGGAAGTGGAAAGCATTGAACCACATGCTGAGCAGCAAGAAGTGCAAGAGCCTGTGGCCGAAGAAGTTGTAGCTGAAGAAGTAAGCGCAGCTCACGAGGAAGAAGAGCCATTGAAAGAAATGGCACCTATTCAAGAAGTTAAAGAAGAAATGCAAGAGGTTCTAGGAGAACTAAGCGATATGCCTGTTGAGGACATTGTTCCCACAGCTGTAGATCATGCTGAGCATGATGAAAACGTACATCACATCAAAGAGAGGGAAACTGTGAGTCATAATCACCAAAATCAAGCAAAAGGACACACTGCGATGAGCTTTCATGTCGAAGGTGACATGAAGTTTGAGCTTTCATTTCATATTTCAGGAAAGTTTGTAGGACTAACTGTTACAGAAGAAGGCCTTGAGATCGGCCTTGATGGCGGAGCGAAGTTCACAATTCCTGTAGAGCACGGCGCAGAGCAAAAGAAAGCGTCCTAAGCTCAATGTCCATTTCCATATTGGGGGGAGTTGCCAAGGGCGCAAAGCTCGCGACTCCCAGTTCCCATCACACTCGTCCCACTTCAGTACTTTTAAAAAGAAGACTTTTTGACTCCCACCAGTCATTCGAAGGCGTTCATTTTTACGACGTCTGTGCAGGCAGCGGGTCTATGGGTCTTGAGGCAATGTCTAGAGGGGCAAGTGAAGTCACTTTTGTGGAATCCAATCCAAAGGTTATATCGCTTGCAAAAAAGAACTTCTCAGAACTAAAAAGAAAATACTCTTTAAGCGCAGAGGCGACGTTTATCAAGACAGACGCTTTGAAGTTCTTAAAACAACTGTCGGAGGACGGCTCAGAAAAGATTCTTTTCTTTGACCCACCATATGAAGATAAAAAGCTCTATATGTCACTCGGGGAGCTACTCAAAGAAAGGCCAAAACTCTTCACAAAAGTCATTGTGGAGTTTTGCAGGCAAAAAACAGCGCCTGAAAGTGAAGTTCAAGGATGGCTAGGCAAACCTGACAAATCTTATCGGCAAGGTACTAGTTTTCTCTACATTTATGATTTCAGATAAATGATCTATACTAATATGCAAGGAGATCATATATGAAAAAGAAAGCGCTTTACGCTGGATCTTTTGATCCGTTTACTAACGGGCACCTTGATATTGTTAAGCGAGCTTTAAGTATTTTCGATGAAATATACATCGTCATAGCGGTCTCTCCTTCAAAGAAAGCTTTTCTTGAAAGACCTCTTAGAAAAGAGCTTTTGCAAAAGATCTTTGCAGATGAGCCAAGGATTAAAGTCGACACATGGGATGGACTACTAGTGGACTATGCCCGTGAAAATGAAATAAAATCAATTGTAAGAGGCCTGCGTCCTACAGGGGATTTTGAGTTTGAATTTCAAATGGCCTCTATGAATAGAAAACTGAACTCTGAATGTGAGACAGTGTTTTTCGCAACAGGGGAAAAGCTGTATTATATCTCGTCCACTTTGGTTAGAGAAGTCTTTAATCATGGGGGAGACATATCGGAATTTGTTCCGAAAATTGTTCAAGAAGAAATGGAAAAGAAACGGAGTAGTTAATGTTTTTGAGCTCAAGGGTGCTCGATCTAAGTGAAAGCGTTACCTTAAAAATAAACGAAAAAGTTGCAAAGCTATCCTCATCAGGACAGCACGTCTACAATCTGACGGCAGGCCAGCTTCCTTTTAAACCTTCACCTGAGTTCATCCACTCGCTTGAAAGACAATTAAACTTTTTAAAAAGCTACCAATACAGCCCGAATGCTGGTTTTGAAAAACTTCGCTCAAAGGTTATAGAGAAAACCGCACAAAAAAGAGACATAAAGTTTCCTAAAGGTGAGTTTGACTGTGTTTTAAGCAACGGTTCAAAGCAGTCTATTTATAATGTTCTAGGCGCTTTGATTAACCCTGGTGATGAAGTGGTTGTTATAACTCCTTACTGGGTTTCATATCCAGAGATGGTGAAACTTTGGGGTGGTGTGTGCACGTTTGTAAAATCCAAAACTTTTGACAACTACACCCCAGCTCTTGAAGAGATTGAGAAGGCCTTAACACCAAAAACAAAAGCAATCATAGTTAACAGTCCTAACAATCCCGCAGGTATCCACTACCCAGAAGAGTGGATGATTGGATTTGCTAAGCTTTTAAAAAAATATCCTGACCTTGTGGTCATATCAGATGAACTATACTCCGAAGTAAGCTACTTTGACCCAAGACCAAGCTACTTCTACCAACATGATCCAGAGCTTCTTTCACAGACAGTGATAGTGGATGGAATAAGCAAAACCTTTGCTTGTACTGGACTAAGGATAGGGCATTGTATTGCGCCTAAGAAAATAACAAAGGCTGTTGCCAAAATCCAAAGCCAAACAACCTCTGCTCCAAATAGTTTGACTCAAAGAGCTTTGGAGGATTTTGACTTTGATCTTCTTCAAAACTTTTTTGACCCAGTTAAGCAACAACTTAGAACTTGCGCACAGATTTTAAGGGAAAAGTTTAGAGATCACGGCCTTTCCCATTGTTGGTATCAAACAACGTCGGCCTTTTACTGTCTTATAGACTTTTCGAGAATGCCTTTCTTTGAGTCATTTGAAGCAGAAAACAGTAAAGACAAGTCTGAAGAGATCGTTGAAGCAATATTTGACCAAATTGGTGTGGCCCTAGTTCCGGGCACGGCCTTTGGGCATCCTAATAGCGCAAGAATGAGTATGACTCTTGAAATTGCTCCTTTTGAAGAGGCGATGGATAGATTAGTAGGCTTTATGGCCAAAAAGAGTTCTTAAGGGGCAAATGTTGCGAGGTTAAGTCCTCTCTATCTCTCCGGTATAATTAGTGCTGGAGGGGTGTGTGTTAAAATTATTCCCAATTTTATGTCTACTTTTTCTTGTCTCATGCGCAAAGACAGATGAGCAAGTTCTAGACTCTGCAAAGCAGGAAGCAAAGTACTATCTTAGCGATAACAATTGCGCCAAGGCCAAAAAGGTTTTGGATGATGCTGGCTTTGAAAACGATGATGCGGAGTATGTGTCTCTCTATGCTTCTGTTTACGCATGCCAAGCAGGATACTCTGAATTTGATCTATTAGGTGAGGTCTCAACTATTGCAGCCGCGAGCAATCAACTTTTAGGCTCTCTAACCACACTCGCTTCCAGCAACGAAACAGCCCCAGACTCAACTAACTACACTAGTATAATGAGTGCTATTGATGTCATTTTAAATTCGGCCGGAACAACTCCAAGCGCTGCCGCAAGAGAAGCAAAGTTTGGAGTTACGGGTGCTACCAATCTAAGCTTCCAGGCTCTATACTTGATTCTTGTTGAGTTCGGAAAGTTTATGCAGCTTTATGGAAACACTGATGCAGCTGGAGACAAGTCAGATGGAAGTTTTACAAACACTTGTATTTTCACTTACACGCAATCAGATGCTGCTAATTATGTGAATGGCGTTCTTCCCACGTGCAATAGTGCTGGAGGGGATGAGGGGAGTGACTTTCTCGAGTCTCCTGTGACAGATGATGAGATCGATGCAAGACTTTGCGAGGGTATCTACCTATTCAATAATCTTAGAGATATTTTAACCAACGTTACCATTGGCGACAGCAGCACCTTTGGCTCATTAAAAGATGTCGGAGACGTTTTAAATACAATGATATCCGATGCTGAAGCTGCTGAAAGTGGTGGACTCAATGGAGAAGTTGCCTATCAAGACTCAATTCAGATGATTAAAGATATTACCAGTAAAAGTGATTGCGAGGCCCTTCCTAGACAAAGACTAGAGAAGTGGTATGCGATTATCTTTGAAACAGGCCTGCCGGATAACGACTAATGAAAATACTCGCGGCAATAATCCTATTCATCACATGCGCTCAGGCAAGAGAGGAAAGATACCTTGGTAGGAGCGCTCGTGGTGTGCTGATGGGGGATGCATATACTGCAGTTGCCGATGATGAATATACTCTTTTTTATAATCCAGCTATCTTGGGAAGACATGAAGGTTTTTCCTTTTGGCCAATCGATCCATCGATTACTGTTACCAATCCAATGAAAGTGGACTTGGACAGCTTTAGCAACCTTGGATCAGACCCTAGCGATATTGCTGGAGCACTAATGGATGTGCCCATTCATATTGGCTTTGGAGCTGCTCCTGGATTTAAAATGGGCAGGTTTGGATTAAACGCTATTGTAAATTATAACTCGAACTTAAACCTTCAAAACCAAGTCACTCCTATGCTTGATATTGATTATCGCTATGATAGGGGCTTTATTATGGGATACGGATTCCCTTTAAAAAAAGGGCTCTCGGTCGGCTTCGCAACAAAATATCTTAAGCGTGAATCAATTTTTGGAACATACAATCTCACAAGTCCCACTGTAATCGATGCGTTTGCGTCAGGAGAAATCCAAGACATTTTCTCCGCCTTGGGCAAGGTCAATGCTGATGGATGGGGATTTGATTTTGGATTGGATTACCAAGAAAAGTCAGGCCCTCAAACTTTCAGTTTTGGTCTTGCAATGTTGGATGTGTACACCAAACTATCCACCGAAAGCAATCCCGATGATAGGGAAGTCCAACCTCAGCCAATGCAAGTAAATCTAGGTGGAGCTTGGAATGTGGAAGTTGGTCCAGGGATTGATTTTACACTCTCAGGAGACTTAAGAAATCTTGAACAGCAAATGGATTTCATGAGAAGGGTCAGGCTCGGGGTCGAATTTGGGCTTACCCCTGCGCTGTCAGTCATGGGTGGGCTGAACGCTGGCCAATATAGCTATGGCCTAAAGCTTAATTCAGGGATTATGAAGATATACGCAGGGATCTACTCCTATGATATTGGCGAAACTTTAGGTCAGCAAAAATCAGAGAGAGCAGTCATTTATCTGAGTATGTTGGACTTTACATTTGATGGTTAAACTTTTCTGACTTACAATGAATTAACGTTCACCAGTTCTGGAGGAAATTCATTGGCAACACCAAAAACCTTTATTCTTGACACAAATGTTCTACTATTTGACCCATCTGCAATTAATAAGTTTGGAGAAAACAAAGTTTTCATTCCTCTTGTTGTTATTGAAGAACTGGACCGGTTCAAAAAAGATCAAAACGAAAACGGAAGAAACGCTCGTTACTTTGCAAGGTTAGTAGACGAGCTGAGAGAAGAAGGATCATTGGTTAAGGGTGTTAAGCTTGCCAATGGTGGAACTCTTCAAATAAGCATTCTTAGAGAGCCTGCTACAAAGCATGCAGGGATCGACCTTAGTATTAATGACAACCTCATTTTGGCCAACGCTTTATATCTTAAAGAGCAGGGTGAGGAGTGTGTTGTTATTAGTAAAGATATTAACTTAAGACTTAAAGGTGATGCTCTAGGGCTTAAAGCCGAAGACTATGAGACAAGTGAAATCACAATTGAAGAGTTGTACTCAGGTCAAAGAAACTTTGAAGTAGATGCCCAAAGGCTTACGGACTTTGAACAAAATAGGTTCTTGGAGCTAAGTGAAGAAGAACAAAAACAATTCTATCCAAATGAATACATGATTGTTCATGAAGAGAACAACCCTCAAAGAAGACAGCTTGGAAGGTACTTTGCCAAAAAGGGAGGGATCGTTCCTCTTATAAAATCTAGAGAGGGTGTTTGGGGAATTTATCCAAAAAATGTCGAGCAACAATTTGCTTTTGACGCTCTAATGAATAATGAAATTAAGCTTGTAAGTCTTGTAGGGAAGGCCGGAACTGGTAAAACACTATTAGCAATTGCAGCAGGTCTTGAGTGTGCAATTACACAACAGCAGTTTTCAAGAGTGCTAGTCTCAAGACCTATTGTTCCAATGGGAAGAGACCTTGGATTTCTTCCTGGAGATGTTAATGAAAAACTAGGCCCTTGGATGCAGCCAATTTTTGACAATATTGACTTTCTTTTTGGGGGCCAAAGAGCAAATAATCAGGCCACTTCTTGGGATGAGCTAATCAATGAAGGGCTTTTACATGTTGAGCCTCTAACATATATTAGAGGTCGCTCCCTTCCTAATCAGTACATGATTGTGGATGAGGCCCAAAACCTTACTCCGCATGAGATCAAAACTATCATTACTAGAGCGGGTGAGGGAACGAAGATCGTTCTGACCGGTGACAGTGAGCAAATCGACAATCCTTATCTCGACTCATTAAATAACGGTTTGGTTTATTCAATCGATAAGCTTAAAAACGTGGACATTGTGGCCCACACTAAGCTTCAGCAAGGTGAGAGATCTCCATTATCAGAGATCGCCAGCGAATTGCTTTAATTGGAAAATGATAACTGAAAGGGACTACCAAAGAAAACACCTAAGGGCGCCGTTTAAAAACAGCGTCCTCTATGTTGATGACAACTTTGCTTTCAAGGCAAGAGCTGTGAACATATCAGAGGGTGGAATGCTCTTGGATCAAGTCCCTCACTTTCCAGAGCCTGGCCACTCAGCTCCTTTAATGATCTCTCTTCCTCAGTATCCATTATTTAAAAATTTTTCACTTGAAAGACTCAAGTCATTCAACGACGAAATCTTAAGGCCAAAGGTTATAAGACTAAACTGTGAAGTGATAAGAAAGTTTGGAGAGTCGAATGCAATTGATGAAGTATTTTCGACAAAGGTCGGGGCCAAGTTTTTAGATCTTAATACTGCGACTAAAAAAGTAATATCCTCTTATGTGGATGTGTTTGCTGGCAATTTGATTTACCTACAAATCCTACTTGATAACATGAACTCCGATGATGAAGGTCTTGAGAAGGTGAGGGAGCTTTCTAAGATCTTAAGCTACGACCCCGACATGAAAATCTCACAACTTAGAAAAGAAATTCACCACGACTATAAGTCACTGCAATGGCTTTAAGATTCTAAGAGCTACAACTATAGAAGTTTTACATTGTTTGTTGTGCGTAGTGTTGTCTTGCTGTACTTAATAAGGCCTGAATATTTCAATGAAAATATATTGGAGCAAGTTATGAAAGTAGCACTTTTTCTTATGGCATTGCCATTTTTGAGTTTTGGACAGGAGAGTGGGGATTATCGTGTAAACTATTTCGACATTGTAGGTGATATGCTTGCTGATAGTCAGGTTCCTGCTATTGAGGATTTACTGAGTAGTCATCAGGTTGGACGTTGTTTCAGTAGGTCTGATCGGGATTCAGTCTCTGGAGGTGTCATAAGCTTTAGTAAAGTTGATTTAGATGTTGGGCCTATCGGCGATAAGTATCCGAAGTATGTTTTTAGATGGGGACTCGATGAGAGTTCTAACAAATATGATGATGTTCCATTTGATAATCTGAATTTTGACTACGTTTACGATTATGTACCTCAGATTGGTGAAGGTCATTACACTTCAAATGTAGAAGATGATCGAGTTAAACTTGGTATCCATGGGGAGTACTTATTACTCGAGAATAATATTGAAGGGGTGGATGAAATCCGGTGCTATTTTTTTAATCCTGGATTTAGTTCAAGCACTCCATTTTAAGTTCAAAAAAAAATTGGCCCTCAGCACGAGGGCCTTTCTTTTGCCAATCAAGTTATTGATACCATCTAGCAATCTTACTTAGTAATTTAATTATGAGGAATTAGTTAATACTGGTTGTCTTCTAGAATGTTTTTGATTAGTTCTTTTTGATAGTCCAGAAACTCGCCATAGTCGGCGAGCTTGTCTTTGATGTCTTCACCTTTATCAAGTGATTCAAGGATGATTTTTTGAAGGATTTCCAGTCTTAAACAATTGTTTGTGAAATCATGTTTAAGCCTGGCCTTCATTTGAATTAGTGCAGAAGTGGTGAGTCGTCCACTTTGGATTTCAAATTGTCCGCAAAAGTGCTGATTTGCTCTGACATGCTTTGTTCGTTAACTCTATTTGCCAACTCTTCCATAAGCATTGCGCCTTTTAGAAGAAACTCATCATCAAGGTTTTCGTCTTTCATTCTCTCGATGATGTAGTTGGCCTCATGGCGAAGTTCGCCAATCTTAAGCTTTCCAAGGTAGCTTTTAAATTCGCCCTCTTTTCGCTTGAAGTAGATCTCTTCTCTTTTCTCCGCAAGTGAAACAACTTTTTTCATGATACTCCCAATAGCCTTATGGCCTCTTCCCCTCAATATAAAGCAATGATCGTGCCAATTCCCTAATAAAGGCACATGCTTTTTTTCCCTTAAAGCAAGCCATTTATAGGTGTTGGAATACGCTTGTTCAAGGAGCAAAGCTCGTATTTTCAGGGCATTGTAATCTTTACTGTTAATAAGGCGCGAAAAATGAATAAAAATTACATCGTCACTGTGTCACCAGCAAATAATGCCGGAGCTAAATTGTCCCCGGTTTCAGTGATGAAAGGCACTTGGCCGTCTAAGATATATCGATTGACATAAACTCGATATAAGTTATTAATTTAGTTATGTTTTAGAACGAAAAAAAGCTCTCATCAGAGCGAAATATTACTCAAGTTTATCACTATATAATCCGAATAATACGATTGAAATAACCATACAAATGAAAATGAGGTATCAATGACAGCCCCTAAAATGTACATCCCTAATCCTGTAGTTATTGAGCAAACGGCTAGAGGAGAGCGTCAATACGACATTTACTCTAGATTGTTGCTAGATAGAATTATCTTTTTAGGAACAGAAGTTAACGATACCGTGGCAAACCTTTTGATTGCCCAAATGTTGTTCTTGGAGCAAAACGATTCTGAAGCTCCAATCCACTTCTATATTAACAGTCCTGGTGGAAGCGTTTACGCAGGCCTTGGGATTTACGATATTATGCAACACATCTCTTGTCCTGTTTACACTTACTGTGTAGGTCTTGCGGCCTCAATGGGATCGCTTCTATTGGCGGCAGGGGAGAAGGACAACAGATACGCTCTTCCTCACAGTAGAATCATGATTCACCAACCACTTGGTGGAGCTAGAGGACAGGCATCTGACATTGAGATCCAAGCTAAAGAGATTCTAGACCTTAAGAAACAATTGACTCAAATCTATGTGGATCACACTTCAACAGGCAAAAGCTTTGAAGAGTATGAATTGGCAATGGATAGAGACCGTTATTTGAATCCAGGCCTTGCTAAAGAAATGGGCTTAATAGATAACATCATTCAGCCGAAGGGCAAAAGTAAGTCGAAAGATTAGACTAAAATATTGAGATACTTGAAGGAAGCTTATGAGTAACAAAAAAGAGAGCGGAAGCTACGGAACATTACACTGCAATTTTTGCGGCAAATCTCAAAAAGAGGTTAAAAAGCTGATTGCTGGGCCTGGAGTCTACATCTGCGACGAGTGTATCGAGCTGTGTAATGACATTATTTATGAGGATTCAGTAAAGTCTGTTTCCAAGACTTCTCTGGACAATGTTCCAAAGCCACATGAGATTAAGGAGCACCTTGATCAATATGTAATTGGGCAAGATAGAGCTAAGAAAATTATTTCTGTTGCGGTTCACAACCACTATAAGAGAATCACTCACCGTCCTGCAAAAGGCGATGAGGTTGAGTTGGCAAAATCAAACATTCTACTTGCGGGACCTACAGGTTCTGGTAAGACGCTTCTAGCACAGTCTTTGGCGAAGTATCTGAATGTTCCTTTTGCTATCGCAGACGCAACTTCTCTTACTGAGGCGGGTTACGTGGGCGAGGATGTTGAAAACATTATTCTTCATCTTCTTCAAAACTGTGACTACGACATCGAAAGAGCTCAAAGAGGCATCGTTTATATTGACGAGATCGACAAGATCGCTAAAAAGTCTGAAAACCCTTCTATCACTAGAGATGTTTCAGGTGAGGGTGTTCAGCAAGCACTTCTAAAGCTTATTGAGGGAACTATCGCAAGTGTTCCGCCAAAAGGTGGAAGAAAGCATCCACAACAAGAGTTCTTACAAGTAGACACTGGAAATATCCTGTTTATTGTGGCAGGAGCGTTTGTTGGCCTTGATAAAGTTATCGAGCAAAGACAAAACAAAAAGCCAGCTCTAGGGCTTGCAGCTTCTACCAAAAAAGAAGAAAAAGTTGAAAAGTCAGCTATTGAGCAAATGGGTGGAATTGAGCCGGAAGACCTTTCAAAATACGGACTTATCCCTGAATTTATTGGCCGTTTGCCGGTAAATGCCATGCTTCAAGAGCTTGATGAGGATGCCTTAATGCAAATCCTTACCGAGCCTAAGAACGCCATTACAAAGCAGTATAAGAAGCTGTTTGACTTTGATGGACTTGAGCTTGAATTTGAAGAGGAAGCGCTTAGAGAGGTTGCTAAAACGGCAATTAGCAAGAAAACGGGCGCAAGGGGACTTCGTTCCATTCTCGAGCAAACCATGCTTGATGTAATGTACGAAATTCCAGCAAATGAGAAGATTGGAAAATGTGTTGTTACTAAGGATTCTATCCTTGGAAAAGAGCGACCAAAATTAATTGAAGGCGAAAGAAAAAAAACTGAACCGAGTAAGTCATCAATCAAGTCGGCCAAAGACATTGAAAATGCGTCGTAAAGCCTGAATAATTTACCGAATATCTTCGTACTGTAAGATTAAATAAGGGCCTAGGAGTTATTTTCCTAGGCTTTTTTTTTGACCTGCATTCCCTTTTAGGTCACAATAAATATAAGTCGCCGGTTTAGTCCATAGCCGGCTTTTTTGTAGAAGATCATGCGCAGGAGGTGCTATGACGGACAAGAAGTCATCGAACACAAAAAACTATCCCTTATTGCCATTGCGGGATGTAATTATCTTTCCACATATGGTGGTTCCACTATTTGTTGGCAGAGAGAAGTCCATCGCGGCACTGGAAAAGGCTGCTAAAAACGGAAACGAACTGTTTCTAGTTACCCAAAAAGATGCAAGCGTTCTTAACCCTGAAAGGGAAGACGTTTATGATATCGGCACAGTAGTCAATATCATTCAAATGCTTAGACTTCCGGACAATACTGTAAAAGTGTTGATTGAAGGAAAGCACAGAGCAAAAATCAAAGATTTCGAATGCAAGACAGAAGGCTACTTTGCTGACGTTGAGCAATGCCCAGACGAAGCAATGGACGAGGTTGAACTTGAGGCCGTTGTTAGAAGTGTGAAGAACATCTTTGAGTCTTACGTAAAACTTAACAAGAGAATCCCGCCAGAGCTTTTAATGAGCATCTCTTCAATCACGGATCCTTCAAGACTAGCTGACATCATTGTCGCTCACTTGACTATGAAGATTCCTGAGAAGCAAGAGATTTTGGACGCGACAAACGTTCAAAAAAGACTTCAGCTTCTTTTAGAGAAGATGCAAGGCGAGATCGAAGTAATAAATGTAGAAAAGAAAATCCGCTCACGCGTAAAGCAGCAGATGGAAAAATCTCAAAAAGAGTACTATCTGAACGAGCAAATGAACGCCATCCAAAAAGAGCTTGGAAACAAGGATGATGGCAAAGGCGAGCTTGGCGATATGGAAGATAAACTTGCCAAAAAGAACATGCCTCAAGAAGCAAAAGAGAAAGTTGCCAAAGAGATTAAGAAGCTTAAATCAATGTCTCCAATGTCAGCGGAAAGCGCTGTTGTTAGAAACTACGTTGATTGGATGCTTAATCTTCCATGGGACGAGTACACTGAAGACGACAATAGTGTGAAACACGCCAAAAAGGTTTTGGACGACGAGCACTTTGGTCTTGAGGACGTAAAAGAAAGAATTTTAGAATACATGGCCGTAAGGTCACTTGTTGAAGATCCTGAAAAAGGCAACGGAACAATCCTTTGTCTTGCAGGGCCTCCAGGTGTTGGTAAAACATCTATCTGTAAGTCACTTGCAGAGTCCATGAATAGAAAGTTCGTAAGAATTTCTCTAGGTGGTGTAAGAGATGAAGCCGAGATTAGAGGTCACAGAAGAACATACGTAGGCGCTATGCCAGGAAAGATCATCCAAGCGATGAAAAAAGCTGGAAGCGGAAACCCAGTAGTTCTTTTGGATGAGATCGACAAGATGAGCAATGACTTTAGAGGTGATCCAGCTTCAGCAATGCTAGAAGTATTGGATCCAGCTCAGAACAAAAACTTTGCAGACCACTATGTGGAAGTTGAGTATGACCTGTCTAAAGTAATGTTTGTTATGACAGCTAACGATATCTCTAAGATCCCAGGACCTCTAAGAGATAGAATGGAGATCATCCACCTTGCTGGATACACTCCACACGAGAAGCTTCAGATTGCTAAGAAGTACTTAATCAAGAAAGCGGTTGATAACCACGGACTTGGAAAGTACCCAGTAAATATCTCTGACAACGTGTTTATGCACGTAATCCGTTCTTACACTAAAGAAGCGGGTGTTAGAGAGCTTGAAAGACTTGCAAACACGATCGCTAGAAAGATCGCCACAGATGTTGTTACAAACGATGTGGAGCAGGGGAAGAAGTACAACGTGACTATGAAGTCTGTTGAGAAATACTTAGGTCCTTGGAAGTATGAGAGCAAGTCAGTAGAGGAAGAAGCTCAAATTGGTCTTGTTAACGGACTTGCTTGGACAAGTGTCGGTGGCGAGATCTTGAATATTGAAGTTGTAACTGTTCCAGGCAACGGAAAGATTCAGGTTACTGGAAAGCTTGGTGAAGTAATGCAAGAATCTGCAAAAGCTGCACTAAGCTATGTAAGAAGCATCAGCGACAGACTTCAAGTAGACCATGAATGGTACAACAAAAATGATATCCATATCCACGTTCCAGAGGGGGCAACTCCAAAGGATGGGCCAAGTGCGGGTATCACTATGGCAACAGCTTTAACCAGCGCCATTACAGACATCCCTGTAAGACAGGATGTGGCAATGACTGGTGAGATAACGCTAAGAGGGAGAGTTCTTCCAATTGGCGGCCTAAAAGAGAAACTTTTAGCTGCTAAGCAATCTGGAATTCAAACTGTGATCATCCCAGAGAAGAATGCAAAAGATCTTGTTAAAGTTCCAGACGAGATCAAGCAGGGTCTAAATATCCACCCGGTGGATCAGGCCGAAAAAGTTCTTAAGATCGCTCTAGATCTTAAGAAACCAGAGGACTTCATGAAAGAAAGAGCTTTCAAAGTGCTTGATGGTGAAAATGAGGATTCTAGACAGCATGTTGCCAACTAGGCCTTAAAATATTCGATGACTTATGGACATTAGGGGAGGCGTTGGCCTCCCCTTTTTTTTTCAAAAAAACTAAAAAAACGCATTGACAGCAAGAGACTATTTCTCTAAATTATAGGCTCTTAACGAAGTGGGCGTTTAGCTCAGCTGGGAGAGCGCCACCCTTACAAGGTGGATGTCGGCGGTTCGATCCCGTCAACGCCCACCACTTCTTTAAACAATAAATCAAACATTTTTAGATACTACCACCATCATTGATGGTCCAGCTATCGCTTATTAGGTTCGCTCTTGCTGTAGCAGCAGCTCCACCACTTGTATATTGAGAAGAGCCTGCGTGTAGAAACCCTCCAGAACCAGCGGTGGCGTCCAGCTGAATAAGTAAGTTGTCATAATTGGTTGTTGATATTGAAACGCCCTCGAACATTCCGACCATTAGTATTACATTTGTAAATTCCCAGTCAGACATATCTGGGTCTGCATTTGTGGCGTCCTTAAACATTTCATTCATATTAGTTACACTTGAAGTGTCCCAGTTGCTTGTATTTGGGTTTGCCGCAAAAGCATCTCTAAACATTCCACTCATGTCAGTAACATTTGAGGTATCCCAATTTATTGTGTTTGGTTGTGCGACATTTGCATGATCAAACATTTCTCTCATGCTGGTCACATTTGAAGTGTCCCAATTGGTTGTGTCCGGATTTGCATCATAGGCATCTTTAAACATTTCAGTCATATCTGTTACACTGGAGGTGTCCCAATTGCTTGTGTCTGGTGTTGCATTATCTGCCCGTCTGAACATTTCACTCATGTCAGTTACATTGGAAGTGTCCCAGTTGGCTGTATGGGGAGTTGCTAAACTTGCTTCATAAAACATAGCTGACATATTGGTGACATTGGAAGTGTCACCACCGGATACAGTTGTTAAGTTGTCACAACCGTCAAAAGCATTTTCGAAACTTTTCCAACCAACAGTTCCTAGCTCTGAAATTGAAATAATCTTCTCCCTGTCTCCTGAGAAGTTAAAATACCAGGCCTCAACGAGTCCTGAGATTGTGACTGTGTAATCTCCTGCTACGGCATAGGTGTGATCGATGTCAGGATCATTGTAAGAAGTTACTTCAGCTGTATTTCCATCACCCCAGTCCACTGTGAAGTCATAGTTAAAACCACTTCTTAGTGGCAGCTCCACTGTTAGGTCAGGGCTTGATACTCGCCAGGTAGATACGAAAGGGACAATGTTTTTCACAGTTAAGTCTGCGCTTCCTGTGTCAGACGTTGTAGAGTCTCTGACAGTATAAGAAAAACTAGCACTACCTACTCCTGAAGGAGTGAGTCCTACTGTGCATTCTCCAGCTGTGCAAGAGCATGGTGTAGCTATAGAAAGTCCTACAGGATCAGACACACTACAGCTGGTTGGATTTGACACCTCTGAACTGTCATAAATTAGTGTTACTGTTTGTTCCGCTCCATCAATAAGATTGGCAGAAGTACTGCTGCCTTCAGGTAGAGGACTATCTGGTAAAGCCCTTAGCTCGGAAACAATATCGCTAGTGGCCTTGCCACAGCCTGAAAAAATAAGACTCAATAGAATTAATAAACTAGCTACTTTCATATTGTTTACTCTAACCTCATACCAATCTAGTCGGAAAAGGTTTAAAAATCTTTAATTTAAAACGTTAACCACTTGAAAGTACGCACTCTCGAAGAGGTTGGACCAGAAATCGATTCGAGCTACTTGGTTCAGTGGCGGAAGTTATTGGCACTTAGTGACTAAATACTTCCATTATCGGTAAATACCCAGCCATCGGTTTCAAGTTGTGCCTTCGCTGCAGATGATGCACCTGAATGTTGTAGAGTACCTACATTAATCTCTGCAGTTGTGGTGGCCGTAGCGTTTAGACTTATTAAAAGGTTGTCATAATTCGTAGTAGATAGGCCCGAACCTTGAAACATTTCACCTCTTGCATAGGATAGATCAAAGCGTGTAACACTTGAAAAGTCCCATGTACTAGTATCAGGATCTGCGTTTGTTGCATTAGTAAACATGCCACTCATATCGGTTACACTAGAAGTGACCCATCCACTCGTGTTCGGGTTTGCACTTGTTGCACCATTGAACATATCTGACATATTCGTAACATTAGATGTGTTCCAGCTACTGGTGATTGGGTTTGCATTCGTTGCGCCACTGAACATTGCAGACATATTTGTTACACTAGAAGTATTCCAACTACTGGTGTTGGGGGTTGCCGCAGACGCATTTAAAAACATGCCACTCATATTGGTAACGCTTGAAAGGTTCCAACTGCTCACATCTGGGTTGGCATTATTTGTCGCTGCAAACATAAAATTCATATCCGTAACGTTGGAGGTGTTCCAACCGCTCACGTTAGGGTTGGCCATTGTTGCGTCATAAAATAGCCTTCTCATGCTTGTAACATTAGATGTATTCCAACTAGTTGTATTCGGTGTGGCCGAGTGGGCACTTTCAAACATTGAAGACATTGTTGTAACCTTAGAAGTGTCCCAGCCACTTGTATCTGGATTGGCATCAAATGCCCTGTAAAACATGTTACTCATATTGGTTACGTTGGAAGTGTTCCATCCGCTTGTGTTTGGTGTTGCAACTTCCGCATAATAAAACATGGACGCCATATTGGTTACCTGTGATGTGTCCCAACCACTTGTGTCTGGCCTTGCTAAACGAGCTTGCTGAAACATGTAACTCATATTTGTCACATTTGATGTGTCCCAACCACTAGTGTTTGGGTTGGCTACACTTGCACCATAGAACATCCTCCCCATATCAGTTACGCTAGAGGTGTCCCAACCACTAGTATCGGGTGTTGCTGATACTGCACCCGAGAACATGGAGGACATATCAGTTACTTTGGAGGTGTTCCATCCGCTGGTATCGGGGTTGGCCAAATCGGCTAACAAAAACATTGATGACATGTCTGTGACATTAGATGTGTTCCATCCGTTAGTGTCGGGAGTCGCAGCATCTGCATCGTAGAACATTGAATTCATATCTGTAACTTTAGATGTGTCCCAACCACTGGTGTCAGGATTCGCGAGGTCTGCACCAGTGAACATGCCACTCATGTTAGTAACATTTGAAGTATCCCAATTGCTGGTGTCTGGAGTTGCAGCATCCGCATTCCAAAACATGTTAAGCATGCTAGTAACTTTGGAAGTGTCCCAGCCGCTAGTGTCTGGATTTGCCTGACTTGCGAACATAAACATCGTGGCCATATTTGTAACATTTGATGTATCCCAGCCACTTGTATCAGGGGTTACAAGGGAAGCATTGGTGAACATCATTAACATAGTTGTGACGTTCGAAGTTTCACCACCCGAAACCGTGGTTAATTGACTGCATCCATGGAAGGCACGCTCAAAGCTTTTCCATCCAACAGTACCTAGTTCCGAAATTGAAATTATCTTATTTCTGTCTCCCGATGAATTGAAATACCATGCTTCAACAAGTCCAGAAATTGTAATGACTTTGTCTCCCGCTGAACCATATGTATGAGTAATATCTGGATCGTTATAAGAGGTTACTTCGTCCGTATTTCCATCACCCCAATCAACAGTGAAGTTATAATTAAACCCATTCCTTAGAGGTAGTTCAACCGTTAGGTCTCCAGGTGTGACCCTCCAAGTTGAAACAAAGGGAACCATATTAGTAACTGTTATGTCGGATTCTCCAGAAGCGACTCCTTCTGTTCCAGAAATTGTGTAATCAAAACTAGCACTGCCTGTTTCAGTTGGTGTTACTCCAACTGTGCAGACTCCAGCAGTACAAGAACATGGGGTAGTGATAGCAATTCCAACAGGGTCAACTATGCTACAGCTAGTTGGATTTGAGATTGTTGAGCTGTCGTAATTTAATGTGACAGTTTGTTCATGAGCATCAATAAGAGTCACAATCGTTTTGCTACCTTCCACAAGGTCTCTCAACTGGTTTGTCACATCGCTTGTGGCACCACCACAGCTGGTTAATATGAATGAACTAATAATTAAAAAAGTGTTGGTAAATTTCATGAACATATCTTAACCCCGTTATAATCTACACGGAATCAATTAAGAAAATCTTAACTTAAAAATGCTAAAGTATTGTAATCTAGTGAACTCTAAAACTGGAAAATTAAAATCATAAAGGCTGATGGCAAGGTTTTGTGCCATAATTGGCCTAGATTGAGCCACCATCAGTGATTGCCCAACCATTGGCTATTAAGTTCGATCTGGCAGCCTCAGCTGCACCGCCTACATTATATTGAGTAGAGCCAACATCAAGACTTAGAGCAGAACCAAGAGCTGTGGCTTCTAGACTTATTAGCATGTTGTCGTAATTGACTGTGGATAACGCCGCCCCAGTAAACATGTTTGATAAGGCAGTCACACTCGAAAAGTCGCATCCTGACATATCTGGATCGGCTAAGCTCGCATTATTAAACATACCCATCATGTTGGTGACACTCGAAGTGTTCCAAGCACTAGTATTAGGGTTGGCCGCATGGGCGTTGTTAAACATTTGGGACATGCTTGTCACATTAGAAGTATCCCATCCAGATGTGTCTGGATTGGCAATGTTTGCGTAAGCGAACATATGGCTCATGTTTGTAACATTAAAAGTGTTCCAATTTGTTGTATCTGGATTTGCTGCTGGTGCATTATAGAACATATCGCTCATGTCTGTAACATTAGAGGTATTCCAGCCACTCGTGTCAGGGGTTGCCGAAGTAGCACCCCGAAACATGTAGTTCATATCAGTCACATTGGATGTGTTCCAATTACTTGTGTCTGGATTTGCGGACGTTGCACCGTAAAACATTGTGTTCATATCTGTGACAGATGATGTGTCCCATGTGCTGGTATTTGGATTGGCAGAACTTGCTAAAGCAAATACTCCGGCCATATTGCTGATGTTGGATGTATTCCATCCGCTAGTGTCAGGATCTACTAAAGGTGCGTTATAAAACATGTAACTTATGTCAGTGACACTTGAGCTTACATCACCCGATACAGCTCCAAGATTACTGCAACCAAAAAAAGCGTAGTTAAAACTTAACCAACCAACGTGGCCTAGATCGTTAATAGAAATCAGCTTATCTTTGTCTCCAATATTATTGAAGTACCATGTCTCAACTAGACCAGAAATTGTAATGGTATAGTCCCCAGCAGAAGCGTAGCTATGATCAATATCTACATCGTTGTAGGCAGTCACTTCCGCTGTGTTCCCATCACCCCAATCAACAGTAAAGTTGTAATTAAAACCACTTCTAAGAGGCAGGGTAACTGTGAGGTCACCATCCCCGTAAGAAACATCTCCCACACGCCAAGTTGATACAAACGGAGGAGGAGATACGATATTAAAAATTCCTGACGCTGTATTGGAGCTTTTTCCATTTGAGAAATATCGATAATCAAAGCTTGCCACGCCGATGTAGTTTACGGTTCCAGTCAGGCCTACTGTGCATCTGCCGGCGTTGCAGGTGCAAGGTGTTGTTTCTGTAACATTTTGAAGATTTAAAACTTCACATGAAGTGGCGGACGAACCCATGATCGGTAGGTTAATTAACTTTTCTGTTTCTTTTATTACACTTGGCCCATTGTAGTTTTGGGCGTACCTACCTGGAGCAATGTACGTCTCACCAGGAAGCACATTGCAGCCAACTAAGATAAATATTGTGAATATTAGAAGTATGCGGATACCTGACATGGGTTATTTATCGGTTGGGTATACGGGGTTCTTAAGTGGCCTTAGGTTTAAATTTCTAGATAGTAAGGGAGTTTAGTTAGAGGACTAAAGGGAGAAAATGTTTAGACTTTCTTAACAGGTTAGTTCGTCGGTATTAACCAGTTTGCTAATGATTTTAGGACTGCCATCGTTAATGAGTCACCAGAAGGCGATCCTGGTTCGATATTTATTTGTTGGAGCCTTTCTAAAGTGCTCATTAGGAACTGAGTGTTGTCAGGCAAATCTTGTTCAATTTGTGATAGAACTTGGGATGCTTTTAAAAAGGCCATCGAATGTTGTGAGGGAGTTGTTCCAGCTATTGCGTAGGAAGATGCAATCTCTTTAAGAAGTGTTTTAAGTTTAATTAGCTTTTTATGTTCAAGCTCTGGAACTCTATCGACGTTATCGAACGCCCAAGCTTTTATTTCTTCTAAGTAGGACTCATAGGCATAGAAAGTTGTTACTGAATCTAGCTCATAGCCCCATCTGCTTTTTTTTACATTTACGCCTTGGCACACCACTTTTATTGCATCTTCCAGAGGACTATTAATTAGCACCTCTGACTTTGCAGTTATTTGTTCTTCACCATTGTTTCCGATGCAAATGTATTTGCATGTGAACTTGACCGTCTTTGGATAGGCCGCTTCAAAGTTTGAAGTCAAATACCGCTTGGAGAAGGGCTCTGCTTCACAATGCCCATAGGTCTGGGCATAGATTGAGGTGGTAGCGCTAATTGCAAGCAGGATGAATATCTTTACTTTGTTCATACTTTCTAGTTTCTGGATTAAAAATAAATGAGCTGTCCCACTCAAAACATTTAATAGCCTTTTGGGTCAAGTCTGTGCTTGGAGCCTCCACCATTGTTGGCACGTCCTCAGTTTTTAAAATACATGTCTTAAATTTTTTAAAGAGGTATTCGATGAGTAGAAACCATTTAACTCCGGGTAGTGCTCATAGAATGCAGTGCTTGGCATGTCTCTAATGTAGAGCTGGTTATGTGGAGGAGTTTCCTCATAAAAGTAGTTCTCTGTTGAATGGTGTGTGCTGTCTTTGACTGTGTTCCATCTGTACAGGCCATGACGATCTTGTTCATGTGAGTTGTAAACTGGATCCGCATCTACTGAGTCGATTACCCATTCAGTATGTTTAAAGGGAACAATCTCATCAAAAAACTCTCTAACTATGCCTTCAGCGATAAGGCCTTGCCCATGTTTTTCAATATATTGAAACCTGCAGCCCTTAATGTATTGAACAATTACGAAGTCTCTTAGATATTCAGGTGAAGTTGTTTCATAGATCGCGTGCATCTTGGTGCCTAGATTAAACTTGCCGTCACTTAGATTTACCCTGTAGTCGCTAACTTTTATTTTAAACTCTTTGAGCTTTTCGCTTTCGGTAGGTTTAAAACTTTCAGACTTAATAAGTTTGGATGTTACGCTCCCAGCAAGAGAGTAGGTGGAAGCTAAAGCAGTGGCGAGCAAAATGATCTTCATCTGGACTCCTTTGAAGTTCAGACAATCTCATTGTTTTGAATCCACAGCAAATGAATCGTCTAGAGTCTGTAAGGAATATACTGGTAGCCCGTGTAATAATTACATATTAAATATAGGGACGATTCCACGTGTCCTCTTCCATATCCTCAAGCTCTTCCTCAATAAGGTGCTCATCCTCTTTGGATAGAAGCTCTTTTGCAAAGTCAAAGATTTCGTCCTCTTCTTCGTCAAAGTGGGCCTCTATGATTTCTTTGAAGTCCTCTAAGTTTTTTAAGAACAAGTCGCTGTCCATAGATGTGTTTTTTAGAGTCTCAAGTTTTTCATTGGCCTGATCATGCTCTTTTCTAGATTTTCTAACCTGCGCTCTTGCTTCCTTGTCATTAGTTTCTGAAAGAACTTGGTAAAGGGTTTGTTCCTCTGAGTTGGTGTGGGAAACTAGAAGCCTTTCAAGCTCCTTTAACATCCTCATTCTCTTTTCAATTTGAGAGTTGTCCGTCTCCATTAGTTCTTCGATTGTGTCCCTGATGTTGTGGTGATCATCCAAGATCTTTTCGTAAATATCCATGGCCCCTCCTTGTATAAACAATCTCAAAGTTCAAGATCTTCCATTGATCTTTAGGGGAGGTCTTTTGCAACCAAGAGGCCAACTTTTTTGCTTTTAAATCTTACTGCTTTGCAATGTTTTTTAATGTTGCACTTTGTCATGACTAATTTTCTTAATGTGCATTGCGGCAAGCTTGAATTTAAACTTTTAAAGCCTGACAAAAGTTAAGAACAGGCTTGAAAGAACATGATAAGATTATTTATAAGGCTATACCTATGTGAAACAGTCTGGTTTCAGCCGGAAAGTTTTGGTAGGGTTTGTATGAAGGCCTCAAGTGGTAAACTGTACTAGGATACTACTTGATAACGAGAGAGAACACATGAAAAACTTTATAGGTCTGGGATTGACCCTTTTATTGATCACAGGATGTGGCGACTTATTTATGGGAGACAAGGAAGATAAATCTATTTCCTTGGAAGCATTCTCCTGCGATCTGGATACCAAAGCTTTCTCAAAAATTCTTGAGCACAATATTAAAGGCGACATCATTTGCCTTCAGGAAAAGATCCAGGCGTTCATCGATTTGGTAAAGACCGATAGGCCTGGTTACATTTCTGAAAAAACCCTGGTTAACTTTGTTGAAAATGGCCCTTTGGATTTAGGTGATGAAGATTTGTCTCCAGTTATTGAGGCGATCTTTGATCTTACACATCTAATACTTGGAGGTGACAGGGGATACATCTCTAGAGCTGACTTTGATAGAATTGTTGCCTTTCTAATTGAGTTCAATAAAAACATCTTTCCAGTTTACGATATCTTTTCCAATGAGAACGAACTTGATTGGGGAGACTATGATCGAAATAGAAAGATCGTTAGAAAGTATTTCGTTATTATCTCCCAAGAAATAAGACACCTTTTAAACTTAAATAGAAGAGGGGTGGATCGAATTGATATTCACCAATTCCTAGATCGCTTTTTCACTGAAGAGCCTGAGATTGCTGACAAAATAAAGTCAATGATGTGGCTAAAGAGAACCTTTCTTGGTGGACAAAGCGATGCCCTCACACATATTGAGCTGGACAATGCTCTCGTGAAACTCCCTGAGTTGGGCGAAGTGGCCTATGACCTGGTGAAGTTTGGAAGCTTTGGATTTAAAGATGACGCTCAATCTATGATTGATGATGTTTATCTCAAAGATCTTCAAACCATCAAAAGAAACCTCCACTTTGGAAGAGACAGCTACGAGGCCTTGTTTACCGTAACAGATGTTCTTGACTCAATAGGCAAACTCGAAGTTGATATAGGCTTTGACCTCACTCAATACCCTCAAGAGATTATGAAACTCAAAGGAACTTTACTTGGAAGCAATGGTGAGTTCTTTAGTTCTGTTGAAGTGGTTAACCTTTTAGACCATCTTTCAAATATACTAGAAGAGGGAAGCTTCTTCTTTAGAGTATATGCAATGTATGAGGAGGAGCTAAACTCCACAGCTCCTGTTACAAATGACTTCTCTGACTTTCCTGTTGATACCTCTTTAGAAGAGCAGTACCTGGAGAATTTCTCCAAAATAGCTAATCAGTATAGGTTTTTTAAAGGTGACTATCGAGCTCCTTACTTCAGCTTTGAACATTATAGAAACCCACTTGCGATTCTTGAAATCTCAGCTTTGGAATACTTAGTGAAGATCGTCATGAAAGAGTACGGTGCTCCAAGTGAAGGCGCTCGCGGTGGCTACCACATGACTCTTGAGGAAACTATAGCCCTAATGCAGGACTATAGAAGATTTTTAAGAGATCAAGGAATTGTGACTATTGGAAAAGTAATGGGCGGGGAAGTTGTTGGAGCTGCTGAGAACTTAGTTCTAATGTCCACACTTTTCCAGTATCAATCCAATGGCTGTGACGATTACGTTTGCATGGAGGTTCCGGAGATCACTGAATTTCTTGTAACTCTATTTACGGCGTTAAGTGTAAAAGACTTCTTCACTGAAGAGATGCAAAAAGTTTGCTCTGACGAGGTTGATGAATACAACAGAATATACCCAGACTGCTTTAGAAGAAACTTTGTGAATGTGCTTGAGACACCCAATCCTGAGGATGAATTCAGATCGCTGTCTGACTATATGCCGCTTCTTTCTTCATACATCGTTGAGCTTACCGACGACCTTCCTGCAGGGACTCCTCCTACAGAGTCAGAAGGGTATATGAAGTTTTTAACTGAAACAGAGTCGTTTACAAGAACTTGTAGATACTATGACGAGGGCGAAACTGAACCAGTTCCAATGAAGGCCAATGACGCATTTGCGGTTTTTGCTGGAATGCTTAATGTTGAAAGCACTCTTTTAAAATTTGATAAAAACCAGAACAACAAGCTCGATGGCTTTGGCAGAAATAACGAGGTGCTTGAAGCTTACTACAGCACTTACCAAGGCGCGATTGAGGCCTTGGTTGCGGAGCAGGGTGGACCTCTCCTAACCAAACTTTCGAGACAAATTTTTCAATATCTAATTAAATATGGAAAAGTTCCTGAGACTGACAACATTGGGTCTATTAAAGACTTCGTGAAATTCTTGTTTAGCCGCTACAAGAATGCAGATGCCACAAGAACCACGATCTCCACAATTTTAAAAGTTTTGGGAGAGCAAAACGCTGGTGAAAATTATTTTAAATGTGAAGAGTGTATGAGAGATCCGAACACTGAATGTGTTCCGGTCAGCTGTTACACTGACCAAAATGGCGAAGTCGTCTGTGAAGATGATCCTTGGGAGTAACTTCTACTGAAGTTGCTCCTCAAACATCGTTTCTGAAACAAAAGTTGGAGCTGGAAGATCTTCTTCCAAAGCGGTTTTAAAAGAGGCCGGAACCTGAATTGCTTTGTACTTTTTGCCGTTGCTTAGTCTTATCCAATAGCCTTCAACAACTTTCTGGTCATTTGTGGTCATTCTTATCGGCTTAATAGATACAATATGGTCTGGGTTGATTAGCATATCAACCACTTCGCTTCTTTGGTGTGCTTCGCTATGATTCATGATCATAAATTTTTGAAAAGTCATCTAGTACCTCTTTAGTTTTCTGAAGAGAGTATAGCAATGTCTTTTGTGCGCTGCAGTTGGTTTGTAAAATTTTCAGAATTTGGCTAATAGTTCACCTTTTCTAGAGAGGAGAGGACCTTGGCCGTGAGCTTGTTGTTTGTATTTTCCGACTGAATTAAAGGGTTGGGAAGTTAAAAGTGTTTGAATTTAAATGCGCCAAGGTCTCTGAACTGGCCCATGAACACAGTGGTTTCGTTAGTGTCAAAAAAATCGACACTGTGGTTAAATATTTCATAACGTTCCATCCTTGATACGTCGTGCCGCTTTTTAGCGCTATTTTAAAAGTATAAGGTAAAATTAATGCTATGAAAAATTTTGACCCCAAGGCCATGAAATCTCCAAAGAACTACTTGAACCTGGTTTCAAAAGAGACTGGTCTTCCAAACGCCCTTGAAAGAAGAAAAAACATTGTTGAACAAATGTCAGAGCTCAATTCTAAAGGCCTTGATTGCTTCAGCTGCTCTGGCATGTGTTGCACACATCAATACAACTCAATGCAGGTGGACCCTGTTCAGGCCTTGGAGCTTTTGGCATGGCTTGAGAGTGAAGGCCGACTCAATGATGAACTTATAGAAGATCTAGAAGAGGTCATACTTGAATATCGCTTAAACAAAGACTTTATGATTGGACGAAACAGAGAGTTTCGAAGAAAGTACACCTGCCCATTTTTCATGAAGAAAAGTCAGGGCTGCTCGATAAGCCGCGCGGTAAAGCCCTATGGCTGCCTAGCATTTAACCCTCTAGAGAAAAATGTCTCCACCGAGGGCAAGTGCGCATCCAACTTGGATGTTCTAATTGAAAGAGAAAATAAAAACTTAGAGACTGAAGAACGGGCAAATGAATTGATATCAAACGAGCTTGGGCTTTATTGGAAAAAGAAGAGTATGCCTTTTGCTTTGCACGAAATAATTAAGGCCCTCTTGAAACCATAAGAAATTTACCAAATGTTAAAAAAATGCACACAAAAATTCATATGTTGTTATAATCAGCCTAACAACATCCTAAGGAGTAACTAATGACTAGAAAAGTAAGGGCGGCTGCCAAGCTAAACAATTACAAATCTCCAACAAGAACTTTTGACGTTCCTTCAGACGTAAACGGAAACCCTCTAAGAGTAAGCGAGTACTTTGGAGAGAGCGTATTTGACTACCAAAAGTCTGACATTCTTACCAAGCAGGATAAAAAGGATATTCAGGATATTATTAGCAAGAATAAAGACCTTACAAAGGATATGGCGGACAAGTTTGCAAATGCTGTTCTTAACTGGGCAACTGCAAAGGGCGCAACTCACTTTACTCACTGGTTTCAGCCTCTGACAGGATCAACTGCTGAAAAGCACGACGCTTTCTTTTCTATTGAAAACGGTCAACCAGTAGAGAGACTAAGCGCTTCACAGCTTATTCAAGGTGAACCAGACGCCTCCTCATTTCCTCACGGTGGCTCAAGATCTACTTTTGAGGCGAGAGGGTACACTTCTTGGGACTTTTCTTCTCCAATCTTTTTGAGAAGCAATGAAAACGGAAAGACTCTTTGTATTCCTACAGCGTTTGTTTCCTACCACGGCGAAGCGCTTGATATTAAAACGCCGCTTTTGAGATCAATCACACAACTTTCAAATATTGCAACTAAGTTTTGCAACCTAGTTGATAAGTCTGAAAAGAAAGAAGATTTTGAATACGTTGAAGTCACAGCTGGATGTGAACAGGAATACTTCTTGGTGGACAAAGGACTCTTCTTTGAAAGACCTGACCTCGTTATGGGGGGAAGAACTCTTTTTGGAGCGATCACTTCAAGAAACCAGCAATTGGAAGATCACTATTTTGGAACTGTTCCTGATAGAGTTATGGCCTTTATGCAAGAGGTTGAAGTTGAGCTTTACAAGCTTGGCGTTCCTGCAAAGACAAGACACAACGAAGTTGCTCCAGGGCAGTTTGAAATTGCGCCTATATTTAACAGAGCAAACGTAGCTGCCGATCAAAACCAAATTATTATGGCAACTATGCAATCAGTTGCAATAAGACACGGATTTGTGTGCCTTCTACATGAAAAGCCATTTGGCGGAATCAATGGATCAGGAAAGCATTTAAACTGGTCAATGTCTGACTCTAGAGGAAAGAACCTTCTTGAGCCTACAGACAATCCCCACACAAACTACAGATTCCTTGCGGTAGTTGCAATGATTTGTGAAGCGATTAACAGACACGGAGCAAATCTAAGAACGGCCATTGCAGGACATGGCAATGACCATAGACTTGGCGCCAATGAAGCCCCTCCAAGCATCATCTCGATTTTCTTGGGAGACACTCTTACAGCTATCTTTGAGGCCTACAGCAAAGGTGAAAATTACTCTAAAGAAGGCGAGGACTTCCTTGACCTAAGAGCTGATCAACTTGCAAGACTTGTAAAAGACAACACTGATAGAAATAGAACTTCACCGTTTGCTTTTACTGGAAACAAATTCGAATTTAGAGCAGTTGGATCATCTGCCAACGTTGGTATTCCTATGACAATTCTTAACTCTGCTGTGGCGGACGTTATGAATGACATGAACGTAAGAATTGAAAAAGAGCTTGATGAAGGCAAAGAAGTTGATGACATCTTAAAAGGCATCATTAAAGACCTTTACACCAACTCCAGCAAAGTTGTTTTCAATGGTGACGGTTACTCTAAAGATTGGGAAATTGAAGCTGAGAAAAGAGGCCTTCCAAATCTTAGAACCACTGCGGACGCTTTAAGCGTTATTGCAGATCCAAAGAGCAACGAGTTTCTAACCAAGCTTGGTGTTTACACTTCAGCGGAGCTTGAGACTAGATACAATGTAAGAGTTGAAAGGTATGTGAAGCATAGACAAATTGAGTTCAACACTCTTATCAATATGGTTAACAAAGATATTCTTCCAGCTGCGATTGAGTATAAGAAGCAGCTTGCCGAATCCATTAACATGCAAAAGCAAGTTGGAGTTGAGGCCAAGGTGGATATGTCCATATTAAAAGAAATCAACGAGAAAGTTGAAGCGCTCAAGGCCGACAATGAAAAACTTGATTCCATGCTTGAAACAATGGGAGAGGAGGACATTAAAGCGGCTGAGAAAATTGCCAAAGAGATGATGCCTCTTTCTGAAAAAATGGCCGACACTATCGCCTATCTTGAGGAGAATGTGTCTGAAGAGCTTTGGTCATTGCCAACCTATTACGATATGCTATTTATCAGATAATTTCGCTTTTAAAGGGGTCCCATCTCTTGGGACCCTTCAAAATTTATTTCCCTACAAAATCACTCTCATAAAAATCATTACATAATAGGACTTATCCGCGGCTAATTAGGATATTTTAGTTGGTACTCTTTTTGCTTCGTTGTGAGCAACTATCAAAGGAGTATTAAATGAAAAGACTACTATTTCTATTCACTTTACTTTTAAGTTTTTCCTTGTTTGCCAGCGAAACAGTAAAAACTAATATCTATAATCTGCTTGATCCACAGAGCGGGGACACTGAGTATGTTCTCTTTGCATCCAATGGGTTTGTTTACGGAATCCCTGCTCAGGACCAAGGGCTTGCAGATAAAGCAAGGGAGGCCGTGGCCGGTGGCTTTCCTATTGAGTTAGTTCTTCTTGAGCAAACCGAGGAGGAGATTAAAAACAATGAAAGAGCCTCAGTAAAAGACATCAATGTTCTTGTGAATGAAACTCCATTCGCATCCCATTTTATGCCAAGAATGGAAGCACCTGCTTTTGTTGATCCTGAAACCTACATTACACCTATGAGCAATTTTTCCGTAACGAGGATTTCTCAGTCTCAGGCCAACAGTTTGTTCCGCTCTATGAGAAACGACCTAAGAAGCAAGTCCCAATGTTATAACCGAGCGCACGTTTGGAGTTGGGAGATCTATAACAAATATAGATACAACACTGGCAAGATGTTTCTCTTCTTCACTAGAAAGTATATCAATGAGTACCGGTATAAGTGGTGGTTCCACGTGGCGCCATTCATTAGCACAACCGGCAGAAGCCAATACGTGGTTCTCGACAGACAGTATTTCTCAAGCCCAAGGGTTATGCATAGCTGGACAGACGCCTTTATGAAAAATAATGCACATTGCCCTGTCTTAACAAGATATTCAGCTTATAGTAGAAATCAATATAAAGAATACTGCTACCTGATTCCAGCATCAATGTATTATTGGCAGCCATGGAATTTAGATTACTTGGAGAGATACCGTCAAACAAGAAGATCTTTTTACCAGCGAGACATCAACCACGCCTATAGAGACGCCCGTGGATGGTGGCCTTGGTAATGTGTTAAAAAAATTAAGCTTAATTGCATTAATGACTATAATCGCCTCCTGTGGATCACCCGCTGGAGGCGATCCAGTTGACGGGGTTGCGACTGGAGATCACCGCATATTTGTAACTTCTCAAAAAAACTCTGGGAATTTCGGCGGATTGGCCTCCGCAGACAGTTTTTGTCAAACGGCGGCTTTAAATGCGGGACTCTCTCGAACTTACAAGGCAATAATGAGCGATGCCACAAATAGCGCCAAAGACAGACTCACTTTGCTTGGGGCCGTCTATATTTTTGAATCAGCAACAAACAGGTCTAAAGTCGTTGATCTAGGTGTGGATCTTTGGAGCTCTACTCTTCTTAGGCCTATTGATAGGGATGAAAACTTCAATACTTACACCGGCCAAGTGTGGACAGGGACCCAGTCCGAAGGAACCACAGGCATTGCTTCCAGCTGCAGCTCATGGACTTCTGACTCTTCAGGGGACTCCGGAACTGTGGGGGACACAGCATTCTCAGATGACAGATATATAGAGCTTGGCATGGATCAGCCTTGCGATGAACTTAAACCAATCTACTGTATCAGCCAGTAATTTCTACATTTTTTTAAAAAAAACAAAAAAAATACTTTATTTTTTAATCATCCTTAGGTAATTACTTTTTCCGAAATGAACATTCTTTAAATATAAGGGAGCTCGTTTGAGATTTTGAACTGAATCTGTAACTATCAGATTTACTAGAATCGATCTCGAATTAGTTATCCTACAAGTTTTGGTTAGGCCCTCCTTTTTGGAGGGCTTTTTTTTTTTCTAAAAACTAACTTCTTTCTTCTCAATAATAGAACTTAAAGGAAGCTCAGAGTAAAGGTGAGGGAAGCCGCTCTCGATACGTAGATCCCAATCAGATGATGGCTGTATTTCCAGTAAAATTAAGTCCTTTGATCCTTTGAAAAAGCGCTCACCAGTTTCTTTTACCTGATGCTCAAAGGATAAATGAATAAATCCCTCACTCTTCAAAGAAGGTGGCGCGTAAGTGCCAGTTGATAACGCCTTTTCAAAAAGACCTTTCTCCGCAATGTGAAATAGCTTTCCACTTACAGTGGATGCAACTTTGGATACTGGAATATCTAGGGAGCACTTAAAGTGTCCAAGCGGACACTCTTTTTTTCCGTGAAGTCCACATGGTTGACACTCCAGTCGAGGAGTTCTGGTCACCACAATGGAATCTTCGGCCAGTGGAGTGTACCCAAACTCCGGTATGGTGGAGCAAAAAATTGCTGTTGTTTTTGCGTTCACGCTGGATGCAAGGTGCAGGGGAGCGGAGTCATTAACGAAAACTCTGTCAGCATCCTTCATCAATCTTGCTGACTCTGGAAGAGATAGTTTTCCAGCAACATTGTGGCAATTGGAGACCCCATCGATTATTTTATCAATATTTTCTTTATCGGAAGGCGCACCTATGAAAAATAGCTGAAAGTCTTTGGATAAGCTTTTTGCAAGCTCTGTCCACTTCCCAAAAGACCACTGTTTTGTGAACCAAACGCTTGTGGGGGCGAGCACAATGTAAGGTGTTTTCTCTTTAGTTAGCTCAGCTATCTTTCTATTGATTTTCTCATTAAAGTAAAGCTTAGGTCTAACCACATCTGAAGGATTAAGCTCTTCTATGGCCGGAACCAATAACTGAGCGTTTCTTTGCACTTCGTGATAAGGGCCAGTGGCCGTTGAATGTGGAATCTTATGATCTATTTTATGGGTAAACAGAAAACTTGCGGGGTTTTGTTTAAAGCCTATTTTGTGCTTCGCTTTTGAAAGGCCTGTGGCCAGTCCACTATTTAAAAATCTTTGTATGTTAAAAACCGCAAAGTAATCATTATTTCTAATTTGTTTAATATTTTGAATTAGGCTTGAAAGTTTTCTCTTTTTGTTCCAAATAAGGACTTCATTAATATATGGATTGTTTTGTAGAAGGGACTCGTTTCCCTTTCGGACAAGTATATCGATTTTCCAGGCAGGCCGATGCTTGTGTATGGACTCAATCATTGAAGTCGCAAGGATGACATCACCGATAAATGCCGTCTGAATGACAAGAACTCGTTTCATTTTTTCTGTAGCTGCTCTGGGAAGGTTTCCCCCGCATGCATTCTCATTACTTTTACATTCCTAATAAATACATTCCACGCGCCAAAGCATGAGATTATGAATCCAGGCCTTCCGTCCAAGAAGCCTTTTTGAAGGACGTATCTTTTAAGAAAAGCAAAGAATGGCTTAATTAGAAGGTGGTAGGCAGTGACCTTTTTTATTTTATTCACTCTATCCAGAGCGGCCCATGTGGTGTATCTCTCACCCTTTCTAAGGTGTGAGATGAGACCCTTGCCTTTATAAGTGTCGTGGATGAGCTTGTTCTTTAGTCTACCTATAGGGCCATCAGCCTCAATTTCAGCGTGAACGTGCTTGTCTTGGTATTTGCATTTGCTCTTTCTAAATAAGCGAATAACAGCATCGCCTTTCCAAACATGTTTAAGCTCTTGATCCATGAAGTAGTTGGTCCTTCCAATCCAGAAGGCAACTTCTTTAGGATTTGAGGCCACAGTATCTTTGATTTCTTTTACTGTCTCAGGAAGGGTTCTTTCATCGGCATCTAAAAGAAAGATCCAGTCATGTTGGGCCTGGGGAATTGTCCAGTTTTTCTGCGCTGCGCTGTGCACATATTCATGTTCTAAAAGCTTCACATGAGGAAAACTCTTTATAATTTCGACTGTTCTATCAGTGCTAAAAGAATCAACACAGATTATTTCATCTGCGAATTCGCATGATTTGATTGCGTCAGCGATATTACGCTCTTCATTAAAACAGGGGATGATTGCAGTGATTTTTTCCATAAGCATATATATACATCCTATAAAGGCATTTGTAATCCTTAAAAGGCGATGTGCAACATCAATGATTTCAATAGACTATTGCGACTAGTGGATGGAAAGAGTATCATTATATTGTTGGAAAAAAGTGGTGCTCGGGACGAGACTTGAACTCGTACGGGCCATAAGCCCACAGGATTTTAAATCCTGGGTGTCTACCAATTCCACCACCCGAGCGTTTTGGTGAGAATTAATAGTTAAATAAATGAAAGGAATCGTCAATACAAATGCATAAATTAAATATACTCAAGATCGGATTTCTTATTATTTCTATTCTCACACTTAATTCTTGCTCTAGTGGAGATTTAGAGGAAGGTGAGGTTAGCGCTTACGGGTCTAAGGAGTATGCTGAGTCACTAGTGAGTTCAATTCCTGCAAGATGGTTTGAAACCGTGGATAGATTTAGTCTTAAAGACTCCAAGGGAGCTCCATTGCCTCACTTGTTTTTTGACACATTTGCCAGGGTAAACCCTAAAGAGAAAACACTTAATTTTATCGCTGTTACTCCGCAAAACCATCCAACTGAACAAGGACTTGATCTGGCCTCTGGACAGCTTTACTTAAAAAGAAAATATTGTGCGCATAGTGATGCTTGGGGGAAATATGAGGGAGAAATAAATCGACCGCCATTTACATTGGGGATCGTGCCCAGGGTCCTTGATCAACTAAACACCCCTCAAAAAATCATAGTTTTTGGACAAGGTGGCTATTACCAAAAATATTTTAAGCAAAACTATTTTGATGCGCGAGTCGTGGGCGCCTATGTTGAGCAAGAGTGTCCAAGGGGAGCTTGTGTGAATAAAGGCTCATGGCTTTCGAGACTTGTCTTGGTAGGCGTGCAAAAAAATAATAAGAAGTATAAAGACGTAAAAAATGTTCAAGACCTTAAACAATTAGTGAATTGGCCGGCAGTAAAGGCTTTTATAGAGAATGGACAGGGACAAAACCTCATTGTAAGCAAGTTTTATCCATCAGTGCGAATGGGCGCCGTGGTAGACGCCTCCCAAGCATTCAGGTTTCTAAAGGACTATTCCCACTTCTTTACAAACAAGAAGTTAAAAAAAATGAGGATTGGCTGCTACAAAATGTATGACTACCTTTGGAAAGACTTTAGCGCCGCTCTTGCGCAAGATAAAACATTGATTAAGAAAAAGAGCTCCCTGAAGGATAAAAGTATTATTCTCGTAGAGGGAGAGGACAGCTCTAATAAAGAAAGTATTTTTCACAAAAAGTTCTATCGCAACTTCAAACGTTTCCATGAACGATACAAGACTTGCTCTAAATATGTTCTTCCTAGTAGTGTAAACGCTGATGCAAAGAGACATTGGTTCTTTAGCTATCTTACGGGCTATCATAAACTGCACGAGCTCGGTTATTACTTTGACTGTAAAAGAGGCTCTTGGGCATCGAATCCTTATATTGCCAAAAAAGAAAAAGTTGTTCCTTTGGAAAGACAGTTTAGGGGATGTTCCGCAAAGTCTTTGAATAGAGCAATGAAAACGCTACCCATTTTCTTTGAGAATCTGAAAGAGAGATCCAAGCAGGCGTTCAGGTACGTTGACTATGACAGCGGTGCCTTGGGAACCCATTCCAAGCTCTACTCTTGGGTTGAGCATGACAACAAAATCTTAAGTTGTTCAAAAGACCAAAATAAAAAATACTTCAAGCACAAACTGCCAACCTTTCCTAAAGATATTCGTTGGGAAGAAATTGGAAATAATTAGCAATGTCATTTTTAAATAAAAATCGTAAAGAAACCTCAGAAACTATTTTCAGGCCAATGGTTGTCGGGGATGAGCACCTGGCCTATCGTCTCCAAGTGCACTTCCTAGAGCGTGAGGATCTAAATGTTGATCCTCTTTCATACATCGAGAACACCTGGAGACCAAACTTATACATTGTAGTTGGGCCAGCGAATGACAAACTGCTGGATAAGGTGGAAAAGACGCTCAAAAAAAATGATGAGTACCGCTTGATTTACGCTTGCTCAACGCTTACTGACGAGGGCCAAAAGAAAGCAGAGAAAGTGGCGTCCAAGTTAAACGCAGACATATCCATTATCAAAAGATTTGTGGGTGTTGAGGATGTTGGAGAGGCCATAAAAAGGTTAGCGAATGTTTGATATGGAAAAGCTCGTTCAAGAATTGAACGCCCGGGTTCTCCTAGAAGAGGATCAATTGATAATACTTGAAACTTCAAAAGAGAGGCTTGAGTCAACTGCCGTCTATCTTAAGAATCACATGGGTTTTGTTTTCCTGAAACTTGTTAATACTTCAGGAAACGCAGACTCGAGAAAGGTTTGGTACTGGTTTGAAAATATCGAGACAGGCGCTGCATTAGGACTTTTTCTTTTTTCCCAGGAGGAGGGGATTCCATCTCTCTCTTCTGTATTTAAAAATGCTAAACACCTAGAGCAGATGTGTTTTGAGGAAATCCTAGAGTCAGACTATTTATCAAGAAGCGATGAATTGCCTCCTCCAAAAAAGTCAGTTGAAGCGGCCTTTGTTAATCCCTCTGTAAGGGAGGTGTTCAATCCTTCTTCCTTTTTGAGTGTGGATGGAGAGCTGGAGACTGGAGTTGTCACAATTGATGAAGCGGTTCAATATTGCAAAGTATTCTCAGGCCGTTATCATAGCGGGTTTGAAAAGCAGATAAGCGGCAAGCACTTTGATGAGGTCGCGAAGGATTTGCTAACGTATGATGGCTATCAGGGCATTGTATGGAGCAACTTATTCCTACAGGCACTTGAGAAGAGAAATCATATTGCGATACCAGATAAAGCCCAGGCAATTCGGATTATATTTATTGAATTTGCTAGGATGCAGGAGCATCTACAATTTCTTGCAAACATTGCTCAAGAGGCCAAGGCCAAGTCTTTCCATCTCACTATATTAAAGTGGAGTCTGGTCCTTGAAAGACTGTTGAGACAATACACTGGCAACTCCTTAAACCTTGGAATTTTAACTTTAGGGGGAGTGAATAGGGTTCCCCCAGTTAACTGGCTATCAACATGTATTCAAGAATTGGCCAAGGTTGGCAAAGAGGTGTCCGAATTTGTTGAAAAACTTTCAAAGAGCTCTTTCTGGAGACAGCTTGATGAGGTTGCTCCATTGCAACCAAAGCTTCTTATTGACTGGTCTATTCAAGGTCCTGCACTAAGGGCCTCTGGCATAAACTTTGACCTAAGAAAAAGAAGGCCGACCTATCTTTACGATGAATTGGAATTTCAAACACCCATAGGAGTCAATGGGTCTCTCTACGACAGGTTTTTAGTGAGGTTCGAAGAAATAGCTCAATCTATTTCAATTATTTCACAACTTTTGGACAACTTGCCAACAGATGGAGTGGTGGCAAAAGGTGTTCCGCACTTTTCACATCTTTCCTCCGATATTGAAAATAATGAAGAGTCCTATGAAGCAAGTATTCTTAAAAGTATGAAACTTAAGGACGGGGAATATTATAGTTCTATGGAGGCCGCCTCTGGAAGCATACAAATTTTCTTCTCTTTAGTGGATAACAAAGTTTATGACTTAAAACTTGGAACAGACTACTTGAGTAAACTATTGTGCTTGGAAGAGGTTTCTTTTGGAATCACTTACGAAAACTTAGGTCTTTTGCTAAAATCAATGCATATAAATCAAAAAGCTTTGGAAAAATAGTTATGATACTACCCTTAAGACTTTACCGTGAACACAGCATCTTTAAGTCAATGAAACTTGTTGTGTCATCTGCGACACTCAAGCTGGTTGGAGTATTCGGTATGAGGCCATCGTTCGAGGCCGGCTATTCAAAGCAGTATCCAGTTCTCAAAAGAAATGAGCAAGGAGTTCCTGAATGTGTTTCTTGTGGGCTATGCGTAGAGATATGCCCAACAAAAGCTATAAAAATTGAAGTTGATAAAAAGATACAAATTCCCAAAACTCTAACTTCAGGCCCGGCCCCTAAGATGTTTGAAGTCGATCATGCATTGTGTGTGCAATGCTCTCTTTGTGAGCAGGTTTGTCCTGTGGATGCTATAACTGTAATCTAAAGTGATTTTTTCCTAAGTCATTGTAAAGTGGCGATTGAGCAAACCAGCTGTTGAAGGTGCCTTGTCCATAGGATACCATGGCGGTTCAGGAGAAAAGTACTTATGATCAAAAGCATTCTAAAAACATCAGTGATTCTTGCATCTGCTTATTTAGGAGTCACTTATTTAATCGAAACATTCATCGGATCAAATGGTTTTGCTGGAACTGTTTGGCAAGAAAACTCTGTCATAAAGTTTGTGGCATACGCCGTGATTATGACCCACGTTACTATTACTTCAATGAGCATTTCATTTCACCGCTTCCACACCCACAAGGGTGTTGTGGTAAATAAATTTGTGGACACCTTGATGCAACTAAACCTATGGCTTGTAGGTGGAATGTCTAAATTGGACTGGGTCTCCGTCCATGTTTACCACCATGCTCACTCGGACCAACCAAAAGATCCACACAGTCCTGTGCAGAAAGGACTGATGCACATTCTATTTCTTGGCGTGTTTGACTATACCAAAGCAAAAAACAGCGAACCTATTCTTAAGATTAGAAAGACTTTGAAGAGAAACAAGTTGGAGCAGTTCATTGCAGACCACACTTTATTGGGCCTTGTTCTAACCACTCTTTTTAATTTGGTTCTTTTTGGGCCATTTTATGGAAGCATTATTTCTCTTATTAATTTCTCGATCTCTCCAATTTTTGCTGTGGGTGGGGTTAACGGATTCGCTCACTGGTTTGGTTACAAAAACCACGCCTATAAAGACAATAGTCGAAATTTAGGTTTTTTATTTCCTTTGAACTTTTTAATTTGCGGGGAGTTGGACCATAACAATCACCACGCACATCCAAAGTCGTGCTCCTTCAGACATAGATGGTTTGAGTTTGACTGGGGCTATTTCTACATCAAGCTTATGCATTCGACAGGCCTTGCCAAGATCAAGAATGCTTACACACCAAAGACCTTGAAGAAAGACCTCAGCGTGAAGCTAACAGCGCTGATGGAGAAAGACTACAGGTTTAGAAAAAAGCTTGAGGAACTGGCGGATGAGCTAAATACCAACGCCGATGAGCTTTTCACTATGATTAAAGACTATGTGGAAGGTAAAAAAGTTGATCTAACAAAAGATGTTAAAGCTCTAATTAGCGAAGCGAGAAGAACTCTTTACGCTAACTACAGATTGAATCTTTCTTATTAAGATCCAAATATATCCCCTCTGGGGCGACTGGTATCAAGTCGCTCCAACATTTTCATAAATTCATCTCGGGGTATTTCCTCTCCACCCAAAGACTCAACCACTGGTGTAACCATTTGAGTGTCCAAGAACCGAAGTCCCGCTTCTTTTAAAGTTTCCACTAGATGTGCTAGGCAGGCCTTTGATGCGTTAGTTTTACTGTGAAACATCGATTCACCTGAAATTATTTCTCCTATGCAAACTCCATAAAGACCACCGACAAGCTCTCCATCTAGATATGCTTCTACGCTATAGGCCTTCCCTTTGTGAAATAATTTTTTATATCCTTCGATAATTTCAGAGTTGATCCAAGTACCGGCCTCATGCTTCCTTTTTTGTTGGGCGCAACTGTAAATTACTGCTTCAAAATCTTGATTGAAGCTCATTTGGAAAGGTTTCTTTTTTAGAAATTTTCCAAGGGATCGGGGGATATGGAAATTCTTGAGTTTTATTAGACCTCGAGGATCTGGAGCAAACCAAGTTAGAGGCAGCTCCTTACTTACTGGCCAAGGAAATATGCCATGTGTGTACGCCTCAATCAATACTTCCGGCTCGAGAGAGCCCCCAACGGCCAAAAGTCCGTCCTCGCTTGCAAACTTAACGTCAGGAAACTTTACTGGCATTGTCTTTGAGCAATCTCAATAAACTTGGTGACTATAGACTTGGCACTTTGAAGAGTTGTGTGAGGCTCAAGTGACTTTGGGTCCTTCATATAACTGGAAACGAATGGAGCTACCTCCACCAAGTCTGCACCAGTTACTTTGAATTTTTCACCAATGGCCTCTATTAAGGCGATGCCTTCATGAGGCGCAAGCCCTCCAGACTCTGGAGTTCCTGTGCTGGAAGCGTACGCGGCATCTAGGAAATCTATATCAAAGCTTATATAAACTTCATCGATTTCTCTTTTTTTAAGGTAGCTCATCGTTTCATCTATAATGGCGCCGAGGCCTTTCGATTTAAAGTCTTGCGCCCAGTACTGCTGAATGCCAAGCTTTTCTGTCCAAAACTCTTTTGGCCTGCCTGAGGATCTTATTCCGTATTGAAGAAGGTCAGAAGGGGAGTCAAGGTGCTCAATCATATGATAGGCCCATGAGGCAAAGCATATGTCCACTCCAAGTCTTTTATCCATCAGATCTGTATGCGCGTCGAAGTGGATGATGCCCACTTTCTTGCCTTGCTCTTTTTTTGCTTTGATCCAAGATTTCACAAGAGGGTAGCTTACGGAGTGATCTCCACCAAGACTGATTAGTGCTCGCTCAGGAAAGTTTTTAAAAAACTCATATGAAAAGTCTTCGGCAATGCTCAGAGCGCTAACCGGAAGATCTTTGCCATTATAGAGCTCCTGCTGGCACTGTTTTAAGGTTTCTTTGTTTAGGTATTTGTCATGGAGAAAGTGTGGAATGGTTTTAGTGTCGCCAAGGTCGATGACCTTATCAAGTTCCAGTTCGCTTCTTATAAAAAGAGGCCCCCAGTTTGCTCCACGCTGAATTCCACCTCCGATATCTGATGTGATTCCAAAAAGGGCAGGACAATTGTTGGATTCTAGATTTTTAAAACTTTCTTTCCATTTGGCCTTTACTTCTTTGGCCTCGGTAGTGTTGTAAAGAGATTGATGGTAGTTGTCCTTTAGAACCTTTGCCGTGTGGACTGTGTAAACTCCGTTTCCTGGAGGGCATAGATATTCTTTTGCCTTTTGAATTAAGTCTGACATGTATGATTCCTATAAGTAATTTATTGATTTCCCGGTCAATACAATATTCTTGTTTTTATCCAAGAATTTTTCAACTTCTCCCTTGGAGTGACTTTGAATAAACTCAGAAACGATCTTCTTTTCAAACTTAACGATATCCTCGTTAAGGTAATCATAAACTCCGGCAATGTGGGAAGTCTTGTTCACATTTTCCATGTCTAACATATATCCGGGAGAAAAGGGCTCTTGGTTAAAGACATCAAGGTATGCACTGGACTTTTCATTCTTTTTCATCCAATTGATCAGATCTTCCTCATTTATGATTTCACCTCTGGCAGCGTTAATGATAGTGGCGCTGCTTGAGATCTTTTTAAGAAAGTTTTGATCGATCAAAGATCGGCTCGATTTGGTTAAAGAAGCTGCAACAATAATGATATTTTTATCTTTGATTAAATTATCACTTAATTTATTAAAAACGTTTTTAGCACTCGTTTTAACGAAAGGGTCAAAGACTTGGACCTCGGAACAGAGTGGCAGAAGACTTTGATAAATGAGTTTCCCTATTTCTCCGTAACCAAGAATTAAAACCTTTTGGTCTCTCAGAAGACCTCTGTCCCATTTCCTGTCGCTTGACCAGTGGGAGTGGTTTTTAATGGGTGTAAATTTATGAAATATTGAACTTAGGGTGTACTCGGCCACAGCATTCGATCTTATGGGATTTCCAACGATTATCGGGAAATCCACATTTTCTACAAAGGTTTTAGGAAAATTGTCATGTCCGCTATTGGGGTGGATCATTAAGACTGTTTTGTCTAATAGGGTGAGGGGCAGCTCTGTTGGCTCTGTATGGGTATTGCTAATGAGAACAAATGGGTCACTTTCATTGGCCTCTGTTAAGCTTTTAAGATACTTGACCCCAGGAACGGATTCAAGCTCCTCTTTCTCCATTTTAAAGAAATTGCTGTCTTGGTAACTTGATGAATTTGTTCGGTATATTTGTATTTGCATGCCCAAATTTTAATTTAAAAATAAGGTTGAGACCAGCAATAGATTTGAGATGGTATGGTACAGCAAGTCAAATCCGCACAATACTGGCTAAAATAGGAGAAAACGTGTAGGATGCCCATAAAATTACAGGAGAAAAGATGATTTCAATTAAGTCCTCAAGAGAAGTAGAAATTATGAAAGAATCTTGTCAACTTGCGGCAAGGACTCTGAATTTCATAGAAAAAAAGCTAAAGGTTGGAATGACAACGGAAGAAGTTAACCAGCTTTGTCATGACTTTATTACCGACGCTGGAGCTTATCCTTCGCCTTTGAACTATCATGGATTTCCAAAGTCCGTATGCACCTCTTTAAATGAAGTAATCTGTCATGGGATTCCTAGCGAAAAAGATGTTCTCAAAGATGGAGATCTATTGAATATTGACGTTACGACTTTCTACAAAAAGTTTCATGGTGACACAAATAGAACATTCTATATTGGCAATGTAAGTGAAGAGAAGAAAAAACTTGTTCGCACAACTTACGAATGCATGATGGCCGGCATCGGTGTTTGTAAACCAGGTGCAAGACTTGGCGATGTTGGGGCGATTATTGAAGAGATTGCTCACGACAATGGATACAGTGTTGTTCATGAGTACTGTGGGCATGGAATTGGAAGAGAGTTTCATGAAGATCCTCAGGTTCTTCACTACGGTAAGAAAGGAACTGGGGTTGAACTTAAACCAGGAATGACTTTTACTATTGAACCAATGATTAATATGGGTAAAAGACACTGCAAGCTTTTAAAGGATGACTGGACTGTCATTACTAAAGATGGAAAGCCTTCTGCCCAGTTTGAGCACACAATTCTTATAACTGATGATGGATATGAGATTCTAACTCTTGATCCAGACGGCCGACAGGAGCCGGCATTAGATTAAAATATTATGAATAACCGTCCATCAGTGGAGACTGACAGTTTTGCGCTTGAGGTCTTCATTGACTCCACCGACACTCTATATAAAGTTAAATACACGGCCAAGGATTCTTCTTACGAAGGACTTGGCTCGTCCTTAGACACCTTAGAAAATAGAAATATCAATGAAGTGATTGAGTTGGGGACTAATGATGTTTTTTCACCTTCATCGTTGCCCGCTGATTGGATTCTATACTCTGTAAAGGAACTCATTAAGGCCCATCAGGGTAGTGATATAACCAAACTTGACACTGAAAATGTTAACATCGATGAACTTGTTTGCAGGTGTAAATTTCTAGACAAAAAGTCTATTCAGGATTCGTTTATCGAGGCCAGGGGAGACTTTAAGAAAGCGATTCTCAAAACTAACGCCTCATTGATCTGTTCATCTTGTTCTAGCGATGTAAGGCAGATATTTGAAGAACTAGATTTTCCTGAGGAAAAAGAAAGAGTTGAGAAAATAAAACAAAACATCACTGAAGGCCTAAAGGACTTCGCCATGTTTAGCCCTGCGGAATACGCTCAAACAACCTTAGAGGTGGCGAGTGTTAAGGGTGATACAGTCAAAATAAAAGTGAACAATCGTCCCGAAGGACTTAATAGAAAGCAGATTAAGGAAACCTTGGAGAACTACCTAGGTCCTAAGGCCCTTGAGGGGATTAAGCTATCTGTTTTTTATTAAACACCTTCAATCTACCAACCTACAGCTTTCGTAGAGTTTAACTTCTCAGGTGTTGTCGATGAGGGCTCTTCTTGCGGTTTCGACTCTCTTTCCCCTTGATAAATATGCACTGCTGCTCTTCCCGCTCTACCATCAGAAACCCAATCTCTAGCTCCAACATCCAGTTGATTTAGTTCTCCTGAATGAAACCTGGCCTTGGGACCAAAAATTTCTCGAAGATCCCCAACAGTTAGGTGCCTATCTAGAACCCCGCTTTCACAAGTGACAACAAGGTCACCATCTATTGAGTCGAATTCCACAAGTCCAATCTGAGCGTAGTCGCGATCATAGAAAAATGATTTTAAAGAATTCCAAAATTTGTTTTTGTCCCAACTTATTCCACCAAAAGAACCTGAAAGCTTCAATCTGTATTTTTTAGCAAGGACCTTTCCTTCTTCAATGACATCTTTGTCTAATGCAAGAACTCGGCAGTAAGGATTAACTGGCCAGTCTATAATTTTGCCTTTTGATATCCACAACCCCCCCTTGAAGGAGGTACTAATTGGAAGTGGGATTTCCATGGTCATTTCTGATATCTCAGTTACAGGAGTTTTATCTATAATGGTCTTCACCTTTTCTGCATAAGCGGTTGAACATAAGCTGCAGAAAACAATAGTGGTGAAGCAGATTTTGCCGAACGTCATTGAATGCTCCTAAAAAGTTATCTAGAATCTTATCGGATTTAAATCAGAATAATTTAGAGATATACTTTTAGCATTTAATTTGTTTAGGGTTAAGTTTCTGAAGCTTCATGAATACTTTCTTCGGCTCTTTAATGCTGTCCATCACTCTTTTTATCCCAACATCCTGCAATATATATTGCATTTGCTCAAAAAACGGGGCGAGTTCTGGAATTTCCTTTTGAATACAATTGGCCTTTGGCAAGGACGCCTGAATATGAGTGACAAACTTAATGAATAAAGTTGCACTGTGCTCTCTAAGCTCGTCTAGATTGGATTGGTCAATGGCGAACTTTCTTGGAGACCTAAGCTTGGAGTATTTAGATGTGAAAACCTGCTCTCCTGTCATTAGATATTCAAGTATTTTGATGGAAGGGTGTTGAGAGGAGCACACGGAATTGACGTATTTTTTGTCCATTTCAATTGATTCTCTCAATTGAACAAGGGCTCCAATAATATCCTGATTAAGCTTATAGACATAGCCGCCTATCTTGTTCTTATGAAATCTCGCTTCCTCCTGACCAAGACACAACATGAACTTCTTGGGTTTAGAGTGTGCTGTGGAAGCGAATAAAACAACAGAGAGGGTTAAAATCAGTTTATGCATATTCAAATGCTAGCAAAGCACTCCCTTTTTGACTATTGGGCAATGCTTCCTCCTTTTAAAACCGTAAAATAAAGGTTATATACCTGTTGTTATGAAAGAGATGTCACTTACAGACCATTTAACCGAACTTCGAGTTAGACTCATTAGAATCGCTGTCATTCTGATCTTGGCGTTTGGAGTCTGCTACTCTCAAGGGGAGCTGATTCAAACTCTACTTCTAGACCCATTAAGAGATGCTCTTGGAAGTGAGGGAAAGGTTGTTTTTATTGGTTTGCTGGACAAAGTACTAACTCAGTTCCAGTTGGCCTTTTGGGCCTCAATAATATTTTCTTCACCTCTGTGGTTTAGAGAGCTATGGCTGTTTATTAGGCCAGGGCTTTACGACAAGGAAGTGAAGATCATTCTTCCATTCGTATTTGTTGGATTCCTGTTATTCTGGGCCGGCATATGCTTTGGGTACTTCATTGTATTCCCTTACACATTTGGGACCATTCTTGGGTTTGGAGTTCAAAACATCGAGGCAACCCTCAATTTGAAGGACTACATTGTCCTTGCCAGCAAGGTTCTTGTGTTCCTTGGCGTTCTCTTTCAACTGCCGAATGTAATGCTGATTCTTGGCTTCATGGGCCTTGTTAATAAACACAATCTGGCACCTGCTCATAGGTACGTAATTGCTGGTTTTGCCGCTCTGAGCGCTATCATGACTCCTCCCGATGTCATTACTATGATGGCCTTGTGGGTGCCTATGGTGGCATTGTACGGCATTGGAGTTTTGGGCATTTATGTCATTGTGGAACCATTTAGGAAGAAGCGAGAGCCGACCTTCAACTAGCCCCCTATACCATTTAAGAAAAGTCAGCCGTTCACCGACAAGTAGGTGAGGTTGAGATGATCATTGAAGCAATAAATGTAGTTTATAGGGTGCCAAATGGACAAACCGTCTACGAAGGCCTGAGTCTGCAGGTGAGACCTGGTGAATTTTTGGGCATTCTAGGACGCAATGGTGCGGGAAAAACCACCCTAATGGATCTCCTCACAGGCTATAGACCGATTTCTGGGGGATCCCTTAAAGTAATGGGTGAAGAGCCAATCTCCTCTCATAGGAGAAATAAAGACCAAATCTTTGTTCTTTCACATGATATCCAAATACAACAAAGCCATAAAGTTTCCAATTACTTGGAGTTCACTTCATTCTTTTATCCACTTTACGATAAAAAGCTCGAAGGAGAGTTGGTGGAATACTTCGACCTTGACCCTAGCGCCAAGTTTGGATCGCTCTCCACTGGGCAAAAGGTTAAGGCGCAAATAGTTGCAGCATTTTCATGTATGCCTAATTTGATTTTAATGGATGAGGTAACCGCAGTGCTTGATCCAGAGTCTAGAAAGAAGTTTTTTGATCTCTTGAGAACAGTAAAGAGAAGACAAGAGTGTTCGGTCGTAATGGCGACAAATATCGCTGAGGATCTCAATGGGATTGTGGACAAGGTGCTGTTTATTGATCGAAGAAAGGCAACAGTGCACAAGGTTGATGAAATCAGACACTTGTTTAATTTGGAAGACGCCGCATGAAAACCTATCTCCATTTTTTAAAGTCAAATCTTCTATACAACAAGGTTGAACTAAGCTTTTCTTACGGCCTCACAGGCCTTGTGTTTTGCTTTTACTTTTACCTTCGAGAGGTTGGCAGCGAAGCAATGACAGGCATGAACTTTGTGTCGATCGCTTTTTACGCCCTTTTATATGCCTTCTTTTCTAATAAAAAGAAGTTCAATTTGAAATATCTTGTGTCACTGCCAATGCCAAAAGCTCAAATGCTAATGGTTAAAACATGTTCAGATATTGTGTTCTTCGCTCCATTTATTTGTTTGGGGTTTGCTGGCGGCATCCTCTCAAAGTTGGAAGTCCACCCTTTAGCTTTGTTTGTTCTTTTAGTGCAAGCTGCCATACTCGCATCTTTGGTCTTATTCGACAGTGACGTTGAACAGCCTAGAGTTGAGAATACCAAGGCCAGTTTTGTGAATCGTTTAGTGTTTATTCGCAATAAACTCGACTTCCTATTTTCACTTGGAATCGTAGGAGGAATTGCCGCAGTTGTTTTTATCTCAAAAATTGATGAAGTGGCTGCAGGGCTAATTCTAGTGACAATAGGCTTTTTAGGAATTGGTCTAAAGTATTATCAGAGTCTCAGACTGTTAAAAGACGAATCCCTTTCATACTTTATAGTGAAGCGAGACATGCTTAAGATGGGTCTAAAGGCCTCCCTTATTGCTGCTCCGGTTGTATTTATGCATCTAAACAGTGATAAATTAAATTCTCCATTTGGATCAAATAAAGTCTTTGAGTCCATTCTCAAAAATGATTTGGGGACCCTTGAAAAATATGTAGAAACTGGAGAGCTGCCTGTTAGCAAAGGCTATACTCCTTTGTTGGTGGCCGGCAGGGTTGGAAATGTTGAAGCATTCAATCTTATCTATAGCAAGGCTGAATCAAGCATAGACGACGTTGTGAGCGGTAAGAAGTTTTTTGGGTATGGCGTGGCACACCTTTCAGCTCTTTCGAACAACTTGAGTATGATGGAGCGGGTATTGTCAATCAGACCTGACGCCTTGGATATGAAAACCTCTCAAAACAAAACCCCACTTATGGTTGCCGCCTCAAACTGCAAAGCAGAAATGGTGGACTATCTTTTGCATAAAGGAGCAAATCCAAATATTCAAACAGCTAAGGGGGAAACAGCTTTAATTCTTGCTGCGAAAAGAAGCTGTATTGCAAGCACAGCTCTTCTTCTGGAGTACAATGCCAATCCTTTAGTTAAGGATAAAAAGGGAAAGATGGCCTTGGATTATTTTGGTGAAAATAGCAAATTAAAGTATTTGTTTAAAAGAAAAATGCCTAAGGAGCACTTTGAGGCCAAAAGAGCATTGGCCTCAGAGGAAAAATTATAACTTAGTTTGATCCGGCTAAAATATTGGCCAGAACCTCAACCGCCAAGGCGGCTCCACCAACAAGAATGGCGGTGTTGGCCTTCTCATCATCGATAGTTTCTGTATAGGCCTCGCTTCTGTATTTTCCACCTTTAGGTATATACCTTACTGCTGAGAGCCTATCGTCGTAAACAGACATGTTTTCATTGAGATCTTTAAGGGAGAGTGGGTCAATCTTGTTCACTTGAAATGCCATAATAAACTGACTTTCCCCTGCCTTTGCTTTTTCAAACTCTGCCTTGCCATAGATCTTGGCGTATTTTCCAACCATGTTTTCGAGTTTCTTTTTTCCAACTTTGGACTCAGATGAAAGAGGGTAGGCAAAGTCTTTTCCGTCTTCTTTGAAATAAACAAAGTACTCATGCCCATAGGTTTCTTTTTTGGTTTTTACAATCTGTCCCCAAATGGATGGAGAAGACTGTGCGAGCACTGAAAAGCTAAAAATAAACAATGATAAAAGAATCTTCACTAGTTTCCTCCCTGCATGGCCAATAGAGTCTCTCTTACTACTTTGGAAGCGAACGCGCTTGAATTGCCTGTCGCATCCAGCATTGGAGCAAGCTCTACAATATCAGCTCCAACCAAGTTTTTTCTATTCAATATTTTCATGATCTTCACAAAGCTGTGGAAGTTTTCACCTCCAGCCTCTGGCGTTCCCGTTCCCGGAAAAAATGCTGGGTCAAAAAAGTCCAAGTCCAGAGTCATGTAGACTGGCCTTGTTGAATCAATTTTTTCAAGCCTTTCGCAAAGGGAATCAATTGAAGTTTCCAAAGTGCCTTTATCTTTCATGAAGTCAAACTCCTGCTTAGTGCCGGAGCGTATCCCATATTGTATCAACTCGTTCTTATCATTCATATGATCATACATACGTCTAATAATTGAAGCATGGGAGAACTTCTCTTCCAAGTATCCATCTCTTAGATCTGCGTGAGCGTCCAAGTGGAGAAGGACTAGATCGTCATAGTTGTCTAAGCAAAGTCTAATTGGTCCATAAGATATGGAATGTTCCCCACCTAGAACTAGCAATTTAATATTGTCATCTTTTAGCTTTAAGTCTTTGGTGGCCCCATGAAAGTAATCATTGGTAAGGCGCCAATTGCTTGGATAAATTGGTAAGTTTCCACAATCTAAAATCGTATAATCTTCAATATCCTTATTAAGGTAAGGTGAGTAGGTTTCCAGACCAAATGAAGCGTCTCTGATTGCGTCTGGCCCAAACCTTGCTCCCGGACGAAAAGAAGTAGTGCCGTCAAAGCAAAAGCCAATAAGGTGAGTGGAGTTTTTATTGATTGATTCAAGATACTCGGTACCTATAAAAGGTTTGGATTGCTCCATCTCTGTAAGTTTTTGAACTGTTTTCATAGCTCTCCAATCATTCTCTTGTGGAAGTTGCCGTTTGCAAAAGCGCATCTATGCCACTCCATGTTGTACCACTGAAGGTCTCTTTCAAGTGCGGCCATCTCTTGTCTTTTGGACGGATTAAGGTCAGTCGCTTTTCTGGATTTAGAGCTAAAGCCAAATGTCCAATAAACACCAGGGTAAATAAGCATAGGAGCGTTGAATGACTGAACAAAAGGGAAGGCCTTTCTCATGTTTTGATAAATCTTTTTAATTCCGTATTCATCAAGAAATGGGTTTTCCGTTTGGTTCATCATGATCCCATCTTCTGTGAGAGCGTTGTGAACGTCTTGGTAAAAGTCTGTTGAGAAAAGTCCAGATGCAAAGTCCTCTGGATCAGTGGAGTCAACGACGATGATATCGTATTCGTTCTTTTTTGATTTAATAAAGGCAAAGCCATCCTGAGCTAGAACATTGACTCTTGGGTCATCAAGAGCGCTAGTGCACTGAGGGAAGTATTTTTTAGAAACCTCAACAACTCTTTCATCGATCTCTACCAGGTCAATTTGCTTAATGTCTTTGTGTTTGGCAAATTCTCTAACAACACCGCCGTCACCGCCTCCAATAATGAGTACTTTTTCACATTTTCTGCTTACCATGTAGGGAAGGTGGGCCATTACTTCATGATATACAAATTCGTCTTTCTCACTAACCATAGTTTTGCCGTCAAGAAGCAAAAGTCTTCCAACAGCTTCGGTTTCAACAACGTCAATTTTTTGGAATTTACTCTGCTCGCTGTGGAGGACCTTTTTGAGCTTCCAGCCCATAGAAAAAGATTTAAAGTAAGATCTCTCGTGCAACCAACCATTTTCAATCATTCTTGACTCCAAGCGTAGCGTTTTTTTATCGATTGCATCATATCAGAATTTAAACCCTTTTTTAAAGGTTAAACTGCGTGTTATGATGCTAGGGATAACTAATATTTAGGGAGCTTATATGATCGTGGTTACAGGAGCTGCAGGCTTTATTGGCAGCTGTATAGTTAAGAAGTTAAATGATGAAGGACATACAAATATTATATGCGTAGACAGGTTTAGAGATGGCGAGAAATGGCTAAACTTAAGAGGGTTAAAATTCTATGAGTTTGCCCACGCTGACGAGTTTGTTGAACCTGAAATTTTGAACTCTATTTTTGATGAGGGAGTAACAGCCATTTACCATATGGGCGCTTGCTCATCCACTACTGAAAAGAATGTGGATTTCCTCTGGAAAAACAATGTTGAGTTCTCTCAAATACTTTTCAGATATGCATCCGAGTATGACACTCCAATATGCTACGCTTCTAGTGCGGCAACATATGGGGCCGGCGAGAATGGCTACGATGACAATGAAGCTGAAATCTCAAAGTTAATGCCTCTTAATCCATACGGCTATTCTAAACAAGTTTTTGATGAGTGGGTTTTAAAACAACTTCGCACTCCAAAGAAATGGTTTGGGGTAAAGTTTTTCAACGTTTATGGGCCGAATGAGTATCACAAGGGAAAGATGAGATCTGTGGTTCATCAGGCCTTTGGTCAAATCAAAGAAACTGGAAAGATGAAGTTGTTCAAAAGCTACAACCCCGACTTCAAGGATGGCGAGCAGCTTAGAGACTTTGTTTATGTAAAAGATGTCGTAGAGGCAATGTACCAACTAATGAATGATGGACACACTGGCGCAAATGGAATTTACAACCTGGGAACCGGCAAAGCGAGAAGCTTTGTGGATCTAGTAAAGGCAACGTTTGCGGCGATGGGTGAGAAAGAAGATATTGAATTTGTGGAAATGCCTGAAAACCTCAGAGGGCAATATCAATACTTCACAGAAGCCAAAATGGACAAGCTTTACCAAGCGCTTCCAAATTTTAAGTTTCACTCTCTTGAAGAAGGCGTAAAAGACTATGTCCAAAACCACCTTCAAAAAGACAACCCTAGATTGGTTTTTAATCAGGTAGAGCGATGAAACCTAAAGGCGGAGTAAAAGAAGCCGCAAAAATGCTCCAGTGCCTTGGAGTTGATGCGGCCAAAAGATTGCTTGATGATATTAGAAAAAGAGATCCCCAGATGGCGCAAGAGCTTGAGGCGAATCTAATATCCATTGAAGATCTTCAATACTTAACCCCTGCAATGCTTGTTGGCCTTTTGAGAGACGTAAACCTAGAGACCTTTGGCCTTGCATTAAGAACCGTTGATAAGGAGATTGTGGACAAACTCATGTCGATGGTTTCCACAGGCATTAGGCTTGATATAGAAGACGGACTTAAAGGAGCTCCAAGGAAGGTGAGTGAAGTCACAGACGCACAATCAAAAGTCATTGCCATCCTTAAAGAGAAAATCGACAAAGGTCATATTGTGATCAATCCTGATGGCGATACCCTCGTTTAGAACAAATTGACCCCAAAATATCTATGGGCCGGTGCAAAATAGTCCCCTAAGACAATATGTCCCCGGCCTCACTTTTTTAATTTCCCCTCTAATTACTTGAAATTACTTGATTCCTGAGTTGGCGCGTAGGTTGCTCTATACATTGGCAACCGAGGCGAAGGAGTCGCCAAGGCCTGAACTTAGGATTAGTTCACACACACACGGAAGTAACGCCAAGATGGCGTCGGAATTAGGAAGATTCAAAGCTAACAACCCGATACAAGGAGTTTCTATGAACAAGACAAGTGCCCAAAAGTTTATGAATCTTTTCGATGAAATGCTCATGAACAGAAATGCAATGAACGCCCAAACCTTTGACAAGACTGAGTGCAAGGATGAAATCGATCTTCTTAATGCTCATCAAGAAGAGAAGCTGTCCACTAGACTGGACCAAAGAAACCTTCTCTTTCTTAAAAAGGTAGAGGCTGCTAAGGCTAAAATCTTGGATGGGACTTATGGAACATGCGAGGACTGCGGCGATGACATATCTCAAAAAAGACTGCTTGCAAGACCTACAGCGAGTTTATGTATCGGATGCCAAGAAGCTAAAGAGAGTGTTGAAAAACATAATATAAAGCACAGAAGAGACCTTACTGTGGGGAAGGGGAAAGAAACGGAAGTTGATGGCGAGGAATTGGTTGCCAAGAAAACTTTCAGCAACGTTAAAGACATTAAGTTTGAGAGTGTTGTGGATCTTTAAGGATTTACTTTAAAAAGGAAAAATTAAAGCCCTCGCATGAGGGCTTTTTTTATTCAGCTGTGTTTTGTAAAATTGCGCAGCCAATTCTTGAACCCGCTCCGCCAGTAGGTTGAGTGGCGTAGTCATCGGCCTTGCTATGAACAATTAAAGCTCTGTTTCCAACATAATTTTTATCAGTAGGATTCATAGAAAGGTGTTTATACACTCTCGTCTCAACAATTGAACCAGTAGTGTTGGCCCTAAAGTTTCCTAGATCACCCACATGGTGTTTGCCTTCAGCTGGGTGTCCATGTTTTGTGTCGGTTGGATTAAAATGTCCGCCAGCGCTGGTGAAGCTTCCATCACAAACTGGTTTTTCATGGATATGCATAGCGTGGAATCCTGGTTTTTTAAGTCCAGTTATATTCACTATCATTTGCACACCTTCGCCCTTTGGCGCTTCTGTGAAAATTACCTCTCCGTCAGCTTGTCCTCGGAGCATGCCTCTAACAGCAATCTCATCCGTTTTAGTTTGATTTTCTTTTTGCATCTGCGCCGCGCACCCAACTGATAGTAAGAGTGAAAACGACAATGTGGTTAATACATTTTTCATATAAAACTCCTTTTTTATATTCATACAAGCAAGGGATGTTCCAATCAAATAGACGGCCTGACAAAGCTTAGATTCACATGAGTTCATTTGAAGCCCCCTGTGTCAAAACGTTATAATGGCCTTGAACAAAAAGGAGATTGTATGAGTAAAAGAATTGCATTTTTAGCAACCGACGGCTTTGAGAAAAGCGAATTGGAAAAACCTTACGAGGCCTTATCAAATGCTGGCTACGAGGTTATTGTTGTTTCTCCAACTCCTGACAAAATTCGCTCCTGGGATGAAACAGACTGGGGCAAAGAGTTTAAAGTTGATATGGAACTTAAAGACGCCAATCCCGATAACTTTGACGCCTTAGTGTTGCCGGGGGGAGTGATCAACCCAGACAAACTTAGAAGAGATAAAAATGCTGTAAAGTTTGTAAAATCATTCTTTGAAGGCGAGACTCAAAAACCAGTTGGAGCTATTTGTCACGGTCCTTGGATGTTGGTGGAAGCCGATGTTGTGAAGAACAGAAAAGTAACTTCATTCCACTCAATTCACACAGATCTTTCTAATGCGGGTGCGCTTTGGGAAGATGAGGAAGTTGTTGTGGACAATGGACTTGTAACTTCTAGAAAGCCAGATGATATTCCGGCCTTTGTCGAGAAGTTAAAAGAAGTTATTGAACATGGAGAATTTAGAAAGCCACCACGTGCTGGAGGCTATGTTGACCATTATGAGAATCCACCACTTTAAATTAAAGGCTGACAGGAAAAGAATAGGCCCTCAGTTAGAGGGCCTTTTTTCTGGAGAATTACAGAGCTAGGTTTGAAAGCTCTCCCATCAATTCCTGGGAAGAGTTAACAAATCTAGCTCTTTCTTTATCACTTAGACCTTCGCCAGAGATAGAGGCAAGGTCTTGAACGTAGTGGGCTATTTTCTTGGCTAAATCTTTCTTGTCATCTTTTTCCCAAAGCTTGAACGCGTTTTTGATCAAGTTGTTGGAAGGGTTTAGGACAAGAGTTTTCTTAACTGGCATGTCAAAGTTTGCCTGACCCATGCTTTGAGTCATTTGTTGAAAGCGCTTCATGCTTTCATCAACTTTGAAGTAGGCCGCAGACTTGGCGTTTTTGAAGTTTTTAACTTCAATTTCCATTTGGCTCTTGTCGTCTTTATCTTTGCCAACAAGAATCTCTTGGAAGATGTCTTTGATTTTGCCATCTTCTTCGCTTGCGTTTTCAGTCTCAAGAATGTCTTCCATGGCGTTGTCCACAAGAGTAAACTTGAACTCTTCATCGCCTTGCTTTTTCATTTCCACATGTTGCATGAAGTGAGGATCGATGTAGCTATCCATAGTTAAAGACTGAATGCCTTCGTCTTTTAAGTGCTGTCTTAGAGTGTCGTCACTTTTTCCTTCTTCAAAGTAAACAACTTTGCCTTTCATTTTTTCTTTGAAGTTTTCAGGCACGGCTTCTTGGTACTCGGCCAAAGTCACAAGCTTGTCGTCAGTGTTTTTGAAAAGAACTTTGTCTCTCATTAGGTCATCAAACTTAGTGTCGCTGATTACACCGTATTTAACGAATAGTGCGATATCTTCCCATACCGTTTCAAAACGCTCTCTTTCGTTTTTGTATAGTTTCTTAAGACTCTCGGCAACTTTTTTAATGATGTAGTTTGAAATCTTTTTAACATTAGGGTCGCCTTGAAGAGCAGATCTTGAAACGTTTAGAGGTATATCTTTAGAATCAATAGCTCCTTTTAGAAGAGATAGGAATTCAGGGATAACGTTCTTAACGTTGTCAGATACAAATACCTGCTTGTTGTATAGCTTGATGTTTGAATCATTCACAGGCTTTGATCTGTCTAGTTTAGGGAAGTAAAGAATCCCTTGAAGTGTGAACGGGTGATCAACGTTTAGATGGATCCAAAATAGCGGCTCTTGATCCATTGGGAACATTCTCTTATAGAAGCTTTTGTAGTCCTCGTCTTTAAGAGTGGAAGGATCTTTTTTCCATAGAGGTTCTGTGTCATTGATGATGTCGCAAGGAATTGGTTTTTTATCTTCTTCCTTGGTTGCTTTTGCGTTTTCCTCGTTGATTCTATTGAGCTCTTCAAGATCAACAAGCTCAATCTTGTAAGGCATGAAATCACAATAGTTCACAAGAGTTTGTCTTGTTTTCCAGCTGTCTAAAAATTCTTTGCTTTCTTCATTGATGTGAAGAATTACATCAGTTCCAACTGTTTCTTTGTCAGAGTCTGTAAATTCGTAGTCCGTCTCTCCATTACAGATCCACTTAGTAGGAGCTGAGCCTTCTTTTCTAGAGAGAGAGTTCACTTCCACTTTGTCGGCAACCATAAATGCGGAGAAGAAACCAAGTCCAAATTTCCCAATGATCTCTTGATCTTGGCCTTTGCCTTCAGTTTCTTTCATTTTCTTTACAAACTCTTCAGCTCCAGAGAAAGCAAGCTGAGCGATATACTTCTCAACTTCGTCCTCAGTCATCCCAAGGCCGTTGTCGCGGAAGGTAATTGTTTTTTCTTCTTTGTTGATAATAACTTTTACGTCACCTGGCTGAACTTCCTGGCCTTCAGTTCTATCAAGCGTTTGACGCTTAGTGATAGCATCTGATGCGTTGGAGACAAGTTCTCTCACGAAGATGTCATGCTCAGAATAAAGCCATTTCTTAATAATAGGGAAGATGTCAGTGGTGCTAACCGAGATTTGACCTTTTTTGTTGGACATTGTTGTAACTCCTTGTATTTTTTACGTATCTACTTAATAAATAGTTGGCCAACCTCAATATGGTTGCGATATTGCTGGCGTCAAGGGCGAAACTTAAATTTGAGGCACTATGGAGAAGAATCCAGTACAAAAAATCACTCTTTTGACCACGGGCGGCACAATTGAGAAGACATATGACGAGATTGAAGGAACTCTTTTTAATAGAGAGACCGTTGTCAGGAAGCGAATAGAGGACAGATTAAGACTGCCTTGGACTCGTATTGAGATCAGGACTCTTATGGCAAAAGACTCTCTGGACATGACTGACGAGGACAGACAATTTATCATTAGCTCCATTAAGTACGCCGCAGGGCAAGGCCATCCAATAGTAATCCTTCACGGCACAGACACCATGCAAGACACAGCTGAACTTTGTGCTCTAAGCTACAATCCAACTGTACCAGTTGTTTTTACTGGGGCCATGAAGCCTTTAGGCTTTGAAGACTCAGACGCAATTCAAAACGTAACTGAGGCCATGATGGTGGCCAAGATTGTTAACCCTGGTGTTTATATAAGCTTTCATAATCGTCTTTTTGAAGTCCCAGGCGCCAGAAAAAATAAGGCAAAACGCACATTTGAGGCATATTAATCTAATCTTCAACTTGGTATTTTACTTGCCTCTAGGTTAATATCAGGCCATGGAGCCTAAAAAACCTCTACTCAGGGGACATTTTCATCAATCAATGTTTTTTATCACATTGGGTGCATGCTCCTTGTTAATAGCTCAGTGTGAGAATGCTAAGCAGCTAGCGTCTTCAATTATCTATTCAATTGGGCTTCTGTCTATGTTTGGAATTAGCGCTTTGTATCACAGGATTAATTGGTCTCCAGACACGAGAGCAATTCTAAGAAAGCTAGATCACAGTGGCATCTTTATAATGATTGCGGGCTCATTCACGCCAATCACAATGTTTGCTCTTTCTTCAAGTTCGGGAATGTTTCTTTTAAAAACCATATGGGTTGTGACTCTGCTGGGAGTGTTAAAGTCAGTTCTCTTTGCCCATCTTAATAAGAAAATAAACATGCTGTTGTACTTGATTGCTGGCTATTTAATCATGCCTTATGTCTCCGAGATCGGAGAAAACGTGGGAAGTGTAAATGTATGGCTGCTTGTGGCCGGAGGAATTGTTTACTCTGTGGGAGCTCTCAGCTATGGATTTAAGTTTCCTAAGTTAAGCCCGAGAGTCTTTGGCTATCATGAGCTATTTCACGTATTTGTCAGTATCGCCGCCATTATTCACTTTATAGCCATCTATTCGATCATTCTTCACTAATTTTAGTAGTGTAGAAGCCTAGCTCGACTCATTTAGTTGTCACATAGCTAAGGTTTGGCCATCTCCAGTTCTAATTATTTCAGGTGTTTAGAGTGAAAATGTCAAACTTTGCCGTGTGGGACTTTATAATTAAGTAAGGATTCTTTAATTCCGAAAAGACAATGAGATGAAAAAGTTTTTACTACTATTACTATTATTTAGCTTCTACTCCTGCGAGGACATTTCTGGCACTAGACCGCTTGAGACCTTAAAGGATGATGTCGTTGGCGACATTGGAGGAGGAGTTGGAAACGGAGCAGTTCCAGGAGATGGAGCTATAGGCAATGAAGATCCAGAGTTAGTGGAAGCAAAGGTCGAAATAAGACACCTCATTGAGCCAAAAATTGACAACAACAGCGATGGCGGTACTTATAAAAGAAAACTCACTATACCTAAAAACTATGATGGGCTTCTTTACTTGGCAGGGATAAATATTTCCACACTGAGCGAGAAGAACCTGAAAGTTAGATTTAAATTTGGTCTTGATTCAAGTCCAATTGATATTCCAGCTCACATTAGCACGGCACCTGGGCTGACGCCTCAAACAAGTGTTGAAGTTCTAATCATGGATATGAGAAGCGCTCCATTCGATAAAGTGCGTTTATTTTATGATCTTTTTGACTACAACGAATACGACTTTGGAAACTCAACTCCTGACCCAGGCGTTCTAAGCGAGCCTGTTCAGTTTAATAGAGATGATAAGTTGTTTTGTAGAGGACTGAGGCTTGAGCACGATCCAACTTTTAATGGAAAGCTTGCAGACGGTTGCTCGGAAGCAAACGACACTTGTAAGTTTGCTTATGCAAAAATTTTAGATAAAGGCCTTGTGAAGTCAGACTGGCTTACGGCCATTCTTCCGACAGAAAAAAATGTGGCAAGCTCCACTGGCGTCCTGTCAGATGATAGCAATGAACTGAACCTTGATCGTTGTTTGCCTGACAATCCAAGCTCTGCCCAACATACGATTGGATCCACCACATTTCCATTCTCTGCGAGCTTTAACTCTGGTCTTTCAAAGTGGGAGATCGTTGGGGGAAGCCTTGTTGAACTTTTTGAGGGGACAACGTCTCTTGGAGAGTACTACTACCAAGGGCCATATCAAGCAATTAACCTTAATAAGTGGGAAGTTAAAGACAGTGCTCTTCTAGGGGAGAGTGGGATCTTTGGAAAATTTTTAAACCTTAACTCTGTAGCGGGCGTGGACTCCACTGAACTTCAGTTTGGGGCCCAAGCAAAGCTATTTCCACTCCAAACAAAACTAAGTCTCCCAAAAGATGTTGAGTATATGGGGAGTGCTATTCCTGGCGATCCTAAGAGTATCCAAACTATGGGATCCAATGGTGAGAGCCTTTGGATGGATGGCTGCAACGAAAGAATTAGCACAATGCTTAACGACTATAACGGTGAACATGTAGGCTCATGCAATGTCACTGCAACTGTAGAAATCGTTGCCATTGAAGATGATGGAACCGAAAAAATAATTGACGCCACCAATGAAGTTAAGCTTCAGCTTGTTAAGCCTGAGACTTTAAACACTGACGGTGAAAACGTTTTACTTTCAAGTTTCCAATCATGCTCTTCTTCTTCCCAGTGTGGATCAGATGAATGTTGTATGAACAAGCGTTGCTGGTCAAAAGACATTGTTTCTCAATGTGTTGAAGATTTGCCTACATATGGAAACAACCTACCTGGAGACAGCTGTCAAAGTGATCATGAGTGCGCAAGTCTTTGCTGTAATCAAGCAAGCGGCAAGTGCGCAGTTCACGACACTCTTTCAGACCCTCAGGTATTTTGTTCTAAGCCTTCTGGGCAAACATGTATTGCTAGAGAGTGGTGTATGAAGCATCCAGTGACTCAATGTTATATCGTTAACACGGGCTTTGATGCTCAAGGGCAAAAGACTTGCGCCAAGAGATGCTATACATTTGAGAAGCATGGCGATTGTAAAGCGAGCGCTGGTAATGTGATGGGTATTTGCCAACCACCAGAGCAACCAGAGCAGCCGGTATTTAATCCCGACGATCCAAATCGTTGCGACGATGCGATCGATCCTCAGGATGTTCCTATAAATAATTAATAAGACTATTTATTAGAGAAGTCTGCTTTGATGAAAGTGGCTGTGCCTTTTTCAACGGTAACTTTGGTTGTGGTTTCTTGAAGGTCAGGGTGGTCAAGAACCAGAGTTGCATTTTCTTGAATCCTATCTGAAACAATGGTGCCCTTTATTATAAAATAGGCCTTGTTACCGATGATGTTGACTGGAGTTTGAGATGCTCCTTTGAGACGATAGTTGCTTAGTGAGATATTCTCTGAAAGCTGCATAGTTACTTCTGCCTCATCAAGACTTTTCAGCTCTTCAGGAAAGGTTGCAATAATATGAAGATCAAAGCCCCTTATATTAGAACCAATGCTTTCATCGTTGATTGGTTGGTCTTGGTCCAAGAACTGACGCATTGACAGGTATCCCTCATGATCACATTTGGAAATCTCTTTGCATTCAGAGGGAACCTCTGCAATTCCATCACCCGGGCCTGCCTCCATATGGGTTCCATAGGAGTGCGCGAACTCCCCAAGTGAAAAACGCTTATGTTTCGCTTCTTTTTGATCAGTCCAGTTTGCATAGAGAAAGTTTAGTTTCATGCTAGGAGTGTTGACTACAAGGTCGCCTTCAAAAAATTGGCTGACATGCTTGGTAAAAACGTAGTCTTTGTACGGTGCCATAGCGGAGATATTTAAGACTTTAATATTTTTTCTCACAAACTCCTGGAACTTTAATCCTTCCTTAGAGGTGAAGAACTCAATAAGCCCTTGATAGAAACTGCTTCCATATTTCATGTTGTGCAGTTGTCTTTTGCCAAAAGGAGAAATTATGTTTGAATCAAGACCTAGACTGAAAAATACGCTTTCACCCATCATGGCAAAGTCGCTTCCTAGAAAAGGGGTGGATAGAGAAATGTAATTCTTTATTCTTTCAACCTGGTCCTTATCAAAGCCTTCACTGTTTTTGTGGGCCTGAATTAACCAGTTAAGTCCCACAAGTCCGCCTTGAGAGTGCATTATTAACGTGATGTCTTTTTTATTTTTACTGTTGGGAAGATCTTTTATGAACTGGTTTAACTCTTTTGAGAAGTCGTTAACGATTAGTGAGCTATCCTTGGTTTTGTAATTAAAATGGTAAGCTTCACTGCAAGACTCTTGGGCCTCAAGGGCACCCTTCATATCCTTAAAAGAGGAAGCACTTCCACCAATGCCGTGGATCAAAATGTATTTATGAGTGCCTTCACAGGAGGACTCGGTTGCGGCCTGAACATAAGAAATACTCAGAACACTCAATATTGTGATTGCTAAAGCTTGAATTCTCATCGGCATATACTAACAGTATATAGCTCTTGTGCAATGCGTTTGGTTTATTTGTGTAAAAAGTTCAAAACGCTGCTGACTTCAATCAACTGGGCTTTGGACAATTCATGACATAGACTGGATTTCTTTTAGTCTATTGGGCATAATAGGCTAAAAAAAGGAAGACCACTATGTTGCCTGAACTTGAAAATTGCGTTTTAGACCATGTTGCCATTGCTGTGAAAGACTTAGAAGAGAGTGTGAAAGTCTACGAGGCCATAGGATTGAAATTCTCTGGGGAAAGGGAAGTGGTTGAGGCACAAAAGGTTAAAACCGCTTTTGCTCCCATAGATGAAAATGGACATATAGAGTTGCTTCAATCCACAGATGAATCTGGCCCTATTGGGAAATATATTCAAAAGAAAGGCCCTGGGATCCACCATATGTGTTTTAGAGTTCCCGATATTGTTAAAAAAGAGGAAGAACTTAGATCAAAGGGGTTTAGGCTTCTTTACGAGAAAGCGCAAGTTGGGGCAGGCAATTGCCTAGTAAACTTTATCCATCCAAAATCAACTGGTGGCGCGCTAATAGAAATTTCCGAAAAGCAAAGCTGAGGTATTAATGCAGGCCCAAATGTACGTCCCCCCATTAAGCAAGACGAACAAGTATATCATCATAGCCCACGTGGCCATGTTCCTTTTAAACTCTATTTTAAAAGTTTCCTCCGGTGTCTCGCTGGCGGGAGTTTTGGGGCTTAGCCTTAATGGAGTTGGAAATGGACTCATCTATCAATTTCTAAGTTTTCCATTTATTGAAGTGTCATTTATGTCGGCTCTTTTTAACTCTCTTTTAGTGTGGTTCATTGGTGGAGACCTTGAAGCAAGGTGGGGACAGAAATTTTACTTAAAGTTTTTGGCCATATCTGCTCTAAGCTCGGGTGTGATCTACCTATTGGTGTCGCTTGCTGCGGGAGGAGCCTTTGCTTATGTGCCGCTTAAAGGATTAGGAGGCATTGTTTTTGCCCTTCTAATAGCTTATGGAATTATCTTTTCAGAGAGACAGCTGACTTTCATGTTGCTGTTTCCAATGAAGGCCAAATATTTTTGCATGATTCTTGCTGGTATTGAGCTTTATATTGGGTTGTTCTCAGCTCATGGAAAGGCCTCATGGGCACATTTAAGCGCTGGAGCTGCAGGCTTTGCTTATTTGAAGTGGAAATCAATGAAGGCCAAAGGCCAAGGATTTAAAGACCTTATGGGTTCCAAAGCTCCCAAAAGGAAGGGCAGAGGTAAGCTGAGAATCGTAAAAGATGAGGAGCCCACGAAGGCCGACCCCAAAAATCCAAAATATTGGCAGTAGATTGACTAATTGCGCAGATATATGATATTTGATGACGTTCTAAACTATTACTTGAAGAGGATGACGCATGAAACTTCGTTTGGCCCTAGAAGATAAATTAATGGATTCAAGACTTAGAGACCGTTTGGTAGCTGAAGGAAAGATTAGCAAGAAAGATGTTGATCAATACCTAAGCAACCTTCCTGAAGAAGATGACTCTGCTTACGAGCAAGTTATGGATAAAGAAGAGCAGGGCGAGTAGTAGCTCCTCAGTTTTACTGTACGATAAATTTAGAAAAATAGATCTTTTTAACAGCAGATGTCGAAAGTCTGCTGTTAACCTTATTTTTAATCCTAGTTTCCAACAAAATTCGACCTGTTACAGAGTTCAACTCACTAGGCTTCATATTAGAGGCAACATCCACAAGAGCATCTTGAATCATAGGTTTGGCATTCTCAATTAACTGGATTTGTTCTTGCTCAAAGGTTTCGATATTCATCTTTAAGTTAACAAACCTTAGTCTTGCTTCTCTGGAGTAGAGGTTTATGACCATTTCTGGAAATTGAACTTGGGGCTTTTGGAACTCAACCATGCTGTCTTTAACCATAGAGGAGAATTCTTTTGTCTCATCAGTTGGAGGTCTTTTGATCATGGTGTGAGAAGTCACAACGAGTGCTGTGGCAGCGATTACTACCAGTCCATTTATTGCGAATATAGCTTTATCTAACCCAGGGTTTCCAGTCATGCGTTTATTTTAGCACAACTGGAAACTTATTTGGGCAATAGGCAAATTATAGATATTTTTCTGGATTTAGAGGGGTGTAAGGCAGCTCAAGGTCTCTTGCAACCTGCTCGTATACAAGTTCGCCTTTATAGATGTTTACACCTAGTTTCAGTGCTGGGTCAGCAGAAATTGACTTCTCCACACCGTTTTTAGCGATCATTCTAGCGTACTTCAAAGTTACGTTTGTAAGGGCGTAAGTGGAAGTTCTAGGAACTGCACCTGGCATATTGGCAACACAGTAGTGAACTACACCGTCAACTTCAAAAGTTGGGTTTTGGTGAGTTGTTGGCTTACAAGTTTCAATACAACCACCTTGATCAACCGCGATATCTACAACGGCACTGCCATTTTCCATTTTGGAGATCATGTCTCTGGTAACTAGCTTTGGAGCTTTAGCGCCTGGAACTAAAACGGCACCGATAACTAGATCTGAGTTGATGACAGCTTCTTCAATATTTTGAGTGTTTGAGAATAGAGTAGTGATTCTGTTGTCAAAAAGATCGTCCATTTCAGCTAATCTCTTTGTATTTAAATCAATACATGTAACATCCGCTCCAAGGCCCATGGCCATTTTTGTAGCGTTTGTGCCAGCGATTCCACATCCGATAACTGTAACTTTTGCTCTGTGAACGCCTGGAACACCTCCAAGTAGAAGCCCTTTGCCGCCTTTATCTTTTTGAAGGCACATTGCTCCAACTTGAGTTGCCATACGACCTGCAACCTCACTCATAGGAACTAGAAGTGGAAGGGATCCATCTGGGAATTGGATTGTTTCGTATGCGATACATGTGGAACCTGAATCCATCAAGCCTTGAGTTAGCTCCTTGTCAGCTGACAAGTGAAGGTAAGTGTAAAGAATATGATGGGGTTTTAGCAAAGCGATCTCAACTGGTTGAGGCTCCTTAACCTTGATTATCATTTCCCCTGCGGCAAATGTATCTTCTAGAGTTGGAGTTATCTTAGCTCCCGCCTCAATAAACATCTCGTCTGAGATGCCAATGCCTTCTCCAGCTGTGGCCTGAACAAAAACCTCGTGTCCGTCTTGTACAAGTTGTCTAACACCGCTTGGAACAAGTCCTACTCGGTTTTCGTTGTTTTTAATTTCCTTTGGAACGGCAATTTTCATGACTTTCCTCTCTTCAAAATGATGTTAATTTATGGGCAAACTATACAAGAAATTCCAGTTTTAAACACTGAAAAACAGTCAAATAAACAAAAAAAATGGGTCTCAGTTTCCGTAGGTTAGCACTTGGCCGTCAAAAAGAGGAAAAATATCAATATCAAGGCCCTGGAGGTCCTTCTCCATTTGGGAATGTTCAAGCTCATGGCCCATGTGAATCAGCCCTGTTTTCTTGGCCCCCACCTTTTTAGCTATATTTAGCGCCGCTTCCATATGAAGATGGGTTTGGTGAGGGGTTGATTTTACGCAATCAAGAATGAACAGATCAAGCCTTGCCTCTTTAAGCCTATTAATCCATTCATTGGGGATCGTTTTGCAGTCTATGGCGTAGGCAAACTTTTTATGAATAAAGGAAAGGGATTTCGTATGTCCGTGGGGCAATAGAAAGAACTCAAACTGATCACCAGCTATTTCAGCCTTATTTTCCACCTCTAATAAATCGAGTTTAGGAATGCCTCCACCCAATACCGCTTTGTTTTGAAAGTGTTTTTGCGTGTGGAAAATGTAAGGAAACTTTTCTCTTAAATGTTCTGCGCACTTTTTATAAGTGTAAACAGGTATAGAGTTGCCCTCTCCAAAGGTTAGGGGACGAAGGTCATCTATTCCGTGAACATGATCGGCGTGTTCATGGGTAATAATACATGCGTCGCAATCTTGTATGTTATTGTCTAAAAACTGAGTTCTAAGGTCGGGTGTGGTGTCCACTAAGATATTTTTACCCTCAGAGTTTTTGATTAGTATACTCGTTCTGGTTCGTTTATTTTTTTTATTGCTTGAGCAACACACTTCACACTGACATCCAATCATGGGAATGCCTGTAGATGTTCCTGTACCAAGCGCTATAACTTCGTTATGATTTATTTCCATAAAAATATTTTACCAAAGACTGGTTAAAAATAATACATGAACGGAGATCTGTATGAAGTTAATTTGGATTGCGGCGATACTCACGCTTTTTGGGTGCGCCACCAAAGATGTAGAAAACAAAAAGGACAAAAACGAGCTCATTCACTTTGATGTGAAAGAGAGAGAGTTGGACAATGGCCTTAAAGTGATGGTCGTTGAAAACCACAAGTTGCCCCTAGTTTCTTACTACACATACTTTGATGTCGGCGGAAAGTTTGAGACACCAGGGATTACCGGCTCGTCACACTTTCTTGAGCATATGATGTTTAAGGGTGCCAAAAAGTACCCTGAAGGCGAGTTTGATAAAATGGTAGAGGGAAGTGGTGGCAAAAATAACGCTTACACCACAAGCGACATGACTGTGTACTATGAGAGTCTTCCTTCTGAACACATAAAGAAAATAATAGATGTTGAAGCGGATAGAATGCAAAACCTTGCTTTGAATCCAAAGTCGTTTGCTTCAGAGAAAAACGTAGTTTTAGAAGAAAGAAAAATGCGTTACGAAAACTCTGACAGAGGCAAGATCTATTTGTCCATGATGCAGAATATGTTCGAGAATACCCCTTATGGGATACCTGTCATTGGAAAGATTGAAGACATTAAGAACGTCACTAGGGATCAAGTATTTGAGTACTTCAAAACATTCTACGCTCCAAACAATGCATTTATAGTGATTGTTGGCGACGTTGACGCTGATGAAGTCTTGGATGAAGTGGAAAGTCGCTTCGGGGATATTCCTAAGAACAAAAATCTTAAAGAACAGAAAAAAGAAATTTTTGAAAAGAACGGCGGGTTTGATTTTAAAGGCAAATACAATGGCCGACACGTAAAATTGCATGGAGACACAAAAGACCCAATCTTTATGCTTGGCTTTAAAGGTGTAAAAGTTGGTCCCAGAGACGCTTATGTCCTAGACATCCTTTCATCAATGCTTGGCCAGGGTGACAGCTCTTTTTTAAGTGAGCAGTATGTTCTTGCGAGGAAGCCGCTTCTTTCCAATGTCTATGCCGCAAACTACACGCTTCTTGAAAGTGGAGTGTTTTTTGTAGGCGGGCAACTTCTTAAAGGAAGCTCCTTGGAAAGAGTTAAAAACAGTCTCTACTCCAAGATTAAAAATGGTTGTAAGAACTCACTTACCCAAAGACAACTGCAGAAAGTAAAGAATCAGTACCTTGTTTCTTACTTAAGTAACTTGGACACAAATCAAGGGATTGCAAAATTCATTGGAGACAGACAAGCATTTTATGGTGATTACAACTTCTATAAAAAAGAGATGGACACCTACGAGTCCATTGAGTTGGAGGAAGTGAAGACGGCGTGCGAGAAATATTTGAATAGAAAAGACTCTATCTTTTTCTCAATCTGGAACAAACACAAAAAACAATAAGAAGGTCCAATATGAAGATTTTAACAGCACTTGTTTTTATAATTAGTTTTGGCGCTAAGGCCAACTACCTTGAAGACAACTTAAGAAGAGAAAACTGGAACGGAGTGGAAGTCGTGTGGCTTGAGGATGACTCTTATCCTATCTATGACGTTTCGGTTTATTTCAGCGCAGGCGGCTACACTGACGCAAAAGGCAAGTACGGCGAAACTCAACTCGCGTTTGACCTTTTGAGCACTGGGACTACCAGATATAAGCAGAAAGAAATTTTGAACACGCTAGAATTTTATGGCGCTAGCTACCAAGCAAGTGTCACTCACGAATTTTCATCTTACAATGTAAGTGGACTTGTTAAGGACGCAGTGCCCACCATGAAAATGGTTTGTCACATGTTTAGGAATGCAACTTATCCGAATCGTGAGCTTAAAAAGAGTGTAAAAAGAATAAAGACAGGACTTAGAAACCTTCCTTCCAACCATGGCTCCCTCGCCAGCAGGATCTTTAGACAAGCAAGTCTTGAGAATACCGGTTATGAAAATCCTGTTGGCGGAACCCTTAAAAGTCTTGGAAGAATTTCTTCTGGCGACCTTAAAAAGAAGATAGGCTTTTTCAATGATGAGGTAAAAAAGCGCATCTATATCAAAGGTCCAAAGGAGATGAAGTCACTTAAGGCCGTATTCACCAATGATTGTAAGTGGGGAAGTGGCAAGACCGTTGTAGACACACCTAAGGCAACTAAGAAAGAAAGAAAAGGAAGCGCCAATACGGTTTACCTAGCTGTGGTTCCCAAAGCAAATCAGGCACAAATTAGAATTGGAAACTTTATGACAGCTGAGGAAGCGTCTAGAGATTATGAACTTAGAGACTTTACTTCTCAATACTTGGGCGGAGGTTTCACTTCCAGGTTAATGCAAGAGATTAGAGTCGCTAGAGGATTGACTTACACTATTGGCTCTTACGCTAGCGAGCAAAATAATTATGGCAGAAAGGGAATATCAACTTTCACCAAAAATGAAACTCTGGTTGAAACTCTAAGTGCGGTTAAGGAAGTGCTTGAAAAGAGCTTTAAAGAGATTAACGATGAGCACTTTCAAATGGCAAAGCGCTACGCAAAGGGAAGCTACCTGTTTGGACTGGAATCCACTAGCGCTTTCCTAAGCAATCTTATCTACTTCGACCATGTGGGTAGAAGTTATGATGAAATCTATAAGTTTCCAGAGCTCATAAATGGATTGACTAAAGATATGGTAAAAAAGAAGGCCAAAGAATTATTCAATCCAGAAGATCAAATTATTTTTGTATTGGGTTCCAAAGGACTTGAAAAAGACCTAAAAAAGGCCGGATACAAAGTTAAGCTATTAAATTATAAAAACTTTCTATGAAACAGTTTGATCCTGCGCTTTGCCTTCAATATTAAGCAAGGCGCCTGGATACACACTTAGGTTTTGGGCATTGATTATGCCTGAAACCCTACCTGAGGCCCTCACTGTCATTGATCCAGATGCGGAAATAGAGCCTTTGACCTCTCCAAATATCTCAATATCTTGACAATAAATGGAACCTTCAACAAATGCCTCTCTCTCAAGAGTGAGCTTTGCTCCATCCAGAATAGTTAGAGTGCCTTTGACTCTGCAGTTGACCACTGTATCTCCCGAGATACGAAGGTCTCCTTCATATTCGCTATTCTTTCCTAATAAAGTAAAATTTAGAGATTTAAAGTCGCTTTCTTTCATTTAATTTACCTGGTAGGGACCTGCCACTTTGTAGCTGATCAAATCGCCTGAGCGGCTAAAAATAAAAACCTTATACCAAACGGACAGGCCGCTTGGCTTTTCAAACTCCGCGATAACTGGACGAAATCGAGAGACCACAAAGCTCTCACCCTTAGAAAAGTCGAGCTTGTTGTTTTCCAGTGAAAGTGAGCGTTGCGGATGAAAACTCATTTGATTGTCGGAAAATTGAACAATGCTAATGTAGCCAGCTAGCTTTTCATCATTGTCGAGGTTGTTTAGAAGATCAAACCTGAATTCCGCCTTTTTTTGTTTGAAATTCGCGCTCATATTTTCAAGTTTTGCCTTTTCAAGCTCTGTCACATCCTCATATCCCACTGGGGTTGAAAACAACGCAAGAGCACTTGCCGGGGCGGAACTGGAGCCTTGAGAGATCTTGTTGGTAAGCTCTGTGTTTACGGCCTTGAGCTGTGCTAGTTCTGATTCTAACTTTGCCTTATCTTCTTTCAATGAAGTAATGATCCTTGGCTCTTTGCTTTTTGCCTGCTCGAGTTTCCTTTTCATAACCACAGAGGTGGTGAAAGAGAAAAGCAAAGACACAATCAGTAGAAAGGGAATTGCAAAAACCAGCAGTTTTAAAAGCCCCTTGTTAAGTTTGATGTACTTCGGGGGCTTTGGAGTGTTGTAAACAATTAAGGTGAGCTCTTTGGATGGCTTTTGGATCATTTTAATTTTCTTTTACGTTGCTGGTCTTTCTGTCTTGGGATTGAACTAAAGCATCTTGGCTTTCATTAAAAAAGCGGGGAGAGGGTACGAAGGCCATAACCTGCTCGTTTTCCAGCTTGTGCCACTGCTCGGCCACAATCTTCCAGTTGTAGTTCTCATCTTTCTTAAGATATAGAACCTTTTTACCAACATCTTGGATTAGCTTAGACTTGTAGTCCTGCTCTAGGGTGACTACCGCGTAGTCCTCGTGGGAGAGGATTGAGATATTGCTGAAATTGATTTCAGGCTTTTCTGTTCTACTGAAGATCGCCTTCTTGTATCTTCTGTATTGAGAGTAGTTGCCTTTTCTAGCGTTGTAGAATTCTTTTTTACTGTATTGGGAGATATACTCTTCAAAGTTTTTCTCTTTCCACGCCTTTGCCCAAGTGTGAACAACACCTGAGATTTTATTCTTATTCTGGTTCCAAGTGTCCATGTTTAAGTAAGTAAGATTTTGAACAATTACAACTGGAGTGTTTTCCAAATCAATATAATTGGAAACCTCTTTAAGGTCAGCGTCCATGGCCACGACGCATCCTCTAGACACAAAACGCTTGTCTACCCTTGAGTCATCGTTTGCAGAGTGAAGCCAAATGCCTCCTCCTGTTTTGCCAGCTCTTACATCCATCACATTTGGATAGTTTGTAGTGAAAGCTCCAGCTCCATAGATAAGTGCGTAATCGCCGTAAGATGCAAGGAGGTCTTTTGCTGGCCTAAACTTTTTGAAAATATAAATTCCTTCTGGAGTTTTCTCATCTCCTTGGACTTTTTTATCACCAGTGATTTTTCCCGTAGCAATTTTGTATGTTTTTAACAGCTTTGGTTTAGAGTCTTCATTCTCAAAGACGTATAGTTTGTGGGTTGACTTTTCTACGACTATGATGTGGTGCGTGAATCTAGGGTCTAGCTGATATATATTTGAGGGAAGAAACTCCTCTGCAACAACGCTAAAAGGTATTAAAAAGAGGATTAGGCTCTTCATTAGTAAATGCATTTCTATACCGCCTTGGGGTTTTTCTTAAATTTTAATGTCCGGAAGGCCTTTTATCAATAGGAACAATTATAACCAATTGAAATCTTTTTACCGCCTGTTTCGAGTTCTAGGTAACTGGTATTATTAAAGTGGAAAAATGGAGTAGTTTTACTATGAAAACCTTAATTTGGGATAGTGGCTCGGCGAGCTTGCATGAATTTTTAGACATGGCCGGCAGGTACATTGGCATTGACCTGTTTGAAGATTTGGATGATCTCGCGGAAGCGACTTCAAATGGATCCATTCTTTTGTTTGACCTAGACACGGAAAGAAAGAAGGTTGAGAAGAAGCTTAAGGCCTTGAAAAAATCCAAAGTTGATTACAGTGCGGTTTTCATTACTGAGAAAATGTCTCCAAAAGAGATAGCCAAGCACCAAAAATCTAAGCTTGGAGGAGATGCCTATCTCAAGACTCCGGTGGATGAGGATGTTTTTTTAAGTGCCATGGAGCCTATTCTTGGAGTGAATCTTAAGGCACAGCTTGAGGCAAAGCAGAAAAAGATCATCTCTGAGCATCAAGAGGATAGAGAATTAGATGAGGACACAGCAATTTTAAGCAGCAAGCTGGATGACCTGTTTAAAGAAACCATAGGTGAAGCACCTGAGGTCACAGGGCATGTGAATTTAGAGGAATTTCCTGAATTACAAGAAGATAATAGCGAAGAAGGCCCGGAAGAGGAGCATCAAACTCTTGACCTAAGCGAGTTTCAAGAAAATGAATCAACGGGCACTGAGGAGCTTTCTATGGCAGATGATAACAAAGAAGAGGGCCTTGACCTTGGTTTGGACCTTGGAGAAGATTCATCTGAAGAGTCGTTTTCTTTAAGTGACAATGAGGACAATGCTGAGGAGGGCCTGCAGTTTGAAGCTCAAGAGTCCGAAGGATTGGTTCTCGATGACCTTGAAATTGGATCCGATTCTGAACAAGAAGTGGATGGTCAAAATGAAGGCCTGGAACTTTCAAATGATGAGAGTGAAATAGGTTTGGACCTGGAGCAGGCGAATGAGCTGGCAACTGATAACGGTGATAGTGACCATGGGCTCGATCTTTCACTTGAAGATGAGAGTGGCACAGAAGAATTAACTCTGGGTGGGGAAGATTCAGAAGAGTTGTCTCTAAGTAATGACGATAATGATGATTCGTTAAGCTTGTCTCTTTCTGATGAAGAAGAGGACTCCTTAAGCATTGACTTAGGTTCAGGTGGTGAAGAAAACAGTATTGCAGAGGAAAGTGACGAAGTCGGTGGCCTCTCTCTTAGTGAGGAGGATGATTTAGGCCTTGCTTTAGAAGGATCCAATGGAGCTGAAGTTCCTAGTGAGGAGCTTGATGTAAGTCCTACCACTGGCACTGAAGAACTTTCATTGGGTGAAGAGTCTTCAGATGAGGAAATTTCATTCGGCGCAGAGGAAGACCTTTTTGAGGAAGATGCTGGAGAAAATGAACTTTCATTAGGTGAGGAAGCTGCAGATGAAGAAATATCTTTTGGCGCAGAGGAAGATCTCCTTGGGGACGGAGGGCTTGATCTCGGGGATGAAGATCTTTTTGGTCAAGACGACTCAGAGGATGCCCTTTCTGCTGACAGCTTGCCCGAAGTCCCTAGTCTAGAGGGTGGGGATGATGACATGAGTCCCGATGCTATTAATAAACTCGCTGAGATTGAGCAGATGATGGCGAACGAAAATGAGGGAACTCCAACTTCGAATCTCGCAGATCAACTGAATGCTGAGGAAGAGGACTTTGATCCAACAATGGATGAAGGACTGGAAGTCGACGCTACAGCTGGTGAGGATTCAACGTCGTTTTTCAAAATCGGAGATCAATTAGGCACAGAGGAAAATCAAAGTTTAGAAGCTGAGGCCGAAACAACGCCTCCTGCAATTCAAAGTCAATCAGGCCAACAAACTATCAATGACCAAAAAGAAATTATTGCTAGCAACGAAGACGAGTTCGCAAGACTTGGAGAAACTATAAAGCACCTGCGCCACGACCGCCAGATTCTCATGGAAAAAGTTGAGCAAATGGAGCAGAAGGTGGCCAAGGAAAATAAGGATTTTTCAAACCTTCAGGCCGAACTTGAGGAAAAGCGAATTGAAGTCTCTCTTCTAACGAAAAGAAAGAGCAAACAGCTTGAGGATATGAGCTACAGGCTTGAGCTGAGTGAAGAAAAAAGGATGATTCTAGAAGAAAAAAATAAAAGGCTAGAGCAGGAAAATGAAAATCTTCGGAAAAAAACAAGCGGAGATCTCAACAAAATTAAAAGTAGGGAGCGTGAACTCGAAAATAAACTTGAGCTTTTAAAGGCAGACACCGATCTGCAAATTAAGAATAGAGACTTTAAAATCCTCGAATTAAAGAGAAAGATTGATTCACTAGAATTTGATATGGAGTCCATTCAGCTTAAAGAGAAGAAAACTGTAGACAACAAATATGCTATGGAAGAGCGAATGGAGAGAGTCATCAACACACTAAGAAGAGCGATTGGAGAGCTCGAAGAGGATGAAATGCCTTTGAGAGACTTGCAAAAGCTTAAAAAGAATTTGGATGTTTAAAAAATGCTAAGAAAAATTCTTCTTCTGAACTTCAATAAAGAGCAAAAACAGAAGTTTGAATCCCATATTCTATCCCTTTCTGAAAGCGTTAAGCTGGAGGCCGTTGAGTCAACCAACGAGCTTAAAAAAAGCAATTTTAATGCCCAGTGCATCTTTTATGCGGTTGGATGCGAGAAAGGGAAGTTGGAAAAGGATGTTGAAGAGATTAAACGGACTCTGAGAGGAGTGCCAGTTAGTTTTGTTTTTGAAGAACGAGATTTTTCATCTCTATTAAAAGTGTTCGAATTCTCACCAGCAATGGTTTTGGATAAGGATTACACAAGCGAAGATTTGCAGAAAGCACTAATTAGGTGTGATCTCAAAAAACTTCGTTTAGAAGATTCGAACATGCCAATTACCAATTTAATGGAGCTTCTCTCCTCTCCAATAAAAGTTAAATCCGATATCGATCTATTCCGCAAACTCACGGCATATTTCACTGGTTTTGAAGAAAAGGTCTCATTATCTGTTTTGTGTTACGACAAGAAGAACTTTGATCTTGTGGCCGGGGAGCAGGTAAAAGATAGGGAAGTGTTTAATGTCATTAAAAACTATGTTTTACCTAAAAACTTTATTGGTGAACTGATGGAGGTGCCCGTTGAGGGAAGCGAAAAATCTTTTATGATCTTTCCTCTCTATAAGCAGGGCGATCAAGAAACGTGGTGTGTCTGCAAAATGAAAAGTTCCAATAAAGATTTTGTGCTAAACAATCTATTTTTTAGGCACTTGGAAAACGCGCTTATCTATAGAAAAAACTCTGAGCGAATGATTGGCTTTCAAGACCTGGCCAACAAAGACGAAGTCACAGGCCTTTTCAATCAAAGAAAGCTTGCAGCTGACCTTGAAAGAGCGATAGAGGAGCATAAAGCAAATGACCAAACCTTTTGCATTATGTTTATTGATGTTGATCACTTTAAAAAGGTTAATGACAACTTTGGCCATGTTGTTGGGTCTCAAATGTTATCCGAAATCGCTGAGGAGCTAAGGGAAGTATTAAGATCTTCGGATAAAATATACCGCTATGGTGGGGACGAGTTTGTGGTTATCATGCCTGAGGCCTCAATCAAGACTGTCCATAGGGTTGCCTTAAGAGTGAATGAGTCTGTTAAAAAGAAAAACTTCAATATTGGCCAGGCCGTCGACTATAAACTTGGACTGTCCATAGGAATAGCCGAGTACCCATCAGACGCTCAAACCGCCAAAGAGATAATCGAATTTGCAGACAAGATGATGTATGTCTCTAAAAAAACAGGCAGGGGCAGGGTCTATCATGTTAATGAAGTGGATCAAGCTGAGTAATTTCAAATTATAATAAGTCAAAAATTTCAACAACTTACCCTTTTTCGTCCGAGAAAGGGTTTCATATTTTATTAAAAGAAACTTAATCTTAGCCGATAATTCTCCATAGACTACTCTTAAGAAATTTTAATTGTGAGTGTGTGTGAAGAAAATACTTATCCTGGGCCTGCTTTCATTTTACTCGTTTGGCGGAGTTCTCGAATTCCGACCTGAGCTTGAATCCATTTGTGGCAAGTCCAATAAAATTTTGGTTAAGAAAATACTTTTAGGACTTGCCAAGCAAAAGCGCGCAAGAGGTGCCTCTTGTGGTTCAGATCTTAAATTTCTTTCCAAAAGCTGTGAGGCCAATGTTGTCTGCGAGGACATACTTGCTTCTTATAAGGAGTTTCTAAATAACAACAGCTCCAGAAACTTAATAGGTGAATAAATGAAACGGTATTTGATTGTTACCATACTATTTTGCATTCAATCATTAGCTTATGGTGAGACAGTTGATGAGAAGCTCGACCGCCTTGAAAATGAACTACTCGATTTGAAGCTAGGCCGGGCCGATACGACTTTCTTAAAGGTAAGTGGGGATTTCAGAACGGTTTATCTTTCCAAAGAAAATGAAGATGTGAATGACAGGGATAGCAATAAAAATCAAACTGTCTCGGAGTTTCGTATTAACTTGGACAGTGACAGCGACAGTAAAGTAAAGTTTTACAGCACGCTTGCTGCAACCTACTTTTGGAATAACAATTTTCAGTCGCCGAATGTGAAAGTCTTGGACAACACTAATAAGGTTCAAGGCGTGGATATGAGGGTTCAAAAAGCTTACCTAGACTACTTTTTGAATGACAAAAAAATTTCCCTGTCATTGGGCAGACTTCCCACTCAATATGGACCACCAACTCACTTTTCCGCAAACACTGGAAGACAGGGTACTTATCCACTGCTCTTATATAGTGTCCCTCTAGACGGCGTTGCTTTAACGGCAAACCTTGGAAAGCTATTTGACGCTGAAAACAGATATATCTTTAGGTTGATCTTTTCTCCATTCAACAACGCATCCGGCATAAGTTCTATTGAAACTGTTGGATCAGAGGGCCCATTTAATGAAATCGAATCTGAGGGAGGCTCTGTTTTTATGGCCAACCTTGAAACATCTGGAGAACTATCCCTTGGAGGCAACTATGCGTTTATACTCCAGGGCTATAGCGCTAAGTTTGGCAGGGCCAAGGCCTTGTCTGGGGTAAGGGGCGTATTGCAAAGTCAATTGCCCTCTGGATCGATTGATCGAAACGTTTACGAGGTTGGCTCAGAGGATGAAAACATAGCGACTATCAACGCTGCCATAGCTTACTTTGAGCTAACCAACTTTGGTGACAGCAAGTTTGATCTTTACGGCTCTTATAAACAAACTCATGTTGAAAGTGAAGGGAGTTTTACAGCGGTGGTAGTAGAAGACAATACTGGTGGTGCCTTTGGACCTGCTGGAACTGAGATTAACATTGGGGGGTTTCTGTATGATGAAAATGAAAAAGGGGAGTCTATCAATCTTGGAACCCGTTATAAATTCAACTCCTCATTTAATGTTGGCATTGAATACTTGAAGCAAACCAAAGGAGATGCTCCCTTTGGAGTCAACACCTTTAATTTTTCAGATCTACCTATAACAATTGGAACTGGTTATAGATTTTATACCAACTATAAAATCGAGCCTAATCTTAACCTGGGTCTGGGATATGAAATTGCCAACACTGAAAACTCATTCAATGGACAAAAGTATATGGATGTCGAAAGTAAAACTAAAACTCTTTTTACAAGCTTGAGGTACTCTTTCTGATGAATAAGCATGATAAAAAAATTTATTTTCTGTGCGGATTGGGAGGAGTTGTACTTGGATGGCTTTTCCCACTGGCATTTGTCCTGCTAGATCTTACACAGCTGGGAGAGGAGGTCGGTTGGGAACAAATAAGTTTCATCACACGCTCTCAAGACATTTACCTTTTTTCCTTCATTGCGTTTCCTGCAATCTTTTCAACATTGTTTATAAGTTTTCGAAAAGTTCTTTTAAGTAAAAAGGAATTGCTTAAAACTCATGAGCTTTTGAAACAAGAAGAAAAGAAAGCGCAGCTTAACTCAAGGCTTGCATCATTAGGTGTTCTCTCTGCTGGCATTGGGCATGAGATTAACAATCCTCTCAGTATTTTGATGCTTAATGGAGAACTTCTCGAAAAGAAAATTAATGCACTAAACCTCGATGAGCCCAGTCTTGATAAAAGATTTGCAACAATGAAAAGGTCTGCGGAAAGAATAGATAAAATCGTTCAGGGGCTTAGAATGATGGCCCGTGAAGAGGGAAGTGATAAAGAAGTTTTTGATTGCCATGAACTTTTACGCAAGGCCACGGACATGCTCTGTGAAATATACCAACGCTCTGGGGTTTCAATTGTAGTTGGAATGGGGGCAGATTGCTCAAAGATTTCAGGCAGCGTTGTTAAGTTCCAGCAGGTTATAATGAATCTACTTTCAAACGCCAAAGACTCCATAAACGAGTTTCATGGCAAAGAGGGTGGAGAGATTGAGGTTTACACCATAAACAAGGGCGATAAGTTTGTTGTAAGCGTTAAAGACAATGGGATGGGGATCTCTAAAGAGAATCAACAAAAGATATACGACACATTCTTTACCACTAAAGAAGTGGGAAAGGGCTCTGGGATGGGTCTTAGCATCACATTGTCCATAATTAAAGAGATGGGAGGAGAGATTCAAATGGAGTCCACCGAGGGGAAGGGGGCTAAGTTTGAAATTTCAATACCTCTTGCTGAGGAGGGCCTTCAAGGGGGATCAGAGAAACAGAGTGTTGAAGATATCATATCTGAACTTGAATCAAGTAAGTTGAATGGAAAGGTTTTACTTGTTGAAGATGAGGACGACATTCGGGAGGCCGCAAAGGCTATGTTATCTGAAAATGGCCTTGAAGTCGTCGCTGTCGAGGATGGCGCAAAGGCACTGGATGTATTAGCAGTGGAAACATTTGACGCTGTCGTAACAGATTTGAAAATGCCCAATATGACCGGCGAAGAGTTGGTTCTTAATATCGCTAAGAGCTCTCATCTTGATAATATGCGTATTATTGTTACCACCGGTGGGGACTTAGAATGCTCCATTGAAGAAAAAGATATTATCCTGAGTAGAGTTTTTAAATTGGTTTCAAAGCCGTATAACCACACGATACTTGAAGAGGTGATTGAAGAGGCACTTCAAGTGACTGATTCCGCCGCCTAAAAAAAGGCCGTCTTGCGACGGCCTGTGATTATTTACTTTTTAGAAGCTTTTTTTGTTGTTTTCTTCTTAGTCGCTTTTTTAGTGGCCTTTTTTGTAGCCTTCTTTTTTGTTGATTTCTTCGCTACCTTTTTTGTGGCCTTCTTTTTTGTTGCCTTCTTTGCAGCTTTCTTCTTGGTGGCCTTTTTAGCTGTTTTTTTCTTGGTTTCCTTTTTCGCAGGAACAAGTCCTTCAAGCTTGTCTTGAATTTTTGCAAGCTCTTTCTTTTGTTGCTCAACAAACTTTTTGGCCTTAGCTATTTCACTGTTTACAGCTTTTTCAACTTTCTTTTCGATGTCTTTGGTTTCTTTCTTAATGCGGTTTCTTACTTTATCAACATCTTTTTCAACAACGTTTGTAAGATCTTTTTGAGCTTTTTGAGCAATTTTCATTACAGATTTTTGTAGCTCGTCCAAAGACTTGTTGTCCTTCATAAACTTGTCTACGCTTTTCTTCAAAGTTTTCCATGATTGGATAATTTGCTTTTGCTTGCTCATTTTTAGTCTCTCCTTTATTCTTCGATATAAAAGTTCGAAGCCTTGCTTAGTGGGATTCTATACCCAAATCCAAAACTTTTCGAGCTTATTTTTATAATTGGGCAGAATTGGTATCTTTTATATTCGGTCTTCCTGTACAAGTTGAAGACTTTTTCCACCTCATCCTTCTTGAAACCAAACTCAACCAAGTCTTTCATAGAGTGTCTGTATGTCAAAAGACCTTCTAAAATGGCATCCAACCTCTCGTAAGGAGGCAGTGACTCAGTGTCAACTTGATCCGGCCTTAGCTCTGCAGATGGTGGGCGAGTGATTATCTGTTCAGGGATTAGGTTGTTTCTTGTTTTGTTGATGTGCTTTGCAATAGTAAACACTTCAGATTTGTATAGATCGCCAAGCATGGAGATTGCTCCAACACTGTCACCGTATTGAGTGGAGTAGCCAACCGCCAACTCTGACTTGTTTGAAGTGTTAACGACCATTGAGCCAATCTGGTTGGAGCGGGTATATATCAACATACCCCTTAAGCGCGACTGAACGTTTTCATCGGTGAGACCCTCAAAAGATTCTGGGAAAGTTTGAGAAAACAAATTTTTAGAAGTCGAGTGTAAAAACTTAATTGGCAGTGACTTGAAAGGTATTCCGAGACTTTCACACAATTGCAGAGAAAGCTCATGACTTAGAGGTGAAGAATGGATGCTTGGCATGTAAATAGCCTCTAAGTACTGACCCTCTTTAAGAGACAGTTTAATCAAGGCCAAAACCAGGGCGGAGTCCATTCCCCCGGATAGGGCTATTGTGAATCGATTAAAACCGTTTTTTCGTGCGTACTCCTGGAAGCCAAAGCAAAGGGCCTCAATAACCTCTTCGCAGTCATCAGGTGTGAGTGGGTCTAATTTAGGAGATTTTGAGGCAATTCTAGCAGCGAAGAGCTGCTCCCAGGTGTTAGCCCCAGAGCCCTTCTTCTTTTTTTTATATTTTAAGCTTTTATCCTGAAGTTCATAGGTTGCCTGATCTGCCTTGAATCGAGGCATTTCCAGCTCAACATTGTCTCCATTAACCACAAAGCTTTGGCCATCGAATAAGATTTCATCCTCTCCACCAACTCTATTTACATAAAGAAAAGGACTTTCAAAATGGTTTGAAATGAACTTGGCCCTGTCCATTCTCTTTTCTGTCTTTCCAAAAACAAAAGGGCTTGCGGAGAGGTTTACAACCATGTCCAAACTAGCACCTTTCTCCTCACACAGAAGCTTAAGTTCATGAACAGGGTCTTTTTGGTGAAAGCTTGAAGACCACATGTCCTCACAGATTAAAAGTCCTATCTTGAGACCATTGTATTCTAATATTTCGGGACCGCTTCCCACACTGAAGTATTTCATCTCGTCAAAAATGTCATAGTTAGGAAGCAGCTGTTTGGCGTAGATTGCTTCTAAGGAAGATCCAGGGACTGCTTTGAAAATAACATTGAGAAGCTTTAAGGGAAGACCATCTTCTGTAAGTTCGTACTTTATCCCTCCCAACAAGAATAGCTGGTCGCTGTTTTTGTTGCCCCTAAAAAGCTCATCTAGCTCGCTCATGAAAATCTGATATTTTTCAATGAATGATTTTTGCAAACAGAGATCATGGAGAGGGTAGCCGCAAAGAAATAATTCAGGAAATATGTGAACCCCGGGCAGTCCTTGTTCTAAAATAGACTCCAAATAGCTCTTAATGCCTTGAAAATCGGCAATAGTATGGTGTGTTTGGTGAATATGGAACTTCATAGATATATTTCCTTGTTGTTGACTCGATGCTCAATGTACGGTAGTTTGCCGCCAATTAATACCAGTAATTATAAACCCTTAAATCAAAGTTTTACAGGATGAATGATAATTTAGGAAAAGTTTTAGTCGTCGGCGCTGGCCTTGCCGGCTCTGAGGCAGCTATGTATTTGGCCAAGCGTGGAGTTGAAGTTGTTTTAGTTGAGAATAAAACCCTAAAACGCAACCCTTCTCAAAAGATAAACGATTTTGCAGAACTGGTTTGCACCAACTCGCTGAAATCCAAAGAGCCTTCTTCAGGTCATGGGGTGCTTAAATATGAAATGAATGGCCTTGGGTCTTTGGTTTTAGAGTCTGGATATGAGGCACAAGTTCCCGCGGGAGATGCCCTGGCAGTTGATCGAGAAAAGTTTTCTTCAATCATTACTCAGAAGCTTAGAAACCATGAAAACATCACAGTAATAGAGGCTGAAGTTGAAAACCCTTTAGAAATGATGAAAGAGCATGGATGCGAGCATGTAATCGTTGCAACCGGCCCTTTAACAACTGAAAAGTTAAGTAATTGGATTGTGGAGAACGTAGGTAAAGAAGACTTTTATTTCTATGATGCCATTGCCCCTGTAGTGGACGCCGACTCCCTTGATTATTCCAAGCTTTACTTTAAAGACAGACATAAAGAAGCGGATGAGTCCGCAGACTATTTAAATGCTCCAATGAATGAAGAGCAATACTATGCCTTCATAGAGGAACTTAGAAATGCTGACAAGGTTCCGGCCCAGTCTTTTGAAGAGTATAAGTTCTTTGAAGCCTGCCTGCCGGTCGACCTTATGGCCGAAAGGGGAGTGGACACTCCTCGCTTTTCTTGTATGAAGCCAATTGGCCTTCGCATGGAAGATGGAACTGAGCCGTTTGCAGTTGTTCAGCTTAGAAAAGAAAACCTTTTAGGTAGTGCCTTTAATCTGGTGGGCTTTCAAACAAGACTTACTTATAAAGAGCAATTAAGAGTGTTTAGAATGATACCTGGATTTGAGAAGGCAAGCTTCCCACACCTTGGTTCAGTTCATAGAAACTCGTTCCTAAATAGCGCAAAACTTTTGAAGTCCGATCTGAGCAGCAGAGAGTTTCCATGTATGAGCTTTGCTGGACAAATTACAGGAGTTGAAGGCTATACTGAGAGTTCCTCAATGGGCCTTTATGTAGCAATGCAGGTTTATAGAAAGCTTCAAGGAAAGGAAACTATTGAATTTCCAAAAGAGACGGCTATCGGCGCTCTGGTTAACTATATTATGACTGCGCCAAAACCAGTACCTTCCAATATTAACTTTGGTCTCATGCCGACCGTTGCTTTAAATAAAGAGCAGAGAAAAAATCCAAAGAGAAAGAAATTTAAAAAGCAGCTTGCCTCCCAAAGGGCGCGAGAGGCCTTTGATGAAATTACTGAAATAGACAAGGACTTGTTTTGGTAGGAATTCTATTTGTAATGGTTGCATGCGCTCTTTGGGCGCTTGACACCCTCATTAGATACCCTCTCATCGGAGACGGAATCTCTCCAATTTCAATTGTGTTCTATGAGCACCTTATTCTTTCTATTGTTCTCTCAATAGTGTTTTTTAAATCTCTTTCTAAAGTATGGAACGCCAAGGCCTCTCACTTCTTTTATTTTTTTATGGTGGGTGGAGTAGGGTCAGCGTTGGCGACTCTGGCATTCACTAGAGCATTTGTATTTTTAAACCCCTCGCTAGTAATTTTGCTGCAGAAGTTCCAGCCTGTGGCCGCTATCGCACTTGCTGCGTGGATTCTAAATGAGAGAATTAACAAATACTTTGTTTTTTGGGCAGCAATCTCGCTTGTTGGCGCAGGGCTTATTAGCTATGAAGACATTGTAAGCCTCATTGATGCTCCTAAAACTGTTGGTAATCTGTTCTTTCATCCAGGAGCACCACAGGGTTATCTGCTTACTCTTTTTTCAGTTATTGGTTGGGGAGCGGCGACTGTGTTTGGCAAAAAACTCAGCCTTGAGGGTTACAGCAACGAACAGATTATGGCCGGTCGTTTCTTGATGGGACTTGTGGCCTTGCTTCCTTTTGTTGGATTCGACTTGCAGGTGTTCAGCCACCCTGTGGAAGTATATGGAAAAATATCTTTAATGGTTTTCATAAGCGGTGTGCTTGCAATGTACATATTCTATCAAGGTCTAAGGAGAGTTTCGGCCAGGGCGTGCTCTTTAGCGGAGATGTTTTTCCCCTTCATGGCCGTGATTGTGAACTGGCTTTTTCTAAATGCCACTCTCAGCCCTATACAACTTATGGGGGGAGCTTTGCTGCTTCTTGGTTCAGTTGTAATTCAAATCAAACACTACTGAGGCACTTTTCTATCTTTTCAACTGTTCCCTTGATGAGGTCTTCAAGTGATTTGTCGTCACTTTTATTGATCATGGTTGCTGCTGAATGGCTGTGACCACCACCTCCAAGTTGAACTGCAATTAGTCCCACATCGACAACCCCTGTGGAGCGCAAGGAAACCTTGAGCTGCTTTCCCTCGTCTCTAAACATGCACGCCACCTTAATATTATCTAGGATGAGAAGGTGGTTAATGAAGGCGTGGGTGTCTTCGATATCGATATTGAACTTTTCCATATCGTCTCGCTTGAGAACTATCCAAGCAATTTCTTCAGTCTTATTGCTGTCAGCACTTGCTAGAACTTTTCCTAGTAGGTGCATGTGTTCGATCTTTTTCGTGCCATAAATTCCGTTATAGGCAAGAGGTGGCTCTATTCCTGTGTCCATTAGGTCTGCGATCAATCTATGAGTTTGCGCTGTGACTGTAGGGTAGCGAAAAGAGCTGGTGTCAATTAGGATCGCAGTATAAAGAGGAAGGGCTATCTTTTGATCAAATTTAATCCCTAACATCTTGATAAGATCGCCTACCAGTTGTCCTGTTGCAGCGGCAGTCGTATCAATGCAATTGTCATCTTGAAGAGTTTGAGAGCAAGGATGGTGGTCAATATAAAAAACTGGGCAGTTCTGCTCCTCAACATACTCCTTAAATTTTTCTCCGGTTCTATAGACAGTGTTTGTGTCCACAACGATCACTAAGTCCGGGGTATGCGGAAATCTTTCGGGCAGATCTTTAAGACCAATTACCACATCGTCTGGATCTAGATATTTATATCTTTCAAGAAGCGGTTCCTGATTGCAGCATATCGCGTTTTTTCCTGACTTCTTAAGAGCAAGGCATAGGCTAATCTCACTTCCAATACCGTCTGCATCCGGGAATAGGTGAGTTGAGATGATGATGTTTTGGGCCTTGTCGATGGCCTTCTTAAATTTTGTGTACATTTCCATATTTATATTTATCGGTTATTACATTCGGAAAATAAACCTCTTTATTTTCTTCCGAGCTGAACAGTCGGGTATGGGGCCGTGTCTAGCCGTTCACTTATTGCATTTTTCTCGATAGTATTTGTCTAAATCTGAACAAGCGAATTTTATGATTGAAGTTAAAAACATTTCAAGATCTTATGGAAGCCAAACAGCAGTAGATGGACTTAGTTTTAATGTCCGCAAAGGTTCTGTTCATGGTTTTTTAGGTCCCAACGGGGCAGGAAAAACGACTACTATGAAGATTCTGGCCGCAATGCTGCCTCCTGACTCCGGCAAGGTCTTAATAGACTCCATCGATACCTCCTTGCAACCTTTGGATGTTAGAAAGAAAATCGGAATTCTGCTTGAGCATCCACCATTGTTTTTTGACATGGGAGGCAGGGAGTATCTGGAGTATGTAGCAAGACTTAGACTCGTTCCCAAAAAGAAAGTTAGGGAGCGAGTGGACTTTGTATTGGAAAAGTTAGGTCTTCAAGATCATCAAACAAGACTTCTAGGAAACTTGAGCAAAGGTTATAAACAAAAATTCGGAGTTGCCCAGGCCATTGTTCATAATCCTGAATTTGTCATTCTGGATGAACCAACATCTGGACTGGATCCACAGGCCGTAATGGAAATGCGCTCTTTGATCAAGGATCTGAAGAATGAGCATACTGTGTTGTTCTCAAGTCATTTGCTAAAAGAAGCTGACCTTATCTGCGACGATGTGACTATTATTTCCAATGGAAAGCTTTTGGCATCAGCTCCTATAGAAGAGATTCAGAGCTCTTTGTCTGAAAAAACTGCGATAAATATTACCGTAAAAAACTGGAGTGAAGAACTACTTTCAAAAATTGATGGAAAAGATTTTGTACAGAGTGTTTCGTTAATTCCGGGCGAAGGAGAAACCAAATTAAATATCTTGGTGGACTCCCTTCAAGATAATAGAGATCAACTTAGTCGTTTTATTGTTGAAGAGGGGTTGGGCCTTCTTGAAATGACCCAAGAAAGACCTGATCTAGAGAAGATATTCTTTGAGGTCGTGAAGAGGAATGACAATTGATTTATCTTATATTTAAAAAAGAACTGAAATCATTTTTTAACTCACCACTGGCCTACGTTCTGGCAGGGCTTTTTAGCTTGGTAATGGGGTGGATATTTTTTAATTTGCTCTATAGCTTCGTTGAGAATATTCAAGCACTGCCTAAGGGACCTGGGGGAGGTGAGATTCAATTTGTGAACCATGTTGTGATCAAACTTTTTGGGAACCTTAACTTTCTTCTCCTAATGATTTGTCCAATCCTCACAATGAAGCTTGTAGCCGAAGAGAAAAAAGATCAATCCATAGATGTCTATTTTTCTTCCCCAATAAGCGAGTGGCAGCTAGTTCTTGGAAAGTTTTTAGCTGCATGGGCAATGGGAGCATTCATCCTTTCAACTACTTTTGTTTTCCCTATTATATCTTATATGGCCGGAGTTCAAGACCAGTCCTTCTCAGTTGCTGGATACCTTGGGCTGTTGTTAAACCTTGCTAGTTATTTATCGATAGGGTTGTTTGCATCCACCCTTACAAAAAACCAAATCATCGCGGCCCTTCTAAGCTTTGTAATAATTTTGGGCTTCTGGCTTGTGAGCTGGATTATTCAGCTTTCCACAAATTACTTTTTAGTGGAGATCCTCAGACAGGCAACTATGGTTAGCCACTATGAATCATTCGTTAAAGGGATGCTTGGAACGCATAGTTTTGTCTATTACGTTACTTTTACGGGGTTTTGGCTCTATTGTTCCAAAAAGACGTTGGAGGCTAGAACATGGTAAAAAGAACTTTGGCCTTTCAAATTTGGCTCTTTATCGTTATTTCATTATGGATGGTGAATCTTGTAATGTTCACTGTGGCGGGAGAGTATGCTCTGTTCAACCAGGCGTTGTTGGGAACTACTATCGGTCTAACTCTTCTTATGTTGCTTGTCTTTAGAAAAGGCGTCTATCGCTTTTTTAATCAACGAAAAACGAGAATGGCGGCGGTTACAGGAATACGAGTTTTTCTAGTGCTTTGTATTCTTGCGATGCTTAATTATATAGGTGTTAAAACTTCTCATCAGTTTGATCTCACTTCCTCCAAGATTCACTCGCTTTCTGACCAGTCGAAACAGGTTGCCTCTGACTTGGATGAAGATTCTGAACTTGTTTTGTTTGCAAAGAGAGAAGAGTGGGAGAGATATTTACCGCTATTGAGACAATACTCAAATGAAAACCCAAAACTCTCAGTAAGAGCTGTGGATATTGAGACTAACCCCTCTCTAGTAAAGATTAACAATATTGAGAAGAGTGGAACTGTTGTTCTGAAAAAGGGAAATAAAAACTTTAAGGCCGTCGCTGATTCAGAACTATCAGTAACAAACTTGTTGATAAAGGCCCTAAAGGCCAAGTCCCTCAATATTTACTACACCATGGGGCATGGTGAGCTTGATCCAACAAGTGATAAACCCGCAGGCGCAAGCTATCTTTTTAAAGTATTAAATAATGGCTCTTATAACTTGAAGGAACTCGACACTTTAAAAGTTGAAAGTATTCCAAGCGATGCTGACGCTGTAATCTCTATTGGACCTACCAAAGGCTTCATGAATGTTGAAGTCGAGATTCTTGAGGACTACCTGGATAAAGGCGGCAATATGTTTTTGCTTTTGGGTCCAAACTTTAAAAAAATGGATTTTGGAAATATTCGTGAACTAATTCGTAAAAAAGGTGTTGTCCATCACAATGCTTTGGTTCTTGATAGATTGTCCGCTGTTCAGGGCGCCAATGCCACAATACCAATGGTCAATCGCTATAATCACGAGCACTCCATAACTAAAAACTTTACAGATAGAACCTTGTTTCCACTTAGCGCGGCCCTAGAGGAGAGTAAAACTCCAAATACTAAATATACCGCACTGGCGATGAGCTCCCCCTTCCCAGCAAGTTGGGCCGAGTCTCAACTCGATGATATTAATTCTGGCAAGGTTTACTATACAAAAGGTCTGGACTTGAAAGGACCGGTGGCACTGTTCTCTGTTGTTGAAAATACCAAAACCTTCTCAAAACTTGCAGTGAGCGCCAGTGTTGAATTTATAAGCAATGCATATCAAAACCAAAGTTCTAATTTTAATTTTTTCTTGAACACACTTTCGTGGCTTGTTGATGATGAAGGAATTATTAGTCTTAATAGACCGGCGTTAAAAAAGAATATGATTGTGCTGTCCGCTCCACAAATATCACTTATATTTTATTTTTCCATTTTATTCCTTCCTTTCTGCTTCTTCGCAGTTGGAATTTGGGTCTATAGAAAAAGGGTGAACAGGTGAAAAAGAACATCGTTCTAAGTGCTGTCTTCTTTGCTCTGGTTGGGGTGGGATGGTTGATTGAAGAGCGAAGCTTGATCAGCTCCGAAGAAAAATCAATTCAAGAAAGGCTTTATAATTTTGGTAGAGAAGATATTCAACAAATAAAGCTACCGAAAGCAAGTGTCGTCAAAAAAGAGTCAGGTTACTTTGTCGAAAGTTTAGATCTCCCCATTGACCCTATCTCTCTGGAAAAGCTACTTAAAAATCTAAACTCTCTCTACTTTGTTAAAGAAATAGAGAGTGCCGATACGAACGAGTATTTTAAGCATCAAAGCATGCTAGTTGAAGTCGTCACTACTGAGAAAAAAATCAAATTTCGGATTGGGGACGTCTCTGATTTAACAGGAACGTTTTACATCGAACAACTTCAAAGAAACACGAACAAGCTAGTAGTTGTGAAGAACAAATCGGTTCTAAATGACTATTACAAAAATGAGCTTGATGCTGACCTTAAAAAGTATCTTGAATTGAAAGATTTAATAAACTCCACACCGATTGATTTGGTGGATAAAAGACTTTTAAATTCTATTAACGCATCCGGTTTGAAAAAATTGAAAATAGACAATCGTAGGAATCGTTGGTTTGAACTGAACTTTGCGAATAAACAAACTACACCACCACCTCCTAGCGGAATATCCACTCGCATTAACCAAGAGAGTGTGGCCAAGAGATTGTTGGGGATTAAATTTAAATCATTTAAGAAAGTTGATGGTGGAGTGTTGGATGACCTTTTATCCACGGTGGAGTTGGAGAGTGAGGGGCAGTCCATTGTTATGAAGCTTTATGGCCTATTTAACCGTGAGAAAGGTCCTTTTTTAGTTAGGAGCGATCGCCCTGACACAGTTTACACCCTTGGTGAGGGGAGAGAGATCTTTTTTGAGAATGTTCAAAGCTTTTGGAGCAAAAAGTTGCAACTTCCTAGGGCGGATATTCTTAAAATGAAAAGACTAAAATTTAAATTAGGTAAGAAGTCTGGAAAAATGAGAGACTTTTTCGCTGATGATATTCAAAAAACTTTTAAAATCTCTTCAGCAAATGATGAGGTGCACGTCAAAGACTCAAACTATTTTTACTTATTATTTAACGCTGTTTTTGCCAATGGCGCTTTCTCCCATGCGGATATTGTACAAAAATTAGGACCTAAAGAACTGAGAAGCATCGTTAAAGAGCTCAAGGATGGCATCCAGCTTGAGTTTTTAGATAAAACCCTTCTCTTTTCTATTAAGGACGACACCCTGATAATGTTGGATATTAAAGATAGGCTGCAGTTTATTTATACGGGGAAGGATCAGCTTAGACCACTTAAAGAAGATCTATTCTTTGCCTTCAAATAGATTCAGAGTTACAATTTTTACATGAAACTTATTGATATCTTTTACAATTACCTGCACTACCTGATTCATCCTTTTCAGTCGCACAAGGAGATAGCATCAGGTGAGGGAAAAATTAAGGCCTTGGGTCTCTATGAATCTCTGGGAGTATCTTGGGTTTTTGTTGTTGTGGCTGGTTTGATTAGAATCGTATTGATAAATCTTGTAATATTCATGTTTTTGAATATGTTTGATCCAGGAAATGGAATCTTAGAGGGAATGATGGAGAATAGAGGCTTCACTGGCTTTTATTTTCTTATATTAACTTCAGTATTAGATGTTGTTTTCTATCCGCTAATAACAATGTTCATTCTCCAGTTCTGGGAATTCGTTCTTAAGTCCTACGCTTCTATGGCCGGAGTTAAAGGGGATGTCGATAAAAAAACAAAAACAATTCTTTCTGTTTCTTTAAGCTCACATATTTTGCTTGTTGTCCCTGTGTTTGGAGAAATGGCGCAAAAGACAGCTCACTTTATCCAAATGTATGCTGGCATCAGAGAGCAAATGAACTTTTCTAGGTCATTAACCTTTTGTGTGCTTTTAACACCAGTATTGTTTTTTCTTTTTCTTGCTACCCTAATGGTATTGATTATTTCTCTTTAAATGTTCTGAATTCTCATGGCCAGGGCAGTGAATGAGTTTAGCATGATCTTTTTATGCTTTCTTTTGATTTTTGCTGAGCTCATAGACAGCGCTTTTTCCATGCAATAGAGCCACTGCTCTTTCTCTTTTTCTGAGATTTTAACATGCATATGTCTTGCTCTCATCCTTGGCGCGCCATGTTTTTGCATAAATAGCTGGGGGCCTCCCATCCATCCACTTAGAAAATCAAAAAGTTTTTCCTTCACATGTTCTTCAACCTTTCCATTCACAAGCTCATGCACCTCAAGACACTCTTTCGCCTTTGGGTCTGTCTCCATGACTTTATAAAAGTTTTCAACAAGCTCTCTAAGGCCTTCTTCTTTAAAAATCTGGTAAGGAACAAAAGGACGAGGTGTAAAGAATTTCTGCAAAATTTTCATACAGTCACTATAATATTTGTTTTTGACGCATGCACTTAAAAAATTACCCCCACGAAAAAACAATATCTTGTGAAACCAGAGGCCTATTTAATCTTACATCCGATTGTCATTTATTGAAATTTTTGGAATAGTCCAGCCACACACAATAGACAAATCTGAGAGAGAGAGGCGTTAATGTCATTTATGCACCACGGTTTCAACCATGGCTCCATCGAACTAGTTTGTGGGCCTATGTTTTCTGGAAAAACTGAAGAACTTATTCGTCGAGTCAAAAGAGCTCAAATTGCTAAGCAGCGCATTCAGATTTTTAAACCTGCTCTTGATGTTCGCTACGATGAAACAAAAGTTGTCAGTCACTCCAACCAAGCAATTCACAGCGAGCCTGTGGAAAAGGCCGTGGATATTCTTCTTAATCTAAAAGACACCACAAGAGTTGTGGCAATTGACGAAATCCAATTTTTTGACCAAGACATTGTTAAGGTTGTTAGCAAGCTTGCTGACCGCGGATATAGAGTAATCTGCGCAGGGCTAGATCTTGACTATAGAGGTGTTCCATTTGGACCAATGCCAATGCTGCTTGCCCTTGCGGACAATGTGCAGAAAATTCAATCAATCTGTACTGTTTGTGGCTCTCCGGCCACTAGAAGCCAAAGGCTATCCGACTCAACTGACACGGTACTACTTGGAGAGACCGAAGCATACGAGGCAAGATGCAGGGCACATTATTTTTATGAGCCATCTCAAGGCCAAGAAAGACTTCCAATTGAGGAAGAAGTTCAGAACTTAATAAACTAGATAGATCCCATTTTTTTGGTATCATTGTTTCTATAAGTTTTTAAAAAGGGGATTTATGGAAACGATGGCACCAGATGTGTTGATTTCAGAAGAAGATATCGCTCTAAGAGTTGAAGCTCTTGGAAAGGCGATCACTGAGGAATATCAAGGTCAGGAAGTAACAGTTATTTGCGTTTTAAAAGGCGCTTTCATGTTCTGCTCGGACCTTATCAAAAAGATTAACCTTCCCGTTAAATTAGACTTTGTTGCCCTGTCCTCATATGGAGATGGAACTGCAAGTTCAGGCACTGTTAAGATGGAGCTGGATCTTGCAGAGTCAATTAAAGATAAAAACGTAATTATCGTAGAAGATATAGTGGATACTGGGTTGTCTATGAAAACCTTGGTTCAACTTCTTGAGGCACGTGGACCTAAGACTCTAAAAGTCGCCTCTCTTTTATACAAACCTTCTAAAACTAAGCACTCAGTTTCAATTGATTATATGGGCTTTGAAATTGAGGACAAGTTTGTCATTGGATACGGGCTTGATTACGCCGGCAGATACAGGGAACTTCCATATATCGGTGTTCTAAATGCAGGTAACTAAAGAGGGAAGCGTTAGAGTTGACCTCGTTGGTGGAACTCTAGATCTTGAACCTATCAATTTGATACTTCCAAATGTGGTAACTCTAAACGTCGCCACAAGCTTAAAGGCGAAGGTCGTTTTGGAGAGCTGTGACTTTGATGGCGTTGAAATTGTTTCAAGCGACTATGGTAAAACCTATAAGTTCCAATCCTCGGACTTTTCTTTAGAGAATTTGTACTCAGGTGTTCTCTTTAAAGAGATGAAGTTTGTTGGCCAAATTCTGGATCTTTTTGAGGCGAGGAAAAATTTAAAAGTGACTCTTTCTTCAGGAGCTCCCGCTGGTTCTGGCCTTGGAGGCTCAAGCGCCATGGGAGTAACCCTTTATTCGGCCTTATGCGAATTCTTCAATAGACCTTTTAATCTTTATGAGGCGGTTCAGAAAGTGAAGGGAACTGAGGGAAGAATCCTTAACCAAGGTGTTCCTGGTTACCAAGATTACTTTCCCGCTCTTACTGGTGGCATACTTGCCATCAGAGGCAAGGCCGGAGAACTTGAATACGAACAATTATATACTGAAGAGTTAAAAGAATATTTGGAATCCCACATGACACTTGTGTACTCAGGTCTCAGTAGAGATTCAGGCATTAATAATTGGGATGTCTATAAGGCCTTCTTTGATAAAGATCCAAGTATTCGAGAGGCGATGTCTAATATTGCTGAGATCAGTCATGATACTTACAAGAGCATACTGGATAAGGACTATGAGAGGGTTCTTGAGCTTATAGGAGAAGAAGGGAAGGCCAGAGTGGGACTTGCAGCAAATATCGCACCTTCTGAAATCTTGGAGCTTAAAGAAAGTCTCGAAAAGCAATTCGGTCCTCTTGGACTGAAAATGTGTGGAGCTGGCGGCGGAGGCTGCTTTATTTTGACCCATTCACCAGATTCAAAGACTCGACTAAAAGAAGAGATTTCTAAGTTAGGCATGGAAGTTCTGGATTTTTGCATAGATAGGCCATTACAATAGAGTGGTGGAAACTAATACATCAAAATCCATTGCAGGTATGTCACTCGGAGGAGGAAGAAAAGAGAATTTCTTTTTCAGCCTACTGGAGTTCTTTCCCGAAAAAGACAGGTGGTTCCTCACATCTCTTCGTCAGGTAAAAGATGAGGAGGAGATGGACCATGACGAGGCCATAACGTCTTGGGTGGATAATTATAAGCTTCATAGACTTGTAGTGGACTTCCCCCTTACAAAGCCTTTGTGCGAGTCATGCACCCTTGATTGTCCTGGAACAGCAAACTGTGCCCATCCTGTGGTTCAAAACGTCAGACAAGAAATGGATGACCTAGTTAAAGAAGACCAGGAACTAGTTAGCTCTAATCCAAAAAGGTATGAGCAGGTTCGAAATGAAGATAATCAGATTCATTACAATAGAAGTGTTCTTCACAAAGAAACTCATGAACATATTCTGTCCAAGTCTTTCAAGAGGAAGCTTAAAAAGGGGTATCTGCCTTACTGGAATCGCCCGATTGATTTTTGGATTTGGAAACACTACTACGATCAGATCCTAAGCCTTTTTAATATTTCCTATGATTCTTTTGGAAACGTTTCTGTAATGCTTATGCATAGGTTTCACTATCTTAGAAGGCACTTGCCTAAGGATTTGACCATGTATGAGTCAGCGACGCAAATCGTCCTAATAGAGCTGTATCGTTCGAAAATTATCAGTAAAAAACAACTTAGAGAACTGGATGACATGGATATCGCTCCGCTTGCTAGGCTTAAAATTGTTAAGGCCATTGAGGCTAAGCTTGGGGTGTTTATATATGAAAAAGACTTGGAGCTTCTGGCAAAACATCCTAAGGCCTTTGATTCCTTCTTGCTGGCAATCGCGGGCAAGAGTCTGCTCATGGAGAAGGTGAGAAAGATTCCTTGCTTTGGAGCAAAGGAAGATCCTATGTTTATATCTCCAATCTTTGACTCCTGACACTTAGATATTCTTTCATATGACTTTTGTTTGGTTCAGCAATTGCAAACCTTCTTTAATAACTAAAAAAGGTGGCATTGTGTTTTCCAATTTTTACTTTGCTTTCATAATTGCATTTGGATTCGGATTTATAATACTCATCCCTTTTTATGAGGTATTCAACGCTTTTAGCGGAGCACTAATGGCTGGCCTGGTGTATGGACTTTTCTGCGCTATTTTTCATAGGAGTCCTTTCAATCCTCTCATTAGAGATTAATCAAAATTCTGATATAATAAGCCTAATTATGGGAGGATAATTTATGAGCGATGTTTGGAGAAACTGTAGTGTTTGCAAGAAGCCAATTAAACAGGGGTCAACTTATCAGAAATGTAGCGTTTCATCTTGCAGAAAAAGCGCATACTGTTCAGTTGACTGTTGGGACTCCCACCTTCCAATTATGAATCACAAAAGCGCTTGGGCCGAGGAGGAAAAAGCTCCATATGAAAGCTATTCAGATGAAAGATCGCCTAGAAGAAGAATCGTCGCTTCAAAACCTTCTGTTGAAAAGAAAGTTTCGTCAAATTTACCCCAAGACATTTTGATCGTAGTGTCTAAAATGAAAAATTACATCAAAGCTAAAAGTGATATGAACACATCTGCTGATGTTGCTGACAAGCTGTCAGATGTTGTCCGCGCATTTTGTGATGAGGCCATTGAAGAAGCGCAGAAAGAGGGACGGAAAACTGTTATGGGTAGGGATTTTAAAAAGCCTTACTAATGTTTAGGCCTTGGCCCTTTTGTAATAGCGAAGGCCCATAAAACCAAAGACATACACAATGGTTGTAAAGAGCATGGCGAGAGCCCAGCCCACACTTTCTTGGATAAGAACAGGCAGCTCAATCACAGTTAGAATTGCCCCAGAAACAGCATATCCAAACACGTATTTCCTGGCCCACTTCTTATCCTTGGAAAGCATAAAGTACACTATACAATGGTAGGCAAGAAAACCGCAGAAAACCAATGCCATTGAATTGATCATAACTTGTCTCAATTCATCAATATAGGTTGGGTGAAACTGATTAGGGTTCACTCCCATAATAGAGTACATATTGAATATGTACTGATTGGTTATTTTTTCTGGCAAAAAATAAAGATTTATATAACAAATGTTTATCACGTCACTAATAAAAGTGAGCAAGGCCGCTTGGGCCAAGAATTTCATTTTAGTTGTTTTTTTGTAATAATTGTTTAGAAACTTCATTGTGAATATTATTATTAGTTTATTGGTACAATGAGTAAAGAAGAATAGTTGAAGGAGATATGATGGCCGACGCTTTGTGGGTAATTGCGGCAGCAGTTTTAAATTTTCTATTGGGAGCTGTATGGTATTCAGTTTTTGGAAAATCTTGGTTGAGCGCGTGGAAGCTTGGAAAGGATGACATTCGTCCCAACGATCCGAAGCCATATCTTATTGCCTTTATAGGTTCGTTATATGCCAGTTATGGACTTTTTCTTATGCTAAAGCATATCCAGCCACAAGACTTTATTGAGCAGCTCACATTGGCCGTGGGGACGTGGCTATTTATTCAGGTTGGTTTGGGAGCAAAGCATTACGCATTCGCAAGAGTAAGTGGCAAGGCCTTTGCTATTGACTACGGCCTTGACCTTGTTGGTATCATACTAATGACTTTTATTGTGTATTAAGGGCGCCACTCGAGTTCGCTGGAAGGAAACTCCCAAGTAAAGAATCCGCCCTCTTTTGCCATGATCTTCACTTTATAAAGGGAAAGCGGAATGGCGCCGAGTCTTCTTGTTTTTTCGCTCCACTTTTGAATCTCTTCATTAAGCTTCGCTTGATAGATTTCAGCTTCTTTGGGGTTTCTGCTATGAAATTGAGTTTGTCCTGAATATGAGTTGATTTTATTTTTCGCTTTAGTAGTAACAATATGAAGCATGTTTACTAGATTGTATGCCTCGCTCTCAGTAAATGATCGGTTTTCGTCAATCTTGAAAATGTTTAATGTCTTCACTTCAGCTTCATTACTCATAAATACCCTGCCTCAATTTTCTCTCTACTTCTTTGGTTTTCTTAGTCTCTCTCTTGTCGTGAAGCTTTTTGCCCTTTGCCAGCGCAATCTCAAGTTTTACCTTTGAACCTTTAAAATAAACCATGGTAGGAACCAGTGTTTGGCCTTTTGTGGCAAGGGATCTTTTGATGGACTCTATTTCGCTTCTATTTAACAATAGTTTTCTTTTTCTGGTCTCTTCATGGTTCTGGATATTTCCAAATTCATAGTGGGCTATGGTCATTTGATGAATCCAGACTTCATCATTCTTATCAATGGAGCAGAAGGCCTCAGTCATTGAACAGTTCCCAGCTCTAAGAGATTTAACCTCTGTGCCTTTCAGTGATAGCCCGGCCTCGTACTTCTGTTCAAGAAAATAGTCGTAGGATGCTCTTTTATTTTTAGAAATGACCTTGATGCCCATAAGGGGAATGCTCCAATTGCTTTTGTCCTTTTATAACTTGCGGACTATATTTTGTCACCAGCTACTATTAGGCCAATTCTATGTGATTGAAAGCATTTATCACTAAGTGGGAAGAAAAGTTTTAAAACTGAAATAACTTCTTATTGTGCACTGCGATGGTTTTTGTAAAGTTTGAATAAACTTAAGGCCGTCTCAATACTTAGCGCCTCTGATCGAAGCGTCGTGTCAAAGTCTTGACTCTTTAGCACTTCAAGAAAAGCTTTACCTTCTGGCCAAGACTTTAGAACGGATCCAATTTGTTTTCTCTTCATAGCGAAGAGTTTTCGAAGAAACGCCTCCAACTCTGACACGTCATTTAGATCCACAAGTGGAACCGGTTTTCTAAGATAACTGACGACCACAGAATCAACCTTTGGAGGAGGAAGAAACGCCCCTGGTGAAACCTTAACAAGAAGTTTGGAGTCTAGATAAGTTTGAGAAAGAACAAGTAAACTGTTTGCCTGGTTCTTAACACCCTGTCTGAAGTAGGTCTTTTCACCGACTTCTTTTTGATACATGAGAGTCATCTTTGTTATTTCTTGGACTTTGGTAAATTGAACAAACAATTGGCTGCTGACATTGTAGGGGAGGTTGGACACCATCCAAATCTTTTTCCCTTTAAGCCCTTCGTTCTCGAGAAATTCTGGCCAATTAAACTTCATAGCGTCTTGAAAGAATATTTCTTTCACGTTGGGTAGTTGCAGTCTCTCTTCAAAGCGGGTGTCCATTTCGATCAAGTAGAGTGGCTTTCCTATTTCACTTAAGCTGCCCGTCAACGCTCCAGGACCAGGCCCAACTTCGACTATGGCGTCGTAGGATTCAGGAGTGTCAGTGACGATCTTATCAATTACTGACTTATCTTTTAGAAAGTGTTGTCCGAGGTCTTTATTTGCTCTTGGAAGTTTTGCCACTGAATTCCTTTTTGTTAATAAATCTTCCCCTTGCATCGAGATCCAAGCATTCTGGAAAAGGAATCGCTCTGTCTATATTTAAAAGGGCGTAGTTGGCAATCATTGCGCCGTTGTCGGCACAATATCTAGGGTCCACAAACTTAACATTTTGGTAAGTTTTAATTAAAGAGTTTCTTATCGCGCTATTGCAGGCCACACCGCCTCCAACAACTAGGGGAAGGTTCTTGGAGTATCCCAACTCAACAATCTTTTTGTATGCATATCTCGTTTTTAGTTTAAGAGCTGAGACTATAGCGTTCTGGTAGGAAGCGCAAAGGTCTTTGAATTCCTGGGATTCTTGGTCATGAGCAATGGATGGGTTTTTCTCAAGGAAAACTCGCATGCTCGTTTTGAGACCTGAAAAGCTTAGGCGGCAATCAGCGCTGGATTTAAGTCCAATAGGGAACTCATAGGCGCAAGGATTACCCTCTTTTGCAATATCATCAATTATTTTTCCCGCAGGGTAGCCAAGGCCCATAAGCTTTCCACCCTTGTCGAAGGCCTCGCCTGCGGCATCATCAATAGTGCTACCCAAGACTTGAAATTCTTGTCTTGATTTAACTAGGAAAAAAATCGAATGCCCGCCACTAATTAAGAGCCCAACATAAGGATATTGCACATCATCCGTTAGATGAATTGCTTCTAAATGAGCATATAGGTGATTCACTGGCATGATAGGCTTTTGAGCAATCATGGCCATGGTCTTAGCGGCATTTAAACCTGTTAGCAATGGGCCTAAAAGCCCAGGCACGGATGTAACACCGATGAGGTCTATGTCTTTAAGTTGGATATTTGCTTTTTCAGTTGTAGTTTCAAGTAGGGGGACTATCTTTTGAAGGTGGTTTCTAGCTGCGATTTCTGGAACGACACCTCCCCAAGTTCTAAGAATTTCTTCTTGTCCAAAGGTTTTGTGAGCTAAAACCTCAGGCCTTCCATTTTCGTGGCTTAATATTCCGACTGAGGTGTCATCACAGCTAGTTTCAATTCCAAGGACAATTTTTTTCATATTACATCTTAGGGCAGGATAGCTCTTTAATTTTTTGGTCAACATACTTTTTGTTAAGCGTTGTGGCAAGACCGTTTGAACCCTTTAAATACCACTCTGGAGACTGATCAGCTGTGTGGCATTTAATACAGTTGTTTGAGTAATCCTTTTGAACAACTTTATCCTCCATCTGAAATGGGTGTTCCGGGTGTTGATTATGACAATGCATACATTGAACGTTTGCAAAGTTGGACTCAACTGCGTGGTTCTTATCAATCTTTTTCCATTTCTTTGCGAGCTCAGACCTCTTTGAAGGCGAAGTTTCTCTGATAGAGTGAACATCTTTAAAAACTTTGTTTACCTCTTCCCAGTATTGATCCATGCGCTCATCACTGAGCTGAGGGCCTTGAACTATAGCTTCTGTTGAAGGAAATCCTTCTGGTTTCCCAAAGCCAAGGCTGTGGCATTCAATACATTGAGAGTTATTGGCCGCCTGCGCCTTCTCCAATGTCTGCCATGCAAGTGAGTGGGCAGTGGTCTGCCAAAACTCTGTTTGCTTTGTATGACATTCAGAACAACTAATATAAGTGGGAGTTTTTAAATCTGAATCGGAGGCGTTTGCCATAAGGCGTTTTTGCTCGGCCGCCTGAACCGCTTCAAGTTCAGATTTGTATTTTGCCAACCAAGCAATCATTGGATTCTCAGGTTTCTTCTTTTCAAAGTCCTCCGCTATTCCCACGAGTTTATAGGATCCATCCTTTTTCTTATTAAAAGGGATTTTAATCTCTCCCATATAGTGATTTCTTGAAAGAGCTTGAACGATTTTAACATCTCCAACTGTCTCAGGTTCTTTAAGGTATGCTTGAGAATGAGAGCCAATGATCCAATCGATCTCGGGAAATTTTTTAGCAAGCAACTTGTCCCTACTCATTCCAGAGTGGGAGAGTAGTATGATCTTTGTTTTATCTTTATCAAGTTTGAGTTCAGCGATGGCCTTTAAAGATTTTTTCAAGGCCGACTGGGCATCATGAAAGAGTTTAGAATCCTCAGGCTTGAGGAGGCTTGGTTCCACCACACCAAGCATAACAAGATTCACATCGCCAATCTTGTTTACAACATACTCTTTGTGCTTAAGGGGCAGTTCTTTTTTGGCATTTGAAATTACAAAGCTAAATTTAGATCGTTTTGACAACTCTGCCAAATAATTCACCCCAAGGGCAAAATCCTGGTCTCCTGGAACGAAGTATTTAAGCCCTTGCATCTCTTGTGCCTTTGCAAGCTTATCGGCCGTGAACTTAACTGAGTCATTCAAAGTTGAGGGGATTGTGGTTGAAGGGAAAAGCATATCGCCTGTGTCTACGTATATTATGTTGCTGTCCTGGGCTGCTTCATATAAGTATCCTGCTGCTTGTGGAAGTCCTCCTAAAGGAAACTTTCTACAACCACATGGATGGGTCTCACCATTAATATTGTGAGAAAAGACTACTTTAAAATGGTCGGCTCCATTTTTAGGATTCACCTTTTCATAATACGAGTCATCAGCAAGCTCAACGAGTCTGCTGCAGGAAACTAAAAATACAAGAAGAGTGATTGCTTTTAACATTGTTACATTTCTTTTTTAGCTGTTTTAGCGTGAGAGGATTTTGGGTACTTTGAAATAAGCTCTTCATACACCGCTTTTGCCTCAGCCTTCTTACCACTTTTATCCATACTTCTTGCAATGTAGAGAAGTGAGCGTGGGGCGTAAGAACTCTTAGGCCATTTGGTATAGATTTTGCTGAAGTATGCTGCGGCATCCTCATACTTTTTATTCCAATAGTTGATAAGCCCAAGGTTGTATCTCACAGCATTTCTTTGGGCCGCATTTATTTTTCCCTCATCGAGAACCAAAAGGTAAGCTTCCTCAGCCTCCTTTAATTTGTTCTTCTCAAATAGTTTATGCGCGTCCTTTATTGTTGGACCTCTGCTGTCCTTGGCTATCTTTCCAAGAGTACGAGCAACTTTTTTTGAATACTGTTTCTGTGAGTTTAGTTCTGATTGAAGAGTGGCAAGCATTTTCTGATTCTCAGAACTCTGAATGCTAAGAACTTTTACCTGCTCTTGAAGTTGAGCGATTGATTGCTCAAGAGTTTGTCTTTGTTCTGCAGTCGTTTTTTGATTTTTGTGATCAATCTCTTCTATTTGCCCAGTAGTAGTGGCAAGTCGAGTTTGAAGGTCTGTAACTTGTTGAGTGAGTTCAGCTACGAGTTTAGATGATTGCTCCAGTTGCAACCCCATTTGATCGACCATTTTGTTTCTTTGAATTTCTTCTGCGGTTTTAAAACATGACACTAAAAAGAACAACATCCATATATGCTTCATATAAATCCTTTTTTTTATGAATTTTAACATGAAATTGGATAAAAGTGATTAGCGATTTGCCACGGCCTTTCTGACCGCCTCAAACTCGGCCTTTTCACTAAACTTTTTTGAAAGCTCTGCATAGCTTTTTGCTTTGTTGAAGTACTTTCTTCTATATGCTGATTTGGCCTTTAGATAGTAGACTTCGGCCTTTCGAAAAAAAACAGGGGAGTGGACGTCGGCTTTGGCCTCTTTGGCCGCAAGGAATGCCGCCTGGGCAAAACTCATTTCTTGTTTAGGGCGCGTGGTTGTTAAACCACACGCCGTTATTGTCATTAAAATAATAAGATTTAAGACAAGGTTTTTGATCATTACTTAGCAGTGATAACGAAGTTTGCTCTTCTGTTTTGAGACCAAGCTTGCTCGTTGTGACCAAATGCCTTTGGAGTTGTTTTACCAAAAGAGATAACTGAGATTCTATTTGCGTCAACACCAAGTGCCACAAGATAGTCTTTAACGGCTCTCGCTCTTCTCTCGCCAAGTGCCAAGTTGTACTGCTCTCCACCTCTTTCATCTGCGTGACCTTCAATTTGAATGTCTACATTTTGATTGTTCTTAAGAAACTCAGCGTTCGCTTCAAGAGTTGCTCTAGCTGAAGAAGTTAGTCTAGAAGAGTCAAAGTCAAAATATACAGTATCTAGTCCACCAGCAGTGCTGTCATCGCTAGATCCGTTAAGCTCTAGTGGAGCTGAGTCATCTTCAGCAATAACGCTGTCTGAAGCTGCTCCGTCTGACTTCTCAGATTGAGACGCACATCCTGTTAGAGATAGAGCGAATAGGGTAATCAAGGCCATAAATAAGTTTCTGCTTGTTGCTTTCATCAATTTTCCTTTTTTGTGATTACAAGTAGTTAAATATTATTACTTAAGTATTATCGCATACCTAGCTAATTTTTCTAGCAAAAATACACCTAGTTAGTGTGGTTATGTGTAGACATCTCTTCGGCAAGGTCGAAAAATTCATGAGTCAAAAACTTTGTTTGTGTGCGTTGTGTCGTCTGACACCGGCCTTTCAAATTAATGACAATGTGTTTTCGTGATTTCAGGTGGTTAGGCTATTTGTAGGTTAGACAAAAGTTGGCACAGCTCTTGCTTAGTATATAGGCGTGTGTGTGTTGGGGTTATAAGAAAAGGATTTTTTTATAACTTCTCCTTATGTCTCTCGAAAAAAAAGCCCGCGTTCCCTCGCGGGCTTTTTTATTTCTAGCCTAGAAATTTATAGATAAGTCCTGCCAAGTATCTGGCACCTTTTTGCGATAGGTTCTCAAAAATTGGATTGTACTCGTAGATACCCAAAACTTTAGTTTCACATGGAAAGTCTTTTAGTGCCTCAACCCAGGCCAAAAGCTCTTTTGGATCAATGCCATCATGGTTAACTGCGCTCACGGCCTCCATAACTGAGGAGGATATTGCATCGCTGTCGATGCTTATGAATAGCTTGGTGTCTTTGTTGATTTCGAATGGACAGCTTTCAAATATTTGATCTACAAGGTCTAAGGGAGACTTGAGCTTTGTCAGCTCTTCTGTGTATATGATCTTTTCTGAATTGTTTTTAAGCTCAGATAGGGTTGCTTTGTTGTTTGCGTAATCATGTATACCAACTTGAACCAAGTGGAATTTGTTTTTTGATTCTTCATCAAAGTTTCTGAAGGGTGTGCCAGAGTGTTTTATATTGTCTATTCTAGTGTCACAGTGGGCGTCGAAATTTATGATAAGAATATTGTTGGAGTCCAGGGCCTTTAGTAGAGGATAAGCATGATCATGCCCACCTCCCAGGTGAATCAGCTTTTTATTCTGTCCATACGAAAGTGCCTCTTTAATCCTATCACTGCTTTTCTGTATTGCTTGGTCGTAGTCAGCCAACTCCTCGTTTTGGTAGGCAACTGTTTTTGAAAGAAAGCTTTTTACATCTAAATGGTGATTCAGTTTCTTGAAAGTGTTCTCAATTGCTTTTGGGGCGAACCTTGCTCCATTTCTTCCAAGGTTGCGCCTCACACCAACATCTGACTCAGATTTTAAGATTAAGCACTCCGCAGACTCTGAGTTTGCAAACCTAGCTGCTATTGAGTCACTAAATCGGTCTTTTTCTTTTGTCATCTAATTTCCCATTGTATGAAGTGAATTGTTATATAATACTAAGACTTTAAAAAAATTCATCGCAAAGTTATCACATGAAATGGTTTGTAATAAAAGAAAATGAACATATAGGACCTTATGCCGAAGAAGATATAAAAAATCTTTACGCGCAAGGCAAGATCAACAAAGTCTCCTTTCTTTGGAAAGAGGGTATGGATGAGCCTAGGTCATATAAGTCATTGTTTATTGATGAAGAGAAAGTTAATCCTCCAGCTATGGAAGATGATTTGCCGCCACCTCTTCCTCCTGAGGTCGCTCCACCTCAACCAAAGGAAGCTCCTCCTATTGAATTGCCAAAAACCGAACAAGCTTCTCAAAGCGGTGTAAGCAGGTCTGGCACTGAAGAAATCCTAGAGGTTCCTCCTGAACCAGTTGAACCCTTGGAGGAGTCACCGGTTATTGAAGAAGAGGCTTTAGAGGAAAAACCAATCAGAAGAAAAAGAGCCCTATTTCCAAAAGTCATAGCTCTTTTGATGATCACTTTAATTGGAGCTGGCACATATTACTTCTATGGAGCGAAGGACAGTAAGAGTTTTGCAAGACCATCTAAAATGGGAGTCAGGGATTATAAGCGACTGATGAAGGGTGTGGTTTTCAACAAAATCACCGCCGGGATCTCAAAAGATAAAACCACAATCTTTGTAAGTGTTGGAGCAAATCTCGAGGGGCCTGTTCAGCTAAGAATTAAAAGCTTTGATGGCCAAGTTTTAACTGTCGACCCTGTTGTCGCAAGCTCTAAGGGAACACTTAAAGATCACCTTGTTGAATTTAAAGAGTTTAATTTTGAAAAGGGACAAAGGCTCGCTGAGGGCTGGTATGAGTTTGAGTTGAAGTCGATGGGAGAGTTGGAGAGACCATTCAACTTATTTGGAAGCGATGGAGCTAAGGTTATTGACTTTAAAACAAGAGCCCTTCTTACTACAAAAACTGTGCCTGCATTTAACAAGGCCCTTTCCGCATTTAATGAAAAAAATAGCGATAGCAGCAGACAGTTCTGGGAAGAGCTAATTCAAAAATATCAGACAATGAAAGCGATGGCGCTAAAAATAGAAAGGGATATGAAGTCCGTTTTTGAAAGTGACAGTTCTAATTGGAATAGCACCATTGACGCTTTTGAGGCCTCTTACACTCAAAGTCATGGAAAGCTTTTCACCGCCTTTGTTATTCAGAATGAAAAGGCCTACGAAGATATCAAGAAGCAGGACTTTGATGACAACATAGAAGTTATTGCAAACTACACACGCCTCACAAAACTTGCCAAAAGTGTTGGACTGGAAACAATGAACGCATTGGATATTCTTAGAGAAGTTAAAGACCCTTCAAACGGAGCTGCTAGAGTGGAAGCAGAACAAAAGATTAAAAAACTCTATGACAATATTCACGAAACTATTTCAGAAAGTGTTAAAGAACTCGAAGCTAGACTTTAAAAAAAAGCCCACTGCTGAAGTCAGTGGGCTTATGTATAAACTTATTGTTTTTTAAAAAACTTCGTTGGTAAAGTTGCTAGAGGAGTATTTGCTTACCCCATTTCCAATTGTTTTAACAAAGTCATCGTAACTAAGGACCTTATTCTCTGGACAGAACTTGTCTGAAACTCCGTAGGCCTTAATGTACTCAGCAATTTGACCATAAGAAATTTTGCCTTCGTACTCTTCAGCGAATCTTTCGATTGGACTTACATGATAGGAAGCGACCATTTTTTCTTCTCTGTATTGCTCCACGCTTTTATATTGATTATCCGCCATGAATTCTTCAAAAGTTGGAGCAGGCAGGCCAACCTTCGCTCTTTTATCGACAAGTCTTTCGTATTCATACTCTAGAGAGGCTTTATACCAACTAGCTTCTACATCGACTTTTTTCTTAATGAACTCTTCTTTTCCGTTGTGAGCTTCTTCAAGGATTGCTGATATAGTTGATGCGGATTCTATTTGTGAGCTTAAATTAGAGTCGATCTCACGGTTTTGATCAACTGCATAGGAAGAATATAATATACCAAAGGTGAACCCAAGATGAGGTGATGTAGAAAGAACAGAAACACCCATAGTGTAGAAAAGTATTGTGATTGAGCCATACTTATAGTTGAAGGTCTGATTCCAAAAGCTATTATGAGATTCCCACTCTTGGGTTACCTCTTCCACTTCAGATTCATAGATCTTTTTACAAAAGGATTCAGAGGAAAGCGCATGGGTGCTTGAAAGCAATGTCGTGGCAATAGCTATGCTTGAAATGAAATTCTTCATAATTTCTCCTTAGGGGATATGAATATAGTGGGGTGGAGATATCACCTCTTGTTGCGGCGCGCTAGGTGTGTTGTAGAAATTTCATTCTAAATATTAAAGACAAGAATATTCAAAGGGACTTTTCTTAGAATCTCTTTATACTAATCCTAATATGGCGGCTACGCTTTTGAAGTAAGCTGCTGAGTATTAAGTAGACTAGCTAATTTCCTCTGCAATCCCTCTATTGCTTGTTTTTGGATTACTGAGGCTAAATCGTCCTTTTTCATCAATTGCTAGCTTTCCTCCCCAGGTATCAAGATCATGTTCAAAGATCATGGTGAGGTCATTCCTTTGAATGAAATCGTAAAACTTTTCTTTATAAACTGTGGTTGTTCCTGGCTCCATGTCATAACCCATAACCCAAGGGACATTTATATGATGTGACATTGGAACTAAGTCCGCCATGTAGATGTAGTCTTTAAAGATAGGATGGATCATATGAGGGGTATGGCCAAAGCTTGCTAAAAACTTTATTTCATCACTTCCATCACTGAGAATTGTGCCTTCTTCCGAGTCCAGGAAGTTAACTTTACCTTCGGAGATGTACTGCTCCATGAGTGGTACAAAGAACTTCTTTTGAAAAGAGCCTGAATCCCTTTGTGTTGGATTTTTGGCATATTCATAGTGCTTTTTGTGCACATGAATCGTTGCCTGAGGAAATATCCTTTCATGAGTCTCAGTTCCTTGCCCTAATCCGCCAACATGATCAAAGTGAAGGTGGGTAAGGATAATGTCCGTAATTTGATCTGGCTCAACACCAGCTTCTTTTAAAGCATGGGTAAGAGGGGATTTATTGCCTGTAACTGCAAATTGTTTATCAAATTTCTCACCATGGTAATCGCCAATACCAGTATCAATTAAAATCTTTTTATTGGCCGTTTCAATCAAAACTACTCTTAAACTCATGGGAATGCGATTAAGCTCATCGGCCTTAATCTTCCTCTCCCAGAGGGGCTTTGGGATGATTCCAAACATCGCTCCGCCATCAAGTTTAAAAGTTGAGGGGTGCAATAGAGATACTTTCATGATTTTTCCTTTGGTTTCAACGCTTTGCGCGAGTCCAATTTTACTGAATTTGGTCCATTTCTTCCAACATTGTCTGTTGCTCAATGGGTAAAAATCTCTATAATTTAGTCTAAGTTAACAAAAGTTTAGACACAGACAGTCAATTAAGAGACAAAATAACGCTTATTAAGGAGTCACTATGAATGTGCATGAGTATCAGGCAAAAGACCTGATGAGAGAGTTTAACATTTCGGTGTTAAACGGTGGAACTGCCAAAACGCCAGAAGAAGCTGTTGAAGTTGCAAAAAAGCTTGGCGGAGATGTTTGGGTTGTTAAAGCTCAAATCCATGCTGGCGGACGTGGCAAAGGCGGCGGTGTTAAGCTTGCCAAGAGCTTGGACGAAGTTAAAGCTCACGCCAACGATATTCTTGGTATGACTTTGGTGACTCACCAAACAGGGCCTGAAGGTAAATTGGTTAACCAAATTCTTATCGAACAAGGTTGTGACATTGATCACGAATACTATGTAGGTATCGTTCTAGACAGAAACAATGGAAGAGTAACTTTCATGGCATCCGAAGAGGGTGGTGTGGACATTGAAGAAGTTGCTGCAAAGTCCCCTGAGAAAATCATTAAAGTTGCTGTTGATCCAGCTGTAGGCTTCACTCCATTTATCGGAAGAAAGCTTGGCTTTGGAATTGGTCTAAAAGGTGACACTTTAAAGAAAGCGACTAAGTTCTTTGAAGGCCTTTACAACATGTATATGGCAAAAGACTGCTCAATTGCAGAGATTAACCCGCTTGTTACCACTAAGAGTGGGGACGTTATTGCTTTAGATGCGAAACTGAACTTTGATGCAAACGCATTGTTTAGACACCCCGAGATTGAAGAGCTAAGAGACATGACTGAAGAGTCTGAACAAGAGCTTGAAGCTGGCAAGTACGGACTTTCCTATATTTCCCTTGATGGAAATATCGGTTGTCTTGTAAACGGCGCAGGCCTTGCTATGGGTACTCTTGATATCCTTAAAATTCATGGCGGAGAGCCGGCGAACTTCTTGGACGTAGGCGGCGGAGCGACTAAAGAAACAGTTCAGAAAGCTTTCTCTATCATCCTTGAGGATGAGAACGTAAGCGCAATTCTTGTTAACATCTTTGGCGGTATCATGAAGTGTGACATCATCGCAGAAGGTGTTGTTGCCGCGGCTAAAGAATTGGATCTTAAAGTTCCTCTAGTTGTTAGACTTGAGGGAACTAACGTTAATTTAGGTAAAAAGATTTTGAGCGAATCTGGCTTAGCGATTACTCCAGCTGACGATCTAGCTGACGCTGCCAAAAAAGCTGTATCCGCTGCAAAAGGAGATAAGTAATGGCCATTTTAATTAATAGAGACACAAAACTAATGACTGTTGGTGTGACTGGAAAGCAAGGTACTTTCCACACTCTTCAATCAAGAGACTACGGCACAAATGTTGTCGGCGGTGTTACACCTGGTAAAGGTGGAATGACTCACGAAGGAATTCCTGTATTCAACACTGTAAAAGAATGCATTGAGGCGACTGACGCAAATGCCGCAATGATTTTTGTTCCGCCACCGTTCGCAGCTGATTCAATTCTAGAGTGTATTGACGCTGAAATCCCACTTATTATTGCAATTACTGAAGGGATTCCTATAAATGATATGGTTAAGGTTAAGGCCGCTCTTCAAGGCTCTAAGTCAAGACTTATCGGTCCAAACTGTCCAGGTGTTATCACTCCGGGCGAGTGTAAAATTGGAATCATGCCAGGACATATTCATATGCCAGGTAGAGTAGGGGTTATCTCTCGTTCAGGAACTCTTACTTATGAAGCTGTTTACCAACTAACTCAAAGAGAGATCGGTCAGTCTACTTGTGTAGGTATTGGCGGTGACCCTGTAAACGGTACAAACTTTATCGATTGCCTTGAGCTATTTGAAAAAGACTCAGAAACTGACGCGGTTATCATGATTGGTGAAATTGGCGGAAACGCTGAGACTGACGCAGGTAAATGGATCAAAGAGAACATGTCAAAGCCTGTTGTTTCATTTATCGCTGGAGCAAGTGCTCCTGCAGGTAAAAGAATGGGCCACGCAGGTGCTATCATCTCTGGTGGGGATGACACAGCTGAAGCTAAGTACAAGGTATTGGAAGAATGTGGTGTAACAATCGCTAGAAGTCCTGCCGAGCTTGGCGAAAAAGTTGCGCAAGTTCTTAAATAAGTGTAAAAGAGCTCATAATTAACGTTTAAGGAGTTTAAAATGGCTAACGAAAAGACACTTTCAATCATTAAACCAAATGCTACTTTGGATAACAATATTGGTAACATCATCTCTATGTTCGAGAAGAATGACCTTCGCATCGCTGCTGCAAAGTTGACTCAACTTTCAAAAGAAAAAGCAGAAGGCTTCTACATTGAGCACAAAGACAGACCATTCTTTGGCGAACTAGTTGAATTTATGACTAGCGGTCCAGTAGTTCTTATGGTTCTTGAAGGTGAGAACGCTGTTGCTAAGAACAGAGAGATCATGGGTGCAACTAACCCAGCTGAAGCAGCTGAAGGAACAATCAGAAAGCTTTACGCTAAGTCTATTGGCGAAAACGCTGTTCACGGTTCTGATTCTGCTCAATCTGCAGAAAGAGAAGTTTCTTACTTCTTCGAGAAAAACGAAATTGTAGATCGTTTCTAATTAGATCAAATACTTAGCGGGGTGTATGCCCCGCTTTTTTTTGGCCTATTTTCCTGTATTCAGCGGTTTGCCGTTGTCCGTCTTACATAAGAACTCATGACAATCACATTGAATAACCTGATGGCCTTGCTGTTTACAGTTTGCAGCGTACTGATCTTGATCCGTGAATATCTCGGTACAGACCTTATTTTTCTCCATAGGAACACACGATCCCTTTTCACCGCTCATCGTAAATCCAACTTCTTCCTTGGTGTTTACGCTTTCACAGCTAAATAAGAGAGGAATAAAGGCCAATAATGTCAATATTTTATACATCTTCATAGGCCTATCTTCTCCCAACTGACAACGGGTGACAATAGTAAAGGCCATAAATGCTTTTGACATCAAAACCAGTAAAAACAGTCATTTGTGCGGCAAAAGTGCATACAATAAAATCTGGATTCAAATAAAGGGGTGTCTATAAAGTTTACAATCAAATTGCCACTTGAGTCACGGTGCGTTATAAATGTCTTTGTATAGAATAAATATACAGGAACTCAACCAAGGACAATTATGTTTGATTTAGGAAGTTATGTAGTTTGCCCAGGACATGGTGTTGGCCAGATTACAAACGTCGAAACAAAACAGCTAGGTGACGCGGAAAAGTCTTTTTACATTATTAAGATTATTTCCAATGGCATGACTATCATGGTCCCAACTGACAATGAGGACGGTGTTAGAGAGCTTGTTTCGCACAATGAAATCAACGAGGTATTCTCTCTATTGGCCGACCACGACGTTAAGGTGGACAACTCCACTTGGAATAGAAGACATCGCGAGTATCTTGCCAAAGTTAAGACAGGATCGCTTTTAGAAATTGCAGACGTTCTGCGTTCGCTATTTCTTCTCAAGACATCCAAAAAACTCTCTTTTGGTGAAAGAAAGATGATGGACCAGTGTAAAGACCTCATCATTAAAGAAATTGCAATCTCCACAGGAGACCCTGAAGGACAAATTTCAACAAAGATTGAGAGTTGTTTCGAAGAATAAAGAAAACTTACATTCTATAAGTATAATGGCCTGCTATTAAGCAGGCCTTTTTTATTTCCTTTCACTACTCCAATATTACCTTTCTCAAGAAGTCCTTATTGATGTCTATTTAGTTTACACACTGTAAAAATACTTCAAGCGTTCTGTAACAAAATTTTAAAAGAAGAGATAATTAAAGAAAGAGAAAAGAAAAAGCTGATATGGAGCAAATATGAAAAAGTTATTTATATTATTATTGAGCCTGCTGACTTCTTTGTCATCTATATCGGCGGAGATTGCCGATGTATATGGATATGCTCAATATGAAGGGGCTGCGTATTTACACCCAAACTCCGCACTCGTCCTCTATGCTGATGGCAGTTTTGAGCTTCTTAGGAAGTATAGTGAGGAGGATAAAACTTCAATTCAGGTAGGAGAGTACACTATTACCTCAGGGGAGATAACTCTTTCTGTTCAGGACGCTTCGTGTGAAATCGAACTGGAAATTGGTGCCTTGGGCGATTTTACTTTGAATTATTCCGCGCAAAAGGTTTTTTTGGAGAATGTTATTACATACAATAAAAAAGAAGAATCTTTTTTAAACGAGTTCACTCCGAAGAACGCAGGATGTTTATAGCAGAGTTCTGAAATTCTCCCATTCGGTATAAAAAATAAAATAATCATTAACACCAGGCCTGCTTCTGCGGGTCTTTTTGATTTACCTCCACCATCTTATAAATTTCTAATGTTTCCCTCAAGACGACAGGAGTGCTTACTATTCGGGGTAATTGCTCCAAATCCTGTTCATCGATGATTTCGAGATTTTCTCTACGGCCCCATGTCATTTAAATTATTTGGCCATCCATCTTTT
>CERC01066630.1_pt1 | contig 159382 bp, 138 predicted proteins | sample 530921 | NCBI WGS metagenome assembly CERC01 (sample SAMEA2621099, study PRJEB7988) | marine metagenome | isolation source: saline water (ENVO:00002010), including
GAGCGGTGGCGGTGAGCGGTGGCGGTGAGCGGTGGCGGTGAGCGGTGAGCGGTGAGCGGTGAGCGGTGAGCGGTGGCTGTGGGCGGTGGCGGTGGGGGTTAGTGGCCACCGGGGTTTTTGGTGAGTTGATAAAGGTGGGCGGCTAAGGTATCGAATTTTGAGTCGAATTTGTCGATTCGATTAAGACGCAAAATGGTTTGAACCTCTTTTAAAGAAGAATAGCTCATAAAATAAAATCTTCTTCTATCTTTAGCTGTACGGCGACCGCTTCCCTCTGAGAGATTTAGAACAATGCTCAAAAGAGCTCTATCATATTGATCTTGAAAATGAACTTTTTTGAATTTCAATTCAACAGTTTCTTCATAAAGGGAGTGGGCCAATTCAAGAGTTCTAAACTTTTTCATTCACCCAATCTCCATCAAACTATCCAGAAACAAAACCCAAATTGCAAAATCACCACCCACCGCCACCGCCACTGCCACAGCCACCGCTCACCGCCCACTGCACACAGCCCACCGCCCACTGCACACCGCTCACTGCCCACTCTTTAACCACCCCCCTATCCTTTTTATAATCTCCTCCCTCCCCACCTCATACTGAGATAATCTAAGACATAAAAATTTAATAAGGATAAAGAGTAATGAAGATTCAACTGCTTCTCGGATTAACCCTAACACTAAGTTTTGGAGTACAGGCCCAGGAATTATCAGGCTATACCCTTAACGAAGATTCTGCTGATTGCGGAGGCTTTGCAAAGGTTAATGTGGGAACGCAATCGGATCATTGTGTTGGAATCGTGGCGAGTGCAGAAGACGGGCTTCGCCGACCAAGAAGAATTATTCAGATTGAAGGTGGAGACTTTCTCATTACCGACATGTACGGATGGGTGGCCAATCGTGGAATCGTTTGGCGTTACTTCGCTAAAGAAAAGAAACTTCAAAAAATCCTTACTGGCGTTGATCATGCTCACGGTCTTGCTCAAGGACCTGATGGACTCGTTTATGTGGGAGAGAGATCAAAAATTTTTAGATTTGATCCCAATCATCCAGAGGCCACCAAAGAATACGTCATTACTAATCTTCCCCTAGAAGGAAGTCACCCCTTAACTCACTTTATTTTTGATAAAGAAGGTGATCTCTATGTAAATGCCGGAGCTCCAAGTGATCAGTGCTTGGATGAAGATAAGAAGCCTATCTATCCGTGTGTCTATGAAGATGAAGCTGCGATTCGCAAGTATTTTAGAACATCAAATGGTGAATATGATGCGAATTTTAAAGTGGTAGCTCTTGGATTAAGAAATTCCATGGGTCTGGCCATTCATCCAGAAACAGGTCAGCTTTATCAAGCTGAAAATAATATGGACTTTGATCTCGATGATGGACCTAAAGAAGAGGTCAATCAAATTATAGAAGGTGCTCACTATGGTTGGCCTTACTGCTATGATGATGGACTTCTCAATCCAAAGTATAAGCGAACATTCTTTAATCGTCGTATTCCTAAAATTAATTGTCAGTCCTATGAGGCGCCTGTTGCTACTCTTCCTTCACACTCAGCTCCTCTAGATATGCTCTTTTATCAAGGAGACATGTTTCCCGAACTGAAAGGGAAACTTCTTTTATCTCTCCATGGCTATCGAGAAACTGGACATCGAATTGTCAGTCTTGATCTCAACAAAAATGATTCCTATAACGAAATTGTTAACCAATGGAGTGCCAAAGAAGGAGTTCGCCCTAAAGGTGCCCCAGTTGGGATGACCGTGGCAAAAGATGGATCTCTTTGGTTTGTTGAAGATAAAAATAAAACGATAATGGTACTTAAAAAAGGCGAAAAGGCCCAAGAAAGAGAAGAACAAGATTCTGCAAGCTTTGTCATTAGAGATGCGATGGTAAATGAATACTCAACCTTGAGTAAGTCGATTTTTGCAAATCGTTGCCAGAGTTGCCATTCTAGTTTTCAAGGCACTGAAGATGAATCTCTAAAAAACCTTATTCAAGAAGGATGGATCAAACCAGGTGAAGCAGAGAAGAGTCCTCTTTATCTTAGAATTAAAGATGGTGATTTTGGTAGACAAATGCCACCAACGCCTAAAAAACTATCCACAGAAGAAGTAAATCAGGTTAAAGATTTTATAAACGGTTTAAAAGATTAATAAGACCCTTTTCTTCTAATTTTTGATAGGCCTTTTCTATTCGAGCTTTAATTTGAGCTGTGCTCATATTGGAATCTCCCTTAAATCCAGGAAGAGAAGAGGCCTCTGAATCTAAACTTACCTTCAGTGCAGCTCTTAAATGCTCTTCAGTAAAAGAAGGATGCGAAGTCGCAGGCAAATGAGCCTTTCCAAGTTTCTTTTTATAGTATTCCCCCCAATAGAACTCAGCAAAAGGAATATCACTCTTATCAAAGATCTTTGACTTTCTCATCACCCAAGCAAGTCCTCGGTAATGATCTTCTCTTAAGCCACTTAGGTGACGAGGAAGACTTCCAAAGCCTCTCTCCTCAGTCCCTTTTAAATAGACTAGTTTTAATCTCTTCATTACTCTTTCAAACTGGGAGAAACTGAGTTCTTGTGAATTGGGATAACCAATCAAATCGACTCTTTGAAACTCAACCTTTAACTTATGGGCTTTTTTAGGAAAACGTCTCTCTATCTCGTCACGGTACTCATAAAATGATAAAGAAAAATGATGGCGATCAATGATATACCTTTTCCCATCTGGTCCCATCACATAGGGAATGGGGTTATCTTGCAACATTGTTTTAATATCTTTGAAACTAGAATGGGATAATTTTTCAATACGATTGGCGACGCTCGGTCTTCCATATTCAGACTGTGTTACTTGGATAGATTGATCAAATTCAGTTAAAGCAATGGAGTCTCTCTTATCAGATAGTCTCCATCCTCTTTCTTGGGCAACTAAATCATCAAAAACGGAAAGGCATTTGATTTTCCGATCAGGACTTCGACGAAAGTCGAATTCTTCAATACCTGCACAAGAGCTTAGTGAAAAAAGAATGAGCACAAATATAAGCAACTTCACTTTTACTCCTTTTGCCAAGATCAATTATCTTTCTTTGTTACGATTTAATAAAATTAAAACCTAAAAGTTCTTTTCTTCTCGCTTCATAATGAGGATTGAGTAAACTCTCCTTATTATAGAGAACTTCTTTTCCTGATTCGATTTCTAAAATATTACCACCTGCTCCAAGTAAAACGGCGTGAGCAGCAGCAATATCCCATTCACTTGTTCCTCCAAGTCTTGGATTTAAATCCGCAACTCCCTCGGCGACTTTACAAATTTTTAGGCTGGATCCAAATTGTAGGGACTCTACTTTTTCAAATTTATTTCTTAAATTTAAAATATACTGATCAGTCTCTTTATTAGGATGGGACTTTGAAGACACAACTCTTAAACATCTCTTATCAAAGGGCTCAAGGGGTAACTTTAATATCTCTGCGTCTCTCTTAACAAAACTCTCTTTTCGAGTTCCAAAGAAAACTTCGTTCTTTGCAGGTAAACCGACTACTCCTGCAATGACTTGATGTCCTTCAATATAGGCGATATTTACAGTAAACTCTCCACTGATCTTAATGAATTCTTTTGTGCCATCGATGGGATCAATTAAAAAGTATCTATCAAAATAGAGTCTCTTATCGAAAACATCTTGAGAACTTTCTTCTGATAGCCTAGGGATTTCAGGAAAATGAGTTTCTAAGAGACTAATGATCAACTTATGGGCAGCAAAGTCTGCTTTAGTCACAGGTGTATCATCAGACTTAATTTCAATATCCGTCTTAGATAGATCTCCATGAAAGCGCATGGCCTCTTCACCAGCTTTTTCAACAATATTAACAAGGAGATCTAAATCTATCATTTCAAGGCCTTTCTATGTTTTGTTCTTTAAATACCTCAGAAACTCTCGTCACGATATCTGTTTCAAAAGCCTTCTCATAGTGCACATCAAGTACATAGGCCTTAACGCTAAATCTCAGGGCCAACTTCATCCCTACTTCAACTTCTTTAACCACCACATTAACGGGCTTGGCCAAATAAGCGTAACGTGAAGTCACAACGACTTCTCTTAGAATTTCGATAACATGATCAATATTTTCATTTAATGAAGTATGAAAATTTACGACAACCATCATATCAAGAGCACCGAAGTTACCAGAGCTGACTTGATCAGAGACAAGTTTACTATTGGGAATCGTTACGACGTTATCATCAAGTGTTACAAGCTTTACTGCTCTAAGTCCGATAGATTTAACTTCCCCGTAAACATCTCCTACAGTTATCCGGTCTCCAACATGAGCAGGACGATCAAAGAGCATAACCACCCCTGATACAAAGGAAGCTACAACATCTTTGATAGCAAAACCTACCGCAACAGCAACAGATCCCCCAAGTGCAATCAATAACTCTTTGGGTGGTCTCAAAACACCATAGATTAAAAGAGGAAGACCAAGTACATAAACCGCAAAATTTAAAATCGTAACGATCTGTAATATGAAGAGTCTTTTGTTGGTGAATTTAAGCCCAAGAGACTCACCTGCTCTTGAAATAAATTTAGAAATAAAAATAAGAAGAACAATCCCAAGAATCAGAATAGAAATTCTTTCAAACTTGAGGAGTTCTAAAATTTGACCTACTTGATCGAGTTGTCCATCATTCATATACAAAATTCTTTGCTTTTAGAGCGGATATGACAGAATACTGTCCTTCTACTTTAATTCTATAACGTCTATCTGAATCACTTCTTATGACGAGTCCATTTTCTAAACCAATCCTTAAGCAGTGACGTACGTGACCTTCTTTCATATCTGTTACTTTCATAAATTCAGAACTATTTAAATTCTCATGTCTGAGTAGTGCCGCGAGAACGAAGAAAGATTCATCACTTAATCCAGATAGAACCGAGTAATCTCTCCCTTTGGGTAGACCTACTTTTAATCTTCTCCCCCGCATCGGCCTTAAACTCGCTAACCACAACTTTTCAGCTAACTCGGGATTTCCTTTTGATTGTTCCCATAGGAGTCTGAAGAAAAGATTTTCAACATAAGTTACTTCATCGGCTTCACTACTTGTTTTGACGGCCCTAATAATATCAGCATAGGAAAGTGAAAATCCTGTTCTGAGATGTCTTCTTAAAATATATTCCTGTAATTCTTCATCTGTAAGACCTTTTATTCTGAAGACGGAGCGAAAATATTTATTCTTATAGAAGACTTGATCTAGGAAAGTCCAAGAATAGGTATTAAAACAGGCCACCCAAAAGATATTATCTGTTCTCACGTTTAGGGTTTCAAAAAAAGCTTCTATCCCTTTGAGTCCACCAAACTGAGAGAGAAAGAAGTTATGGGCCTCATCTAAAATGACAACACAAGGCTTCATCTCTTTATCAAATTCAATGAGCTCAGCAAGATCATTTAATTCTCTACCGGCGACAAGTTGACCGAGAAATTTAAGTACCGACTTACGATCTGTAAGCTTTGCGGGAACATTGGCAAAAACAACATCCATTCCCTGTTCACTATCTTGATAGGTTTCTCCAACCCATTTTTCAATTTCCTTTAGTACTAAGGTTTTCCCAACCCCTTTATCCCCATAAATGGCCAAAGAGTGCTCATCCGATTTATGAGATGCCCATTCCTCTATTTCTTGAACAATATTATCTACTTGTTGATTTTTACTTTTAACCCATAGGTCGCGGTTGTCATCCTTTTGCTCTGAAAACCACTCTAAGTATTTTTCAGGAAGTTCTTTTCCAGAGAAATCTTCTACTTCTTCACTTCCTTCAAGCTTTCTTTCAAAAAGCTTGGCGAGAAGTTTCTTTCCCATATTGAATTCAAGAAGTTTATTTTCTAGCCAATCTCCAAGGGGAACAACGGCAATGACAATTAGTCCGAGGGAACGAACGATAGGAGCTGTTAATCCTTTATCAAATCGTTCATATAAGTTGGCCATGCCTTCTGGCGTATTTTTCTTAATGAATCCACGAATCTCATCCTTCCACTTATAAACAAGCCAGAAGTAATAGAAAACTCCAAGAACTTTAAAGAGCATACTTAATTCATAATAAACCAGACCTTTGCCGGCCACACTCGAAACAAGATGAAGTAATACAAGCACCCAAAAGGCGACTCTTCCAATAATTTTTGAAGTACTAAAAATTTTGGCCTTGGTTTGTCTTACTTGGTCTCTTGATCTTCCCTCTACCGAGAATTCTGAAATAAAGCGTAGGAACATCAACAAGGCCTGACGAAAAATCAGGTAATAGAGATAATAAAGAATATAAGGAAGAAGAAGATTAAATTCGGGAAAGAGAGTTTGCTTAACCGAGATTTCAAACGCCTTAATACCTAAGATGGAAAGACCTAGTGGTATAAAAGGAGCGGTTCTTTGGAGCAGCAACACCACTTTTTGCCTAAAGGGGGTCAAGGTATAGGGATTAGACATTTTCCTTCTAATCTCATTGATTCGATCAAGTACCCACTTATTAATTTTCATAATAATAAAAGGTAAGAGAATAAAAAGAAGGATCACCATCATTTCAGGAATCAGATTTTTAATTCCAGAAAGACCTTGATCAAGGTGTTTCGAAATCGCTTGGTAACGAAGCTTAAAAATCCCCATCCATTTTAAGGGGATAATTCGAACCTCAAATAAGGAGTCGTCTATATAAGCCGATAAAGAAATATCCGTTTCATCTTTTTCAATAAGGGCCGACCTTTTCTTACCTAACTTTAATAGGCGCTCTGTACGTAAGGCCTCCCACTGAGCTTGAGTGAGATTCTCATCCCCTTCCCTGGGATTATAAGTATTAAGCGCAACGGCCTTCCACTTTTTAGTCACCTCCGTATAGGATTGAGATAAGACATCCTCTTGGGCCATTAGCCCTAAAATAAAGAGGCAACAAATTAATATAAACCCTTGTTTTTTCATATCAATATTCTAGCTCGAAGCCCTTTCAAGTGTAAAAGATTCAATGCAATTTAAGTTATATTCTCGTTGCGTTATATATCTGATTATTTTTAAAAGGGGCTATTAAATGAAAAAACAACTACTTGTTTGTACTCTTGTACTTTCTCAAAACCTATGGGCAAATACATCATTAAAATGTGATTGGATTGAAACCAGTGAACATGCAGAAAACTACTTCGTGGCGTCTTCATTAGATTTTCAAATTAGTGAAGATTCGGAACAGGTTAACTTCACCAATGATACTTTCTTAAATCGCCAATATTCACCGTGTTGGGTAGGTAACTTCTCTAGCTGTTCTTTTAGTTTTTCCCATAACAGTGATATTTGGGAAATTGATTCCCTCTCCAATAATACTCTTCATCTTTCAACAGATGCTGCTTATTGGGATGCTGAGCTTAAACTTACTTTCCAAGATAATCTAGATTCCCTACGCACCGGAGATGAAGTTTCTATGATCCTCTCAGGCGATGACGGAGACGGAACTTGGATTCAGTCTGAATTCTTTAATTGCAAAGTTGTAAAATAAATTAAGATACCGTTTGTAAAATTACATCCGTAATATTTTGCTTAAACACTTTCTTGGAGAACTTTTCTGCTCGAGCGAAGAGTTCTCCTTTAGAGAATGTCTTCTGTTCAAATCTTTGAACAGCTTCGAGTAAAGATTCCTCAGTCGCATCATCAAAGAATATTGCCGTCTTATCAGTCAAAGTCTCTAATACGCCTCCCGCGCGAAAGGCAACAACAGGAGTTCCAGCGGCAAGAGATTCTAAAGGCGTAATTCCAAAGTCTTCAACTCCAGGGAAAATAAGCGCCTTCGCCTTGGCAAAGTGATCAACAACTTCTTCCCGTGATAAATTTCCAAGAAACTCAATATTACTAGCGGCCATAGACTTGAGCTCACTCTCTTGTTGACCACTACCAATAATCTTTAACTTCTTTCCCAGACCATTGAAAGTTCTAACGGCGAGATCAACTCTCTTGTTGGGAGCGAAGGCCGTCACCATAATATAATAATCCTCTTTATCTAAAGGATTATTTTGTACTCTTCTAAAATCATCTAAATCTACAAAGGGATAGACGACGTCACTATCCATCTCATAGTATTTCGATATTCTTTGCTGAACAAAGGATGAATTTCCCAGCATAATATCGACATTACGATTAGAGGCCTTATCCCAGTTCACGAGATAGTTTTTAAAAAGTTTAATTCCCCATCTTTGATACCACGGAGCATGAGCGCCAAAATAATTATCAAATTGATCATAAAGATAGCGCATTGGAGAATGAACATAACTAATATGTTTAGCTCCCAAAGGTTTAACAACACCCTTGATCACACAATGACTTGAAGAAAGAATCAAGTCGGCTTCATCAGTAATATGAAGCCCAGCTGCTGCACTTGGAAACAGAGGTAAAAACTTTCTATAATGCTCGTGTATTCCAGGAATATTATTGAGATAGCTTGTTACAATTTTTCTATTTTCTATACTGGCAGGGACAGATCCTTTCTTATGAATCAATGTGTACAAAGGAGCATCTGGAAACATTTCACAAAATACCTCCAGAACTCTTTCTCCCCCACGAAAACCCGTGAGCCAATCATGTAATAACACTACTCTCATAGCTTGCTAGTCTAATATGGCCGGTCCCGTAAAGGCTAGGAAGGAATTGAAAAAACTTCCCTAAATTACTAATAACACTTACAATACTAGTGTATTATTTATTTACACATTTCTTATTTAGGAAGGCAATGAAAGTTATAGAACATCTTGAAGAATCAAAAGGAAAAACCACATTTAGTTTCGAGATCGTCCCTCCCCCAAGAGGTAAATCGGTTAAGTCAGTTGTGGATATTGTAGAGAAACTTGTTCCCTATAATCCTCCTTGGATCGATGTAACCGCTCATTCAGCTGGAGCTTTCTATAACGAGAAAAAAGATGGAAGTGTAGAGAGAAGAATTTATAAGAAGCGTCCAGGAACTATCGGTATTTGTGGAATTATTCAAAATCGCTTCAAAATCGATACCGTTACCCATCTCCTTTGTAATGGATTTACAAAAGAGGAGACTGAAGATGCTCTTATTGAACTTCAGTATCTCGGTATTCATAATATCTTGGCCTTGCGTGGAGATGGTCTCAATTATTCTAAAAAAATAGATCGCTCAAGAAGGGTGAATCAATATGCCATTGATCTAGTTGAACAAGTTGAAGAAATGAAGCAAGGTCGATTTCTTGACGAACTTTCAGGGGCTGATCCTCTTGAAATGTGTGTAGGTGTTGCAGGTTATCCAGAGAAACACTTTGAAGCTCCCAATATGAAATATGATCTTGGATGGCTAAAGAAAAAAGTTGATGCTGGAGCCGAGTACGTAACCACTCAAATGTTCTATGACAATAAACACTACTGGTCTTATGTAGAACAATGTCGGGCAGAGGGTATCGACGTTCCCATCATTCCAGGAATTAAAATTCTAAAATCAGTAAGACAGTTGCAATCTATTCCCAAACATTTCTATATCAACTTCCCTGATGAGCTTGTAGATGAAGTCATGCAAAATCAAGATCATGTCAAAGAGATTGGACTTCGTTGGGCAAAGAAACAAGTCGAAGATTTAGTAAATAATGGTGTTCCCTGTGTCCACTTTTACATAATGAATGACACAAGTTCTGTTATCGATGTCATCAAACAATTTAAATAATTAGGAATCACAAAATGAGTCAACTCCCCAAGACAAAGGCCCATAAGGACCTGCTCTCTTCTTTGAAAGAACGTATTGTATTTATGGATGGCGCCATGGGAACCATGATCCAACAATATAAATTAGAAGAAGATGATTTTCGATCAGTTCGTTTTAAAGACCATCAAAAGGATCTTAAAGGAAATAATGATCTTCTCAGTCTAACGAGACCAGATATTATTAAAGATATTCATCTCGAGTATTTAAGAGCAGGCGCAGATATTATCGAGACCAATACTTTCTCAGGGACACGTGTGGCCCAAAAAGATTATGACTTAGAAAGTGTTGTCGACGAAATTAATTTTGAATCAGCGAAATTAGCGAAAGAGGCCTGTCAAATTGTTGAGAAAGAAACCGGAAGACGTTGTTTCGTAGCAGGAGCGATGGGGCCAACCAATAGAACAGCTTCCATGAGTCCTGATGTTAATAATCCTGCATTTAGGGCCATAACTTTTGAAGAGTTAAGAGATGATTATTATCACCAGGCCAAGGCCTTGATGGAAGGTGGAGCAGATATTCTCTTGCCTGAAACAACCTTTGATACCTTAAACCTTAAGGCGGCCCTCTTTGCAATTGATCAATTAAAAGAAGAAAGGAATGAAGATATTCCTATTATGATTTCCATTACGATCACCGATCAATCTGGGCGAACTCTTTCAGGTCAGACCGTTGAAGCTTGTTGGAATTCAATTCGACACGCTCATCCCATTAGTGTCGGTATTAACTGTGCTCTTGGGGCAAGAGAGATGCGCCCCTTTATGGCGGAGCTTTCTCGAATAGCTCCTGTTTATACTTCTTGCTACCCCAATGCTGGGCTTCCTAACCCACTAGCGCCAACAGGGTATGACGAGACACCTGATATCACTGGTAAACTGATGAAAGAATTCGCCCAAGATGGGCTTCTTAATATTGTCGGTGGTTGCTGTGGAACCACTCCCGCCCATATTCAATCCATTGTAGAAAATGTTTCTCCCGTTACACCGAGAGAGATCCCAAAAACTTATAAGGCCCTTAGACTTTCAGGACTAGAGCCTCTTAGTATCATCAATGATCAAAAAGATCGAAGTACAAAATTCTTCATGGTTGGAGAGCGAACCAATGTAACTGGCTCTCCTAAATTTTCTCGACTTATTAAAGAAGAAAAATTTGAAGAAGCCCTAGAAGTTGCCAGGCAACAAGTCGAAAATGGTGCCAATATTATCGATATCAATTTTGACGAAGGTCTTATCGACGGAATTGCATGCATGACTAAGTTTCTTAACTTAGTTGCAGCAGAACCTGATATTTCGAGAGTTCCCATCATGATTGACTCATCAAAATGGGAAATTATTGAGGCAGGTCTAAAATGTGTGCAAGGAAAATGCATTGTAAATTCAATTTCATTAAAAGATGGAGAAGAAGCCTTTCTTGAAAAGGCAAAACTTATCAAACGCTATGGTGCCGCAACTATTGTGATGGCCTTTGATGAAAAAGGGCAGGCCGCCACCAAGGAAGATAAGGTTAGAATTTGTACTCGCGCTTACAATCTCTTAGTTGAAAAAGCTGATTTTGATCCTTTAGATATAATCTTTGATCCCAATATTCTTACGGTAGCTACAGGAATGGAAGAACATGCCAACTATGCTGTCGACTTCATTGAAGCAGTTAAGGAAATCAAAGAAAAATGCCCAGGAGCTCTCACTTCTGGTGGAGTCTCGAATCTCTCCTTTAGTTTCAGAGGAAATAATATTGTTCGTGAGGCCATGCATTCAGCATTTCTCTACCACGCAATTGATGCTGGTTTCGATATGGGGATCGTGAATGCAGGAATGCTTGAAATTTATGAAGATATTAAACCTGACCTTCTGGAAAAAGTAGAGGATGTCCTCTTTAATCGCTCTCCAGAGGCGACGGATGCCCTCATTGAATATTCTGAACAATTTAAAGGCAAATCTAAGAAGAAAGACCGTAACGACCTGTCTTGGAGAGAAGGATCACTTCAAGAAAGAATTACTCATTCTCTCGTTCAAGGTATTTTAGAATTTGTTGATGAGGATACTGAAGAAGCGAGAAAAAATCTTGGTCGACCACTCGATGTCATTGAAGGACCCCTCATGAATGGAATGAGAGTTGTCGGTGACCTTTTTGGCTCAGGTAAGATGTTCTTACCTCAAGTCGTAAAATCAGCTCGAGTCATGAAAAAAGCGGTGGCCTATCTTGAGCCCTATATGGAAGAAGAAAAGGCGAAAAACCCCGGCCAAAAAGAACAGGGAACTTTTCTTATCGCGACCGTTAAAGGCGATGTGCACGATATTGGTAAGAATATTGTTGCCGTTGTCTTGGCCTGTAATGGCTACAAGGTTGAAGATATGGGAGTTATGGTAAGTTGTGATCAAATTCTGAAAAGAGCAAAAGAGATTGATGCCGACATCATTGGATTATCAGGACTGATTACACCGAGTCTTGATGAAATGATTTTCAATGCAACAGAAATGGAAAAACAAGGATTCAAAGTTCCGCTTCTTATAGGTGGGGCAACGACTTCTAAACTTCATACAGCTGTCAAAATCGCAGAACACTATAGTGGTCCAGTGGTACAAGTTGGTGATGCTTCTCTAGTCGTTGAAGTCTGTTCTAATCTATTGGGAAAAAATTCAAAAGAGTATATTTCTGAATTAAAAGATAAACAGATCAAAATGAAGGAAAACTTCAATTCCTCTAAGACTGAAAAACTTATTCCTATTGAGATGGCCAGAGAGAATAAGCCTCAAATTGACTGGAATGAAATAAAACTTCATACGCCTGATAAGTTAGGGTTGAATACTTGGGACAATATTCCACTTGATCTCATTGCTGATCATATCGACTGGAGTCCATTCTTTTGGACTTGGGAGATAAAAGGCACCTACCCTAAAATCTTAGAAAACCCTAAATATGCCCAAGAAGCGACAAAGTTATTTAAAGATGCTCAAGTTATTCTTAGAGACATTATTAAAAATAAGCGCTTCAGAGCTCGTGCTGTGTGGGGCCTATGGCCTGCCAACTCTATCGGAGACGACGTCGTACTTTATAAAGATGAAAATCGAAAAGAGGTTCTTCAAACCTTTCATTTTCTTCGCCAACAAAAAGAACAAAAAAGTGGTCAATATAAGTCACTAGCAGACTTCGTAGCCCCTAAAGAATACAAAGACTATAGCGGGGGCTTTGTAGTTACCATGGGTAAAGAAGTAGAACTCTACGCGAAAGAATTTTCTGACCAAGGAGATGACTATACTTCTATCATGATTAAGGCCCTAGGCGATCGCATGGCCGAAGCCTTAGCAGAAATGCTCCATAAGAAGGTTCGAGATAATTGGGGCTTTGGGTTAACAGAAAACTTAAGCCGAGAAGATATCATTAAAGAAAAGTACCGAGGTGTTCGTCCGGCTCCAGGGTATCCAGCTTGTCCTGATCACACTGAAAAAGGCTTGCTTTGGGAATTACTTGATGCCAAAGAAAAAGTGGGGGCGATCCTCACTGAAAACTTTGCCATGTATCCGGCCAGCTCAGTTTCCGGATTCTATATGCAATATCCCGACTCTAAGTATTTCAATCTAGGAAAAATAGACTCAGATCAACTCATTGAATATGCTAAGAAGAAAGATATTCCTGAATCTGAAATGAGAAGATGGCTCGCCCCTAATCTATAAAATAGATCTCAAAGAAATATTTCTCTAACATCATTTATCCTTGCCGTGGTATTCCCCACGGCAATACATAAGATTCCATTTATTCAATTTTAGAATCCTTCTCCATCCTTTAAAAAAGACAAAGAGTAAAACATCGCAAGGAGGATTCTATGAAATCACTAAATTTATCTAAATGGATAGCTCTATTCTTAACTGCCCTTACCCTTTTCTCAATGAACACTCATGCCCAGGCCAATCGAAATGTCTCTGAGTATAACTTAAACGGAGATTTAGGTTTAAAAGGCTATGATCCTGTTTCTTATTTTGCCGAAGGGGGATCTCTACCCGCAAAAGGTAATGAAGAAATCACTCATCACCATAAAGGGGTAACTTATCGCTTCAGTTCTCTAGAAAATAAAGAACTTTTCAAGATCATGCCTGAAAGATACGAGCCTACCTACGGAGGTTATTGTGCATGGGCAATGGCCGCAAGTGGAAGCAAGGTAGATATCGATCCCCTTCTTTACACAATTGATGGAAATCGTATCCACTTCTTTATCGCACCAAGTACAAAGAAGAGTTTTGATAGAGATGTCGCTCGTTTTTCAGCTCGTGCAGATAGAAATTGGGAGAACCTCACAGGTGAAGGCCCAAGACTTTAATTTTATTTAATATAAAGGAGCGGAAGATGAATTCGATTAGGCTATTTCTCATTGTTATCCCTACGACGATTGTATTCATCACATCTTGTGGTAACTATGAAGAATTCAAAGAAGATTCTTCCGCATTTTTTTAGGGTAATTCAAACTTAGGAAATTTAAACTATGGTGTAATCAAAGAAGAAATTTTCGATGCTCAATGTGCCCGTTGCCATGGACAAGAGTATAGTGACTATAATCACGTCATTGAAAATTTAGATGCCATTGCTTCTTCTGTTCGTTCGGATAGAATGCCAAAAGATGGCCCACTCAATAATGAACTCAAACAAAAGCTTTTTTCTTGGATTGCAATAGGTGCACCGAGAGGAGACGTGGTCATTGAGCCAATAAAACCTGAGCCCACTTTTAACTCTCTTGAAAAAACAATTTTTGCTACAAAGTGTATTCGGTGCCATAGCGAAGGAGGGCCTTCTCCTTTCTATTTAAATGACAGGCAAAATCTAATGGTCTATGCCTCAGTATTTAATCCTTTTCTATTTGATTTTGAATTTCCAGAAGAAAGTGACTTTGTAAAAAGATTAGTAAGTGATGATCCTATAGAGCAAATGCCACCTGAGAGAAGTGGAATCTCTCCGCTTACAAAAGAAGAGCGTGAAATCATTATCGAATGGATCAGCAAAGGTTTACCTTAAAAAGATTTCATCATTTAAAAAAAATTTGGAGTATATATATGAAAAAATTATTAATTGCCCTCTTACTCTCTCTAAACACCTATAGCTCTCCCTATAGTATTAAAGACGCTCAAGTTGAGTTTCAAGCAAAAGGCTTTCCAAGCTTCATTAATATTAATGGAAAGACTCAAGAACTTAACGGAACCTTTTCCTATGATCCGGAGAAGGAAGAAATTAAAGACCTTTCTCTCACCGTCCCCTTAGCGACTTTAAAGACAGGAATGGAATTAAGAGATGAACATATGACAACCAAATATCTTGAAACCGATAAATTCCCTCATGCTGAAATCATCATTGATAAACTTAATCCAAAAGCTGAAGGTAAAGTAAATGCAACCCTCAAGCTACACGGTAAGAGCAGAGAAATTATAGTTGAATACAAAAGGGTTTCGCTTTCACAAGAAAATATCACATTCAATTGTCAATTTAGTATCGATCTCTCAGACTATGCCATAGCCACTCCAAGCTTTCAGGGAATCTCTGTAGCAAAAGATGTTAAAGTATCGGTAGATTTCACCGCTCACAACCAAAAGTAATCCTATGAAGTTAAGTATCCTCTTCTTTGTTTTAATCATTCTCTTTCAACCTTCCCCCAGCGCCTGGGTGGAGAATGTCACGAGCGGTTATCCTAATTGTATGGCCTGTCACGTAAGTCCCACTGGTGGAAATATACTTACGGACTATGGAAGAAGTCTCTCTAGTGAACTTATGTCTACGATTAAAACAAAAGATTTCCAAAATCCTTTCTATGGCCTTGTCAAAAATAGCGAAACCGTTAAATGGGGAGGAGACCTAAGAGCGATTCAAACCAGAGCCGAAAATAACCAAATAAAAAGGGGCTCCCAATTTGTCATGCAAAATAATATTGAGGTAGCAACCTATGTAAAAGATTTTGTTTTTGTTGGAACTGTTGGAACGCAAGAAGGACCGAGTCAAATTCCCAAGAAGGGTCAATTTATATCTGAGCGCCACTATATTATGTACCAAGGGGATCCTACTTCTAGAGTTCGAGTTGGAAAGTTCAGGCAAAATTATGGCATTAATGACCCCAATCACACTCGCTTTACGAAGCAAGATCTTGGTTTTGGAAGTTATAGCGAAAGCTATCAGCTTGAATATTTTAAGGCCTTAAGTCTAGGTGAATTTGTTGTCTCCACATCATTAGGACGTATTGACCTACCTGATTCAAATCGTGAGAAGAATATTTTTGGACAATTTACCCATTACCTCTCTGGAAAATCCAGACTGGGATTTAATTTACTCCTAGGAGAATCATCTCGCTCAAGAAGATCACTCTATGGCGTCAATGCTGTACTTGGAACCAAGACAAATATACTTCGCTTTGAACTCGACTATGAAGTTAAAGAAGACAAGTTATCCGCCTCGAATAATGGAAAAAACCATGGTCTTTACGGAAATATTCTCCTTGGAACGAAACCCTTTGATGGCTTCTTCCCCTATTTAATCTATGAGCATAAACAATCCAACCTTGACCAAAGTAGACAAAGTTTGACTACCTCTCCTGGTATTGGATTCCAATTCTTTCCCATTAGTCACGTAGAGATACAATTTGAGCACCAGTATCGAACTTCCTATGCTCAAAAAGATAATCCTTCTCATCGCAGTTTTCTTGTTGTGCATCTCTATCACTAGAGAAATTAAAGGCTTATACAGTTTGTCTGTAAAAATTACCCAACTTGGATAGGCCCACATAATCCTAAAATTTATTTGCTATAAAACTTGAATTAATTAAATGAGGGGTCATTATGAAATTAATTTCAAAATTAATTATTCTATTTTCAATTAGTCTATCTTCCCAAGCCTTCTTCTATGAAATCGAAGAAATTGTTACTCGATTTGATATGTGTAGCGATGCCATTCATCCTGAAATCTTTGAAGAGATGTATGCTGAATTACAAGTAGCCTATGAAGCCGATCAAGATCTTCCTTTCTACGTCGATATGTCACGCTATACATTCGAATTTGAATCTGAAACTCGCTATTGCGATGTTTATGTCGATCCTTATGATTGGCGTTGTTATACTCCAGTTTGTGAAAATAAATAAAAAAAGCCCCTTTATTAAGGGGCTTCTCTTTAACTCACTTTTAAAATCTCATCGACGAGACTTCGATATTCACAATGTCCGTAGAATACAACTTGCTGCTTTGATATATTCTCTTTTACAGGGAAGACTTTTCGTTGATTTCTCACTCCTTGAATAAAAGAATCGATATCGGCAAGCTTCCTTTCTAATTCTTCTTTCTCTCTTTGATTTAAATATATCTTCTGAACTTTTAATTTGGCTCCTTCTTCTTTTTCATAAATCTGATTAACCAGTGAAGAAAAGAGTTCTTTGATTTCTGCTTTAGCCCCTTCTTTATCAGTAACGATGGGTAACCATAGGCTCTTATGCTCCCAATTAAGTTCATATTCATAGTTTTTAAAGACGAGAATTCCTTTTTGAATCAATTGACCAAGAACGGCCTGTAGAAGAGATTCACTAAGCGATGTTTGAACTTTTAATTTTTCAAAATCGAGAGATTTTTTAAAAAGAGACTCGACCACAATTCTTTCGATAATAAGTAATGATTTTTCCATGAGTAATTTTCCTATGCTGATAATGCTTCAAGACTTTCTGATGTACTCTTTAGTGATTCTGACTCCTGAACGAGATCTCTAAGACGAATATTTCTCTCCCATTGAATCCCCAAATCTATTCCTACTCCCGCTCCCAAAGCTTTTTTCTGATGGCTTTTCTTGATTTCGTTTTCCCAATTCACAGAGTTTTGACCATTTTCGTCGAGATAAATTTGAATTTTTTCAAATTCCCACATTTTCATTTCTGCTCCATGGAGAAGTCGAAATAATCTTGTTCTCTCTATTCCAAGTAACTCTCCATACTCCGATAGAGTCATTTCTCCTGCGACTTGAAGGAAATTATCCATGGTCTTTTTTTGAAGCTCAGTAATTTTCGCCTTTTTTGTCATTTACGCTCTCCTAAGTATGCGAACTGTCCTATTTTGATTTTGAAATTCAACTCACTTCAGCATAAGCAATACTGAGACCAAAAAAGAACGGGCGTAAGTCATCGAAAGTAGAACTTCGATATTGGGAAAAAGAGAAATAATGGTCTAGAATGGACTAGAAAAAGGAATGAGATAGACTATGGTTCTTTCAATTTGTAGCGCAAATATAAGATTTGAAAACCCAGCAGATGGCCAGAATGATTGGCCTCATCGTCGAAGCTTTCTATGTGAGATCTTAAATTCGAGAGGCCTAGACCTATTGGGAACCCAAGAAGGACGCGAGCCTCAATTACGAGATCTTGAAAATAGACTCACTGATCTCATTCTATGTGATCAAAATAGGCAGTGGATCGAGGAGCGTATGTACCCCTGTATCTACTTCAATCCAAAGACAATAGATATTCAAGACTGTGGTGATATTTGGCTATCTAAAACCCCTTATACTCCCGGAACAAAGGATTTCGATTCAGCTTTTCCCAGACTATCAAGCTGGGTTAGGGCCACTCACAAAGAGTCGCAAAAGAAGTTTTTCTACATCAATTGCCATCTGGACCATGTTAAAGAAGAAACAAGAATTGAACAGGCCAGAGTTCTTTGTGAGGAAGTTGGTAAGCATATTAAAGAGGGAGAATCTCTCATTCTCACAGGAGACTTCAACTCTTCTCCACTCGGGCCAGTTCGTAAAGTGATTGAAGATCATTTTAGTGATATTCGTGATCCTTGGTTTGATTTTAAGCTCACTGAAGAATCAAGTTTTCATAAGTTTGATGGGAAAGATCCAACGGGGGAAGCCACAAGGATTGATTGGTTGCTTCATAGTTCCCATTGGAAAGCGAATCAAATTGAATTGATTAAAGAGCAAAGAAACGGTCAATTTCCTTCAGACCATTTCTTTGTTCATAGCACTCTTAGTTAAGAGCTTCTCCAATTTGAGATCCTAGTTTTTGATAGACTTCCATGCCTTTCTTTGTATGCTCTAGAACGATATCATCGGGCTTCCACTTACCCTTTTCACCTAATACAATGACAGTCGAGCCTCCAAAGAGGAAGTATCCCTTCTCCTCTCCTCTTTTGAATTCACCTCTCATCTCGCGTGATTGGATAATTTTACCCACACAAATAGCACCAACTTCAACATAGGCCAATTTTCCAAAATGCTTCGTTTCAAAAATCGTGACGGCCCTCTCATTTATCGAAAAAATTTCAGGAACTTTTTTGAGAGCTAAGGGATTAACAGAATGAAGGGCACCCTCTACAGGATAGAAGTCGAGAACCTCTCCATCATCTGGAAAATGGAAGCGGTGGTAATCCACAGGACATAACCTCGCTAAGAGGCACGGTCCTTCCTCAAAAAATGGAGCCCATTTATCGTTGGCCAATAAGGCCTTGGCCGTTAGAAATTTTCCTTTAACAGGAATTGTTTCGTCATCAGTTAAAGCATCGTATCCAAAATATCTTGCTTCTGAAAAAGCGGGAAACTTAGGACCTTCGGCAAAAGGTCTCTTTCCCTCTTTAAAACGTCTTATAAAGAATTGATTGAAACTCGAATAAGGAGAAGCTTCAGTTCTCCCCTCTTCTGGAAGATATTCTTCCATGTTGATATTAAAATCTTTTATGAATGGCTTTACCTTCTTCTTTGTCATGCCGTGAGACTGAAGGGCGCCATAGAGTTTACTTAAAGGCTTTTTGACTAAGAAAGTGGTTAACATTTTCCCAGACGCTGAATCATAGAGCCAATTTACAGCTTCAGATCCATAGACTTTCTCATTTTCAACTTCGCCTTTCTCGCGATTAAAGTACTTTATTTCCAAGGACTTATCTCCTAATTAAAGATCTTGAATTCATGAATTTTCCCTAGCTTATCAAAAATTACATAGACTTTGCATAAACTTTGTAGAAATTGAATTTGATTTCGGTATAAATATTAATGTGAACCTAAATAATATGGAGGATGTTTACTCATGTTAGATCAACACTCTCAGTCAAATAAATTTTGGCAACAAATTAAATTGGGATTTTTGACCTTCTCTCTCATCACTATACTAACTCCTAATTCGGCCTTTGCCCTCTTTGGAATGGGAGAAGAAGAAAGCAAAGAAGTCTCCCAAAAAACGGAAGAAATTATAAAAGAAGTGGAAGCCTCCTCACTCTTACAAAGTGAGAAAAATACCATTTCTGTTTTTCAAAAGAATGTTAAATCCGTCGTCAACGTAAGTAATATTAGAATTGCACGTTCAGGCTGGTGGTTTCATGCAGAAGAGTTTGAAGTTCCCGCCGGAGCAGGGTCTGGATTTGTATGGGACAAAGAAGGGCATATTGTAACCAATTTTCATGTTATTCAAGGAGGAGATAGTTTTGTCGTTTCCTTTCATCAAGATAAAGAAACCTATGAAGCAGAGGTCGTTGGAACTTATCCTCAAAAAGATATCGCTGTCTTAAAGTTAAAAAAGAAACCCTCCAAACTCTATCCGGTGACTCCGGGTAAATCTAAAACCTTGAAGGTTGGTCAAAAGGCCATGGCCATTGGAAATCCATTTGGGCTTGATCATACAATCACTTCAGGAATTATATCGGCCACAGGAAGAAAGATTCGAGGAGTCGGAGGGGTTCATATAAACGGTATGATTCAAACCGATTGCTCTATCAATCCCGGAAACTCAGGTGGGCCACTCTACGATTCCCAAGGGCGTGTTATCGGAATGAATACTATGATTTATTCCGCCTCCGGTTCATCGGCAGGTGTAGGATTCTCCGTCCCCATTGATACGATCAATTCAATCGTCCCTCAAATTATTAAACATGGAAAAGTGAAACGTCCTGGGCTTGGGATCACTTTACTGGAAGAAAGACTTAAGCATTACTTTGGAATAGAAAAAGGAATTGTCGTTAAATATGTTTCCCCTTCCTCTCCCGCAGCAGAGTCAGGCCTTGAAGGAATCCAAAAAGATAGAAGAGGTCGTTATATTCTCGGAGATATTATTTTGGAAATCGATGGCCAGGAGGTTAACGATTACGACGAGATTTTTAATGTCCTAGATAAATATAATGTAGGCGATAAAGTCGATGTCACCTATTTGCGAGGTGATGAAAAGAGAACCACGAAGCTTAAACTCATGGAACTCTAACTATTTTAATAACTTAGTCCATTAAAAAGAATACCTAAACGCTCAAGTAAGTCTTCTAAGTAGCCGATAAGAGGACATGAAAAAAGAAAACCTCTTATCGCTACTTTCCTTTCTCTTACTCTTCTTCTTCTCGAGTTGCTCACATCTCCACTATGGTGACTCATCAAAAAAGAGAAATCCTGCTGGGTTATCAAGTGATCACTTTCTGGAAAAATTTAGAATTGAATCTGCCCGCTATATCCTCTCCTTTGAACCCAAGAAATATGGAAGCTTCGAAGAGCTTTCCTCTGAGGAAAAGGAAAGGGAGCTTTATGCCCTTATGGGACAGATCGACACAAATCAAGTCAGACCGATTCCGTCTCAACTTACAGGAAAGGAAAAAGGTTACAAAGATATTTTCAATTTAAGTAGCGTCAGCCAAATTCCATATGACCAATGGAAACAAATGAAAGAAGAGGTCAGCGCTGCGTATGAAAATGGTGAATATGTATTTAAGAAAGACGCATACTTCTACACTTTAAGTGGCCTAAAATTTACAGAGCGCATTCTCGATCATCGAATTTTCTTTCAAGTAAAGAGATATGCTCCCCATCTTGATTTCGAAAAATTAGCAAAGAGTCTTCTCAATAGAAAGACATACTTTCCCCTAAGTCAGGATTCCGGAATTATCTTACCTACTGGTATCTATGTAATGGAACGACATTTAAGCCCACTTCTCGACGATTTCACAAGACAAGTGGGACGTCACGCTTCAGCAGAAGATATTCTAAACTCAAGTGTGAAGGGAAAGGGATTAAGTTTTTCAAATGGACTAGAAAGTTATGCGAATCTCAAATACCAGGCCTTCTTATATGACGAGGCCATAGATAATCCTCATTATGCTTGTGAAACTCGGTTTTATTATCGTTCTCTATCAAGACGGAGTGAGGCCAAGGAATTCATTGAAACCCTACTTGAACATAAATCTAAACTTATGGATATCTTAGAGCTAACCAATAATGAATATGATGAACTCATGCAACTGTCTCTGGGGATTTTGGCCGTGGAAAGTAAAATGGGAGCAAGTCTTAAATATAAAATTAAAGAAGATATTCGAATCGGTAAACTTAACTTAGGTCAACTTGCGATCAAACTTCTCAAAAGATTAAAAGGACGTAATGATGAAAACTCACGAGGACTTACTCAGATAAAGGATATTGGTCCCTTTTTGAAAGATACCGAATACGCCTACCTAGAAGACTCAGATCTTGATGATCCTGAAAATGCAGCACTGGCAACAATGTTTGTTTTAAAAGAGAAGCTTGGCTATCTTCGCCACTTTGCAAATCGTCATTCTAATATTACCGAAGACAATTGGGCGGACTATCTCTACTACTTCTATCAAGGAGCAAGTTCACAGATCACCAAGGGTCTGGCCACTCCTCCTTTAAATCTTCGTATTCAAAGAATCTTAGAAGTGAAAGAGAATTCTATGATTTTTAGGAATTGTCGTTGATCTTTGTCATTCATGAAATGACCTATCTTCTTTTTAGAAGAAGATAGAGAAAAAAACCTCCTCCCAAAAAGGAAGTGATTACCCCTATAGGAACACTCATTTGAGTAAATAGGGATCTGGAAAAGAAGTCACACCAAACAAGAAAGAATCCTCCTCCAAAGAAGGAAGGAAAGAAACTTCCTTTTAAATTTGCTCCGAAACGTTCTTTAACCATGTGAGGAACCATTAAGCCCACAAATCCGATGGGACCACATAGGCTCACAATATAAGATACAAAGAGTGAAAGAGTTATAAAGATTTTCTTTCTTTCCTTTTGCGCATTAATTCCTTTTGAAATAGCAAATCGATCTCCCATGGATAATATATTTGTGAGATCACGTTTTTTGTAAGCATAGAATAAAACAAGAAAACTTAATGGATAGAGTAAGGATAGAGATTCTAGACCTACAATTCCTAAATCTCCCATCAACCAATAGACCATTTTCTGAAGACCCAGCTCCCCAGCAAGAAATTGGATGAGCATTATCGCACTAGAAAAAATAAAGCTAATCATAACTCCGGCCAAGATAAGAAAATGAGGGCTATGATTTTTCTTAAGATGGGCCAATGAAAGAATTAAGGCGACACAGCTGAGAGCCCCCAAGAATGCGCCAATAGAGATGGTATCAAAAGAGAAGGGGCCAATTGAGAAACTTAACGATAGTCCAAGCCAAAGAACAAAGCTTGCCCCAAAGGAAGCTCCCGATGCAACACCTAGAGTATAAGGCGAAGCCAAATCATTTTTAAAAAGGGACTGATAGAAGAGTCCTACAATAGAGAGACCGCCACCACAAATATAAGTGAGCAGGAGACGAGGGAGTCTGATTTGCCAAAATATTTGAGAAGATAATTCATCCCGAATATTTAAAAAGCTAAGGTCTCTAAAAAAGAGCGAGAGAAAAATCCCTACGAATCCTCCAGCAAAGAATAAGACTTTACTCATGAAGATCTCCTTTTGAATAAGCAAAGAAGATTTGATCTTCTCCTTTAGAGAATATTTCAAAAGGGGTTTCAAAAAGCGAAGAAAGGTCTTCTTTAGTGAGTCTGCTCGATTCTTTCACGAGTTGACCTTCTTTTAAGGACAAGAAACGATCTCCCATCAATGAGGCAAGATTCAGTTCATGAACACAAAGTATAAAAGTGGTTTGATACTTTTTTTGCCAATCAATAACAACTTTGGCCACTTTCTTCTTATATATAGGATCTAAAGCAGCAAAGGGTTCATCAATTAAAATATAGTCTGTCCCTTGAAATAGTGAACAGGCTATGGAGACTCTTTTTTGCTCTCCTCCACTTAAATGAGAAAAAAGTCTATTTCTAAACTTTTGAATTTCTAAAAGTTCACAAATTTCATCTAACTGTTTTCTATCGATGTTTGTAAGTTCATTCTTTTGAGAGCGTGGAAATACACTGAAGTTTAAAATATCTTCAACTTTAAAAGAATGATTCCAATCGAGTTGTTGGGGAATGTAGGACATTTTTAAGGACAAATCGTGATAGGAATATTTACTTAATTCTCTATCCTCAATGAAGATTTGACCTTCCCTACCTGGCCCATCCAGGGGGAGATTCAAACTCAAACAGTCTAATAGTGTCGACTTTCCTCCACCATTTGGACCCAGAAGTATATTCACTTTGTTCTTTTCAAATTCTAGAGAAGGTATATCTAATCTTAGACTTAAATCATCTTCCGAATGTATTTTTAAGTTCTTTACTAGTATCATTTTAAAACCTTGATAAGGTCATCTATGAGCAAAATGAGACGGGGACCAGGTATAACTGCATAATTTTCTTCAAAAGAATAGATTTTAATCTCATTCTTCTTGAAACGCTTGAGCTCTGTATTTAAAAGTTCCGCTTTTTGACTTTTTTTAGGGGAAAAGAGAAAAAAGGTTAAATCCTTTTTAAGAAGTTCTTCTATTGTCAAACTTCTATAGCCACCTTTTCCTGAAACATAATTCTTCATTCCTATTTGAGAGATGAGATCACTATAGAAAGTATCAGTTTCAGCGACTAATACTCTTGAAACATGTCCCATCTTTTCAACAACATCAATAACGGCCAAAAAAGATCCCTTTTTATCCAAGTCCCCTAGTTGAGAGAAACCTTTTTCAAGAGCTATGGTCAGTTCTTTTGCTTTGGAGGTTGCCCCAAGGTCTCGCCCTAATTTTTCTATCGATTCAATAATATCTTCAAAAGAATCAAATTCTAGATTTTCAACTTTTAGCTTAAGCTTTGAAGCTTTTTTAGAAAGAGCTGAATTTTCCATTTTTTGAGAATAGATTCGAGTAGGTTTTAATTTAAGGATGCTCTCGAGATCAGGGGTCAAGGCCGTACCGACATTAGGTTTTGAGCATGCCATTTTAGGATAAAGACAAAAGCTACTTACACCAACTAAAACGTCCGCTTGATCAAGCTCATAAATAATCTCAGTTATGGTTGGGGACATGCTGATCACACGCTCAGCATGAGCCCCTAAACTTAAAATTATTGTGAGTATGAATAAAAAGACTCGATTCAAAATCCGACCCTATAAGATATAAGGAAGTTTCTATCTGGTGTTCCGTAACCCCAAACTTCTTCATATTCCTTATTGAAAAGGTTTTTAATACTTAAGGAAAGTATATCAGAACTCTTATTCGTTAGGTACTCAACGCTTATATTCGTCAGCATAAAACTTGGTAATTTCTTATTATTGGAATCCGTTCTTTTTCCTCTATATTGAGAATCCCAAAAGAATTGCCATTGATCGTTCATCTTATAGGAAAGATTTAAACCACCATTATGCTTGGCCCTCCTAGGAAGAGCTTCACCTGTTTTTTCATTCTTTGAACGAAGATAATTGTAATAAAGCCCTAAACTAAAATGATCAAATGTGATTTTATTATTCCATTCCACACCATAGCTCTCAAAGTCTCCACTATTATTATAAATTGATCGAGTTAGATCATAATCTATGTAATTATCGTAATTAATTTCAAAGTACGTTAATTCTGAAAAAAGGCGTTTCTCTTTGAATAAAAGGGATACTTCCTGAGAGTCTGATTTTTCCATCTCTAGATTTCTATTTCCTCCAAATTGGGCAAAACTTTGATAGAGAGTTGGTGCTTTAAAGCTAGTTCCTCGAGTTGCTTTGATCGTAAAAGAGTCTATTGAATAGCCAATCCCTACTCTATATACCCATTCATCTCCAAAGAATTGTAAGTTTTCATAACGTAATCCTTCTTCGATGATCCATGATCCAAACTCGTTATAATTATTCATATAAGCCCCAAATCTTTCTTTTGAACGAGTTTGATCTAAAAGACTATCAAGGGCCTTCGTTCTCTCCTTTTCATACTCAATTCCAGTAATCCATTCACCTGAGTCTCCATAAAAAGAACGATTAACGAGAGTGTAGCGGTCATAGTCCCCTTTATAGAGGTAATGGAACTTACCAAAACTATTTTCACCAAATAGTTTTCTATCCACTTCATAATGAGAATAATTTAAATTCAAATTTATTAATTCAGAATATTTATACTCCACACCACCGGTATAACGAGTTGTTTGATAATGACCATAGAGATTTGCATTATCCGCATTTTGATCATCATAGAGATACCTCGAACTTGTAAGTTGCGCCTGAAAATCAAAGGTTAGTTTATCAATTGAAGTATTTTTCCAATGAACCAAAGCATCGGTTTGCTTAAGTCCGTCATTTTCAACACTTCCCTCAATCCTCTCTTCATTATAAGCTGAAATTCCATCAACATCTTGCAAGGACCCTGTAATGGATAGTTCATTATCTCCCTCTTTAAATGAATTAAAAGCTGAAACTTTTTTATAATCATAACTCCCATAAGAGAGCTGTAAATTTCCACGTCCTTCTTTCTTTGTCGTTATGCTAATCACTCCACCTACGGCTTCAGAACCATAGAGAACTCCTTGATTTCCCTTTAGTATTTCGATTTTTTCAATCTGAGAGGGATCCAAAAACTCGAGCCGTGTTCCTCCACTTATTGAAGTGATATCGGTAACCCTGACCCCATCGATAAGAACAAGTGTATGACGATTGTCAGTTCCTCTCAAATTAAGAGAACTCGCTTTCCCATAAGCTCCATTTGTTTGAACAGAGAGTCCACCGAAGCGCTTTAATAGGTCTGCAACACTTGTGGCCTGAAAAGACTCAATTTCTTCTTCGCCTAGAACAAGAATAGAAGAAGTACTCCTTTCATACTTTCTTTCAAACTTTTCTGCAGATACTAGAATATCTCCAGGTTCGGAAAAAATAGTTGGGGAAAATAAAAGGGTAAGCAGTGTGATTTTAGGATAATGCCTAATCATGATATTCCTCCTCGGGATAAATGAAAACGAAGACAGGATCGGACTTTACCGTTGCGGGACAGTGCTGGAGTTTCACCAGCTTCACTGCCTTCGTTCGTTACTTGATTTAATTCATATTGGGATCCATTGCATCTCTTACCCCTTCTCCAATTAAATTAAGTAGAGTTAGAGTTACAAAGAGAGCTGCAGATGGATAAACGGCCAACCACCAGGCCACTGTAAAGTGCTTTTGTGCTTGTGATAATAATTCTCCCCAAGAAGGTGTTGGAACAGGAAGTCCAAAACCTAGGTAATCAAGCATAGAGAGAGAAATAACATGACTTGAAATTACAAAGGGTGCAAAAGTGATAATAGGCACTAATGAGTTGGGTAGAATATGCTTGAATATAATAGTGCTACTCTTTGCTCCCATTGAGCGAGCAGCCTCAACAAATTCGCGCTTTCTATTTTTTAAAAATTCAGCTCGTACATAATAACTTATCGCTACCCACCCAAAAGCAGATGAAATCGTGACAAGTAGAAGCATACTCGGCGTAAAGATCGAGATTAAAATAAGCAGAAGAAAGAACATGGGAATCGTACTAAAAATTTCCACAATTCTTTGACCTATCATATCGAATGTTCCACCAAAGTAACCCATAGTTCCACCAAAGATGATTCCTAGAATTAAACTGAGAAACCAAACGAGGAACGCGTAACTAATAGAATACTTAAATCCATAAAGAATACGAGAAAATACATCCCTACCCGATTCATCAGTCCCCATAATATTAGAAGCTGTTGGCGGAGAGGGATAAGAATAAACCTCAGAGTTTGAGCTCAATGGGTCCCATTTAATGATTGGCCAGATCACGGTATCCTCTTCAGCTAGTTTTAATTTCTTATAATTAACAACAAGAGTATTCTTTAGACCAAACTGCTTTGGATGATAGTCGTTAAATACAGGAAAATAAGACTTACTCTTATAAGAAAGGTAAAGAGGCTTATTATTGGCAAGCATGGGTGCAATGAATGTCATCACTACCATGGACAAGAAGATTATTGCGGACAAGAAAGCTGATCTTCTAGCCTTGAATCTTCTCCATCTCTTAAGTGTCAGTTCGTTACTTATTAGTTTTTCGATCATTTGAAATCAATCCTTGGGTCAACGAGTACGTATGCTAGGTCACTAATTAAATTCCCTAGGAGCATCAAAATAGACTGAATGAAAGTCAGTCCCATAATCACATTATAATCACGCTCTAATACAGAACGATATCCCAGCAACCCAATACCATCGAGGTTGAAGATCGTTTCTATAAGAAGAGACCCGGCAAAGAAAATAGAGAGAAAACCACCAATCCCCGTTACAATGGGAATAAGAGCGTTTCGAAGAGCATGCTTGAGATAAACAGTCTTTTCGGGAAGACCTTTAGCACGAGCTGTTCTGATATAATCTTTTTTAATTTCTTCAAGTAATGAGTTCTTCTGTAGCATCGTCAAAACGGTGAATTGACTAATCATGTAGGAAATACAAGGAAGAATAAAATGGTGCAGTCGATCTGCAACCCTACCCCAGAAGCCATAGTCCCAATAGTCATCAGAGTAAAGGTCTCCAGCGGGAAACCAATCAAAGAACTGACCACCAGCAAAGAAAACTATAAGAAGAATCCCTAACATAAAACCTGGAATGGAGTACATTCCCATGATCATGAAACTACTCGCATAATCAAATTTCGTTCCATCATAAATGGCCTTAAGGACACCTAGGGGAATACAAATCAGATAGGAAAGAAAGAGAGAGGCAAATCCAAATTGAAGGGAGACGGGAAACTTACTGAAGATAACATCCGTAACCGGCTCTTCATATGTAAATGACTCTCCAAAATCAAGAGTGGCCAAGTTCTTAAGCCAGATGAAGTAACGAATATGGATGGGCTTATCAAATCCATATTGCTTCTTAAGGGCCTCAACGACCTCTTCAGATACTACGGCTGAATCGCCACCCGTATCCCCACTGCCCATAGCCCCAGCAAATTGGAGTTGCTGAAGTTTTTGCTCCACAGGTGACCCGGGAGCAAGGTTAATAATAATAAAGACAATAATCGTCACCCCAAAAAGGGTGGGTATCATCAACAAGAGCCTTCTTAAAATGTACTGTAACAACTGCAACTCCTTCTAGGCTGAGCGCGAATATTTAATGTTTTTTAATTACTTACCTGGTTGCTTTAAGCTCCAATGCTTAATCCCAACTTCATAATTAAAAGTATCTTTTGGACGCTCAACATTCTTACGATGACCGTAGAAACCATATTGAGCATTGAATAAGAATACATAAGGAGCATCATGTGCAATTTCACGATACACTTCTTGCATCATAGGAATTCTCTTCTCTTTATCCAATTCAGTTCTCGCCTTTTCAATCAGCTCATCAACTCTTGGGTTACTGTAGCTAATGAAGTTCGAACCACCATTATCAATAGATTCAGAGTGCCAAATTTGCTTAGGGTCCATATCTACCGAACCTGCACTCCAAGCTAGAATTACAGAATCAAAGTTTCTTTCATTAAGAAGTGAGATAAAGGTGTTCCACTCAATCACCTTAATATCTACATCAATTCCCACTTTCTTAGCATCTTGTTGAAAAATAACCAGATACTTGTTGAATTCTTTATTGGGATTAAGAAGAGTAAATTTAAATGGAGTCTTCTTTCCATCAATCATCTTATCAAGGATCTGATCACCATCCGTGTCCTTCCACCCGTTCTTTCTTAGAAGTTGAAGTGCTCCTTTTGAATCAAACATAATGGGTTTTACATTAGGGTCTGCATATTCAGACTGACGATACCAAGGACCTGTTGCAGGAAGACTTAGACCATAAGTAAATTTATCAATCATCTTTTGACGATCCACTAACTTATTTAAGGCCACACGAATTTCTCTGTCTTTAAAAAGAGGGTTCTTTAAGTTCCAACCAATAAATCCATAATTCTTTGGAGCCGAGTTTTCATACTTTACTTTGAAAACTTCTTTGCCCCATTTCTTTCCATCTGTTTTCTTAGTGAACTCTTCTGGGCTCATTGGTAAGTAGTCGATATCACCTTTTTCATGCCTTTGAAGGGCTACACTACTATCTTTAATAAAGCGGATACGAATTTTTTCAAAATTATACATTTCTGGATAAACTTCATTCCCCCACCAATTCTCATTTTTCTCAAGGTGAATTGAGTTACCTTTTCTCCACTTAACAAATTTATAAGGTCCTGTTCCAACAAGAGTCTTATTTAATTCTTTCTCTTGATCTTCTGAAGGATTCTCGTAGAGATGCTTGGGAACAACTCTAATGATTCCACCGGCAACGACATCAAAGTTTCCAAAGTACTTCTTCTTAGCTTTAAATTGAATTTTATTGGGAGCTAAAATAGTACAGCTTTCAATATTTTCAAGATAAGGCTTTTTAGTCGCTGTATTATACTTATTATCTTTATCCGTAAGAGCATCGAAAGTGAACTTGATATCTTCCGCTGTTAAGGGCTTACCATCATGCCACTTTACGCCTTCTCTTAAATTAAAAGTAAATGTAAGACCGTCTTCTGAAATTTCCCATGAAGTCGCAAGCGCAGGCTTCCACTCATAAGTGTCAGAGTCCCTATAGGCTAAACCTTCAATCACCCATTCTTGAACAAGAGTGGCATAATTATCGGTTGAAGATAGAGCATTGAGCGTCGTTGGTTGAGAGGAAAAGTTGTAAGTAAATGTATTTGCCGTTGAGCTGCCATTGCCTTCTTTTTCACAAGAACTGAAAAAGAGAAGAGAAATGAAACAAAGTGTAACTACATGAAATTTTTCAAGCTTCAACATGAAGGATTTCCTTTAGCATAGGTTCGGTAAACTTAAAGTTTAAGTCACACTACACTAATAGAAATGAAACAAAATTTGAAGAAAAAGGTAGGTTTTAGAGAATAATCGCACGATGTGTCTATTTACTAAAATATAGCCTCGGATCGAGGGCCCATCGATCCTCTTTAAGGTTCTTATCTTCGATACGATACTTTTCCAATTTATCATCAATTTCAAGGAGTTGCCCCTCGAGGTCTTTGTGATTTCTAAATGAAGTTAGTCGATCTTCTTCAAGTGAAGCAAGCTCTTCTCGCCACTCTGCTTCCAACTTATCGCGTAAAACTTTATATCTTAGATTAATCGCGTTAACTCTTTCGATATGGCTATCCAGACTCTTTTTATTTCTCAAAAGCTTGCTGCTTATCGCCATTTTCTTCTTTAAGAGAATGTCCACCAATTCCTTTCCCATCGAAAGATTATTTATAAGATCCTGACTGAATAGCTGAACGTAGGCTCCCTCAGAAATAAATATGAATCTCTTGCAGTAATCAAATTCGGGCACCTTCATGAGAAGATAATTATTGGACTTCCCGATGATATAAGCTTTGCATCGAATATCGGAACCCCTCTCATCCCAAAATTCGACTTTATCTTTCTTATTCAAGTACTTCATATTCGCAAAGTCGACCTTCAATCGCAGAAGACTCGCTTTCTCATTAATACGAGATATTCTTCCCGAAAAAATCCCATTACTTTTTTTAACTTTTGAGCTCGCAGCGAAACCTGAATTCGTGAGAAAGAAAAATGAAAATAAAGCTATAGATATCCATAATTTCATAACTCTATTATAGCGTGAAGCACAGAAAACCCAATCTAAGGAACAAGCTTCCCTTTAATTGACTAAAGCTCTCTTATTTTTTTAGATTTAAGAATCGAGATCTTCGAAGTCTGGAGACTCCTCATCGTTTTCTTGAAAGATATCCTCTTCTGGCTCTTGTTGATCATAATTTCTTTGAGGTCGATAATTATCAAGTTCGGCATTGATATAGAGCTGTAAAATATCATAGGCTTCATCAATTTCTTTAATCATATGTGTGACTCGCTCCTGAACTGTACCAGGCATGTCCTCTGTCACCATAAGATACCATTCCATTTCATCAGCAGCTGTATAAAATTGATCTAATCCTATTATGACCTCTTCTCCGCAAAGTTTGAGATCATCGATCGTAACCGAACGATATTTATTTTTGAAAATATTTGGAAAATGGTCACGAGTTCTCTTTGCAGAAAAGTAGTGCATATATTCGGGTTCACGATATTTAATTCTTTCATAAAGCCTTTGAGCGTCTACTCTTAATATAGTCAACATAATGAGAGACTGTTTATGAGCTTTTGTGAGATTCATCGCTATTCCTTATTAAGCTTCAGAGCTACCCAATGATGGAAGCTTTGATCGCTTACCACCTGGCCATTTTTTATCGCCTTCCACATCTTCAAGATAATGAGAAAGTACTAATAGTGTAGCCTTACTGAATTCAATCGGTAAAGGAATGTGAACATATGACCTTCTTCTTGATGAAGATATAAAGTCATGATCCATTGAAAAAGAACTGAGATGAAAGAGTTTAATTTTTCTATTTTTAACATAGAAATCAAAACACTTCTTACGGACGGATTTATATTTTTGATATTCACCCAAGCTTGGAGTCATCAAGATAACTGGAATCTGCCTTTTTTCTAAGAAGTAATCTAACTCATTGGCTTTGATAGGAATTAAGTTAATTTTAAACTTCTTAAATTCTGCAGCAAAACGAATAAAGGCTGGGTCGAGTTTTTCTGACCATTGGATGTAGAGAATATAGTGTTCATCATAGATTTCTGATACTTCATTTGAATCATCAGAATCAAAAAGATCGAGCTTCTTCATACTCTCTTTTCGTAAAAAGAGAGTCAGAGATCAATTGCTCAGTCCCTTGAGATAAGAATCGGCAATTTTTGCCTACCGGTCGCCTTCGTGGAGGTTAATTGACTAAAAAGCAAGGTTAATAGGAAGCCAAAGACAACGGTTAAAGCTCCATTTCCAGGGCCGTCATTGTTGTCATCAGAATTAATGAATGCAACCGACCCACAAGCAAGAGCATTTTTATCCGTTCGTGTCTCTGTTGCTAAGGCTGAAATATAACCTGTTTCCTGTCTCTCAACTGTTTGATCCATCAAGGCGAGAATAGCTTCCTGATCATCAAAGGAGAGACGATCAATTCCTTGAAGGGATGCGTACATAACGGCAGATGTATATTCAGAGTGATCAATTCCTATAGTATGACCAAGTTCATGAAGAATCGTTTGATAGAGTATTCCGTTTTGATTCGCCCGTAATTTGGCATTTTCTCCATTTAATATAATTTCAGTTTGGGTAAAGTAGGTACCGACACGATATCGAATGGTAACGGCTAAGGTAGAAATAGGACTATATCCTGTTTCCTCTGCGAAATTATTAGACCAGCGAATATAATTTCCTGAGTAAGAATTTGAAACTTCATAAGAGTCGGGAAAACTCCAAATATCTGTTCCCGTGCTATTTTCCCATTCCTGTTCTGCTTCACTAATCAGTTGTGATAGCACTGAACCTTCCGAAGCCGTATCCACAAAAGTTTTCATTGTAATGGGGAAATTTCGCCAGTAGATGCCGTTTACAAAATCTTCAGTGAATTGATAAGCATAAGAAGTTTTTAATCCTAGGATTACTCCTAGGATTAAAAATATGGCCTTTGCTTTCATAAAACATCCTTGTTTTCTTCTCCCATCTCATCCTAAGTTGGGAAGCATTAGGCAATTTAATTTGAGGCTTTTGAATGACAAAGATATCCCGAATCGGCATAGACTTCGTATTCACTCCCCTCTTTAAATTTATAGGGTCCACCTTTTATTAAGTTAAGCGAATAACTTGATTTGACCTCTTCCTGAGATCCTAAGTCTTCACCCACTTCAAAAGTGACTTTTTGTTTTTGATTTTGAATAGAGAAAGGAGCACCTGATTCAGTTACCTTCACAACCGTACCTTTAAAATGAGTACGGCATTTGCTACTTGATTCCAATGAGGTTGCCAAAGAGTTGTTGGAGAGAGAGATGAAAAAGACAGCTATTGCAATCAAGTACTTCCTTTGAGAACTTTTGCGAATAGTAAGCTTCATCCATGGGCTCCTTTCTTCTCTATTTCTTGCGCATCTTCCATGATACTTCATCGACTAGTCTTCCTGACCTGTCTTGCGTTTATATAAAGCACATACCGTGCCAACTTTTTTCATACGCTAAAATGCTCTAAGTCCCCATGGATAGGTAGTCTATAAGGTTTATGTATAGTCGTATTGACCATCTCCCTTATGATTACTTGAGCTTAGCTAGGTGCATTTTGGGAATTTGTAGGTCAATTTATCGACCTCAAAAAAAATGATTGCTTCTTGCTTTTTCTATCACCTAACTATTTCCAACGTTTAGAGAAAAGAAGAATTTTATAAGAGATTTAAATAAGATTATTCGGGCCGAAGTAAATACCTTAAATGAGGAAAAGGCCGATCAACACTGTCCTTTCACAACCTGTCACCACTTCAAACATCAGTGTCAAAATCTAACCAGCACTTCAACTCATTGACACTAACATGACAGAGTTTATTCCATTCTATTAAGTGGTATAATTTATTTAATTATTAACACTCACGAGTTCCTATTCATGTTGAATATAGAAAATCTTAGTTTCCGCTATCCAAACCAGAAAGAACTTCTCTTTGAAAATCTATCCTTTCATTGCCCTAGTGCAGAGCTCTTCTATCTTATAGGAGAAAATGGATCAGGTAAGACTACTCTTCTGAGAATTTTGGGAGGATTAGCTCAAGCTCACTCCGGTCAAATTCATGTAAAGGGCCATCCCTTAAGTGAAAACCAAATATCTTTACTTCAAACTCAAAATGAATGCTCCTTTCCTAATCTTACAGGTAGGGAAACTCTTCGCTTATTTTTTCAGCTGAATCAAAGAGAATATAGAGAAGATTTATTATGGATGCAGATATTAAATAAGAGTGATAGTTTTCAACAAGCCTTGATTACCCGCTATGGTGAATGCTCGACAGGAATGCGCCAGCTGATTAACATTGCCATTGCCTTAACTAAAGACGCCCATTTTTACCTCTTTGATGAACCTTTTGTAAGCTTGGATGAAAAAAACAGAGACAGGGTCACCGAAATTTTAGAAGCTCTCTCTCAGGACCATCTCGTTTGGGTAACTGATCATAAGATTCAAGACTCTATGAAAACCTATTCGAAGATTCTCCTAACAGGAAAAGGAATTCAAAATGCTTAGTTCCTTAATCCTTTTTTTCATTCTCGAAAGGAGAAATAATTTCTCATCTTATCAAATCATTCTCTTTAGATTCCTGTCGATTATATTCAATATACTCTTTCTATTTTTTGCTTCAAAAGCCTATAACCTCTCCGAGACTTTCACAGACCTTAATCATGTGAATGTTTTTGAGTATATTATCATTGGAGACCTGACTTTAAGGCTCGCATGCGATGCTCTCGTTTTTTTCAATCAACATACACGAATTATTATTAGCAATGGGATTTTTGATACCCTTTTAAATACTAAGACCCCTTTTTTCAGAATTATCTTAAATAAAGGAATAAGTTCTCTCTTATATAGTGGGCTCTTTTTATTTGTTGAGCTTCTCATACTCTTCATTATTTCTAACTATTCTTTCGGATTTATCGAGTTCTTATTTGCTCTCTTGCTAAATATCATGGCCCTCCCACTTTTTATTTCTCTGGGCCTGATCAATTGTGCGCTTTACATTCATTTTCGCCGTGGAAGCTCTGTAACAGGAATTATAACTACATTGCTTTCCGTTACATCTGGTGCTTATTTTCCAATTGCAGTATTTCCGAAGTTTTTCACAGGTTTAATATCAGGACTCAACCCCTTCTTCTATCTTGTCAAACAAACTCGACTGATCTTAAGTGCAGAGAAGATTCTCAGTATTACTTCATACTTATCAAGTCTATGTTATATTCTCGCAATAGGATTAATCGCCATGATCATCAGTTATAAAGCGATGAAATATGCTCTTAAAATCTATCGTAAAAAAGGTGTAAGATTAAAAACGCTTCGCTAAGAGAAAATGCTTCTTTGCTCTACGATAAATAAGAATATAGAGTAGAACTTCAATTAGATAATAAAAATAATCTATCGGTGAACTTGTCTTTGATCCTGCACCTGTATCAGCGAGAAGAGAACAGCCTCCCCCAGAACTCGTACTTTCAACCACCGTTTCCTTAGGAAGAGCACTTTTTGGAGGAGCAATAGGCTTAGAAAATGCTCCTTCTGGAAATTTTAAAGCTGGATCCCCAAAGAGAATCAAACTCTTAAGCATCTCTGAATCTACTTCATTATTAGAAAGTGATAGACTTGATGAAAGCATGACTTCACCGAGTCGCACATCAGTTTGATGGGTTTTACTTTTTTGTCCAAATAATGAGAAAAAGCTTGTCGCCAATTTAATTTGAGACTGAGGACTTGTTAAACTTGTCGATCCGTAAAATGCGATTGCTCCGTGATTAGGATTTAAAACAAGGCTTTCCCCTAAACTATACCAAGTTTCGTCTGGATCATAAAAGTATCCATTTAAACAATTTAGTCCTATAACAATGGGCGTTTCCATATTTTCTAATGAATCAGCATGAGTTGCCTCGAAGAAACCATCTAGTCCCCATAGATCCTCTGCTCCGTGCCCAAGATAGGTCAAAAATAAAGGAGAATCATTAAAGGAAGCGATCACTTCATCATTCATGAGTTCACTATCCGCATAATCTTTATGATCTATCATTTCTAGCGAAAACTCTCTATTGGAAGAAAGAACGGTGTTTCCTAATTCTAAAGCCATTTTAGTAAAATTTTCATTTTCGGATCCTTGCCCAATTATAAAATCGAATTTTTTTACATTCTGAATTGGACTAACCGAACCTGTTTCGAAATCAATTAACTTATCAATATAGGAGTCAATAAGGTATAGATCATCAGTAGGTAGACGCCCAATCGATAAATAAGGCCTTAAACTTTCATCTTCCTCTCCAAAGTTTAAAATACCAAGTGAAAAATCTGAACCAAAGTCGTTATCAACTCCTGAAGTTAGAAAAATTGGTTCAGTGTTTTTACCCATAATCCCTAATCTATCTTTAGGATCATAAGAAGCATCTCCCAATAGAAATAAATATTTTGGTTTCGTTTTCCAATTTGTATAAGCATATTGGAGAAATTCATTAATGGCATAAGAAGAAACTCTTCCATGATTAAACTCATCATAAATTTGAGAAAATGAAATCACCAAGGGATTAAATCCATCTTGACCACGATAATCTGCAAGTCTTCTAGCACTGGGTATTAAATGCGATTTTGCCACGATGATGTAATCAAAATCATTCTCATAGTTGCGAAGAAGGATATCTCTACCATAGTTAAGTTCAATTTGATTGGGCTCAAAAAATTCATTATCCCTAACTAGGATCTGGTCCCCCCCAGAATTATTTGATCCTCCAAAAAGAGACTTAAAAGTTACAAGGTAGCTCGTACCGTTATCAAAACTATCGATATAGGTTTCTTGATACTCAAAGACATTCGATGAATCGCCAATATCAAAGACTCTGACATCTGAAGACCCCATTCCGAATACTTCAACCTTCTGTCCTCCAGAACCACCTTTGAGAATGACTTGTTCACGATCATAGATTAATTTTCTCTCATAAGTAATTTGTACTTCATTTATATCCAAGAGATCATAGTCGCCAGGAGAGACAAGATTACCTAAAGCAGTAAGAGTAATTTCATTACTGCCATCTAGGAAATAATGAAGAGGCACATAAAAGTCTATTGATACAGGAGTATTAATTTGAAAACTAATATCTTCAACATCAATCCCATTAACCGTTAATCTTAGATTGTGTTTGGGGTTATCTTCTAATACACCTCTACCACTCAAGTCTACGCTGATTCGGATTTCTTCTTGATTCTGGTCTGCTTCATCGATATCAGCATTTAGTACAAGACGAGAGTTCGAATTTATTCCAGCACCATTTTGAGTATAGATTCTCTTCATGTATAAATGGTCGAAACCATTTCCTAAAGGATTATCGAATACAGCATATTGATCATCCGAAAAAACAATTGTTTCAAGAGATGCTTCTCTTAATGACGTAAAAGAGTTATTCAAGGGTTTTAGATTTTTTATTCTTAGAGGATCTCCCTCATCTACATCGTCATTGACTATCGCATATGGACTAATAACCACATTATCACTTAGATCCTCTAGTGATTCGATATACTTCCCAAAGAAAATAATTTCATCACCACTATTAAAATAGTTGTCACTTGATTCTATAAGAAGAGGGATTTCTTTATTGTGATAATAGCCTCGAATTTGAGAGACCTCTAATTCGTCAAACGGGCCTGCTAAATGCTCAGCAATGAGTTGATCATAAGAAATCTTATACATTCCTTCTTTAAGATAAGAGATCGTCAGGGCCCCTTCGGCAATATTTGGAGAAACGGTATGAGTACTTTCATTGGGATCTCTACTCCATATTCTTCCTTCTAATCCAACATCAAGAATAATCTGATTCAGTTTAGTTAATTCATCTGTAGAGGGATTATACTTTAGGGGGAATACGATAATTTCAACGTAATGTTTACCTAATATACTCACCGTTTGGGAGCTTATTTCATACCAATTCTCTGGTAGAAGTTGATTGAGCCCATAAGCTTCTCCATCTATCGAGTAAAGTGGTCTCTGCACACCTGATGCATCTGTAGCAAAGCTTGGATTTGGAGTAACTTTCTTATTTGATAAAATCGATGATTCATCGCTTGTCGTAATTGAATAACGTTCAGAAACAACAGATGAATAAGCATCTGAAACAGGGATTAAAATTTTCTTTTCTAAAAGAGCAGGACTTCCTACATTACCAAACTTAGCATAACCAGGAATTTCTAAATCTAAGTAATCACTATCCCATGAACTCAATGAAGCTGTTAGAGTTGCAGGATTAATAGAAACTCTGAAACTTCCCTTAATTTGTGTTAACAAACTTACACCGCCACCTAAATCAACTGCCCCAGGCTCATCTATGGGTCTATTTGTATTTGAGTCAGGTAAAGGAATATCACCTGCATCTTGAGATGTTCTTGCGAAAACAGGACCATGAAGTTTCCTTTCCCCATCAGTTGCGACATCTTCTATGAGGTAATAGTAGACTCTATCATTATCTAACTCTTTATCTTCAAATCGATAACGTCCTTTAAAATCTCCAGATGTTAGGTAGTTTCTAATGAGGTCTTGATTAATTTGGGCGAACCCTTCGTTAGGACTTTCGGATCGATAGATATTAAAGCCAAGATGATTTAATTCAGACCCTGTTTCCCATTCAATTAATATACTTTGATCGAAACCAGTAGCACTCATGTCAGTTAGAGTTACTGGAGAAGCTGCAATATCCATATTTAGAGTACAGTTTCCACCATCCTCATTATCATATAGCTTTAGCTCGGTATCGAAAGATTCACTTTCCCCCCAAAAGTCACCAAACCATTGATCAAAGATAAGAGTTCCCCCTCCACAGTTAGGTGCATAAACAAGAAAGTAATTATCTACTGAAGTAGGATTTCCCCTATAGCCCGAATTGGCCACTCCCCAATTAAAACCTACATTTCTAGCTATTGTTTCACTTATGATTGAAGAAGTATTTAGCTGAAGGGCCCTAACAGGAGTGATATAATCCTCTACAAGATGAACAAATTGCCCTCCGTCAAAACTCAATAAATTAGAGTCCCCACTAAGAACAATACCATTGACATCAACTCTATCAATTATAAAACCAGTAAAGCTAACTCCTCCACCAGTTGCCTCAAAACTCCATCTTCCATCAGAAAAAATATGACCTTTATTTGTTAAGTTCTGATCCAAAGAATCATTTATACCTGAAATCTTGAATGTTCCACCTTCAACCAAGATACCTTGTCCATCAGCAATAAATAAATTGGCTCCTCCAAGAAGATTAAAACTCGCTCCTCTTTGAACGAGTCCTTGAGGAAGTTCAAGAGTCACTCCGCTGGATACCTCAAATTCAAAACTCCCCCCTAAGGGTAATTCAAAATCGAGAAGTTCCGCATCATGTGATACAGTGACCTTCCCCCCTGCTGATTTAGTGAAATCTAATCTCATAGTATGATTACCAGAGTTGATCATTTGATCTGTAGAATTGGAACCATCGTCTTTTAGATTAATTAAACCATCATTAATATTAAGAGATGTATTTGAAGAATTAATTTCAATATTCCCATAAATTTCTAAACGAGCTGCTGTTGAATTAAGAAAAGTAAGACTACCTGAATTCAAAAATAAATTTTGACAACTATGTCCTCCACCACTCAATTCAGGGTCAAATGTTCGATCTGCTATGACACAATCCATTTGAGAAGTGGGAACTCCGTTTGACCAATTAGATGCATTATTCCAGTCAGAACTCACACCACCAACCCATTCCGTGGAATCAACTGATATATTCCATTTCGTCATAAGATAATTTTCAATATCTTCAACTTCGTTGGTACTTAGAGCTCTATTGAAAATAATGAGTTCAGCTAAAACACCACCAAACGTTTGATTTCCACAGCAGCTTAGATTATCTCTGGAAAAACTTGATGCTGTAGCATTTGATTGGGTTACTAGAGAAACGACAGATTCTGACGTAGGTACCGAAACGACCTGACCATTAATATCGCTTTGATTAAGTCGTAAGTTTCCGTTTCTTACCTGCGCTGCTGCTGAACTTGAAAAGAATGGACCTAGTGTTGAAGCCCTTCTAAAATCACGAGTCGTTCCATTATTGTCACCCAATAGAGGCGCGCTATTTCCAGCATTTGCTACGTCTTCTTTAATTACCCAAAAAACAGTACGAATATCACTTAAAGTATTCGTAAAGTTTAAAAACTCATTAGAGCCACCATCGAAATAGAGACCAAATTTATCATTAAAATAGCGATTAATATAAGTTGGTTTATTGGAATTACTTCCAATAGTTAAATGATTGTCATTACCACTTAAGTCTTTAACACAACCAACGGGAGCAAAATTATTTGCGACGGCATTAGAACAAGCTTGATCAGTAAATAGAGTTTCAGAATCATCGACATCAATCCATAAATTAAGACCGAGAGGATTTACATTACCAGGAGTATTTAAACTCCAAGCTGAACTTGAAAGAACAGTTGAATAATTACCAGCGAGATCAACGGCCCTAATATTGAAAAAATAATTTTGTCCATAAGTTAAGTTCTGATTTAGGTTAAATTGATAACTTCCTAGAGCCCCCACATCCAACCATGAGCTTATACTTGTATCTCCTGGAGAAACTCCAACAGAGACTTCATGGTGAGAAAAGGAACACTCATCACTCCCCGGACTCCAATACAATACAGGAGACTGCCTCAAAGAGGCTTCTCCCGTGAAATAAGCTGATGTTGGTGGTAAAGGATTCGTAGTATCTGAAGCCACACAATTAGAAACTTGCCAAGCATCAGAACTTTTAGAAATCGATAAATTTCCTGCTGCATCTTTGGCCCGAATATTAAGGAAATAGTCTACTGAAGAAGTTAGTGAAAGGCCTGTGTATTGATACTCATTCACATTACCAATATCTTGCCAACTTCTTACATCATCTGAGCCTAACGAGGTACCAAGGGAGACTTCATATGTACCAATTTGGCAATTATCACTTGCCGAAGCCCAAGATAAAATAGGTGAGGTACTTATTGAAGCTTCTCCCGTCAGAGAAATCGAGCTTTGGGGTACACCAGATGGGTTTGTGCCATCATACTTAAAACCATTACTACTCGCCGACTCACCAATATTTCCATCACTATCCACAGCTCGTACACTTAAGAAATAATCGGTACATTCAGTAAAATTGAAGGAATTGTAAGAAAAGCTATTGGTTGCATTATTGTTCAGCCATCCCGCAATATTATTCGTATGAGGAGAATCTCCCAACGCTACTTCATAGTGAGAAAAGTCTAATGCTGTAGAGTCGTTCCATGTAAGAACTGGTGACTGATTAGAAATAGCAGTAAACTCTGATGATAGGCTCAGGCCACTTAGCTGCTCAGGAGCAATTGAGAACCACTTATTATAAAGATAATTTTCAATATCATTTATTTCGGAATGAGTTAGTGCTCGATCAAAAAGAATAACTTCTGCAAATTGTCCATTAAAGAAGCGACCGTTTTGCAAGCGATCAGAAGAAAGGTGATTCGCCGACACATTCCCTGTACTGACTACAGATGTAATACTGAACTGACCACTTTGGGTATAAAGAAGAGGATTTTCTACATCAACTCGTGACACTCTCCAGTTTCCATTTCTCAAGGCGCTCGCGGCAGAGGAACTCAGTAAACTGTCATCATTTGTAAACCAGTCATTTGAACTCGAATGACCCAAGAATGGTTGATAACTCGTAGAAAGAGATTTATTTACAAAAAAAGCTGTCCGGATATTATTAAGGTCGGGAAAAGACAAGCGGTCATTGGACCCGTCAAATTGTACAACACTAGCGCCATTAAACTCATTTGTTTGAAATAGTGGTCTTTGTCCTCCACTCGCAACAGCATGATTCGAGTTGGAAGATTTATCCTTCCAACACCCAATGCTTTGTCCATTAGCAGTTACTTGATTCGAATTACAATCATTAGCTTGATAAAATGAGTTTTCATCTTTGGCATCAAGCCACAGTAAGATTCCTGAGTTCACCCCTCCTGGACCATCTAATAACCATGCACTCGAAGAGACAATAGAAGATTCATTTCCAGCAAGATCAACAGACCTTAATGAAAAATAATAATTTGTATTTGTTAAAAGAGGTGGGGAAAGATTATAGAATTTGTGGTTATTTGTGTCAGATATAGAAGTAAAACTCTTAACATCACTTGCTCCAGGACTTAATCCGATTGCAATCTCATAGTGACTAATACCACAATTGTCAGTACTTGTATTCCAACTAAGTGTGGGTGAATAAGTTGCTCCGGCAGAGCCTGATATTGTTAACCCACTAGGGTCAGAAGGATTTGTACTGTCAGTTGATGCACAAGAATCGACTTGAAAAGATGCAGATGAAACAACTTGTGAAATATTTCCTGCAGCATCAATGGCCCGAACTGAGAAGTAGTAATCTGTTGCTAGATTCAAATTTAGATTTCTAAAAGTATGGTTTAAATTAGTACCAATATCAATCCAAGATTCAATTTCATCACCACCACTAGTAGAACCAAGTGCTACCTCATATTTTTCAAGACTACAGTTATCAACAGCTGGTTGCCAACTAAAGTCAGGAGATTGAGCTGTTGAGGCAACACCTGTTGATATTAGAGATTGGGGGTCACTTGGGATTGTGCCATCGAATTTAAAAAAGACACTGCTCTCCACTGTCGATTCTTTGAGTTCATTATCTACAGCTTTAACTAAAACATAGTAGCTGGAACATTCCGTTAAATTCAATCCGCTTACAGTTGTTGAATTAATATTACCTACACTTGTAAAGGCTTGAACATCATCATTTGTTTCATTAGAACCTACTCCAACTACATAATCTGTAACATCTGTAGAAATACTTGAATCCCAAGTAATGAGAGGAGAAGAAGATGCAGTAGAAACATATTGAGAATCTAGTAATAAATTTCGTACAGGAAATGGGTCGGGCCATTTTTCAGATAGAAAATTGTAATATTCTGTTTCCATTGCGATAGAAATCGCAGAATTATATGCGATGAATTCAAATATATCTCCTCCAAAGTAATTACCATTTCCTCCTGGGCACGAATTATCGTGATAGCAAGTACCATTGTTCATCGCTCCTAAACCAATATTCCCTGGATGGTTGTAAAGCCTTGATGTCGTTGTGCCTGAGAAGGTAAATGGAGTACCATTAATCATTCCTCTCAAAAATCCATTTGGTCCGGACGGTCCAGTGTAATTTGAATAATCATAGACAAGAGTAATGTAATAATTCGTTCTTGGAGAAACTGAAGTATTCGTACTTACAAATCCCTGCCTTCCATCACCATCATTAGTATCATTCCAAAACCCAAGATAGATTGATCCATTATCAATATAAATATTAATCCCTCGTACTGTTCCCCCTTCTTCATAAATCATCTGACGACTTGATACATCGGAGCCTGTTCTTATCACGAGAGCAAAGGTCCTCTCACTCGTAGTACCTGTATTAATATCGTCTGCATTATCGATAAAGAAATAATCATTTACTCCATCAAATGACATCACCTTAGTTTCTGGATTAAAGGCCGGCTGATAACTTGCGTTGGTTTGAACGGCATCGTGAGGAAATTCACTCTCTGAAATATCTTTAAATGTTTTAATATTTCCAGAAAAGGAAAGATCGGAAGCATTACGATTTACCGAATCCAACACATCTCCTAATCGAGATGAATCAAAATGAATGATTTTATTAGGGATATTGTCTAAATCAACAATTGGCTCATTATTCGAAATTTGGACAATCGTTAATTGCGCATTATTCTTATCATTCACTGTTCCATTAGCGGCTTCTGCAGAAAGAGCAATGTCTAATCGGTCCCCTGAAGAGACATTATCTAATAAGTAAGAAAAGGAGCAACTTGATTCACTATGAGAATTTAAGTTTCTCACATAATGTGTCGAACATTCTGCACCATCGGGAAGGGACCCATTTAATCTAAATTGCACAGTAGGATTGGCCCTCTGAACAGAACTAGATAAAACGTCATTATAGAGAATTAAATAGTCACCGCTTTCACTGAAGGTAATTTGATGATTATTTGTTGATGTCGAATGAGAAAAGACATCGCTATCTTTCTCTATGGAACTACTCCAACGTACACTTCCACCATTCGTTGGATTCCAGTTATTCCCCGTCGTTAATTGATTACCGGATAAAGAAATCTTCTTAATACCTGACTCTAGCTTTTCGATACTAAGGCTTGCACTTTTCGATGAAGGTATAATAATTTGTTGATTTACATCAGCCTCACCTACCAAATCTACTGTCAAAGTTTGACCAGAACTAATATTATGGAGAACTCCAAACCAATGAAGCGAAGAAAACTGATGACCTTCATAACATCTAATATATCCCTGAGATGCTCTACCTGAATTTACTTGAGAACCATTTACTTTTATTATGGCCTGAGCTGATGATCGATAATTTGAATTAGGACATCCTGATGGATCTTGAAGAGGAATGTTTAAAGATACTCTATAATCACCACTTTGATTAAACGTCACGCTTTGTCCTGCTGCTGATGAGTGAGAAAAAGCGGCTGTTTTCAGTTCTGTCTCTGTCCATGAAAAAGGAGTAGCGCTAATGGGGTTTAAATTAGCTCCCGCAATCGTCTCCTGTCCTTTTAATAAGAGAACCTCTCTGGCAGGTTCTATATACTGTAGAAAAAGTTTTGCTCCGGAAGTACGAACTTTCCCGGTAGGTGTCGTTGCCTTAATCACTTTAACTTCTAAAATATCATCTACTTTTAAGTCAGATAAAATGAGATCTAAATGAAGGGAGCTCTTTGTGTGATCGTTATTATCTCGTATATAACCAGACTCAGCTCTTCCTATATCAAGAGGGGCGCCATTAATATATACCTCTGCCCTAACTGACCTTCTATTATTTCCACTCACCTCTTCTAATGGAATAGATAAAGAGAGGTGAAAATTACCAGCGGTCGCAAAAGTAATTTGATGCGAGAAATTAGTATTGGAATGAGAAAAATAGCTAGAATCAAATTTCTCAATATTCCATTTTATCGAATAAGGATTTGCTTGAAATAAATTGTCGACATCACTAGGAGCTGTTGTAGTATTTCCTTGGAATACACCATAACCTTGAACTTGAGCGTAAATATTGGGAACTGTAAAATACAGAACTAACGTCAGAAGTAATCGAATGAAGAAAAATGAAAATGTGCGACACATTTGGTTATTTTATCCTTTAAACCTCTAATTATTATTTTATCTAAGTTCTCTTCTATTCTGGAGAGGGATTAATTTTCGCAAGATCTGTTTCGGAACTATAAGTTATCGAAATTAATTGACTTTCTCCTACTAGGAAGAAAGATCTTCTTTAGTAAAATTATCATCACATTTAAGAGGAACTTATTAAGAAAGCTTTATATTTAAGTGTTTTGGGCAAGAATGCCCTATCTTTTTGCTTGTTCTTTATCTCCTCAGCTATGTTATAGTTTTAATATGAGTGTTAAGAATAAAGATTTAAATGAACAACATAGGGAAAATGATATTCAGGATGACAAGGCGAAATTGCCTGCCACTTATCATGCTCCTAAAATAGAAAGCCAAGACCTATTGGCTTTTGCAGCATCTTGTAATGGTTCGACTGCAGGTAAACGAAAAGCTTCAGTTGGTGCTCCAAATTTTTGCCGGTCAAACCGCTTAAATTCATAATGAATCTTCAGCTTTTTGAAAAAAAGATAGAATATCTCCAAGCTCAAAGATCCCAGAATAATCAAACTTTCTATCAACTCTCTTTTAGGTTTCATGAAATAGAAATTTCTTTTCACTCCGACAACCAAGACTTCATTAAAGAACTAAAAGAATATATCCCGTCTGATTGGCTAACCAAGCCAAACCCGAGGGCTCAATCTATATTCCATTTTGATGTTGCCCAGTGGTCAGAAGCAGAACCTTTCGACAATGAGAAATCTTCTCTTACACATTTTCATCACGGTTATATTATTCAAAGAGACTTTATTGCTCATTATGAAAAAGGTTCACAAACTACATACACGGCCTTCGAAGCAAAACTTGATGATGGACTTCATAACTTTTTTAGATGGTATCTTTCACCTCAGTTACTTCCACTAAACAAGGCCATGATTCACAGCTCTGCAATTCTATCTAAAGACGAAAGAGAGGCTTTTCTCTTCTTTGGCCCAAGTGGAGCTGGAAAAACGACAATTACAGAACTCGCCTCACCTAGAAAAATACTATCTGATGATATGAATGTCCTCCACATTGAAAATGGACAACTCTTCTGTTCACCAGGGGGAGTCGGAGGTCTCTATAAGCCTCAAGTGAGCCTTGATAGAAAATACCCCGTCAAATCCATTTTCTGGCTCATACAAAGCGACCTTTATAGCACTGAAAAAGTTGCACAAATCCACCAATTAAAATACCTTCTAGCAACCTTTGCCAATCTTCCTCTAGGGAATATTGATATCACTTTAGAGGAACAGATTCTTGCTTTTGCAGATCGTATTACTCATCTTAAAGAAATTGAAAATCTCTACTTTCCCAAAAGAAAAGACATATGGAATCAGTTAAACCCGAACTAAAACCCTTCACCATTAAAGTTAAAGGGTGCAGTATGTGGCCTTTACTAAGGGATGGTGATGTTGTGACAATACAAACACAAGTTGAATCAACTGTAGGTGATATTGTTTGTGTGAAATGCCATGAGAGTGGAGAAATAGTTATTCATAGAAAGCTTGCTTCAGGGGTAACGAAGGGTGACAATTCTTTGTATTATGACCGCACTATAACAATCCTAGGTAGAGCCGACATAAATTATGCTTTATTTCCTTTCTTTAAAAATACAATACAGAAACTTTCTAATCAATATAACTCTCAATCCTCAAGCCTAACCCGTAAACTCATTAAATCGGTTATTCTTTTCTGTAATATTTTAACCATTTTATCGAGTAAAAGAGCCCCTGCTTAAAAATCTTATCTTTTAAAAAAAACTTTAAAAAAAGATAATATAAACTTCTCTGGTTGGCTTCTAATAAGTACTTTCTATAAAAAGGAATCCATGTTTGTCCATTTAACTGTGACATATTGATTCCAAACTCTCGACACAGTATTTTCTTTACAAATAAGGATGATCTTACAATTTTAATCTCTTTAATTTTCTTATTTATATATCCCCAATCGAGCTGGTCTTTATTTTCCTGATAGAAATATAGTATATCCAGTAACCAATACAACTTCTGACAATTATGTTGAAAGGCATAGTGATAGATTAAATAAACGAAGTGATCCTCATCTTTTGGTCTATAAAGACCTTTATCTTTTACAACTTCACTGGTTCCCCAAAAGTCTGTATGCCAAAAGAGTTTGCTATGAAACTCTACTGTTATTTCTAAGTTATATTCATTTGAAATTTGAACCTCTACCTTATGGGCATCGCCAACCCAAGAGCCTCTAGAGACATCAGCTTCAGGAAAGTTATGTTTTACCAATGAGATTACTTCTTCAAACTGATCTTCAGAGACAAGAATATCAATATCGCTGAGAAAGCGATCTTCTAAACTAGGATAAAGTGATTCCAGAAAAACTATGCCTTTGATAAAACAAAAATTAACATTTCCCTTTTTCAGAACCTCCATAATTTCATACGCAGTCTCTAATAGTAGAGCATTCCTGTACTTCAGCTGAGAATGAGATTCTTTTTTAAAAAAATGAATTGTGAAAAAATCTTCAATTCCTTGTTCTTTGAGTACAGTTTCTCTTCTTTTCTCTGGCAACAAAGAAATTTCTCTAAACAATGGGGAAGCTAAGACTTCTTTCACTTTACCTCTATTCTCATTTTATCTATCATTACCTTATGGAAACTTACTATAGTATAAACTCTAAAATCTCTTGGCGCTTCATTCAAAATGAAATCCTAATACTTGACAGTAACGGTAAACAAGCAGCCCACGACCTCAATCAAATTGGTAGTTATATTTTTGAGAAAATTTACCAAGGAGTTTCGACTCAACAAATTCTTCAGCTACTGTTAAATCAGTATGGAGATACCCCTGAAGTAAAAAACGATTTCTTCAAGTTCCTTAAAGAACTTGAAGATCTCGCAATCATTTGTCCAGCCCCCCATAAAGATTAATATGGCAAATGTTCTCGATCGAAAAATTCAATCTGCAAGACAAATTTTCCAACCTCTTTTTTCTACAATAGAGCTGACTCAGTCATGCAATTTGAAATGTAAGCATTGCTACAATTTCGATCGAGAGTCCTTACCAAGCCAAAAAAAGGAATCCTTCCCCCCCGAACTCGTAAAGAGAACGATTTATGAACTTTATGAGATTGGAGCACTTTCCCTGGCCTTTACTGGTGGAGAGCCATTACTCTATCCTCATTTAAACGAAGTCATACTCTTTGCAATGAAATATCATTTTCATATTCGTATTAAATCGAATGCGACCTTGGTATCAGAGAAAAGAGCCCAAGAGCTTTATCATTTAGGAGTGAAAGAGTTTGATATCAGCCTCTATGGTGTGAATGAAAAACAGTACTTAGATTTTACTGGAAAGGAAGGTTATGAAAAAACCCTTCGAGGAATTCATTCTTTAAAAAAAGCCGGAATTGTTGTTAACTTAGGAATTATTCTACATCGCCAGAATGTGGAATATCTTGATCAGTTTATTCAATTAGCTAAGTCTCTAGATTGCCCATACCAGATCAGTGATGAGATAACGGATAGGTATGATAAAACAATGGCTTCTCAAACACTTGCTATCACTCAAGATCAATATGAGAAGCTACTTGATGGTCCTTATAAAGAGTACTTTAATCATAAAAACCCCGATAAAGCTTTGATGTGTGGATGTGCAAAAACGGTTATTGGGATTGGCCATCAAGGAGACGTATACCCATGCATTGGATCCCCTATTCCTGCTGGTAATATACACTCTCTTTCTCTTGTAAAAATATGGAATGATTCACCTGTATTTAAGAGAATTCGTGACTTACAAGATACCGACTTTAAAAAATGCCAAGACTGTGAGCTTATAACCGACTGCTCAAGAAGCTCAGGGAGCGCTTATATCAATACGGGCGAGTACACAGGATGTGATCCCTTGGCCAAAGAGTTTGCACTCGCTCGCTTTAAAAAAAGAAATCGCTCTGATTGAATTATTCTACACCGTTATAGAATGTTGTTCCGATACGACCAGGTCTAAAATGAAAAGGCTCATCTGACCACGGGTAAACCATATTAAACCAAACAAATAATGCCTTTCCTCTAATATGCTCCTTCTTAACAAATCCCCAACGACGAGAGTCTGAAGAAAAGTCTCTATTATCACCCATCATAAAATAATGTCCCTCAGGGATCGTTCTCTTAGGTTGACTCAGATGAATAGACTGGGCTTCATTATAGGCTACAATATGCTTAAGTTTTCCGTTGTGAAATTTTTCGAATTTCATATCTAAAGGGCGTCCCTTATCATCATAAAGTTCCATGAACTCTTTAGCTTGTTCAGGAGTGACGTCCTCAGTGGTTACTTTTTTATCATTGATAAAAACCTGATTATCCATTACTTCAATCGTATCCCCTGGTAATCCAACAAGTCTTTTGACATAGAGAATGTCACGATTTTTTGGGAATTCAAAAACCATGATATCGCCGCGCTCAGGCTCTTTAAAATCTGTTACATAAACGGGATCACCAAACCACTCAAAGAAAGGAAGCTTAAAACCATAAGACATTTTATTAACAATAATAAAGTCTCCAATGGCCATGGTGGGAAGCATTGAACCAGAGGGAATATGATTGGGTTCAAAGAAGCTTGATTTAAATCCAAAAACACCTACAAAAATCAAAATATACGAAATAATCTCTTTTTTTATCTTTTGAGCATCCCAATTCATTGTAATCCCTATTAAAAGCATTTATTTAAAACCCTAAAAGTATAACAGCTATTGCTCCTATGCAGAAGATTAAAGATGAGCTTTCACGGATAATTGACTTAAATTTAACTCTCATAGATTCCTGAAATACATAAAATTCTCTTCACAATACTAAGAAGATCTTCATTGTTATTTCTTTAAGCTATTTATGATAATGGCCAAAATAGTTTAAAGGAGATTTTACGGTGAAAAAAATTTTTAAATGGCTTTTTGCTCTACTTAAAGCTCAAGAAACAGAAGAAGATTTTAGAAAATTAGAATTTAGAAAAGTTAGACCTAAAGGATTATAAAAAAGGCCTTGCATTAGCAAGGCCTCTTCTAAAACTGAACTGCCTAGCGGCACTCCATTTTTTTATTACATCATTCCTGGCATTCCACCCATTCCGCCCATTCCACCTGGCATTCCAGCTGGAGCAGCACCTTCTTCCTTAGGAAGATCAGCAATCATGGTTTCAGTTGTAAGCATTAGAGCTGAAACTGAAGCAGCATTTTGAAGAGCTGAACGAGTCACTTTAGTTGGATCAATGATTCCAGCTTTAACAAGGTCTTCGTACTTATCTTCACGAGCATTATAACCCCAAGTTGCTTCACCTTTAGTGCGAACTTCGTTAACCACTACAGAACCTTCTAGTCCAGCATTGTGAGAAATTTGTCTCAAAGGCTCCTCAAGAGCACGTCTGATAATACGAACACCAAATTGTTGCTCTTCTCTTTCAAGCTTTAGGTTATCAAGAGCAGCAGCAGCGTGAAGAAGAGCTGATCCACCACCAACTACGATACCTTCTTCAACAGCGGCACGAGTAGCATTAAGAGCATCTTCAACTCTATCTTTCTTTTCTTTCATTTCTGTTTCAGTTGGTGCTCCAACATTAATAACAGCAACTCCACCAGCAAGTTTAGCTAGTCTTTCTTGAAGTTTTTCTCTGTCATAATCAGAAGAAGTTTCTTCGATTTGTTTTTGAATTTGAGCTACACGAGCTTCTACTTCTGATTTCTCACCTGCACCATCAACGATAGTTGTGTTTTCTTTGTCGATAGAAATACGCTTAGCTTGACCTAGGTGAGCAAGCTCAGCAGTCTCAAGACTCATACCAAGCTCTTCAGAGATTACTGTACCACCAGTAAGTGCAGCGATATCTTTTAGCATCTCTTTTCTTCTGTCTCCAAAACCTGGAGCTTTTACAGCAGCAACATTTAGTGAACCACGAAGCTTGTTAACAACTAGAGTTGTAAGAGCTTCACCTTCTACGTCTTCTGCAAGAATAAGAAGTGGCTTATTTGTTTGAACTGCTTTCTCTAGAATTGGAACAAGTTCTTTGAGGTTAGAAATTTTCTTGTCTGTAATAAGAAGGTAAGCATCGTCGAAACCTACTTCCATTTTCTCTGCATTATTTACAAAGTATGGAGAAAGGTAACCACGGTCAAATTGCATCCCTTCAACAACATCAAGAGTTGTCTCAGCTGTCTTTGATTCTTCAATAGTGATAACACCGCTATTTCCAACTTTGTCCATTGCTTCAGCAATTAATCCACCAATTTCAGAGTCATTATTTGCTGAAATCGTTCCAACCTGAGCAATTTCATCATTAGACTTAACTTCTTTAGAAATTTCCTTAAGCTTAGCAACAACAGCTTCTACAGCTGTATCGATTCCACGCTTAAGATCCATTGGATTGTGACCAGCAGATACAAGCTTAGCACCTTCACGGTAGATAGCTTGAGCAAGAACAGTAGCAGTTGTTGTACCGTCACCTGCATCATCATTAGTTTTTTGAGCAACTTCTTTAACCATTTGAGCGCCCATATTTTCGAAGTTGTTCTCAAGTTCGATTTCCTTAGCAACAGAAACACCATCTTTAGTGATGTGTGGAGCTCCGAAAGACTTTTGAATAACAACGTTACGACCTTTAGGTCCTAGTGTTACTTTAACTGCGTTAGCAAGTGAGTTTACTCCGTGAAGAATAAGTCCTCTTGCATCTTCTGAATATTTTAATTCTTTAGCCATGATTATATCTCCTTAATTATAGTTTTATTATGTATGAGGTCTTATCCAAGTACTGCTAGGATATCGTCTTCTCTCATAACGAGAAGCTCTTTTCCTTCTACTTTAACTTCTGTTCCAGCATACTTACCGAAAAGAACAGTCTCCCCTTCTTTAACACCAAGCTTAATAGTGTTACCTTCAGGGCTTGTACGACCAGGTCCAACTGCAATGATTTTTCCATGAGCTGGCTTTTCTTTATTATTGTCTGGGATGATGATTCCACCAGCTGTCTTTGTTTCTTCTTCAAGTCTCTCAACGAGTACGCGATCTTGCAAAGGTCTTACCTGCATAACGTATCCTCCATTTCTAACGCAACACACGGTTGCATGGTTAATTTATTAAATAAAACTTACGCAACACAATCTAATATCGGTTGAACCAGTGTCAAGGGTGGTCTTAGTAGAAAAAATTAATTTTTTAGGAAAATACTCGATTTCAGGTCTTTTTCTTGAATTTGCTCCGTGTCTAAACGATTAAAGATCCAACTATTAATGCGCAATGGGCCATAACTATGCTAAAATTAAGCTGATATTATTTATTAAATTTATTGTTCTAGAACTCAAAAGTGAGCACTCCATGGCCAAAAAGAATCAAAATAAACCCAGCAGTATTATGACTATCGCTCTATTATTTCTCTTTATTATTTCAGGTGCTCTTTTTTACCTAAATGGAGAAACCAATAATCGAATTGATCTTTTGGAAAACTCTACTCAAAGCTTACTTGCTCGAATCTCTGAACTCGAATCAAGGGCCGGCACCCTTAGTTCTCCTTCTCCAACAAGTATTTCTATTAGCGATAATGCTCCATCTAAAATTAGTGAATCTGCAGATAAACTTCTCATGAAAACCTCCTTTGATATTGATGGCAAATATTTTTGCTCAGAGGGAGAAGAAGACAACAATGGTAATATTTCCACATATGAAGTTCTTTATTTTAAAGGAGGAGTTGTTACCTTTTACGAAGTTAAGAAAAACACAAAGCTTACCACCAGTACCCTTGCTGAAGGGAAAGGAAAATATCAAATGTCTTCCCTTGATATTCTAGCAACCCTTAGCCTCTCTGAAGGAGGTACTAAGATTTTTAACTTTAAAGTAGCTGAACTCAGTATCGACCAGAAGAATATTATTTCAATCTCATTGTCTCCAGAGATCGTTTGGTCACGTAGCGTTTGCAATCAGAATGGAATCTCTTTCTAGTCTTAACTAAAATAGAGGATATAACAGTGGAGAAACTCCTCCACTACCTAAAACAAGAAATCCTAAAATTGAAAAAATAAAGAGAATAATAAGAAAAGGAATAAGGTGAAAGTTCTTTTTATTGAAACGATTCACAAAAAAGTCTTTCAATATTCTTAGACCATAGAAAATCTGTATCATTTTCTTTTTCACTTAATCCCCTACCTTTGTCAGCCAGGTATCGTTTATAACCAATGCCCCTAATGGGCGAGATTTAAAAAAGTATAAAGCATCTACTGGAGAATGAATAAGGGGAAAACCTGATTCATTAAAAGACGTATTAATCAGGGCCCCAATCCCAATTTTCTCTTTAACTTTTAACAAAAGAGAATAAAGAAAAGGATCGCTCTTCTCATTTATGACCTGGATTCTTGTTGTTCCATCAATATGCAGTCCATACTTCAGGATACGATGATATTGTTCTTTGATCTTTACTACCGTCTGCATTCTCATGACTTGTTCATTAAGTTTAAAGTCATCTACTATCACTTCAGCATCTTCTTCTAGTACAATTAGAGCATAAGGTCTGAAATAAGCTCTCGTCTTAATATCCTCGGAAAGAGTTTTTACCATTTCAGCATGATCAGCACGACAAAGAAGACTTCGATTCCCCAAGGCCCTTGGTCCGACTTCCATCTTGTCTTGAAATACAGCGACAACTTTTTCATATTGAAAGAGTACATCAAAGACATTCGTTGCCTTTTGAGCACTATCCAACTGACACGCAGATAACGAAGGCATATTATCAATAATCCTCTGATTCAATTCAAGATTAGCCCCTGCAAAGGTTTGATTGATATTAGGATATCGCCCTGTTTTCTCAACATAAGCTAGCGCTGCTGCACCAATTGCCGTCCCGCCATCGCCTGGATCTAAAGGAATAAAGATTTCGTCCACAAAATCCAACTCATTCAACTTAGCAATAAGAACGCAGTTTTGTGCAACTCCTCCAGAAAAAACAAAATTTCTGATTCCTTTTTTAGCAAAGGCCTCTTTGAAAATTTGTATATAAACTTCTTCGAAAACCTCGTGAAAGCTTGAGGCGAGATCTAGATAATACTGTTCTCCTTCAGAACAAATCATATTCTCAAAACATGATACCGTATATTTGCCTTTAAAAGGTTTTCCAAACTCTTTCAAAAATTCAGAGGTATAAAAACACTCTGAATCTAGATCAAAATTAAAAAATCGATCTTCAACAGTATAAATATGATTACGATCTAATCGAAGCGCTTTAGTAATCTTATCCTTATAAATCGGTTTACCAAAGCGAGAGATCGCCATTAAAGAACATTCTCCATCATTGGCCTTAAATCCAAAAAATGTCGTAAAAGTTGTATAAATTAATCCTAGTGACTTCTTCTTATCAAAAGATAGAAACTTTTCATGATCTTGCCCCTCAAAATGATACAAGCTTAAAGAAGCTCGATCACCAAAGCCATCAGAACACAGAACCAAACTCTCTTTAAACCCACTCGCATAATATCCATAGGCAGCATGAGAGAGATGGTGATCACCCATCTGAACTTGCTTAAGAGGAATGGAAAAACTCATGGCCAACTTTGACTTTACCCAAAACTTTTCGAATATCCACATGGGAATAGCTTTAAAAAAGCCTCTCCACTGAAAGGGGTACTTTTCAAGAGCTTCAGAAAGGATATTTAGAAACTTTAATTCATTATCTTCGTAATAAATAACTCGATCCTCACTCGATAATTTCTCTGAATTAAAGATCGTTTTATGAACATATTCAATGGCACTCTCAGGATAACTCGAATCATGCTTTTTACGAGAAAAACGGTCTTCCAAGATAAAAAAGATTAGCTCCCCATCTCTAAGTACAGCAACCGATGAATCGTGAAAGTAACAGGAGACACCTAACGTATACATTTTGTAATTTTCCCTAACCATCCTAATAATATATATACGGTGGTCATAAAGACTTTGGTTAAAAAGAGTACAAAATCATTAAGAGGTTTGGAAATATTCAAAATCGCGAGGTGAAAAACTCTAAACGCCTTTACCTCCACTTTAGATTTCTCCAATTTTTCTTTTATTTGATAAGCTTTTTCAAGGTTAAAAGTTGGAGACCTCATTGGAATGCATCGGTGTATAAAGAGGAAATACGATATTTCTGAATTTAGTTGAACAAGTTCTTTGTCTATATCTAAAATATCTCTTCTCTCATGCGTCTCCACTTTCATAAGACCATTAGATGTATTGCTAGCAACACGTTCTCTTATTTCTAACAATAATTGAATCTGATCCTCATTCTTAGCCACCTGAAGAAGGTCATGATAATAATATGGAGATAAAAATCTTTCCGCTGTCATAGATAATTCTTTGATACTTCTTGTAAAGCTTCTACCAACCGCTGAATATCGCTTTCTGTATTATAGAAAGCAGCGCTTATTCTAAGAGAAGGATTGAGTTGATTTTGATTATACCAATAGTGTCCACAATGAACTCCTGCCCTAGTCATTATATTATAGTTCTTATCAAGTAATATCGATAACTCACCAGAATCCATTTCACCAAGATATAAATTGACGAGATGAGAGTTTAAACCTGGGCCAAGAAACGTCATTCCCCTTAGGGATTCTAGTCCTTCTTGCATAAGGAGAGATAACTCTTCTTCCTTTTTTTGAATTTGAGAGTAGCCTATTTTCTCAATGTACTCAATCGCTTTTACAGCTCCAAATATTTCAGCATAAGAACCTATCCCCGCTTCATAACAGTGGGGTGGATCAGATAAAACATAAGCTTTATTCGTAACATTTACGACTGTTTCACCCCCAAGGATTGCAGGCTTCATTTTATCATAATGTTCTTCTTTTAAACAAAGAGCTCCGATTCCAGTAGGCCCTAATATCTTATGGAAAGAAAAAGACATAAAATCAAAATTAAGATCATTGAAGTTTAATGGGCGATGCAAAAGAGTTTGAGAGGCGTCTAAATGAACGAGAACATCGTTCTTATGAGCGAGGGAAATGATTTCGGCTAAAGGCAAATCAATTGGAATAATATTAGAGTCAGAACATAGAGAAAGTAACTTCGATTCTTTTTTAGACAATAATGCTTCCAGTTCTTTTAAATCGAATCTTCCATCTTTATCAATATTCCATATATTTAAATTTACTCGTTGTCCCTCCCCTAAGGCAATCCAGGGCAACAAATTAGAGTTGTGCTCAAGAGAAGAAATAATAACCTCGTCTCCTTCACTCCACTGAAATGAACGACATAAGAGATTTATGGAATCTGTTGCTCCTCGGGTAAAAATGACTTCTTCTGCCTTTTTCAAACCCACAAATTGAGAGATTTTCTTTCTAGCGTGGTCAACTGCCGTAGTCGTTTGCTTTCCCAATTTATGTACAGACCTCAAGGCACAACTACCAAATTCTGAGTAATAGGAGCTTATTCCTTCAATAACTTCTCGTGGCTTTAAGCTAGTACAAGCGTTATCCAAGAAAACAACATCAGGATGATTCGATTTTAAGGGAAAATCTCCTGACTCAACATTCTCATGGTTTAATTTCTTTTTAAAAAACATCTAGATGAGCCTTTGAATAGTCAATACAATCCAAGCTAACAGAAACCACATACTCATCATCCAAAAAAGGTTAAATAGTTTAAACGTGAAGCCTGATAGCACAGGAGAAATTAAATAAATTTTTGTCGATATAAAAAGCTTTAGCTTGGGAACAAGGATGATTCTCTTACTCATTTCATAAAGACTTACAACTATGGTTTTCCATTTGCCACGTCGTTCTGATCCAATTAAAAAAGATAAGGGATACATTGCACTTAAGACGATAAGAGCAGGAAACGCCAATGTAAAATATCCCCAAAAAGATATTCTATCGTTTCGCAAATTTGTTCCACAGCATCCTGTATCTAACACCTAGGTCTTTTCCTTATTGAATATGCCTTTACCAATTCCTTTTTGATAATCATCTAAAAGGAACTTGGATTCTGTAATTTTATGACTAAAAAAATCTAGCGTATTCTTTCTATATTCATCCATATTATGCTTGGGTAAGAACCATTTTTGTACATAGACATTAAAAATCATAAATTGAAAACATCTCGGTTGCCTCTTCTTATCATAATGGGTTCCCTTAACTTCTTGCTGTGGAGACAGACCAAGTGAATAAAGTTTTTGCTCTGTCGTTTCACCTGAAGACTCGTAATTAGCTTCTCTCTTAGAAACACCACCAGACATAATCTGCGCCATCTCCTTATCTTTTATTAAGGACTTTTCTTCTGGAGGAGCAAAATCAAAAACTGGATTAGTGTAACTAATCCCATAGGTTTTATAGAAGTCTCGTAATTTCTCAATGATGATATCCATTTGAGCAGGAAAGATCTCCATGCCACGATTAGCTCCATCAGAAACTTGTTCTATTTGGTTTTCCAGACAATAAGCAATCATAGCAATATGCATAGAAAGCTTGCATAGCCCACAAGTACTCAAGTTCATAAAGCCATATTTGGTAAGATTCTTAATATAGTTTTGATAAGAAATTTTTTTGAAAACGTCGTTGAAGTCTATGATTTTGTAGACAAATTCTGTCTCTGGAAATTTATCTTGAAGCCGTTTATAATTTTTTTCTGAATTCTTTACTTCAAAGATTCCAAGTCGATCAAAGGTAATAAGATGAATTTTCTTATACTCTTTTGTTAAAAGAGCGGCAGTTAGGGTTGAGTCTGTTCCTCCAGAAAAGAGTATACCTACAGGCTTATTCTCCTCCATGCTTCCCCTCTTCTTCAGCTTTTTTAAGTTCTTTCAAAATAAAGTTTATAATTCCGTAATAAGTTCCATAGAAAAGTTGAACCACCCAACCTACAAACTCTGCGAATACAATTCTCAACCTAAAAGGCAGCAGCACAGCAATTAAACACACAAAAAAGGCTATAACTCTTGAGAACATCGACTCACCGATTCCTTAAAAGATTGCGTAAATTGCCGGAAGAATTGCTCCGCCTCCGACAAGAGCAACCATGAGAGCAAACATGCAGAGTAAAATAAAAAATGGAATAAGCCACCATTTCTTATTCTTAACGATAAGAGTCCATACTTCTTTCAAAAAGGTAAACGTTTTCTTTAAGTTGATATAAAATGCTTTCATCAATCTAGCCCTAAATTTAGCTCTTTAACGATATCCTCTGCAATCATTTGATGCCCCAAGGAACTTGGATGTACAAAGTCATAATTACGAGAAAGAAAACTACTTTTTAAATCATTCATATTTTGTTCTCTTACTTTAATGATAGGTACATTCTTTTTAGCCCAGGCCTTTCTTAAGAGGTTTCTATTTTTTTCAAATCTTCCCATGGCCACTAAAGCACGTATTTGATCAATTTTATTATCTGTATTCTTTTTTAAAATTTCTGAATACTCTTCTGTATTACATTGAGTTAATTTTAAAAGAATATCATCTATATTTTCTTTAAAATCGGTCTCAGTCTCAAATCTTTCTTGGAAGCGAATTGCACACTTATCCTTCAAGTATTTTGTTATGGTCATTAAGCCCATAGGCATTTCCAAGTAATAAAAATCAATCTTCTTATCTTGAGCTAATTTTAACATAGAATTTAAATTCTCAATAAATTCAGCACTCTCCACCCGAACGTAACCCATTGATTTCTCGAGTTGATTTCGCTGAATTTCCTGACTAATTTCCTTAGTCATCAACTGCCTTACAAGCTTGAAGGAGTGGCTCTCCTTAAGTCTCTCCATCCAAAAACTCAAACTCAGTAGACCTAGATTATCGAGAACCTTCTGATCTGTTTTATCTGACAAGAAGAAGAACCTATTAAAGTCCACATCATTGACTAAATAACTAACAATAACAGCATCTAGATTCTCTTTGTTAATCATTTTCGAAAATAGTTTTCTCCCTTGGGAGCTGGAATAACCAATGGCGCTGTAGTTAAAAAAGCATATACCTTTAGAACGATAGATTTCATTCAACTGATTCGTATATGTATATTGATTTTCTACTCCCCAACCAAAACTTGGAGAGGCTCCAAAAACGCCAATACGTTTTTCACATTCAGAAAGGCCTTCATTAACACGAAATCCATGCTTATTCGTTTTCAAAGGCGCCCCAAAGAAAAGATCTTCGTAATTTGGCGTTACCTTCCACATATAATCTGAGTCTACTCGTAATGCTCCATAAATTTCATTATATCGATTAGGGGTAAGAAGTAGGCCTGCACAAATTTCAATAAATACGAGTAATATCGTAGTGATGAGAATATTTTTTAAAAGAAACTTCATGAAACTCCATTTTTGAGAGTGAACTTTAGCGTCTTTAACATCCCCATTCTTACAACATGCTCAAGCCTATTTTTCATCCCTTCATGGGGAGAGAGAAAAATAGAAAGATCGGTAGTTTTAGAACGACTTTTTAGATCGCACTGACAGCAGTTATCACACTGTTCATTTTTAAAGGTATAATAATCAACTGCAGAACTTCCAAGGTAGCATAAACTTACTGTTGTATGTTCTGAGTTTTCTTCTTGTATCTTGCTAAAGTCCTCAAGAGATAATGGAAACTGAATTCTTTCCTTATCTTTCGTTAAGGTTATTTTATTAAGGATAAGTTTTTTTACTTTTGCCTTCTTAATGAACTCCAAGCAATCTTTGAAGTACTGGGCGTCTTCCATTTGATGAAGCTCTCGAGGCAATAGATTAAAACGTAATGCACTCTCGATTCCCCAGGCTTCTAAAATTTTGACAATATCAGCCCTTTGCTCAGCAGGTTTTGCAAGAGGCTCAATTCGTTTACTTATTTCTTTTAATGGGCTTGAAACGCTCACTTGAATATAGGTTAGATCAGGATCGTAAAGTTCTCGGTACTTTTCCTCTAGGCAAAGATCAGACTTGGTAAAAATAATATAAGGATAATGATATTTTTTAAAAAGCTTTAAAACCGAATAAGTGATATTTGTTTTCTTTTCTAAGTCCTGAAACGGGTCAGTTTCGAAGCCTAGACGGATAGGAATCTTCTTTCTGAGAATTTCAGACAAGCCACCTTTTTCTTCTTTATCAAAGGCATTGATGAATTCTTTTTCAAGATTTTTTAAACTAATCGCTGTTCTTTGCTCTGGTCCGAAGTCTTTAGCGTAGCAATAGACACATCCAATATCACAAAACTTGGAAAAGCTATCCATTACCAAGGTGTAATGGCATAGGAAATGATCATTTCTATCGTTATACAACTTCATGAATGAATACTTTGTGTTAGTTGCTAAAGTGAATATAATTGTAACATGACAGATAAAAAAAGGTTATATGGTCAAAGAGTTTGTTTGATCCTCTTTGGAGTAGGTTTAAGTATTCTCTGCTTTGAAATCGTATTAAGATTGTACGTTTATCTTTTAAATGATCAAAAAACCTACACTTTTAATAAAGAACTTGTTCATTCCATAGTCAAAGAGCAGCAAGAGCTTTCTCGTGGTTATGAGAGAAACGATATTCAGGAAGAATATTCTGCTGCCCAAGGGGAAAAAGGGACAATCTACACTATCGGGGATAGCTTCACCAATGGTGGAAATCTGATTTACACTTCCAGCTACCCCTACAAGCTCTATCATAAATTAGAACAAACCTGGACCGTTCACAATATGGGAGTATGTGAATCCACAAGTGCCGACAGTTTAAAGATTATTCAAGAACTTTTAACTAAGAAAATCAAAAAGAACTCTTACTTTCTTATTCTTACAGGTGCTACTGATATATTTGCAGGAGCAGATGATTCAATTCCAACCATGGCCACTCCTCTCATTTCGATTCAAAGAAGAGAAAAAGTTGATCAAGCTGGACTCGAGTCTTTTCTTTCTCATTTTAAATCTTACCTTCTCGTGAAAGAACTCTTTAGACAGATCAAACAATCCGGACCTCTTTTCATTCCCAAATACGACCTAGCTACAGTGGAGCGACTTAATCGCATCATTGAATCTCCAAAATATAAGGATTGTGCTAATCACAATTCTCATGGCCATTGCCTGGCCAAGAACTTGAGTTCAGAAGAGGCAAATGATGCAAGAGACTACATTCTGGAACACCTTTTGAAACTTGAATTGGGAATGGATTCTAAAGACTACTCCAAAAAGATCAATGATCTACTCGACTATTTAGATATTCATGCTCATACATTAAAAGACTTCTCTCTTGTCGACATGACGGCCACACTTGCTTTTATCTCCTCTAAGCAAAGTCAATTTAGTTACCAGGATATTCTCAAGAGGCTAAGGATTATTCAAAATTCTTTAAAATTAAAAGAGTATCCTCTTTTTGCAAATGCTATTCACAATTTTGCTAAAACTATAGAAGACAGAAGAGAATTGCTGGAGAAGAGGAGGCTGCGACTTTTTCAAATCGCTAATATCCTCAAAAAAGCGAATATGAAACCAGTTTTTCTAACTTACCCACTTTCTTATAGTGAAGTGAATCAATCCATTAGAGATGTTGCCCAAGAAACTCATTCTGCATTGATTGATTTAGAGATTATTTTCAATAAGAGATCTTTAAAAAAGAAAGAAGATCTCCTCGTTGATTATCAACATCTCACCTCCCAGGGGAATGAGATTGTAGCGGATGCCATATCTGCCTCTCTTGAGAAACTTGAATCAAACTAAAGGCCGACGCCAACAATTTCTATTTTAGTTTGCTCATTCGATTCCTCTCCTTAAAGATCAGATAAAGATCAGAATTACCGGTACTCAAGATAATTTCAAAAATTTGTTATATTAATAGATATCATGGTGTAAATTCAGCAAAAAGCTTTACTATTGAATCAAAAGCCTAGGATGCATTGAATTGCGATTATCGAACCTATGGAATAACAAAATTCTCAAAGTCTTTTTTAAAAACTCGGCGAATGAGGAAAGGACTTACTTTGCCCTAACGATGATCACTGCTCTTCTCTCTGCAGCAACGGCAGTAGGTCTAAGTAAAGTCACTCACGCTCTCATTAATTATTTTGGTACGAATAAACCATTCGAATTGAAGTCATTTCTCTTTGGTGGACTCGCCGTTTTTATCAGTGGCTATATTTCAACGCGAAAATATCCTTCGACTTCTGGATCCGGTATTCCTGGAGTCCGAGTGGCCCTTGCCGTTTTTCATGGAAAAATCCCGCTAAAGGATACTGTTGCTAAATTTGTAACAAGTGCTCTCTCCCTTTCCTCAGGAATGTCGCTTGGAAGAGAAGGGCCCACTGCAGCTATTTCAGCCGGAATAGGATCCTTCTTTGGTCAACAATTCAAACTTTCTAAAAGAAAGGTTAAGGCCCTCGTTGCTATTGGTTCAGCCGGTGGTATTGCTGCCGCTTTTAATACGCCGATTGCAGCGGTTGTCTTCACATTAGAAGAAGTTGTAGGAGACTTAAATGCCAAGGTCTTAGGGAATATCATTATTTCCTCGGTAGTCGCATCAATTGCTGCACATCTTATGATGGGAAATCAGCCAACCTTTCAAAGTTTGAACTACAGCCTTGGCCACCCAGCTGAGCTCCTCCTCTATGTTATTGTCGGCCTTGGGAGCTCTTTAGTTGGACCTCTTTGGACGAAATCGGTTCTTTGGACCAGAGATTTCAATAATAAAGTTTTTAAAGGTCACCGCTTAACCATCATTATGGTGACCTTCTTACTCATTGGAATTATCTCTTATATCCAACCAGATGCTCTAGGAAGTGGACATGATACGATCGAAGAAGCACTCCTTTCCCTTTTAAAAGATTGGAAATTTCTTCTTTTTCTATTTATTTTGAAATTCTTGGCCACGACCCTTTCTTATGGTTCAGGGGTAAGTGGAGGTCTCTTCTTACCTACCCTACTTATGGGTGCAATACTGGGAAGTTTATTTGGTTCTCTTTTTGAGATTCTATTTCCCCAACTTGGATTAAATATTGGAGCATTTGCTCTAGTTGGAATGGGAAGCTATTTTGTATCCGTGATTCGAGTTCCTTTCACGAGCATAATCATGATTTTTGAAATGACTCGGGATTATAATATTATTTTACCCTTGATGGTTGCCAATATTGTTAGCTACTACATTAGTTCAAAGCTCCATGAAGGCTCTATTTATGAATCGATCTCTGAACAAGATGGAATTCATCTTCCTACGAAAGAAGATGCCGAAATATTGGAAAGTCTAATTGTTGAAGATGCTATGAAGCCAGATCCTGTTAGTCTTAGTTCAACCCTAAAGATTGAAGAAGCTATTGAGGTTATTAAAGAATATCCATTCTCTGGATTTCCTGTTCTTAAGAATGGTCTCATTGTTGGTGTCGTCTCCAAATCTGACCTGGATCAGGCCATGGCCAAAAAAAGAGGCTCAGAAACAGTTTTAGCTGTTTCTGAAAGAAAAGTTATATCCATTTATCCCGATCAATCTCTCATGGTGGCCTTTCACAAACTAGACCGTTTTCATGTTTCGAGGCTTCCTGTTGTCAGTAGAATTAATGATAAGAAACTTATAGGGATTATTACTGCTGAAAATATAGTCTCTTTATTTGGGTACCACATAAAAGAGTCCCAACAAGATTTTTCTAATAAAATAGAAGAACTTGAAGAAAAGAATTAAATCCTATTCTAAAAATACCCTTTCATTATTTTTAAAATTACTCTTAATCAAAGACTCTAGCAAGAATGGCTTAGTAGCTAAGAAAGAAAGCAATGTCATTGAAATTGAGCCCTTAAGCGCAGAAGGAAAATGGGCTGTTTTATAGGCAACTCCAATAGAATCGATTTCATTGACAACATGATGCCAGAAAAAACCTGGAAACCATAATACGTCTCCAGCCTCAAGAGTAACCTCTACCTTATTTGCATATTTAGCTAAGGGAAAATCAGGGTTTTCATCGCTAAAAGGATCAAAATCAGTATAAAAGTAAGCTCTTCTGTTGGCCCTTACATTGAGAAAGAAACGATCATTGGGAACCCAAAAAGTCCATTTCTTCTTACCATAGACTTGAACAAATACCGTATTAGATAGGGCCGTATGAATTGGTGTGAGAGTGTTGCCCCCACCAATAAAGAGAAAGAACTTTCTTCCAAATGAGCCAGGCATAGAAAACTGCTCTAGCCAGTCTATATCAAATCCCTTTCTTAAACTTGAATCATGATGAACCATTGGAGAAAATTTCAAATAAACTTTTGACCCTTTTTTAAGCATATCTATATATTGGGCCATGCTTGTGCTCCCAAATTGCTGGACTCCTTTTTCAAAGAGTCCATCGCTATTGAGAACCGTAACTTCCTTCTCTCCGTAATTCTTTTTAAAATAATCTAAGTCCCAACTCGAACAATTCCACTTAGCAGCTGCCCCTTTAAATAATTGAATTTTGCTATTTGTACGAATTTTTTTAATCTCAACATTTTCTACATTTTCATATGTCTCAAGAAAGGACTCATAATGATGATGATAGAATTTAGGGTTTTTAAGCTGAGATTCAAGCTTAGACTCAACTCTTGAGATAAGTGATTTTTCCGTACCTTGGAATAGTTTTTTGTATAAACTTTGACCTAAGAAATGCTCACTTAAAAAGAGCGCATTATATTTTACCCAGTCCCATGAATGAATAGCTAAAGGTTTCACGGCCCACCATAAATCTAAAATTACGTTTTATAAACTATATCATTAAGTTGCCTTTCCTCCTACAGAACAAGGAAGAGTCAAAGAAAAGGTCAATCATATCAGCAACTTAATCCCCTACTAGGTTCTCCAACTATCTAGTAGTAAAATACTCATTAAGCACTTATTTAAAAGAGGTACCCCAAGTTTCATGCACTTATTAACTTACCCCCTATGGTTATTGTCCCATATTTTTCAAAGTGAAAAGCTTCGATCCTTTTTTATTCATTTAAATCAAAATAAGCATAAGGGAAATATAGCCGGACTAAAGAAAGTAGATTCACTAGATGCTAGTCATTTAACCGATAAGAATCTTGATTCTCTTCGCTATAATAAGAAACCCCTCCTCTTAAAAGGACTAATGAGTCAACATCTTGACTCAAAGAATATAGATCACAACTTCTTAATTGAGAATTTCCCTACTTTTAAAACCAAACCTAGAATTGGCAATAACGAACAAATTGAAGAACAAACCCTTATCCAAATATTAAAGAACAAAGAAGAGAAATTAACGATAGCGAGTAATGAACTTACCCAAGAGCCATTATTTAAGAAAACATTGGAAATAAAGAAACGTTTTCCTAGAAGTAAAATCTTTAACAGTCCTCTAATAAATCACACGTTATTCGTTTCCTCTAAAGGCTTTTATACTCGTTTACATATGGAAGCGGGTAGACTTTTAAATATTCAACTGTCTGGAAGCAAAACGTGGTATCTCATTGATCCCCAATATTCTCACATCCTTAGGCCACTTTTAAGTGATACGACCATTCATTTCTCAGATGTCGTTAAAAGTATTGAAGATATTGAAGAGGTCTTGGCAAAAAAAATCCCCATTTATACATGTACATTAGAAAAAGGAGATGTTCTTCTTGTCCCCCCCTTTTATTGGCACACTGTTTTCTGTGAAAAAGATGCTGTCTCCGGGACATTTCAATGGTTAACTCTTTTTAAACCATTCTTTGAAAATCCCTTTCTAAGCCTCTTCCTTCTCACTTCGAGAAACCCATCATTATGGGATGTTCTCTATAAAAATAAGAAAGGTAAGAAAGGCAAAAAATGAATTATATAAGAACTAATCCTTTCAAACTTCTATTGTCTCTATGCTTAGTCTACCTCGTTTACCTCTCCTTTTTGGTAATGGGTGAAAATCGTCATAACTTTGAAGGCGGACTATACGAAAAACGATTTGAAAGTATTAAAAAGGATAAGGACTTTAATTTAATAAATAATATCGATTCCGAGTACAGCCCTATTCTAACTCCAACTGATAATATCGCTGACATGCATGATCTTGGTGCCCCCATTATTTGGAGCTATTTCTACGACTGGTATCAAACTTTCTTACCCTATGTAAAAGATATTAAAATAAGTGATCACTCTTACCTATCTCTTGAAGATATACTCGTTTCGAGCCTTCATTATCTTTGCTTTCTTGGTATGATTTATCTACTTTATGCAAGCCAGCTCATTAATAAGTCATTTATTCCTTATACTTTTCTCTTGGCAATATCACTGGCCATTTATGACTATCTTATTGATCATTTTTATAGTGCAGATATACTTGCTCTCTTTTTCATGGGACTGTCCCTCATCCACCTCATCAAAGAAGACTTAGCAGAATCCAAGTCTTCTTATGTCCTAGGAATCCTTATCGGTGTACTCCGAGTGATAAAGATCAGCTCCATTATTTATCTACCTGCAATACTTTTTATCTATATTTTCTTTGCCATTAGAAGTTATCGAAATAATGACCTCTCCCTGGCCAAAGATATTACACGGGGATTTTTCAGATTCTCTGCAGTCTATCTTTTCTTTATTTTAATAACGGAAATAAACTTTTATTCGACATTAGGACGTTTTAGTTTTTTTCAAGGATATGACTATGCTTATTCACTAAATCATATTCTGAATACTCATGCCTGGAAGGCCACCTATTTCGCTCCACGTGGTTTACTCCTTCATTGCCCCATATTGTTTCTCACATTGATTCCCATTATTAGTCTTTTTAGGAAGCTATCTCAACCCTATAAAAAAGAAGAAATCATTCTTCTTATCTTCAGTGTCTTTTATCTGATCAAACTCTCTCTTGGTTTATTTTCGATCACAGCACATTACTTGGGTATTGGAGCGCGGCAATTCTTCATAGACTTTGTCCTTATATGTCTGCTCTATAATCATTCCTTTAAAGAAAATAGGAAGACTGCGATTATGGCGATTTTGTATAGCTCTCTCATGTCTTGTCTTTATTATATTACTTGGCTATCCCTAGATAAGGATTTCGAGCTCTTTGCAACATCCTCAGCTCACTCTCTTTCCGACTGGAAGCTCCAATTAAAAGTACTTCTCGTTCAGATTCCCCATACCCTTAAATTAGTTGGGATACTTGTCTATCATCGAGTTGATATTCTATTTCCCTTTCTTTTTGTATTTCTAATAGGACTTGGCCTTATTGCCTCATATCGAAAATATAAATTACAAACAGCTTTCAGTTTTGCGATTATTATATTTGTTTACTCTCTCTTTAATTTAAACTTCAACGCTCCTAATTCAGATAACTATATAAGCAAGAAAGGCTATAGTTCTTATATTATCAGTAAAGGGGGGTCACTCTTTTTAGCAGAAGAATTAATCTCCGGAATGACCTTAGCGACTCAGTATGAAAAGCGCCATGGAAATCAAAAGAGTTATGAGCATATTAAAAGAATTAAGGAAGATATATTTAAGTCACTTAAAGAAGATATCGCCTTTTCTGGGAGGGATGTAGAGGTAGATGCATTAAAAAGTAGTTTCATGGATAATCCCAAACTTCCTTCAATTGAACTTAATCTTAATCAAAAAAGATAAGTTCATAGTCCCCTTCATAACCACAATCTACAAAAATCGACTCCCACTCTCTCGGAGTAAAAAAGCATTCACACGTAAGTTGCCAACGCATAAGATTCCATTTTTGTTCTTCTGTAATATAAGACTCAACCCCTATCCATTTATGCTGCCGTGAAACTCTATTCATTTCTCTAATAGACTCTTTTAAATCAGGTAACTCTAAATTATGAAGAGTCATATTACTCAATACCAAATCAAAGGCATCATTTTCAAAAGGAAGTGATATGGCATTACCTAGAGTGAGATTATCTTTAATCTCTATAGCTGCCTTCTCAAGCGCATAACGAGAAATATCAATTCCCCAAACATTTAAACTCGGAATAGCTTGCTTAAACTCTTTTAAGAGATAACCCTTTCCACAACCTATATCTAGGATAGCTGAACCAGAAGAGAGATTGTAAAAGTCGATCATTTTTTTGGCGACTCTTTCCCATCGTCCATCATCTTTATATCCGCCATAACCCGTTTCTCGAGCTCCATCCCAATATTCCTCATCAAACTTCTTTGCCAAAGCAGCATATCTTGGCTTTTCCTCATGAGCGCGAGATTGATAATCTCTCTTAGAACTTAAGTGATTTTTAGTTATGAAATCAGTTTTCCGTCCCCTGAAAGGCACATTTTTTCTTAGTGTTTCGAGTTTTTCTTGACTCTCTTTCATCGTATTCATTCGAAAGAGCTTTAATTCGAGCATACATTTCTCTAACTCTGAAAGCGTAGAGATACAGTCTGTTTCAAGAGCAAAGTGAAGCTTCACACCTGAGTTCATTTTACTTCGAAGAATATCTAAATCCCTTTTTCCTAACAAACCTAACTGCATTTTCGAAAAGAAAATCAAATGTTCAAGATCTGTATTAAAAATCTGTTTTTCAAAGATATCAAAAGAATCAAGCTGTTCTGTTATGGGTAGTGAAAACTCTAGATGATTTTCAAAGCTATAGAGTTTTATAAGTTTCGATTGAATTTTTTGAGGATAATAAGCATCATTGAGCTTAGAGGTAGAAATAAAAGATTTTGTTTTCATTAATTTATCCAGTGAGCAAGAGCAATTTTTGAAAACTCAGAGATTTTCCAAGTTGTGTAATAATCCAGAATATTCTTTTTATTCTCTGGAGCAAATAAGGACTTAAACCTTATATTCAAAGAAATACGAGTCTGGTTCGTATTATTCACCTGATTACCATGGGGGAGAAAATGTTTAAAAAGAAGAGAGTCTTTTCCATCAGTAAGTACAGGTACGCTTTGATCCCATTCACCTCTACAAAAATGTTCATAGGGTAAAATAGTCATAGTATTTCCCTCTAGACACTCAGTAAGGGGAAGCCATAAACCTATTTCGAAAGATGAATTGCCAGTCTTTACATCCGAGTGAGTTGGTATAATGGATGACTCATCACCAGGCATATGGATAACAAGGTTAATTCTTTTTTGTCTTAAGCAATCAGGGCCAAGAATAGGTTTTAAATCATCCCAAAAAGGCTCTAAATAAGTATTTATTGTTTCTTGGTCATTATTAATCTTAATCATTTGTCGCAAGCGAAAATCATTCACTTCATCTTTTCTCAATACAGAATGTAAGTCTTCTAAGCGAGAGATTTTTCCCTCAAAGTCATTAAGCATCATCTGGATCAAGTTATCTCTATATTTCAACCATCGGTTATTTTCTAAGAGTACAAATCCATGAGAATTAAGTCTTTCCATATTCATTTATCAGCCCAAATAAAAACAGCTACTTATTAACATTATAGAATCTTCATTATAGAGTATAATAAGATCTAAAGAATGCATAAAGCTCCTTAAGGATAAAAATGGATTGGCCGCAAAGAAATTGGTTAGATAGCTCCGTTGAAAACGAAGTTCTCAAGGTTCTTCACTATTATCAAGAGCGTCAACAGGACCTGCCTGCCCAGGGCTTCTTTGAAGAAAAATACTGCGCCTCCTTCTCTGAATATCAAGGAGGTGGATATACTGATGCAGTCAATTCTGGCACCAGTGCAGTTTACATTGCTCTTAGAGCTCTAGGTCTCTCACCTGGAGATACCATTTTATCTTCCCCTGTAACAGACTTTGGAACCATCTCAGCTGTCATCCTTAACCAACTCAATATCTTAGTTGCCGATTCAATGATTGATAACTTCAATCTTTCTTTAAAAGAAATAAAGTCTATACATCAAAAAACAAATCATTCTCTAAAGGCCTTACTTCTTACCCATAGTGCAGGGGATCCCATCAAAGACATTGAAGAAATTGCACTTTTTTGTAAAGAACAAGGATTGTATCTGATTGAAGATTGTTCTCAGTCACATGGTGCAGAAGCCGTAGACTCAGTTGGAGTAAAAAAGAAAGTTGGAACCTTTGGAGATATTGCTGTCTTTTCAACGATGCACTCAAAGAACCATTCAACAGGAAGCACAGGTGGTTTAGTTTTCACAAAAGATCTCAACCTATTTCACAAAATCCGCTCCCACTCCGATAGGGGTAAACGATTTCACGAATCAGACTTTAACTCAAAGGATCCACAACACATTGATTTCTCAGCACTTAATCTCAATAGTAATGAAATAAGTTGTGCTATTGGATCCTTAACCTTAGCGAAACTTCCAGAAGTCATTATAAAGAGACGAAAATATCTTTCACTGTTACAAACTGAGCTCATGCAAGCAGACCTTCCTCTTGAAATCGCAATGGATCTCGAAAGTTCGAGCCCCTACTTTTGTCCAGTGCTAATAAAAGATAAGAGTCTTCCCATTGCAAAGATTAAAAAAGCCCTAAGAGAAAGTCATCTTCCCGTAAACACTTCTTACGACTTTTTAGTTTCTACATGGGAATGGGCCAAAAGTTCTATTCTCAATTTTAATGAAACACCTCATGTCGTTAATTTTAAGGAAGAATCATTTAATCTACTCTTTAATGAAAACTATGGTCCAGTACAGGCGGAACAAACTATCGAATTATTAAGAAAGAGGATTTGCTATGGCGATTGAGCACAGCTTTATTATTCCTCTCTATAATGAAGAAGATAATATTATTGCCACAGTTCAAACGATTGAAAAGGCATCTCAAGACATTTCATTAAATTATGAAATCATTATTATAGATGATTGTAGTCTAGACCAATCTGTCTCAAGAGTTAAAGCAATGCTTACGGAAAGAGATAATATTATTCTTCATTGCCACAAACAAAACCAAGGATTTGCAGCAGCGTATAGATCAGGGATTAACCTGGCTCGAGGTAACTCTTGTCAATATATCCCAAGTGACAATGTAATTTCTTGGGAAGATCTAACTCGCCTTTTAATGGCAAGCCGTAGCACTCCGGTCGTTTTACAATATTGCCTTAACCCCAGAGAGCGAAAAAAATTGCGCAACTTTATCTCTCACAATTACACTAGAATCTTAAATAAGATTCACCAAAGAGATATCTACTATTATAACGGTCTTAACATCTACCCGCGAAGTTTTCTCCTTGAAAACTTGGACACTTCTGAAAGTTTCGCCTTTCAAGCAGAACTGGCCTTAAAAGCAATCAAAAGCTTCTCCTATCAGCAAGTGCCTATCCATTGCAAGTTTAAAGACGATACGTCTTCTGCTCTATCTCTTACCAATATTCTTAGAGTTGCTCACTTCATCATTAACGAAGCTCGAAAAGAACTTTTTAAGGGGGTTAAGTGAATCAACTTAAATGGAATCTTTATAAGAATATTATTCTCAATAATGTATCAACCCCACCCAAACCTGATATGCTCCTCAATCTCATATCTTCTTGGTTTGAGTACAAATTGAAGAAAACCCATATCCTATCTTCTCCGATTTCGGCTGTTCTCTATATCAACAAGACCTGTAACTACACATGTTCTTTTTGCTACAATCAAGATGTTCTCAACAAATCCCCTCTATCAGACGGGCTTTTTACTATTGAAGATCTTGGGGATTTTCTTAATTCTGAACATGGTAAAAAGGTTTTAAGAATTGCACTTATGGGCGGAGAGCCCTTTATTAATAAGAATATTTTCGACCTCATTTATCAATGCAAGGCCCATCATAAAATTACTAATATTGTTTCCAATGGATCTTTAATCAAAAATGAGATGGTTCCTGAAATCGCAAAAAGTCGTCTCGATGCGATAGGTCTCAGCTTATATGAGAATAATTTGGATCATATAGAAAGGCTCGCAGAAGAATTCAATCGCCATGATATCAATTACTGGGTACAGAGTGTCGTGGATGGAACACAAATTGAACAGATTGAAGAAAAACTCTTTTTTGCCAAGAGGGCCAATATAAAAAACTTCATCCTTTCAAATTATAATCCCAGCTTTGATCAATTATTCGACAAAGCTCTCCTAGAGACTAATGATGCTTATCTTATAAAATACAAAGAGCTTAAGAAAAAGTATCAAAACGATATGCGAATTATTTGGCCAACGATACTCCCTGCCTCTCAGGCCATAAAAGATAAGAAGTGTACTCTTCCTTTTAGCTATATACATTTAGACAACCAAGGAACAATAGCCCCTTGCTGTTATCGATACCCTAAAGAGGAGTATGGAAATTTATATCATAATGGGTGGAATGGGACCTTCGCTCAGAACTTAAGAGAAAATATGTTTCAGCCCGAAAAAGAGCCCATCACAGAATGTAAGAATTGTGAAAACCTCTATCGAAACCTATACTTTTAAGCTTCATTCGCTTCTAGTTGATTTGTTTTGAATATATTTGTTTCTTTTCCACACGGGTCTTCATAAATTGTCTTCTTCGCCTTTCCTCTCAACTTCAATTTAACCATTAAAAAATACCAAGCTAAACTTTGGTATACGGCCACTTCAAATACTCCCATTGGGGATCTGGTTAGGAGGCGTTTTATAAAAATAAAAATACGTTGTGGTTTTCTAATTAACGAGATGAAAAAACAAATAACCATAACCATTTGATGGGTATAGGTCACAGGCAGAGGATATTTTATATTCTCATTATTTAAAGCTACAATGGAATAGGTTGATGCTTCCAAAATAAAATCTTGATATTCTTTCTGAGTATTTAATTTTACAACTCCGTCTCTCAGCATATTATCAAACATCTTAGAGCCTGGAAATGGGACATAAGGATAGAGCACAACATCATCCACCCCTTTTAATGAATACTTCAAAGCCATTTTATAAGTATCTAGTACTTCTTTTTTAGTCTGCTGAAACATCCCTACAATGAAATTTGTCTTAACCCACATATTTAGGTCGATTACATCATTTAAAGCTCGATTAAGTTTTCCTATATTAATTCTTTTTTCAATGTCCATTACGGTTTTTTCACTACCCGTATCTGGAGCTAATGTTAAATAAGTAAATTGAGACTGCTTCATCAGAATTAAGTTTTCACGAGTTAAGAATTCCGACCGAGTTCCAGAAGAAAGCTCCCACGTAATACCAAGATCAGCTTTAACGAGGGCCCTAACGAGATCCATAAACCAGTTCTTATTAATCGATGCTGCTAGATCAACGACACAAATATGTTCAATATTATAAAGATCTCTATAGAGCCTGAATTCATCAACGACATCTTCTACAGGTCTGGTAATAAAAGTTGTTCCCCATTTTGTTTCGGAAGTACAGAATGAACACCTGTAGACGCAGCCCCTAGAAGCAATGATGGGCATTGACCTTCTGCCAATTGCTCGAGTCGTTGTCCGGGCTTTAAAATAATTTTCTAGAGGAAACTGACTCCAATCTGGTCTATAGTCTATCAAGTTCTTAATTCTTGCCGGTCTTTCCGTCATAAAAACACGGCCACTAGGTGTACGTAAAGCTACACCTTGCACCTTTTTGGGATCTTCATTATTTTGGAGGCAATTGAGGAGATTGATAATGATGTCATCTCCTTCACCAATAATACAATAATCAACAACTTGATCAAATTCTAATATCTTATTCCAGAAGGTTGTTGGATTCTCGCCGCCTAATATAATGGTGCTATAAGGAAAGCTCTCCTTAATTTTATAGATGAGTTTTCTACAAACAACCCAATCGGAAAGGTACATTGAACTGATAAGAACGTATTTAGTATCAGCTCCCATTTTTGAGATGACCTGATCAAAATTAAGTCCTCTTAAATAAATACTCCGATCAGTTGAAAAGGGTTCATATTGAAAAAGTCCTTCTCCAACGGCATCAATCACTTGATGCTGAAAACCTTTTTCCTTTAAGGAGCCAGCTATATAGGCCATACCAATTGGCGCCACCCCATGGTGAACTGTAAATTTAGTATGAGGGGTACGCTTACTAGGAGGATTGATAAGGACAATTTCACTCATGCCTCACCTCACTTGCTCGCGGTAAACTTATCTTCTTAATTAAAGAATATAGGCCTTGTTCCACAGGGCCTTTTGGTCTGCCGTTTTTAAGATTTAGATATAAGTCTCTATACATGTAGGGACGCTTTAAAGTGCATATAACATAGGCCATTACGGTTACAAGATTTCCAATCAAAGTATAGATTTGCTCTCGAGGATATTTCATTACTTCTGTGATATCAAATATCCGTGCTCCCGCAGTGTTCTCAGTATAATACTGCATATAATTTTCGTATTCATACTTTGTCATTTTATTAATTTGATATTCTTCATCAAATAGTTCAGAGCCCGGATAGGCACTAAAAACAAATATACATACATTCTTTGTTCCCAACCATCCTAACTTAAATGCCATTTTTATAGTAAGCAAAAGATCCCAAATATTCTCTCGAGGAAATCCTATTATCGTATTACTTTTCACTTCCATTCCGAGAGAAGAGGCAGCCTTCACCGAATGATACATCTTATTGAGATTTAATTTCTTTTTGATCATTTTAGAAATTTTTGGAGATCCAGATTCAGGAGCGTAAGTGATTTGGGTTGTACCAGAACGTTTAAGTAAATCTAAAATTTCTTCATCCAATATTTCAGACCTAGTCCCAACAGACATTTCCCAAGTAATTCCTGGGAGCTCCGTAATCAAAGCCTCTAAGAGAGATTTAAACCACTTTTTATTTATTGATGTAGACAGATCTAGGAAATCAAAGTGCTCTATTTTATATTTCTCAACGGCTTCTTTCATTTCTTTCATGATTGAGTCTACAGAACGCATTACATAACGAGTTCCCCACATTTGCTCATTACTACAAAAAGTACAGCGATAAGGACATCCTCTAGTAGCTAATATGGGCATTCCTCTTAAGTTTACACGCGAAAGAGACAATCTATTCTCATTATAGTAGTGAACAGGAATTTTATCCCACAGGGGATAGAAATCATCGATATCGATTAAGCGTGGTGCACGGGGATTAGAAATAATATCTCCCTCTTCATTTCTGTATACCAAGCCCTGAGTCTTCGTTATATAGCTTTGATCTCTCTTTAAATAGCCTACAAACTCGACAAAACTCGTTTCTCCTTCACCAGCAATAATATAATCAATATTCTCTTCATATTTTAAAATAGCAGCACTCATGGCCGTTGCATGCTCTCCACCAAGGATAACAAGGGCATCAGGGAAAGCTTCTTTTATGTAGATAAGTAGTTCTCTAATAATAAGAAATTCACTTGTAAACATTGAGGAAATAGCAATAACCCTCGTTTCAGCTGGGATTCTCCTCACAACTTCTTTATATGAAAGTCCATGAATAGGTAAACCAAGCGCATCAGAAGTAAAACTATGATTTGTAGCGAGTGTATCGATAATCTCATGTGAAATATTAGCGTTATCTAATGCACGAGAAAGATAGGCCAGATTTAAAGGAGGAGCCCCTCCTCTTCCAATATAGAAGTCAGAACTATGTGACCCAAGTTTTTGTGGGGAGATAAGGGTAATAAATGGTGACTTACAAGTCTCAATCATTTCCATTACATCTCTTTTAGATTGTACAAAGGATCTTTAGCGTAAAGATAATGACATCCTTCGCAGCCCCTAGGCACAATATTAGACTTCATCTTCTTACGTATTTCAATAAGACTTTGAGTTGCAAATTTCTCATTTGCAAGCGTATCTTCAAATTCACTAAGGGGATACTGACAACATGGCAGAATTCGCCCTTTTTTATCTAATAAAATCATATCCCATGGTTCTGAACATTCAATTTTGCCCTTAGCTGAATGAGGCTTTTTAACTTCGCTCCATCGCATAATAATCTGAGAACCATATTTTTCGATCATGTCCCTTTTAAAAAGCTTATAGTCATCAGAGCTGTGCACAGCATGCTTCGAACAGGATTCTTTTTCTATTAAGTTTTCAATCGTAATGAATCGGGCTCCGACCTTTAAGGAAAATAGAATGACCTCTTCTAAATGATGATATGTCTCTTGTGTCAGAATATAGCTAATATTTAGAATCGTATGATGAGATATCTCTCTTAAAGATTTAACATGTTGATCAGCAATTCCTTTATAGTAACTGACAGTCATTTGATGTAAGGGGCTACTCAAAAGCTTATTTAAATTCTTCGTTACAAATGCAGCATTTGTTATGGTGGAGCTCAAATAATTGTGATTATTTAAATAATCTATACATGCAAAAAAGTCTGCATTAAGCATGGGTTCTCCCCCATATAAGCAAACCTTCGATCTTCTTTTTAAGATCCCTTTCTTTTCAAAAGAAGCAAGATCTTCGACCTTCCATTCCCATTCATCATTAACAACATCACTTTTATCTAGTTCTGAATGATAGTGACAAAAACTACAACTCAAATTACATCTCTTTGTCATGAAAAGGTAATAATTAGGTGGCATTGTTATAGGTGAAATGACTCGTAACTTAAATTGAATTCTTGTAAAGAGAAAACGGATGCCCATAACAAGACTGTTTACGACGCCAAACCTTCTTATAACTGCAAGAGCAGTATCACCATAAAGCCAATATGTTTTAGGGCTCGCTTTCAACATCTACTTATTCAACCTTAGTGTCGTGTTTTTTATTTTCTGCACCAGTGAAAAGGTGACATTCTCTACAGCACCGATAGGCTTACCATTTTTGATATTCTTAATTGAACTTATAATTCTCAAGGGATTACAGGCGCAGTTAATGAAGAAAGTTGAAATCATCATGATATTAGAAATAAAGTAGTAAAATTGATTTCTAGGATCAGAAATTAACTTCGTAAGATTAAATACACTTGGTCCCTCTTTCGCAGTTAGCTGAATAACCCTTCTATTGTATTCTAAATAAGTTTTTTCACTATAAAGTTCTCGACTAAGCTCTGTTCCTAAAAAGGGTTGATAGGCAGCAACTGTAACTCCTTTTATTCCCATAATGGCCAATCTTACAGACATCCAGATTGTTGCCAAGAGTTCTCTAATCGTTTCATTTGGAAATCCAATGACTATATTGGTTTTGACTCTCAAACCAACCTTAAGTGCACTTCTCATGGATGCATACATTTTATCGTGGTTAATTCTCTTCTTAATTTTTTTGGCCATAGACTTAGACCCCGTTTCCGGTGCATAAGTGATCACTCTCATTCCAGATCGATAAAGAAGAGTTAAAATTTCCTCATCTAGGATTTCTGACCTTGTCCCCACAGTCATTTCCCAAGAAAACTCGGGAAGTTCATCAATCATCTTGGTCAACAGGGCCTTAAACCATTTCTTATTTACGGAAGTGGCCAAATCGATAAAGTCAAAATGTTCTACTTTATATTTTTTAATGTAATATTCTAACTCTTCAATAACTTTATCAACACTCTTGGTGACATATCGAGTTCCCCACATTTGATCATTGCTACAAAAAGTACATTGATAAGGACATCCTCGGCTACTTATAATGGGCATGGCCCTATTTCCAAGTTCAGAGTAACTTAATTTATTATCTAGATAATAATTAACATTGATCTTCTTCCAGCTTGGTTTTATTTCATCAATATTAGTAATACGTGGAGCTTTAGGATTTTCCCGAATTATTTCTTTATCGATTTTGTACATCACACCAGGAATATTTTTAAAATCCTTTTTTTCTGTGTACTTAACTAGAAACTCTCGATAGCTAACTTCTGACTCTCCTCTAAAGATCGCATCAACTGCTGGTTCAAATCTTAATATTTGTCTTGCATCTGCGCTGGCATGTTCACCTCCCATAATGACTAATTTATCGGGAAACTTCGCCTCAACCTCTTTTAGTATTTCACGTACAATTAGCCATTCACTGGTAAACATTGAAGTAATCGCGATAACATCTGTTTCATTAGAAATTTGTTCAACAATCTCATGGATAAAGAGACCCTGAATATAATATTGGGGATAGGGTTCAAATGGTTTTGACTTCGAAGACTCTAGTCCATCAATGACTTGATAAGACACACCTTCATCCTCTGTAATTGAAGCGAGATAGGCAATATTTAAAGGTGGCCCACCTAAACGACCTATATAAAGACTATTTTCAAAAGTCGTTAATTTAGGAGGTACTATAAATGTGATATGTTCTAGTTTTTTCATATAAGGTCAATCACTTTGAAACAATCATCATTTTCTTTAAGAGATTATGTATACCGATTTCAAGAGGATTCCGTGGATCTCCTTTTAATGGATTTAAAATTAAATTGAGTAGTCGACGAGGAAAACGAATCATACTGCAAAAATAGGCTAACACCATGAATACATTACCAATAAAAGTTAGAATCTCTTCTTTTGGGAATTTAATTAAGTTTCGTGGGTTAAATACTCTGGCTCCAGCAGAATTAATCAACTGATATTTTAAATAGTTAAAATAATCATCCTTAGTAAATTTTGATTGTTCATAAACTTCCTCAAAGAGTTCTGAGCCAGGATAAGGACTAAAAACATAAACACTGACGCCCTTTACTCCATACCATCCGAGACGCAAGGCCAACAGAAGTGTTTGAATAAGTTCAATAAGATTTTCAGACGGAAAGCCAATAATTAAGTGACTCTTCACTTCCATCCCCAGACGATTGGCCGTCTTAATAGAGCTATATAGCTTTTCAAAATTAATTTTCTTTTTTATCTTTTTAGACATATTCTCAGAGCCTGTCTCTGGTGCATATGTCAATTGAGTTGTCCCCGACTCTTTTAAAAGTAGTAGAACTTCCTCATCCAATATTTCAGACCTGGTTCCGACTGTCATTTCCCATGTAACTCCAGGGAGTTCAGTCTTTAGAGTTTGAAGTAAAGATCTAAACCATTTCTTATTAATAGATGTAGATAAATCTTGAAAATCAAAATGCTCTACTCCATAAACTTGAACATATAATTTCATTTCCTTTAATACAGACTCTATAGAACGCATCACATAGCGTGTACCCCACATTTTCTCATTACTGCAGAAAGTACATTTATAAGGACATCCTCGTGTTGCCAATATTGGCATGCTCTTTACGCCGATACGAGAAAGGGAAAGCTTTCTTTCTAAATAGTATTCAACAGGAATCTTATCCCACAGTGGGAGGTGATCATCTAAGTCAGTTAACCGTGGTAGCCTTTCATTTCTGATGATCTCTAAATTACCATTCTCAAACTTTCTATAGAAAATACCAGGAGTATCTTCTAGTGGAATACTTGCCCTATAGTTTTCCATAAATTGAACCAAAGATTCTTCTGCTTCACCATGAAAAATATAATCAACTTCCGGTTCATACTTCAGTGTATTTTCAGCGAAAGCCGTTGGATGCTCTCCACCTAATATAATAATCATTTGTGGAAAACGTTCTTTTATTTTTAAGATAAGTTCTCTAATTATGAGGTACTCATTTGAGAACATTGAAGAAATTCCTACGACCTTAGTTTTAGGATCAATTCGCTCAACGGTATCTTCGAAACTAAGTCCGTGGGCCTCAATTTCAAATTTTTCAATTTCAAAGTGGTTGTCTGTTGCCAAGGTATCAATGACATCATATGGAATTTTCTTATTATCGAGAGCTCTAGCTAAATACGCTAAATTTAAAGGGGGCGCTCCTCCTCTTCCGATATAAAATCGAGCACTCGCCGAAAATAATTTTTGAGGTGAGATAAGTGTTATCAAGTTCCTAGAGCCCCTATCGAATTATCACTCCATTGTAACATGAATTCAGCTCTATTATATGGACATTACGGGCAGAAAAACAAGGTAAGCACCTGAAATAAGGAGTCACTTTCCTATTTGCTTCACCATTTTCCCCAGCGTCTTTACGGCCAATCGTGGATATCCCAAAGGATCAAAGACGTTGCTCGTATTAATGGCACAATCCCAAATACAATCGCACTCTTTATTCTTAATCGCTTTTCTCATTTGCTGAGCTTTTGCTCCATCAATGACGGCCTGAAGGTTGTAATTATGGTCTCTAATATTTCCCAGACTTTTTTCCAAAAGGTGTTCACAGGCAAAGACCTCACCTTGATCATCCAATAAAGTAAACTTCTTAGCGCCATAGCATTTAAATTCTCTTTGAGAATTCTTACCTCTAATCGCTCTTTCAATGATCGTCTTAGTTCGTTCTTCCATAACTTTTTGCATAGGAGAAAAAGGCTGATTACTTAGCAGCTTATATCCTTCAATTCTCTTTTTAAGAGCAAAGTAGTTATCAACACTTACTTCTTTTAAAGTTGGGTCATAAGTTTCCCCTCTTACAATCCCAAGAGAAATTGAATCAAAAAGCTTAAGTTCCATCATATCTTCAATAAAAGCAGGCATCGCTTCTTGAGTCATTCGGTTATAGACACTATTGAGAGACATTGAAATATTAGGATATTTCTCTCTAAGGCCAGCAATCATATTTACTGTTCTCATTGCATTCTGATAACCATCCTTAAGCTTGCGTACTCGATTATGAATTTTTTCGGGTCCATCAATTGATATGGCCATTCTAAAGAATGATTGGGGATATTTTTCTAATGCGTGAGTTAAAGTCTTTTCTATTCTTTCTGTGTAGTAAGCATTAGTAGGAATAGAAAAATATTTTGTATTACAATTGATAGCGAAAAGATCAATAATTTCTTTTAAATCTTCACGAACAAACGGCTCTCCCCCATATAAATCGACAAGGAGCATTTTTGGTAAATTTAAAGTTAACTTTTCGATCTCCTCTAGAGAGAGTTCCTTTCGCTTTATCGCCTGCCCTTCTTTGTACAGTTTTCCTGCATCAGCAACATTTTCCCAATTCCAGCAGAAATCACAAAAAGCATTACAGCGAGATGTTACTGTAAAGTAGAGATAAGTAAGTTCTGGTGTTAACGCCCTAGTTAGTTCTTTATACATATTATTTTAAGTACCGATTTGTTTTGGGTGCACTATTTATACGGTCTCGCCTATTTATATAATAGTGAGTATCTGTTCTTACTGTAACATATTCATCATCACTTTCTTTAACGGGAAGATCATTAGACCACAGGTTACAGTTTTCACATATAGACACCTTTGAAAACTCTTTATTCTCATGAAGTTGCCTAACTTCTTCAAATTTTCCATGACGCCAAAGCTGGGCAATTCCAGATTCAAAAGCATTTCCAATTTCAACTTCCTCATGAGTATCGACACAACATAATGACACTTTTCCAGTGGGATGAATCATCATCGAGTCGTTTAAAGACCAACAAGTATCTCTACTCTCTTCATGTTTAACTCCTTCGACTCTTCTTAGGGGAGAGAAAACTTTATTCACGCGAATAACGTCGACCTTATTTTTCCAATAAGCTACAAAATCTTCTTCTTCATGAGAGTTTTCTTCTTCAATAACAAAAGATACTCCGATCCGGGGTAATTCACTCTCCCCTCTTTCAGAAATAAGTTTCTCCACGTTCTCACAAACAAGCTTAAAGGTATCTTTTCCTCTAACCTTCTCGTAAGTTTCTCTTGTTGTGGCATCGATACTTACAAAAATCGAGTCTATTTTTAGATCGAGTAGGGCCTTGCGATTATTTCGATTTAATAAAACACCATTTGTATCCATGGTGACGACAAGATGATGATCCTTCATGGCCTTCAAATAGCGAAATAAATTAGGAGTTAATAAAGGCTCGTCCCACGTTTGAGGAGTAACCCTAGGACGAAAAGGAGCCATTTCATTACAGAGCTTTAAAAAAGATTCAAAGGGCATTGTTTCTACGGGACGATTCTTATCCGTTGGAGCATTTTCTCCATGAGTATAACACTTTGGACAACTTAAATTACAGTCACCCTCTTGAAGTCCAAGTAATATCTTATTAGGAAAACGATTATCCATAATTTATAAAATACTGATTAATGATTTTTGCCATTTTGATAACTTGTTTATCATTCAGATACCAATGGGTAGGCATATAAACTATATTATCACGCATATTTCCTAAAGACTCAAAATTCGAGATCTCAGAAGTATCCAGATAGGGCAAATTAGTTTGAGAACAATCAACTCCATATTTAGACATATACCTCTTAAAATCCTTTGGATCATCTACCCAGTAGGGACTCTTCCAATAGGTATGCCCTTTTTTTAGGGCACCTTTTGGTATTCCAGAAAGGGCATTACCTTCAAGTGATGCATAGAAAAGCTCTGCCCTCGAGATTCTTAAGTCCTCTATTCGCCGAAGTTTACGAAGTCGACTCAATCCTATTTTTGCTTGAAAATCAGTATATTGATATCTAAGAAAAGAAGGAAAATCCTCTCCAGTTCTTACTTGATTAGATTGGAAAAATCCTTTTAAGAAACGAAACCCTAAAAACTTAATTCCTTCACCTGAGGTAATCGCTTCTACATTATCTCCTTTTTTAAGAGATAAAATCTTTAAAACCCATCGAGTCAAATATCTAAACACTACTGGCTTTAATAATGTTAGTGATACAGCATCCTCTATAATGGCCATTAACATAAAACGCTTATTGATAGGATTGAGATTCTCTTCCTTTTCTTTTAGAAAATTTATCATTCCTTGATCAGAGCTAGTATAGAAACCTCCCCTATGGGTATGAATCACCTTCAAATCACATAACGAACTGAAAGAATAATTACTATATTTGTGAACTTCTCTATTATGACTTTTGGTTAGAAAGGATTGGGTGAAATCAATCACTAGAATAAGATGATTTTTTTCACAGAATTCTTTAATTCTCTTTAAATCATCGGTTATTCCGGCCAAAGGCGTATAGAAGAGAATTTTATCTGTGTCTTTGACCTCAATACTTTTAAAATCAAGCTCAAAGCTTTTTTCTTTGTATGAAATAAAACGAAGATCAGCTCCAGTATTTAAGATGACAGTCTTCATATCAGGTAAATTAATAGGAGACATTATTACACCGTCTCCAGCACTTATTTTTAAAAACTCTAATGTCATCTTTAACCCATATCGGGCATTCGGCAAGGTGATTACTGGTTGCCCCATCACTTCACTTAAGGAACTTTCAAACCTATCTACATATACTCCCCTACTTAAATCAAATCCTAGACTAACTTTGAAAAAAGATAGAAGAGCTGTCTTCAGCTCCATATAGTAAATGGCCCGTGGGATAATGACTGATTTAATGAAGTTCTCCTAATAGAGCATAGTAAGCTTTATGCAGCCATTTTAATGAATTCTTCCTACTCATTTTGATCTTTTATATTATGATATAGGGGATGAAAAATATCAATGAACTGTATATTAACGCCCTCAAAAAATGTATTGAGATAAGAGAGGTAGAACTATCTATCTCAACTCACTATCCCAAACAAATTTTTCGCTGCCCAGTCCATTTAGCAATAGGACACGAAGCAATATGTTCTGCCCTAATGAGTGTATACAGTGAAACTAAAGAAAGGTATCTCTTCAGTTATCATCGAAGTCATCACCACTTTTTATCCTCTGGTGCGTCATTAGAAGATCTCCTCTATGAGATCGGTGGTTCACCCAAAGGAGCTTGCCAAGGAGCTGGGGGAAGTCATCACCTAAGAAGTGCAAAGAATCATTTTATGGGCTCAACTCCTATTATTACCGGAACCCTGCCTGTATCTGTTGGTTTTGCCCACGGTATAAAAATGAGAGAATTAGATTCGCGGGTTTTCGTATTTATGGGAGACACCTGTGCCGAAGAGGGACTCTTTTATGAATCTCTAAATACGGCCTCCCTATATCAGCTCCCGATTACATTTGTAATTGAGAATAACGGATTGAGCTGCTATACGCCTTCTCTGGATCGTCAAGGTTATCGATCATTTCAAGACATCGCTCAAAGTTTCAAACTCCCCTATTTCGAAATGCAAGGGGCAAACCTTCTTCAATGTGTGGAGAAATCAATCGAACATAAGAACTACTTTCAAGAAAACAAAGGTCCCGCTCTTATACATGCCGAAGTTTTCAGACCATATGAACATTGTGGATATCAAATGGAGGAAGACTCTTCATCAAATCGTATCGAAATGAACTGGCCCAAAAAAGATCCTCTCGAGTCAAATAATTTGGACTTTGCTTTCTTTCAAGAATCCAAGGATAGCCTTACAAGAGAATTAAAATCCCATAAAGAGTCTATCCACCTTCGCTGTGAAGATGTCGTAAATGACCTAGTCCTCTCCTATCAAGAGGTGCTCTCATTATGAATACGACCTTTAATAATGCTATAAACTTCGCTCTCTCAGATCTTATGCAAGAGAATAAAGAAGTTATCGTTTGGGGACCTGGTTCAAATGATCCTAAAGCTGTCTTTGGAACGACCCATGCTTTAAGAGAGAAATTTGGCCATGATCGAGTCTTTGATGGACCAATTTCAGAAGCAGAATATACGGGACACGCCCTAGGGCTATCATTATGTGGCTTCTTTCCTATCATTCATTTTCAAAGAGTTGATTTCTCTTTTATGGCCTGGGATCAAATTGTAAATAATATTTCGAAGTGGTCTTCCATGTTTGGAGAAAATATTGAAACTCCACTTATTATTAGAGTGATTCAGGGTAGAGGTTGGGGACAAGGTCAGCAACACTCGCAAAATCCAATTCGAATGCTAACAAGCTTCCCTGGTTTACAAGTCTTCACTCCTGTAACGCCCAGTCAGTGCTATAGTGCATTTCATACTGCCTATCAAGAAAAGAAGCCAACTCTAATATACGAACATCGCTGGTTACAAGGACTTGAAGAGGTAGAATTTCAGAAAGAAAGGCTCCTAAACGACACTACGGAATATATGAATAGTCCCTCTAATCAAAACGAGAACAAAGGCAAAGAAGACCTTACTCTTCTAAGCTATTCGTACGGAATCATCGAATGCTTGAGGGCAAAAAAAGTTTTAGAAAAAGCAGGACTAAAAGTTAAAGTTCTTGGCGTTAATCGTTTCGACCATCATTCTCACCAAAGAGTACAAGAACTTTTTGGTGATCCGAAAAAAGCGATTATTTTTGACTTATCCTGGCGTTCTAATTCTCCACTAAAAGACTATCTTCAACTCAGAGAAAACCATAATCTAAGATATATCACCTTAGAGGATAATTACACTCCAACCTCCTTTCATCAGACTGGATCCTATTACCCTACAGCGATCGAAATTATTAAAGAAGCCAAAGAAATATTTTCTCTAGATATCCCCATTGATCCCCAAAGAGGAAATCACGATCAACCTTTAAATGATTCTATTTTGAATGAGGTTCATTACTCATGAAGAAAGTCTTAATTATAGGTGGTGGAGGATATGTAGGTACTCCTTTATGTCAGCATCTTGCAGATCAAGAGTATGAGGTTACAAGCCTCGACACTTTTTGGTTTGGAAATCATCATGGACCACGTATTAAAAGTATTCATTATGATATTTGCGACTCCATATCAAACAAGCTACCTATCAATCTCGATGAATATGAGACCGTCATTTTTCTTGCGGCCATATCAAATGATCCCTCTGCAGAGTTAAGTCACGAGATAACGAAGAATATAAATGATATTGCAACAAAGAGGATGATCGATCTCATAGACCAAAGTCAGGTAAAAAGACTTATTTATGCCAGTAGCTCCTCAATTTATGGAATAAAAGAAGAAGAAAAGGTTACCGAGGAATTGCCAGCTGCACCTCTGACTCTTTACTCTCAACTTAAATATGATATTGAAAAATATCTTCAAAAGATTAAAAATACAGACTATGTCATCATTCGACCTGCTACAGTATTTGGACCTTCACCGAGACTAAGACTCGATGTCGTCGTAAATATTTTAACCGCTCATGCTTTATACAACAGAAAAATTAAAGTATTTGGTGGGAGTCAATACAGACCTAATATTTATATCGATGACATCGTTAATTTCTATGGCCAACTTGTTGAATGGAAAAACGAACTCAAAGGAGAAATTTTCAATTTTGGTGGTCCAAACTATCAAGTTAAAGAGCTTGCCCACTTTGTACAAGAAAAATGTCCATTTGAAACAATTATCGAAACCATTCCAAGCGATGATGATCGCTCCTATAGAGTCTCCTCAGAGAAAGCTTTGAACTATTTCTCTATTGATAAACTTACTGATATGCAAGAGGGTATAGGAAATCTATTTCAATACCTCCAAAAAGAAGTTTCAGACTGGAAAAATCCTCAATATTCAAATATGTCCCATTTAAAAAAGATTCTACAAACCCCTAGAAAATAGGGCCTGCCTTTAGCTTCTGAGAAAAAGAGAAAAGAGAATCAAAGCAGAAATCAGGCGTATCTTTTTCATTCTCTACGTCTTTATGTCTTGTATACTGTTCTTTTTCATTTTTTCCAACTCTTCCAGTTCTCTCAATGAGAATACTGGTACATCCTGCTTGCTTTCCACAAATAACATCCGAAGTTCTATCACCAATCATAAATGACTTCTCCAGTGAAATATTATACTTCTCGCTCCAGTATTTAAGGGCTGCGCCAGAGGGTTTTCTCCACTTGTGTTCACGCTTATACTTCAAAACTTGAGCGTGGGGGTGATAGAAACACAAAAACCGATCTTTAATATAATCCTCTCCACGACAGATTTCTTCTTCGATTTTTTCATGAAGAGCTAGACAGTCCTCTTCCCCAATCAAGCCCCTCGCAACCACACTTTGGTTACTCAATATGAAAAGTAAATATCCCATCTCCCTAAAGAGGGCCAGAGCATTGTAGACACCGTCTAAAACCTGGACTTCAGAAAACGATCTGATGAGGTGGCAATCCTCAATGAGAACCCCATCTCTATCTAAAAAAATCGCCTTTTTCATATTCATTCATCCATAATACAATAAGAACAACCTATTTAAATAGAAAGAAAATATGATTTACAAGGCCATTATACTCGCAGCAGGACACGGAAAGCGCATGGGAGACCTATGTGCCAAAATCCCTAAACCAATGCTATTAATAGAAAATAAGCCTATTATTGAACACACCATTCAAGAACTTTTCAAATGTGGAATTAAAGAAATAGGAATCAATACCTTCTATCATTCGAATATTATTGAAAAATATATTCAAGAGCAGAGTTATTCGAATGTAATAACTCTTATTAAAGAAGATAAGCTCTCAGGAACTGCCGGCGCCCTTACGCTCTTTAAAGATTTTTTAAAAGAAGATGAAAACTTCATTGTTATTGCAGGGGATATTCTTACTGACTTTGACTACAAAAGACTTATTAATTTCCACCTCCAAAATAACGCTCTTGGAACTTTTGCTTATCACGAAAGAAGTCAATCCAACAGCTACCTTGAAATACTCAATCAAAGAAAGGAAGGAGAGGTATCCTATTTTTCAGAGAGACCCAATAAGGAAGAAATAAAGAAAATTAATCACTCAACATGGAAAATTAATTCAAGTATATATTGTTTTAATCAAGAGGTACTCAACCTCATCCCCTCGCAGGAAGAAAGTGATATTCCAAGAGACCTTTTCCCCAAGCTCTTAAAAGAGAAGAGACTCTTCACACTTCCCCTTCAGGCAAATCGATGGGCGATTGATTCTTCGGAGAGATTAGAAAAAGCACGCAAAGAGTTTATCAATAGGGATTCTATATGAAATATATTGTTACAGGTGGATGCGGCTTCATTGGTAGTCACCTTATCGATTTACTTATGACTAAAATTCAACCGAATGATGAGATTCACATTATCGATAATCTCTCTACAGGTAGATTAGAAAATATAAAGAAGCATCTTTCTCATCCTCAGATATCTTTTCATCAAAAGGATCTCGTCACCGTCTTTCAAGAAAGAAATCAAGAACTCCTAAATCCTGACTATGTTTTTCATCTAGCAGGACTCGCAGATATCGTTCCTTCTATAGAAAATCCACAAGAGTATTTCCATGCTAATGTTCAAGGCACGCTCTCCTTGCTCGAGTTTCTAAAAGAACAAAAAGGATTAAAAAAGCTTGTTTATGCAGCCTCATCATCGTGCTACGGAATACCAGATCATTACCCGACACCTGAAGATGCCGACATTAGACCTATGTATCCCTATGCCCTAACAAAGAGAATGGGAGAAGAGCTTATCCTTCATTGGTCAAGCCTCTACGATATCCCTTCTATTTCCTTGCGATTATTTAATGTTTACGGACCTCGAAGTCGAACCAATGGCACCTATGGTGCCGTCTTCGGTGTCTTCATGGCCCAGATTCTAGCTGACATCCCTCTTACCGTTGTAGGAGATGGCTCTCAATCTAGAGACTTTACTTTTGTTACAGATGTGGCCTCTGCATTTTGGATGGCCTCCCAATCTTCATATAGTTGTGAAGTTTTTAATGTGGGAAGTGGCGATCACTACTCAGTCAAATCCCTTGTTAAGCTTCTCGACCACCCTTTTTGTACGATTCCCAAACGCCCCGGAGAGCCAGATCAGACCTTCGCTGATACAAAGAAAATCAAAACATTATTAAAATGGACCCCATGTGTAAGCTTTGAGGAGGGGGTTCAAATAGTCAAAGATAATATTGGCTACTACAAAGATGCACCAGTATGGACACCTGATACGATTAAAAAGGAAACTCAGTCTTGGTTCAAAGCCCTTTCAAAGAAATGATTTCATAAGAATAAAACTCACACCGTACTCAAAGACCTCTTCGCTAGGACTTCCCGGAAGTTCACTTCCGAAAAGAAGGGTGAGTACAAAGAGAAGACCTACCTCTATTGAATATGGCCAACTAAATATAAAGAGTTCCTTTATACTTTCAAAGTGATACATAATAGGAGAAATCACAGCAAAAATGAGTACTGATAAAACTAAGAGTGACTCTAAATCAAAATCATCCCACAGTCTTATATTATGGAGATTAAATTCATTTTGAACATTTATTGTTTTTAACCATTCAGGGGTTTCAAAGAAAAAGAACCATTGACCATAGGAAGACTCCTCTAAAAAAAGAAGATAAGAAGCACCATAAAAAAGAATTTCTTTTTTTCGTAAGTCAAAAAAATAGCAACACTTAAGTAAAAGAGAGTCATCAGCTCAAAGAAAGAATTCTCTACATACACACAATCAATTTGTTCATAAGATACAAGATTAAGCTCACAGATCAATAAGGCTAGAAACCCTAAAGCTAAAAGAAAATAGTGGAAACAAAAAAATAACTTTCTATAGGGTTGAACCATTGCTTATTAAACTCTTTTGAAAATAGAGCCTAATAAAATGATTTACAAAAAGATGTAGGTCTTCGGCTCTCTCATATTCTCCTTGCTTTGTTTGTAAATGCAAAGAAGTATGAGATAAGTTTAATACCTTTCCTCCATCAAAACCAAGAATAGAAAAAATTTTATAGTTATTTTCCCTAGCCCATAAACAAGCATTGACTAGGTTCGAAGAATTACCTGAAGCAGAAAGAATAAGAAGAGCATCTCCTTTTTTCATTTTTGCCTTAAGTTGTTGTTTAAAAACATCATCATAGCTGATGTCATTGCCAATAGAAGTCACAATCGACACATTATCAGTTAGTGATTCAGCATTTAAATTAAAATTATTAAATCTTAATTTTAATGAAAACAAATCGTTCACAAAATGTGAAGCTGTGGCAGCACTTCCCCCATTGCCTAAAATATAAAGTGTTGCACCACTTTTTGACATGGATTCTATCTCAGAAATCAATTTATCAAGGGCCTTTAAATCAATCGAATTAAGGCTCTTGATAAGGCTTTCTTTATAGCTAAGAAATAGTTCATTTACTGATTCATCATTCATCATATGGCCATCGCGACTTACTTCAAATCGTACCAATTTTGTCCAACTCCAACTTCTACAGTTAAAGGAACTTTAAGTTCAACAACATTTTCCATCTTTTCTTTTATAAGAAGTTTCATTTCATCGACTTCATGATCAGGAACTTCAAAGATAAGTTCATCATGGACTTGAAGGATCATTTTGCTTTCTAATTCTCTTTCATCCATTACATTTTGAATATTAATCATGGCCTTTTTAATAATATCTGCAGCAGTTCCTTGGATAGGACTATTGATTGCTACCCGTTCCGCCATTGACTTAATTGTACGATTCTTTGAATTTATATCTGGAAGGAATCTCTTTCTTCCAAAAAGAGTTATAGCGTAACCCTCTTTTTCAGCTTTCTCTTTCAAAGAGTCCAAGTATCCCTTAACTCTAGAGAATCTCTCAAAATAATTTGTTATATATTCTTTTGCCTCTTTTCGAGAAATTTTAAGCTGACTCGCTAGTCCAAATGAACTTTGTCCATACATGAGCCCAAAGTTCACAGCCTTTGCTTTGGATCTTTCATCACTTGTTACTTCTTCTAGTGAAACGCCCATGATTTCAGCTGCAGTCTGACGGTGAATATCCTCTCCGTTATTAAAGGCCTTAACCATAGTTGGATCTTCAGAAAAGTGGGCCAATAATCTAAGTTCGACCTGAGAGTAGTCGGCTCCTAGAAGCTTATAACCTTTGGAAGCTATAAAGCCCTTTCGAATACTTCTCCCTAATTCAGTTCTAATGGGAATGTTTTGAAGATTGGGATTATTTGAAGATAATCTTCCAGTAGCTGCAACATCTTGATTAAAATGAGTATGAACTTTTGAATCAAAAGGATGTCTTAACTCGGGTAGAGTTCGAACATAGGTACTCAATAATTTACCATATTCTCTGTACTTTAAGATCAATCCTGGAACTGGGGAGAGGTCCTTGGCATCTAAAGTTTCTAAAACTTCTGAATCCGTTGAGTATCCTGTTTTCGTTTTCTTAACAACAGGAAGCTCCAGCTTTTCAAATAGAAATTCTGACACTTGTTTTGGTGAGTTTAAATTTATAGTTTCTCCATCAGAGAATTCTTCAATCTGAACTTCAATTTCTTTGAGCATGCGCTCCAGATCGACCTCGAGATCCTTAAAGGTTTTCTCATCTAAAGAAACACCTGTACGCTCCATTTTTGCGAGAATGGGAATCAGAACATTATCCAATTCAAAATATATAGACGAAAGCTCTTTTCCTTCAAGTTCGCGCTTAAACATTGAGCTTAGAACAAATAAACAACATGAACGATCACCCAAGAACTTTGTCTTCTCTTGAGCAGAAGCCTCCGTTAAGAAGGGATCCTTCTTATCTCTCTTATCTAAAGCGTAATCCAGGTACTCTTTACTAATAGAGATAATATCGTGTCTGCTGCCAGGGCTTAATATATAGTGCACTTGTGAGGAATCAAAACAGTTACACTTAATTTCTAAGCCGTGAACATCTGCAAAGAAAAAATCTCTTTTCCAATGGTCGCTATAAACTTCTTTATCTTTCATTGACCATATTTGAGTAATAAAATGAATACCTTCTTCCTTACCTAAAGCCTCTTCAGTGAAGTCACAGACATAACTCTTTTCACCGTCGATAGATAGAGAAACACATTGGATCTCTCTTTCAAAAAGATCCCCCGAATTGTATTCCGTATAACAAGAAAAGTTCTCTACTGCCTCTAGCTCTTTTAATACTTTATTAAGCTCTGATTTCTTCGCGACTAAAGTATGAGAAAACTCTTTGGGTCCCAAACTTGAGTAACCCGAATTATTTCCTTGTTCAGCATCATGTTCCGCTTTTTTCAGATCTTCTAATTTCTTTATCGTTGAATTAAAGCCAAGACTTTTTAGAAATTCAATAAGTTCATCACTTGGATAGAATTTAATATTAAGTTCTTCAGCTTTAACTTTTAAATCTACATCCGTGACAATTTTAATTAAATCTCTACTTAATAAGCCATCTTCTAGATATTCACCAAAAGCAGTAGTAAGTTTCTTGCCTTTCATCTCATCTTTATGAGCAATACACTCATCGAGGGTGCCATATTCTGCTAAGAGCTTTGCAGCCCCCTTCGCTCCAATTCCTCTCATCCCAGGAATATTATCAGAGCTATCCCCCACCATAGCGAGATAATCAACAATCTGATCAGGTCTAACCCCCATCTTCTCTACAACACCATCAGCATCATAGATCTTATCCTTCATAGTATCGAGCATCTTGATATTATCCCCGACAAACTGCATGAGGTCTTTATCACCTGATGCAATGAGGATTTCGTCAAAGTCGTTTTTAAACTGCGTAACGGCCGAACCAATAATATCATCAGCCTCATAATTATCATCTTCAGAAAAAGGCATTTCCATTTTTTGAATCAGTTCTTTTATAAGGGCGAATTGGGGAATCAAATCTTCTGGAGGCTCAGTTCTATTAGCTTTATAGAGATCGTACATTTCATTTCTAAAAGATCCTCCAGCTGTATCACGGGCCATAAGAACATGAGTGGGACGATACTGAGACAATAACTTCAAGAACATACTTAAAACACCATAAACGGCATTTACGGGAACACCTTCCGGAGATGTCAGTGGTCTAATGGCGAAGAATGCACGGAAAATAAAATTACTTACATCGACTACGATGAGTCTCTTCATGGACAAGTCCTTGTTGCTTTATATAACTCAGAATGCTCGAAATTGAGTACAGAGGACTCTAGCAGAATTGGCTCAAGTGGGCCAATAAAGGTCTTATTTTAAGCCTAACTTAGAAAACAATTTTCTTTAATAATCATAAATTAGAAAATCAACAAAGAGGGGCACCAGTTTCAGAAAACCAGGTGGTCTCCTTTCTCTTCTTTGCCACTAACTCATTGCCATCATGACCCATGACAGAAGTATCGGCCATAACATCTCCGAGCCTATGACCAGAGTCGAGTTTGAAAAGAAAGAAAATTTCTAAAACAAGTAAGAAAGAGCCCACTATCATAGAAAGAATAATTCCCACGACAGGAATGACTGCTAAGATGAGAGGAACAAGTAAGGGAGTATTTCTAATGACTGACTGCTTCAACGTACAGGGATTTCCATCTTCTAAAGAAATAACCTGGAATCCCATGAACTTCTTCCCTACTGACTGACCATTTTGCATACTATCCGAAACAGCGACATATCCAATACTTAAGATAAGTCCTACCGGATAAAAGAAAACCGATAATACAAGTACGATAAACAGGTCTACACCCTTTGCAATCATCCTCGCGATACGTGCTCTATTAATGGCCTTTTTTAGGAAATAACGTCTTTTCATACTAACCATTCTATCTCATTGATATCCCGTAGAATAAGGGGAATATTTTGCTACATCGCATCCACATCCATTATACACCAGTTGCCTCTTTTTAGTGCCCTCTCTATAATAGATATATGGGCAACCCCTTTTAAAAATAGACATTTTTAAAGGTCGGGTTTAAATTTATCCCCTTGTCATTGAAGGTAATCCAATAGATGACACATGATTATAAATTAAAAAATTGTTAAAGAGGTTTTTATGAGTAACGTTGGAAAAGTAGATAAAGCAACATTTGATGAATTGGTCCTAAAATCAGAAGGTCCTGTTCTCGTTGACTTTTGGGCAGAGTGGTGTGGACCTTGTCGTTCCCTAGCTCCTATCCTAGATGAAGTATCTGCAGAAATTCCAGCAGGTGCCACAATCGTTAAATGTAATGTTGATGAAAATGGTGAGCTTGCTCAACAATATGGAATCCGCGGGATTCCAACTATGATTTTCTTTAAAGGTGGAGAAGCCGCTAAGACTTTAGTTGGTGTTCAATCTAAAGAAGAAATCAAGAAACAATTCGACGAATTAGCTTAATTTCAAATTCCCACTTTGGAATTTATCCAATTCCGAAGTGGGTTTAATCTCTTACTTCAGTGGTCGCCATGTCTTATATTCTTAATTCTTTAAAAGAAGCTCAATCAACTCTAGAAAAAGTTCTATCTGATGATCAATTTCAAACACAATTAGCAAATGCTATTGAATTACTCACAGAGACTTTTAAGAATGACCAAAGAGTCATGAGTTGCGGAAATGGCGGATCTCTATGCGATTCTATGCACTTTGCAGAAGAGTTAACGGGTCGATATAGAAAAGATAGAGCTCCCCTCGGAGCGACTTCTATTATGGATCCAAGTCATGTTAGCTGTGTCGCAAATGACTTTGGTTACGAGTATATTTTTTCTCGATTTGTTGAAGGTTGGGGAAAATCTGGTGACACTCTACTTGCTATTTCTACTTCAGGAAATTCTGAAAATGTTATCAAGGCCGTAGAGTCAGCTAAGTCTAAAGGGATGAAATCGATTGGCCTTCTTGGTAAGTCTGGTGGAAAGCTTAAGGACATGGTTGATATACCATTAATCGTACCTAGTGAAATTACCGACCGAATTCAAGAAATCCACATTAAGTGCATTCACATCATGATCGAAGGTGTAGAGAGAAATCTCTTTCCAGAGAACTACTAATTTAATTCTGAGTCTTTTTATCGTCTAAGCCAGGTCTTATATATAAGGTAGGAAGACTTTTCCACTCTAATAAATTCCCCCACTTATTTCTCACTTCCATTAAAATGAAGAGGTAAACCCTTAAAAGTTTAAGTATCGTGGCCAACAGGAGATGATAGGTATGGAAGGTTCAGTAGAAGGTTCAGCAGTTCTAACAGGTGTTAATTCACTCGCAGATTTTATCCAAAGTGGTGGGATCTTTATGTGGATTATCCTTATTATATGGGCCGTTGGAATTGCAATTAGTTTAGAAAGATTCATGAAACTTAGTTTTAAGTTTGATGTAGATGGTTCATCTTTTATGAATGAACTACAAAGATATATCTTATCCAACGATATTCAAGGTGCTATTCGTGTTTGCTCAGGATCTGTAGCTGCACTTCCACGAGTTTTAAAAAGTGGGTTAAAAAGAGCATCTCAATCAAGCGAACAAATTCAAAATGCTATCGATGCTACAGCACTCGAAGTGATTCCTAAAGTTGAGTTAAGACTTAACTATCTTCAAATGATAGCAAATATCTCAACTCTTTTTGGACTACTGGGAACGATTCAAGGTCTAATCCAATCCTTCTCAGCCGTTGCTTCAGCCGACCCTGCTCAGAAAGCGGAACTGCTTGCAACAGGTATTTCAAAAGCAATGAACACGACCTTCCTAGGTCTTCTCGCTGCAATTTCAATTATGATGCTTCACACTTTTTTAAGCTCGAAGTCTGAAAAAATTGTAAATGAAATTGATGAATTCTCTGTAAAGCTTTTAGACCTACTTGGTACTAAAAACGAAAAAGCTCAATAAGAACTTAGGAGGATAATGTGTTAAGGGCACCTAGTAGAAGAAAAAGAAAAGAGCCAGTAAAAAGACTGAACCTCATTCCTATTCTTGATGCTGTATTCATCTTTATCTTTTTTCTTTTGATGTCGGCGAACTTCATAAAGATTTATGAAGTTCAAAGTGACGTGCCTATTGTTAGCTCTGCTCCTCCGAAAAGTAATAAAAAGCCATTGGCCCTAACTTTAAAAGTTACAGGGGCTGGATTAAAACTTTATACAGGTGTTCCATCAAAGCTTGTAAAGAGAATCAACAAAACACCTGAAGGCGAATACAATCTAGAAGCTCTTCACGACTTCATGGTGGATATTAAAAAGTCCAATAAGCAAGAACGCTCTCTTATTTTAGAGCCCATTATTGATATTGAATATGAGGCTCTTGTTAAGATCATGGATGCAGTAAGAATGTATCGTAATACAGATGAAAAAGTTTGGTATCAAGACAAGCAAGGTGTTGATGTTCAGGCCAAGCATCTTTTTGATCAGATTGTTTTTGGAAATATTCGTAGTTAATTTAAAGGAACTTATATGAGACTTAATCGTTCCATTCGAAATAGAGGAAGAAGAAATAAAAAAGGTCCAATCGACCTCGATATTACTTCACTTCTCGATATTTTAGTAATTATGCTTGTATTTCTTCTCAAGAGTTACAATTCAACTGGCATAATTATGAATATCCCAGAAGGAATTACCTTACCCATTTCCAAGTCTCAAGACCTCAATACTTCTGGTGTAGTTGTACAAGTATCAGGTGATACCATTTGGGTTGATGATCAAGTTATTCTCGAGAAAAATAATCCAAAAGGGAAAGTGTACGATTATGGCGGAAGAAGAATTATTCCCCTATTCAACGAGCTCGTTAATAAAAAGAATACTGTAAAACAAATTGAAAAGACGACCCCTGCAGCAGCTAAGTTCTCAGGTATTGTAAATCTAATCGTTGATAAATCGATAAAATATTCTGAAATTAAGAAAATACTCTTTACTGCAGCAGAGGCAGGATACAAATCTTATAAATTTGTCGTTTTAGGCGAAAATCAATAATTAAATAAGGGTTAAGCTCCCCAAGAGAAACATAAGTGCCACATTCGTGACAACTAAACGGCTTAGCCTAAATTTTTCCTTTAAATGATACAGGTTTGATGCCAGAAAAACTCCTGACCAAATGACAATAGCACTTTTATAAATCGCATCTTTTACTTCTTGTGAAAGGATAAGACTTTCCATAAAGACTGATCCAATAATCATAGAAAAAAATAAGAAATTCATCGAATAGAGTAGATACTTCTTTTTCTTATCAATCTTATTTGAAGAACGCTCTGAAAGAGTCCAGCTCTCTACTTTTTCACCTTTATAAAGCTTTAAGTGAACGTAGATATCATTAAGCATGATTATGACAAATAGGGACACCGCCCAGTCTGAAATATCGTGAAATCCATCTAAGCATTCAGTGAGAAACAAAATGGTGAAAAGAAATCCAAGTAACATCTTCAGTGACATCGATATCTTTCTTACAGCGTTGGCCATAAAGGCTCCCCTACTTCTTATTCTAATCCTTTCTATAAAAGATAGACTTATTATCGACGATGAACCAAATGATCCCAAAATCAACTACTTAGTAGATATCGGGAAGCCAACTTGTGTAGGAAAGTGCCTTATTTTTAGGTATTTAGGATGAGCAAAGGCTAAATCGAGAATGAGTGATGAAAAAGCTCTCAACTTTACCCTTCTCATTAATATTAAAATTATAGGGAAAGTAGATGGAGTCTTCTTCATTAAAGCGAATACTTAAACCTGAAAAGTTTTTAATTAAACGGGCAGTAAATCTTGGCTTAATAGATAGGTTGAGTTTAGATTTTTTTTCACTCGATTCCCAAACAAAAACAGAAAAATCTTTTTTAAACTTGAGGATAGTCATCTTTTCCTCAGAAAAGTTACTACAGTAGGCTTCCTCATAGAAATCCAATGTTAAAGAAGAAGAATTAACTTTTTGATAGAGAGGTAGACTAATCTGTTGATGAAGCTCATCACCTAGTTTTTCAACATCAAAATATTGTTCATCGAATTGTTTTTGAATATTAGTGAGAGTCTTTTGGTTATCAATCATGAAGAATATATTGGTAGCGATAGTTCCTATTAAAATCACTACCAATAAATAGAAAACTTTAGATTTGATTATCTCATCCATTATCAGTTGACGCGAGGATAGAAGTTCATTGGTTGACTCACCTCTGTTACTCCCCCACCTCTCGGCTCTGGAAATCTAATTCGTCGTAGAACATTTACAACACAACCCCTAACCGTTCCTGGTATATTAGTCACAGAGTCAACACCAGCTTTGGTAACGTGCCCTGAAGCACCAATAATGAAGTTTAGTTTTACAATACCATTGAAAGCATTTTTCGAACGATCAAGTACCTTTTGGTAGCAATATCTAAACTTTGGAATATTCTCAACGAGAATTTGACGGATAATATCAGGGTCCAGTCCACCAAGAATAACAGTTTTAAAAGGAAGCCCCGCTGTATAGATATTTTTCTTATCAACTAGACCTTCAACACCTTTAGCAGAATCCAACTTTCCACTAGCAACTCCAGAAAGAGAGCCTGTATTATTGCTAACCTTAGCTGTCTTTAAAGTTGCTCCCGTTTCTGAACCACTTATAGCGGAGGTACCAAAACCTGTGCTCGAAGCAGAGGCAGCCTTATAAGACTTCGTAGAGCCACCTTTAGACATGAGATTAGAAATCGATGAAGAAAAGTCAGCACTTTTATAGGTGTCAACAGCACCACGTGATTTTGAGTTTGTATTGGCTCTTCTCGCTGATCTAGTCGTACCAGATGAACCAACTTTCTTTGCACTAGTAGGTGGTCTAACTATGTCTTTCTTAACATTCTTTGGGCCTTTATTCGCCGTAACCTTTTTAACCTTACCTACCTTAGTAGAGTTTTTACTACCTGATTTTTTAGCCGTTTTGGTTTTAGTAACTTTCTTTTGTGGCTTCTCTTTAGGTAATTCCTTTGGTTTCTTTTTACTCACAACCTGCTTAGGACTCTTTTGAATTTTCTTCTTAGGAGCATCTTTCGTCTTATCAATGGCCTTCGATTTTGAAGCCGTTAATTTACGCTTATAAAGAATGGTTGCAATTCTCTCTGGAGCTTTTTCTTTTTCTACTTCCTCATCAACTTCAAACATTGTCACAGGTAACAATATTGAGAAAACGAGAAAAAGCATTAAGAACATATATTTTTTTAATTCTTTATCTCTTCTAAATACTGGAGCAGGTGCAACCCTAGGTGGTTTCTCAGTTGATCTAACATAAATTTGAATATGCTGATTAGAGAACTGAATAATTTCTTCATGATCTAATATGAAAGCATTCACTTGTGATCGATCATGAGAACTACCGATACTTTTAACGCTATAGCCAACTGGAGTATAGATTTCAGCTTCCCCATTGGCCATTTTTACGATTGGAAACTTTTCTTTTTTTCCTAGATAAGGATATTCAATATCGTGTCCACTTGGTCCCGCCCCAACTAAAGAGTAAGTACCATTTTCAGAGGGAATATAATCAACACTTTGAATACGATCATTGAATACAATAATTACTTCAACTGATGATTTTCCAACTTCATATTTAAAAATAGGATATAAATTATCGGCATCTTCAAAGATATACTCACTAAACTCCGCACTGGGATCTTTGGAAAGTGGATATTCGACATGAGGAACGTGGGCATTTGTAGGCGTCTCTCTTACAGCAACAGGTGACTTAGGAGGAGATAGCTCTTCTTGCGTCGGTGGAAGCCTAGGGATTTCACGATCTAAAACGGCCAAAGGTGCTGGAGGTAAATCCTCTCTTACAAAAGGTTTAATCTCTACCTTGTTCACCCCAAGCATAAAAGTTTGATTCGGGCTCAAAGTTCCGACGACAACTCTCTCATTATTTACGTGAGTTCCATTTTTAGAATCGAGATCAAAAACCTTAAATGAGCTATTCCCATCAAACTCAATTACGGCATGAATGGTACTGACGTCATTAAAAGGAATAACGATATCACAGGCCTGTCCTCTACCTATTAAAGATCTTTTTTTGGTAATAGGATAAACATGTTTATTCCCTTGTGGACCAACAGCTACTAACTCAAATCTAACTTTATTTTTCTCTAACTGAGTTTCCATACTCTACCTTATCTAATACGCTCAACACTACGTCGCATTTCTGCATTAAAGTTCTTTCTATAGGGAAGCTTATTCTTAAACTTTCTTTGATAGCGGGGTGCGATGGATAGATCTCCGGGACTTCCCGTCTCTCCCTCAATAACTAAATCTTCAAAATCAAATTTTTGATACTTTTTATATTTATAAATTACCTTAGGTTCCGATTCTAAAATCTTAGTCCCTTGAGCAAATAATGATCCGCTAAGCATAAGCATCAGACAAAAAATTAAAGACCTCATAGTCTTCCCTCCACATAACCTCTTACCTCGTTAACATAACTTGCTTCTTCACGTGATCTAGGATTTTCTAAAGATTGTAAGATATCTTTAGCTTCATCAGCATTTCCATTCAAAGCAAGTGCGTAAGCGATATTGGCGCCAATTCCGGCAGTCTTGTAATAGTCTCTCGATAAATTGTTATAAAAAGAAACAGATTTTCCGTAATTCCCTTCAACGAATGAAATAAATCCTAAAGCATATATAACTTCAGGGTCTTTATTATCAACTCTATACATCGACTCAAATAAAGCCTTAGCTTCTGGAATAAATCCATAATCTGTATATATTTGAGCGAGATTAAATAGCGGAGTAAGTGAAAAAGAAGATAGTCTCTTAGCCTCTTCATAGGCTTTAAGTGCTTTCTGATCAAAACCAGACTTTTGAAAAATGACCCCAATATTATTGATTGGTGGTGCATAATTCTTTTTAACTTCTCTAGCTTTATTGTAATAAAGAAGGGCCTTTCTTTTGCTACCTTGAAGGAGATAACATGATCCGACCTGAGTCCAATATATAGGATTCTTACGATATTCTTTATAGAGCTGATCAATCATCTGAAAACCAAGATCAAACTTTTTTCTATAACATGCTAATAGTATTTTATTAATATCGCCTTTAACATCTTCAGGCTCTTCAACTTCTTCCGGAGGTACCTTGGCAATACTCTCTTGCTGAAGAACATTTGGTTCATCAGATAGTTTTTCATCGATAAAATCATCAACAAATTGATAAAGCTTTGCAGGTGGCATTTTAAATGAATCATTTGTGAGATCAGAAAGCTCATCTTTCTCTTTCTTTACACTTTGAGTTCCACAACTTGCCAAAGATCCTAAAATGATACCGATCAATAAGTATTTCATTATCTCTTCCCTCCTCTATCCATTAAGACACCCGACTTAGATGGAAAAAACTGAGGAACTATAGGTAATTTATTATTCGTCATAAAAAAGTAATTATTCTTTGCTAGAATTTGAGACTTTTTAATTTGCCCCTGAGCTTCCATTCGGAAGTCATTGGCTTTATTTATTAGAGTCTGTGCAATCTGGGCCATACTTGATTTAAAAGAAGTCACATACTCTGCCCCTTTACCAGGAGGCGTGAACGAGCTAATTTCTTCACCCATTTTCTGATAACTCTCAACCAAAACCTTATATCCTTCAACCATTCCAACTCCAGAACCAATTTTGAAAAGGTCTAAGGTTTTAGAAGTTAGGTCATCGATCATAGCAAATTTCTTTTTAAGCAATTGGTTGTACTTGTTCTCAGGAAATGTCAGTTTCATCGAACTTAGCTCTTCTGCAGAGCGTTTCACGTTTTCAATATAATTGAGAGCTACAACATCTAAACCTTCTAATGGAATAGATTGCCGAGATGCCTTCGCCTTTTTAAAATACGAAATCATTTCTGCATTTGCTGATATAGCTTCTTTTCTCAATCCACGTTCAAAATAAGCATCTCTAAGTTGAGAAAGAGGATAAACAATATCTCCCCAAGCATTTCTATTTCTTTTCAACTGAGTAAGAAGATTATCGAAAGACTCCCAACGCCCTTGCTCTGCAAGCAACTTCAGTAAGTCTAGCTGAGCTTCAAGATAGATATTCGATTTTATGTAGCAATTTTTAGCGAACGAAATAACTTCATATGACTTCTCGGCATTATCCTCTGCGAGATAGATCACATTCGCATTCTGAAAGAGAATATTTTTAATTTTACTTTTCTTCTTACAAACCTTCTCAAGAGTCATTTCATTGATTTCAGCAGATCTTCTAAATTGACGTCGATTAAATAAGCCAGAAGCAATTGCCATATAAGAGTCTTCAAATTTATAGGCATCTGCATTGGTCATGAGTTCTAGCGATCTCTTGGCCCAGCCATAAGTTTCATTCACATTACCAAGTTCATGAAAAAGAATAGCAATATTATAAGCCGCATTCTTTTTAGCTTCAGCAGATGATGTTGGTTCCTTATAAATCTCAAGATATCCTCTTAAAGCAGCAACTTTATCGCCTTTCGTATTAAATTTCTCTACTTTATCGAATTGCATAGACAATAGGATCAATCTCAATTTTTTAGCAAACTTTTTAGTTACCTTAAATTCACCGTTATTAATTTTCCCTACCCATATAGAAATATTAGGACGATCTTTCTTGTCTTTATAGTGATCAATCACACGAGCCAGCATTGCTTCTTGCTTATCAATTGCTGCAGGGAAAAAGTTTTTAAACTGAAGTAATGTTTCTTCAGCACCTTTGATATCACCTTGTTCATATTTTTGACTAAATAGTCTCTGGTAGATCTTATAAGACTTCTTAGTTCTAGGATTACCTTTTAAGTATGCTGTATATGCTTTTGTAAGATAAAGGTCTGTTGTTTTCTTACTAACACCTTTACCACCTAAACTCGCCATTAATCCATCTAGACTAAGTCGAGCAATTTTCTTATCTCTAGCAGCAATTGCACCATCGTAAGCATTATCATATAAGGCGGCAGCCTTATCATAATTCTTTATAGCGTATTGAGTTTCTGCAGCGTGGAAAATTGACTTATATTCACCACTTCCTTCTAGAATAGCTCTCATCTTAAAATACTCAGTAGCATATTCTGCTTTTTGATTTTGAGCACTTTTATTTCTACGATATGCCTTACTTACAACCTGTTTTTGGAGTCGGCTCGATAGATTGGCTACATGATATTTCAGGTCTTCACTTTGCTGCGAAGTTAATTGCCCTGCTTTATGGCTAGCGAATAACTTTTTAGAAGTATCCAAATGCTTAGCTAATTTACCATGTCTTTCATACAAAGAGAGAAGTTCAATATAGATCTGATTCTTAGTTTCATCACTCTTCGCATGTGTAGCAGCTTTGGCCAAGGTCGATTCAGCAGAGGCATACTTTCCTTGGCCCTTAAGATAAATCCCTACTTTAAGGAGGTTTTGTCCGATATCTTTACCAATTTTATTATAGAATGCTACTGCTTTATTTGTTTGTCCTGCTTCACTATAAAAATAAGCGAGATCCCTTTCCACTTGGTCACTTATATTTACATATTTATCTGAGCCACTTAAACGGTGAACTGACTCCATCACATTAATGGCCTTAGAAGTTTGTCCAACTCTGAAATAACACCAGGCTAGATTAAAAGCATCTTTAGTCCACCACTTGTCTTCTTTATGCTTTAAGGCACCTGCATATAAGGGGATGGCCTGACTATACTTCTTTTTATTGTAATAAAGCTCAGCGAGAGCTACTTTAGACTTTCGTTGAGTGTAGGAGTTCTTCTTTGAATACTGCAGTGCCTTTTTAAAGAAGGCCATTGCTTTATCATCTTGCTGAAACTCTTTAGCGTTGTAAGCAAGAATATAATAAACATCAGCTCTACCATTAAAACGCTTAAATCGTTTTAGTATGTAGTAACAGGTTTTTTGGGCCATCTTAAAATACTTACGACTTACTTTGTAAAAATCTTCTTGATTAATATTTTTACTTTCCTCAGGGCTAAGTGTTATCCAGCGATAATTCTCTTCCTCGTTAATAATCCTAGCCTTTTCTAAGTAAAGTTCAGCCATTCTGAGAAGTAATTTGGGATTCTTTGCACCGATCTGCCTATTCAGTCTTACAACTTCATTAAGTTCCTCATCAATAATTTTGATAAGCTCAGCTCTTCTCTCTCTACCGTTTGCAAAACAAGTTTGCGTCATAACGAATAAAGATAGAAAAAGGATAAGAATCTTTTTTACTAATTTCATATTTTTACTCACACTCTGATTTTAGAGAAAATACATAATCGCCTAATTCATCAGCCCAAAACTCACCATTAAAGCTCCAGAAGTACTGTTTTTCATTTCTTTGAAGATATTTAATATCTCCTCTATTTCTTTTTCCGAAACTATTGTAGCTATAGACTCTTTGTTTTTTTCTACCTAAAACTTCCAGTTTTATGTAGGTCATTCCTTCAAATGACTTATCCAATTGACTTACATAAAGATGAAGATTTTTTCTTACATAGGCCCCTATAAGGTCTCTTTGTAAGAGTAAGGCTTCACGTAAATTCGTCGTAAATACTTTTCTCATACGTGAATTAGAGATTCCTTTTACTTGCTCTATTTCATCTCTACCAATATTAAAACTATCAATCAGCTCGATAAAAGCCGCATCTTTTAAAGTGGTATCAATCAACTTATTTAAAAGACGACTCCCTCCAGATTTTCCATTTGTTCTAGATTTCGCCAAAAGATAGAAATATTTATAATTTCTTCCATATTTTTCAAGAAACTTCTTCACGGCCAATGAGTCTGTTTGATACTCATTATAAAAGTCATCAACAACTTTCTTTGCATCATCAAAAAGACAAAGCTCCATATATGTCAGTGCTTTCAGAACATCGACTTCTGGATTAAACACAAAATTCAATATAGGTGCTTTATAGGTAACTAACTTTCCTAATGTACGATTATAGTCCCTTAGATAGAATGAATTCCAAGCCTCCTCAAATAAGATTTCTGGCCACACATAACTATCCTTAGGAAGGTCTAAATAGGATAAAGATGCATCATCAAATTTCTTATCCTCAAATTCAGATCGAGCTACACCAACCGTACAATAGTCACGATTAATAGCGAGTTGTCTTAAACGGTTTTCATCAGAGGTATTATTCATTTCTGATTTTGTCGTTTCTATACAGTTTTGAAATGATGCACGAGCATTCTTACCGTCACCTTCAATACTAAAAATGGTTCCCTCCAACATTAGAGCAAAGGGTTTCACAGGATGATTCCCTGGAATCGTTCCATTTAAAGTTTGGAGTGCTTTTTTATATCTTCCTACACGAAACTGCTTCTTTGCTAAGATATATTTGATAACTGGAGCACTGGTTCTTTTTAAAATAGAAGTAGGTAGTACTTCAAATTGCCTTACTCCAACTTTGGTAACGACTCGATCGACCAAAGAATCAACCTCTTTTGGAAGTCTTCCCTTATGAACAGAAAGATACTCTTTAAGGTAGGGAATCGAAGTAAAGTACAACTCATCTTTTAATAATTCATTCACCACTTGAGGGTAATACTTTACAGAGCCTTTACTGCGTACAAGAACATCCCACGCTTTCCCAGCGGAAGCATGTGAAGAGTTTTGAAAACCAAACCCTACAAAAGCGGCTAGAAGGATAGTTTTAACTACCTTAGAACCTTTGGCCCAATTGCGAGGAATATTTATTTCTCTATTTTTTTGATTCATACAACAATCCTAGAAGCTATAACCAACTGAAAAAGTGACATCCCAGTTCGAGTAATAACTCGATTTAGTATCCCCATTTGAATTGGGTTGATCTGCTTTATAGTGAATGGCCGTTAAATCAATTTTGGCATCGAAGTTTTGGTCTAGATAAAATTTCATTCCGATATCCCACATTAGACCCGTATGATTTTCTGTTGTAGGAGTTGGATCATTATTAAATGTTGTTAGCTCTAGTTGATTATTTGTTTCTTCAAGTTGAGCAACACCTAAACCAATAATCCAATCAACATAAACGATTTTGTTGAATGTATTTATCTTTGAATAAAAAGGTGACCAAAGAACCATCCCTCCCATATAGCTATCTACAATTCTACGAAATGGAACAGATCCAGTTCCGCCATTATTACGAACTGAACTTGCGGTATCATTTTCTTCACCATTATTGATTGAATAAATCGCCTCAAATCCCCACTCTTCTCTGAAGAAATATCCAAGTCTTCCTTGAAAGTTTTTAGAATCCACAAAAGCACCACTTGCCGTAATTCCAGCACCAAGACTAATGTGGGCACGATTCTTCTTTCTAAATTTTCGATTTTGAAGAACATAAACCTCTTTATCTGGATCAAGCCAGGTAAATGAATAAGTGTCTCCTTCAGAAGCATTAACTTTTGAAATACTGACCATTATTAAAAAGGAAAATGAGAGTAGAGAAAATACAGATGTAAATTTAGATTTCATATCGAGCATCCTGCTTATCATTTTAAAGAACCTTCCATGGTTCATTCTTAACGGTAAATCACATACTTATTCTACCATGACTCGAATTTAGTGCAATGAGACTATAAAGTAGGAAAACAAAGCTTTTCATATAGACAAAATTGGCAGTGCTCTTTATTTATTTGATCAGGATTCTCAGTTTTTTTCCACTGCTCATAAAGGAGATCTGTTATTTCAGAAATAGTGTACTCTTTTTCTAAGTTTCTTTTTTCATCTACAAAGGAAAGTACGAGTTTTATTGGCGATTCCTCTGAAATGCCAGTCGAGAGGGCATGAGCATAACAGAGTAGTTGAAACCAGTAAGGTGCCATCTTTTCTTCAGATACACGACCTGTCTTAAAATCCCAAACTTCTAAATAATTATCACCTAAAATATAGAAGTCGGGTGTACCGGAGATCATTTGTCCGAATAGGGAAAATTTTATCGGGGTTTCGCTATAGAATTTTATCTGCTTACTCTTCTTAGAAACAAGAATTTCCTCTAGTTGATCCCTTACCCACGAGACCCCTTCAAGACCAAGTTCATCCAAACCACTCTCTCTTGGAATCACTCGGTTGTGAAGAATCATCTGAGAAATCCTTTCATGTACAAGAGTTCCCCTTTCTGATGAATTGCGGAATCCTCTCCCTATGTCTCGATGAAATAGATCTTCGGAGTTATTTTCAAACTCACTTATTTTATCGACCTCATCTAGTGGTTCTTCCTCTTTTAATAAGTCACCCACTTCCTCTTCACTTATCTTAACTAAATTTTTTAAAAAGAATTTCCTAGGGCATCGAGTAATTTCGGCCAATCTTGTTACGCTCAACTCTGAAGAATAGCCTAAACTCACAGGCTCCACTTTCTCCACTTCAGTCACTCCCAAGCTATCAATATGAAAGATAGGTGGATGGAGATCGAGTCGTTGATCAAGAAGATCAATCTTTGATAGATTTAAAGGTATTATTTTTTGTGCTGACTTTAAACTTTCAAAGATTTCGATATTATTCGTTTCTATATTACCTTCCCACTCTCTGATTCCATTAACCCAACTACTCTTACCGTGAGAGAGAGGTTTTTTATCGTGTTCAATATCAAACCAGACAAGTTTGTGGACGGCCCTAGTTCCTGCAACATAGAAAAGCCTCTTTGCTTCTGAAAATGACTTCTTCTTTTTTAGAAATTCTTCAGTTAGATAACGAGGCGATCTAAAGACGTGTGACTTCTTAGCACTTAAAAACCATTTATAACTATAGGGCAATTTGCCAAAATAGTTAGCATCTGATTTTTCAATACCATTGGTATGGATACCTCCTAGAATTACCGTCCCAAACTCTAGTCCTTTAGAAGCGTGCATTGTCATAATTTTAATGCGCTCAGGATTATCCCCGCTTTGAAAGTCTATTGAATACTGCTCTCCAGAAAAGCTCTGCTTTAATTTTTCGTAAATGAGTTCCGCCTGATCTCCACCTTGTTCGGATAGAAATTTTAAAAGATCATATGATAAGTCTAAATTAGATGAGGAGAGGCTCAAGCGCCACAAGAAGGACTTGAAAGAATCCCAAAAACCAAGGCTAAGATAGTGTTCATATCCCTCTGTTAAGTACGAAATTATCTCTTCTTGAGAATGATGAAAATTTAAGATCTGCAACACTCTATCAAAAATGAGTGCTGATAACTCTATCTCCCCAGGCTTCTCCCACATAGAAAGAGCTCGGGCATATTCACAAAATAAATAAATGATAGGATCTTCTTCTAAATTTACTTTTACTTGGCAAGTGAAACCTAGCTCAGAATTAAGCAACATTCCGATCAGAAATTTAACTGGAGTTAATTTACGATATAAGACGCAAACTTCTTCGCTTTCTTGACTAGCTCCACTACCATCTGGACTTTCTAATAAGTAATTGAAAATCCCTTGGCACTCGAGATAATTCAGCTCCATTGGAGTGATCGATCGCTTCCCTTCAGGAAGCTCTCCTTCTATGGCCAGAACATGTTTGGAAACCTCTCCAGTTCCCTCTTTTCCAGAGGGAACACTTTGTTCAAGCATTGGAACAGTATAGGGATCCTCTCCATAGAAATCTGTGCCTAGAGGAAGTAAAAACTTAAAGAGTTGATTATTAAATTCAATCACTGCAGAATCGGAGCGATAATTATTTTTCAAATCAAGGGTTTGATAAGTTGTCTCCGATGCCTCCTTAAAAACCCCTAACTCTCCACCTCGGAAGCCATAAATCGCTTGCTTCACATCACCAACAGAAAATATCTTTCCCATATCATTTTGAGTGATGGACTTTACAACTTCAAACTGAACATTACTCGTATCTTGAAATTCATCAATAATAAAATAGTCGTAATTACTCGCAATCTGCTCTACAACCTGAGAATTCTCTGTAACCGCCTTCCATACGTAATATTCAAGGTCCGTAAAAGTAAGGCCTGGTACACGTAAATAATTTGATTCAATAAAACTATAGATATCAAATGTCGTATCCCCATACTTTAGGAAAAGAGATTCATTTTCCAAGCAAGCAGTAAAATCATCTAAATACGAATTTGCAAAGTCGCGAATATTTTTCACCTGAGAAAGAAAGGCTTTAATATCATCAGCGTTTTTCTTGGCTCCAACACTTGGGTGGCGACCATAATTTTTATATATCTCTAAAATAGAGTTCAAAAAGTTCATAAGACTTGAGCGATCTACACTCGAATCAAAATCCTCTAAGAATGTTACCCAAGCTGACTTCTTCTTGGGCATCCGTTCTTCGCCAATAATAGGAGCTCTTAAGTCTTCCCAGTCTATCTCGACTTCAAGATTGTAAAATTCTTCTATCTGATCTAACAAAGAAAAGTTATCTTTTGATTCTCTCTGTTCATCAAATTTAGTCCAAAGAAGCCTTAAGTCAGTGTCAGAAAAAATAGATTTCAACTGAGCCTGAAAAAGCTTCTTATTTACAATGATAAACTCTAAGCTCTGATCCTTTAACTTATCTTCATTCTTTTCAATCCATAACGAAAACAGCTTTTTGATCTTATCGGTAAGTTCGAGATCACTTACCATTTCTTCATTCCCGGTAAATCCTGGGATGTGCCCTTCTAGAATAAGACGATAGCAAAAGCTATGAATTGTACCTACAAACATATAATTTACTGCCGATTGAGCAGCTTCCCAATAAGGGGCAGGTATTTTTTCAAGATTATGATTTGCCCGTTCGAGCCCTTTTTCAAACCTCTTTTGTAGCCGCAAAGAAAGTTCTCCAGCAGCCTTTTTCGTAAAGGTCATGAGTACAATCTTAGAGAATCTATCTTTTAATCTTTTCGAAAATTCAATAATGTCAGGTTGAGCTAAGTTTTCGTATTCTTTTTTAAATAGATAGACCATATGCTCGACAAGAACAAATGTCTTACCAGAGCCTGCTCCAGCACTTAAAAGAACGCCACCCGTATGCTCGACAGCAACCCTTTGTTCATCATTAGGTTCATTAATTTTTAGATGTTCTGGAACTTCCATTATGAAACCCCTCCAACTACGCGTGAACAGATTGCAGACCCTGGACAATACAAGCAGTTTGAAACTGATTCCGGATTAATTTCAAACTTCTTTTCTACATTCATTCTTCTCAGGGTATCTTGGTATAATTCATTAAAGGCTTCTAAACACTCTACGACATCCTTTTTAAAAGGAATAAGAGCTTTATTAGACAGAAAATCAACTTCCTCAAGTTTACTTGCTATCTCCGAATCTTGATAAAAAACAAGGGATTGGTCAGGATCAGATAAATTTATATATCCCATAAGCGTAAAGTCTTCTGGGTCCCAGTCTTTCCCAAAAGAAAAGTTTAAGTAATACCATAATTGAATTTTTCTAAGCTCTTCAATTTCTTTCTTATCTGGAATCGAGCCTGAGGATCTCTTCAAATCAATAACTATTGGTCCCATTTTTTTTGAAAAACCAATCACATCAGCTGACCCACTGGCTTCTTCGCTCTTCATTTTCCATTCAATTTCAAAAACAAGATCTTCATCCAAGACCTTAAGTTTGAGAAGTTCTGTTATACTTTGCTTAGCAAAGAAGCGTACCTCTGCATAAATTTCATCATATAGAGCTTTATCTTCTAAATAGTAACGAGGGAGTTCTTTTATTTTTTCATTTAAAATATTATCAAATGATTCCATACTCCAATCTATTCCGGCCTTTAGATACTCTTGAACAACAGCATGCTCAATATCACCTAGGACTCGGCTATCTACAGAATCTTTTTTATCAGGTTCTTCGCCCAATTTTAGAATATACTGATAGTAATATTTCCTCGGACACTCCAAGTATGACTGCATCCTCGTTGGACTCAATTTTGAAACTTCCTTAAATTTTGAGAGATCTACTTCCTGATCTTTCACTTGTGACTTTTCTTTATCTATTTTGATTTTATCTTGAGATAAGTCAAAATCACTTAATAACTGATTCCAAGTTGGGTCATGTTTTTCAAGTCCAGATTCGAGTAAGAGAATCGACTTGGAGGAAGAAAGAATCTCTTTAATCTGAGAGATATGAAAAAGTAAGTCTAGGCCTTTTCTTCTCATAGGTCCTAATGTTATAAGAATTTCTTGCACATCTTTAGGATATTGAGTTGCACCACCCATGGATAAGTCATGACCTGAATCTACAAAAACATAGTTAGTTTCTGACAAGTCTATTTGATACAAATCCTTTAAGCCCAAAATCGATTGTTTCTGCTCTTTTAAAATCGGTATATTGAAGTTTCGTGGAAGATTCAGCTTCGTCATCTCTAGAAGTATTTGCATATCAAAAGAACGAATCACTTCATTCACCGCTGATAAGTCGGCCCATTCGTCCAATTCTTTAATAAGAGATCCTAAGAGCTTTATGGTTAAGAAGTCTTTTGCTTTCTTATTAGGGGCAAGAACGATTTCTTTTTGATTTTGTGATAAATAATCTTTTAACTCTTCGTAAGAAACTTCATCCCCAATATTTTTTAAATACTTCTCTTCTATATTCTCTTTTGTTGTCTTCAGAATTCCTTCAAAAAGTTCAAGTTCAGACTTATAAAAGTAGTTCCTCTTGGGTACTTCTAGTATTTCCTTCATTCCAATACTTGAATTAACAAATAGAACATTCCCTTCACCATGGCTTTTAGTTAACTCTTTTAGAAGAAGATTTCCCTGCCCCCTAGAGAAGCTATAGCGCCTTAATTCGCCACCATATTTGTGGGGCTCAAATTCTTCAATATGTTCAGCTTGAGTTCTTACCCAATCGACCCAATCCGTACGAAGAGAGTCTTTTATAATTTCAGACGGAATTGGAATGACGACATCAGTGTACTTTCCAATAAATTTTAATAATTCAACTTGGTTACCTGAGAGGTGTGTGAAACCTGAAAAAATTAATCCTTTTGGAAAAAGTTCATTTTGATCCCTATACTCGGGATCCGAAAGAGCATTCAATATATTTTGATAAGCCTGATGTTCGTCAATCAATCCTTGGTCATCCGTAATCTTCCAAAAATAGCGGATGGCCTTTGCCACAACTTCATCGTAATGGCTTAAAATATCCTCGATAAGAGCAGGGTTGAGCGTAAACGATCTTAAATCCGTAAAGAGATTAAATGCTTGATGAAAGTAACTTTCCCTTTCATCAGGAAAAACACTTTTCCAAATCGTAGCTAAATATTTCAAGAGTTCTGACTTCCGAACGAGTTTTGATTGTTGCTCATCTTGGGAGGCGTTGGAAGGAAAGAAAGTTAAAAATAAGTCTTGAAGAAATTTGTTTATAGTTAAAGTTTGAAAATCATTCTTCCCGTCATAGCGAGATATCGAAGTCCTCATCGCATCTGCAACTGACGGATTTGGGCAAATGACATCCCAACTTTGAAGCTCCTCTCTTAAATTGAGCTGCAAATTGATACCGTCCGAAGCCTTTTCCGTAAAAATTACGCTTAATGCCACTCTATCCCCTTCGTTTTTCTAGAATTATTTAAACATATATATTAAATACACATAGATTCTAGAAAAGTTATTAACCACAGTATACTATCCGTACCAAAGTGATAACTTCAAACTCCAATGAGTAGAGGCTTTAAAGTGTTAAATACAAGTAAATTAATTAGTTTCATTGATGATAAAAAAGAATATACCCTCCATATTGCGGAGGGACAAAAACTCGTTCATGACCTGGCCATCATTCACGATTTAAAAGGTAAAGGTTTTGCTTTTTTCAGAGATTGTGTACTCAGTGCTATTCCCCTTATCACTTTACTCAAGCCAAAGGAAAATTTAGGTCTTTATATAGATTCAGAAGATCCTTTTTTTATGTTTAAGGTAGAAATGTCAGAAGAGGGATACTTTAGAACCCTCCTTATGCCTGAAGCTTTTAATGATTTTCCTGAAAAACTTATGGGCCGTGCTCGTTTAACTAAAATCTTTCCAGGCCAGAAGAATCCCTATAACTCCGTTATCGAACTGAATCAAACATCATTGAATGAGGCTGTTAATATTATCCTTACCGAATCTTATCAAATCAAAGGTAAGGTCATTCTCTCTCAAGACTCTGATCAAGTTGCCTTTCTCATGCAGCTTCCTCGTAAGAATTGGGATAAAGAGGAAGAGTTTGAGCCCTCTCAAGAAATTGGAGATAAATTAAAAGAGATTGAAAAACCTTTGAATGAGCTTTTCAAAAAAGGATCAAATGAGGATAGCTTTATTGCTAAAGAAGTAGAATCGATGGGCTTTCAACATCTTAAATCTAAAGAAGTTAATTTTAAGTGTGCTTGCTCATACGAAAGAATGGTGACTGGAGTTCTCTCTTTGGTTCAATCAACCTCTTTAGACAACGTTTTTGAACAAGACTCTAGCATTGAAACGAAATGTGATTACTGTAAAACATTTTACAAAATCCCAAAAGACCACATTGCTAGCTTGGTTTAGAGCTTAGAGAAGTTCGTCGATAAAACGTTTTTCAGGTGCCCATAGTATCTTAGAAAAAATTTGATCTTCTTCATAAGTACCGCAGAAGTTTTCAGCACCAGGGCCATAAGCCCAAGCATCTGCGGTCAAACTTTGATTCTTTAAGACAATCCCCTTTCCTTTTTTCATGAATCGAGCCCATTGACGACCTTTCTTAGGAAATTCGATGACTCTCCCGGCGCTGGTCGTAACCAATAGAGTTACTGATTTACCATTGGCCTCTTCAATCACTTCAGAGAGATATTTATTCCATTGCGCCAATGTCTCCATCGCCCCTTCTATATCTCCAGCATTGATTTGATCTGCATAGGAAGAATCTCTAATCACCGTAAAGGTTTTTGCATTCTTCTCTTTAAAGTGTTTCCACATCGATCTCACATTTACTTGTAAAGAAACAAAACAGCCTCTTTCTTGGCATGATTTATCATAGTAGACACCAGGAGTCTCAAGACCAGCTTGGGAATCCAAGTAATGAAAAAAACTCACGTCTTTTTTGGGGGCCTTCTCTCGTTTCCAAACATAGGCATCCTCAAAAAGGTCTACTTTTTCTGTACAACTCTCATATCGAGACAGACTCTTTTTTCCCATTGAACTTGATTCCATGATGGCCACTTCATAGCCTTTCTCCTGGAAGAATTTCCATACGGGTTCACGGTCTATATCAGTACAATTTCCTTTAATATTTTGAGATCCAAGAATTTGCCCAATAAACCCTAGGTCAGGCTTCGGACGAAGTTCATAAAGATTGTGTGACCATAGATTTGCAGAACAGGCCATTTTTTCAAAGGCCAAGCTTTCTGATGCTTTTTCACTAGTATATTTAATTAGGGGGAGATGATCAGATAAAAGACCTTCTATTTGAAACCAAATGATATGTTTTCCTTTATCTGAAAAAATATGATCTCTTGTTCCCAAGGTAGCGCGTGACGCGCAGCCAAGTACAAGAGAAAGAGTGCAAAGACTCAATAAATAAGTAAAATTGATCCATTTCTTATTCATAAAAGCTACCTTTTACCTGACCAAAAAGATCCATTATTGACCTAGGTAAAAATCTAGGGGGATGTTTATAAATTTCCCATTTTATATTCAACACTTATCCACTATCCTAGTGTTTGGAACATCATTATAGCAAATTATAAAAACACTAGGATTTTAGAGCAAGGAGCAACTCATGGTGTCAAGCGCAACTCGTGAGATTATGTGGAACATTCCCCCTTCATTCAAGGTAGCGATGTACGTTTTATTCGTACTCTCTATCGCGGCAATGGTGAAAGGGTTTTATAACAAGTACCAATTTGTTACCGGAGGAAAAGGATATAAAGATCTGCTTCCCAACCAACTTAATTGGAAGGCCTTTTTTGATACTATTTTTCTCACAGGGAAGGTTCCCAGAAAAAAAGATGTAGGTCTCTTTCACTCTCTTATTTTCTATGGCTTCGTTATTCTTTGGATCGCTACTGACTTAGTTGCCATTCACTATGATACACCTCTGAAAATTTTTAAAGGTCCAGTTTATATCGTAATTTCATTTTTAGCAGATATTGCTGGTGTTGCTATCCTTGTAGGATTAGCGATGGCCTATAATCGTCGTTACATCAAAAAACCAGCTTACCTAGAAGCAACGAATCCAAAACAAGAAATGTTCATGTACCTCATGCTGGTCTCTCTTGTTGTCATTGGATATCTCATCGAAGGTTTTAGAATTCTCGGTGCCGGAATGCCTGTTGGAGAAGCAAGCTGGGCCCCCATTGGTTGGGCACTTGCTAAGATGTTCAAAAGTTTCAATATGAGTGATTCCTCACTTGCTCTAACTTATAGAATTCTATGGTTCTACCATATGGTTAATACTATGGTTTTTGTAGCTTCAATTGGTTGGACCAAATTTAGTCACATCATCATGCTTCCTATTGCAGCTCTAGTTACTCCCAAGAGAAGAGGTGCAGTTCTTGAGCCGATGGACTTCGAAGATGAAACAGCTGAAACTTTTGGTCTTGGGAAATTCTCAGAGCTAACTCAAAAAAATAAACTCGATCTTCTTACGTGTGTTGAGTGTGGGAGATGTACTCAAGTTTGTCCTGCTTTCAAAGCGGATAAACCTCTAGATCCTAAAAAGATTATCACTAAAGCACGAGACTTCTCTTTGGCCAATATAACGGCAGAAAATCCAGATGCAGAATTTTGGGGAGAGAATAGAGTTTGGGATGCCACAGAGCTTGACTCCTGTACGACTTGTGGTGCTTGTATGGAAGAATGTCCTGCAAATATTGAACACGTAGATATCATTCTCGAAGCTAAGAGATACAAGACCCTAACTCTTGGAGAAATTCCACCTGCTGCTGCAGATGCTGCTAATAAAGTTAGAGTAAATGGAAACCCATGGGGAATCTCACAAGAAGAAAGATTCAAATGGGCAGATGGTTTAGATGTACCCGTTATTGAACCTGAAAAGAAAGTTGATTACCTCTATTACGTAGGTTGTGCAGGTTCATACGATGCAGCTAATCAAAAAGTCGTACAAGATACTGTAATGCTTCTTAAGAAAGCTGGTGTTGATTTTGCGGTTATGGGAAAAACAGAGAAGTGTAATGGTGACCCCATTCGTCGTTTCGGTGATGAATATACATTCTATGAAATTGCCATTGAGAATATCGCCAATATGAATCAGTACAAATTTGATAAGGTTGTTACTCACTGTCCCCACTGTCTTCATACAATCGGAAAAGAATACGCGAAATTTGATGACGGCCAATTTGAAACCGTTCACCACACAGAACTCTTAGCCGAACTCATCAAAGATGGAAAACTTAAACCTGAAAAAGAAGTTAAAGAAGAAATGACTTTCCATGACCCTTGTTATTTAGGAAGACATCATGGTGAATATGATGCTCCTAGAGAGATTTTAAAGTCTATTCCTGGCCTTCAACTTAAAGAGATGGAAAAGAATAAAGACAAGGCCCTTTGCTGTGGAATGGGCGGTGGTAATATGTGGTATGAAATCGATGAAGGTGTTCATCTTGCCACAAAACGTCTTGAAGAAATTGGTGAGACTAAAACTGAAAAACTCGCTACCAGCTGTTCCTATTGTTTAATCAATTTCAATAGTTCGAAAGCTCAGGTAGAATCTACTGAAAATGTAGCTATTGATGATGTTGCTAGTATTTTGGCCAAATCAATATCTGAGTAGATTGATGTAAAAAAGGATTTTAATGTGAGACTCTATTTAGTATTTCTTATACTTTTTAGCAGTCTCACATTTTCTCAAACAGAAAATATTCAAAAAGCCCCAGGCTTGATTGAATCCCTCCAAACCATCGTCAAAGACACTAGAAAAAAGCTTCGTTCCCAATATCAAAAACTTCAATCTTCACAAAAAGTAGAACTCAACCCTACTCTTGAAATGGTTCAGGAGTCTGAGATTGACTCGCTCTTTTTAAAAAGTATTTTTCTTCACTCTGAAAAAAGATATCTTGAGATGATTAATCTCAACAGCTGCCATCTCTATGCTCTTTTGGAAAATCAGCTCCTGAGAAGTGCACTGGGCACGATCGAATTTTTAATGATGGTCCGAAAAGGACAAAAATATCTCATACGATATGATCAATTTGTAGATCAAGTCTATAAATATAAGTGCCAAGGCTTTGCTCAATATTCTAAAATCTTTAGCCGATCAAGCTTAAAGAAAACGGTTATGTCTATCCCATATCCTGTCCCAAAAACAGAGGCAGAATGTGATAGCATCATCAAAGATTGGAAAAAAAATAATTACCTTCCCTACCTTTGTAAGATTCCTCATGCTCTAGAACAAGGAAAGAGCGCAAAATTGGCCAAAGAAGGTCGTAAAAACCTCTCATTAGCTCAAAAACAGTTGATCAATCAACTCATCTCTGATGCCAATTACTATAGTACTCAAATTCCTTATTTTGAAAGAAGCTATTTAACGAATCTCTGTGACGCTATAGAAGAAAAGTCACTCTTTTGTTCACCCTATTTAGCTCAAGATGCGTGGGCCAAAATTATTAATGGAGAGATTCCTGAAGATAATCTTATCTTCCGATGCAATTCCCTATTAAACAAACCTGCTGATCATAAACTTTCAGATGCCCAAAAAATGGTTTGTGCAACCAAGCTCAAAGATGAACCCGAAATTTGTACAACGAAATCCACAACAAATTACTCTGCCATCTTTCCTCGTCCAAATTGCTCACAGGTTTCAATGGCCCTCAATTATGGTCGACTAAAAACAAATTTTCATGATTGCCCTGGTCAAATTGACAACGGCTCTATTACCAACCTCCATCGAATAATAGGTCATTTTGAAGAAAGAAGTGTTTCAAGTGCAGTTGAATCATGTAAATCAGAAGCGACCTTTACCTATTATGATTTTTTAAATACAGCGAAGAGAAATGATAGTTGGCCCTTAAAAGCCTGCTATTTTGATAAAATTGAAAATAAAGAGATATGTAAAGCTTATATTCCAGGCTCTCTTCAAAAGTCCCCTCTTTCTGAAGATAAAATCATCGCCAGCATCCTTCAAAGAATGGGACTCATAAACTCGAGGGCCACATGTAGCATCATTACAGAAAAAGAATACCGCCCAGTACTTCTTGAATATAAGAATGGTTGTTTTATAACTTTTAATCAAAATAATTGCTCAAATAGCTATTGCCCCAAAAAAATCATTATTAATCAAAAAGAAATTGATGGAATTACTTTCAAAGGTAAATTGGAGTTTGATTACTTTCCTAATAATTGGAGTGATCAAAAAAAGAGTGTATCTACAACATTAGAAGAAATTTATAAAATCCCCTCTAAGAAACTTCAAAACCTAACCATGGTACAAATCTTTTTCAAACAGCACCCTAAAGGTATCATTCACGGTTTAGGATGCGCTGAAGATCTCTTACCTAACGTCATCAAAAGAAAAAGTTTCAATCAATGTACACCGGCTCCCTTTATTGTCGATGGCATGTTTGAAAAAGACGAAAATAAAACTCTCGTACTAAGAACCGCCTTTGATGATATCCTTTCCCCCCGTCTTACTCCATGGAACTGGGTATTCACTTCCGTGATGAAGTACCAACAAATGCATCCACTTAAACAATGGAATCTTTACGGGTTAACCCTCTCTGAGCAAGCTAAATATAGAAAACTGCCAAATACCTTTTATGATGAAAGTAATGATACAAACTCTAATAACGCCAATCCAGGAGCTAATGATTCTAATCAAGACATTAATTCTATTTATGTCCCTATTGATAGTAAGCCAGGTCCAAGCCAATTCTAAGCTACCTGAACTTATTACCAAACAAGATAAAAAGAATATCCGCTTCATTAGTGATGATGGGAAGTTTACGTATTACCAGAGAGTAAACGGTATTTTCCAATTTTCTACGAATTACAAAGTTGAAGAAGTGATCCGTCTTAAAGACAGAACTCAATTCAATATTATTGCTTCCCCTAATCTTAAGTATCTTATTCTAGAAGCGGATCAAAATTATAATGACTATCTCTCCCTAACAGCTAAGAAAGAGATTTATGTTATTGAATACGGAACAAAGAACATTCGCAAAGTAGCCGAAGGGATTCCGATTTCTCTTCACCTTAATGATCAATACATTTCTTATTATAATCCTAATGAGCGGACGCTTAATATCATTAATCATCTAAACCCCAGCATTAAAACGGTTATTAAGATGGCCAACTCTTTAAATCCTTATTTTATTCCTGAAGTTCAAATGTTAGATGTCGACACCATCGTCTACACTGATATTAATAAAGAAGGTCTGCCAGGAGTTTTACTTCATAAAGTTAATTCCAGTAAAACCTCCGTTATCGAAAAACTGGATACACCCAACAAAAGAATCGAGTTATGCCTTAACAACGATAGCCTTTTCACAGGAGAATATGGTCTAGATCCCTTAAATAAGGGCTCAACCTTGTCTCAATATGATTTTAGTAAGAGTGATAAAAAAACGGCCAACTCTCTTCCCGCAAAAAATATTATCTACCAAAGTGGTGAAAATGATTTGGGTAGCCTGAAATGTAATTTAGATAATGAGAAACTCTACATTATTAAAACCAACCGTACTGATGAGGGAAAAATTACGACCGATGCTGCTGAAATTGACATCAAATCAAAAACTGTAGAAATTCTGTCTGATATTCTGTTTGCCACCAACTTAGTTGTGATGGATGGAAAGCTTCTTCTTCCCTATCAAAACAAGCATTATGTTATTAAAGGACGGAATAATTTAACTGAATTTGATAAATTAAAGGCCAAAACAGAAGAGCAGCAGTAACATATTTATATGAAAAAAATAATCTGCGCCTTCTTTCTTTTAAAATCGAGTTTCCTTTTTTCGGCCCAATGGATAGCAAAAGAAGAACTTCCTTACGAAGTAAAGACACTCGTAGAATCATTTAACTTTGATTACTTAACCGATGAAGAAAAGAATCATTTAAAAACTCATCTCACAGAGCTCGACTCTTTAATGATGAACCTTACATCTAACGACCGTTTTTTCTTGGCGAAGTCATCTGTTTATAAATGGATCTTAAAATACCCCCCTCAGGTCAATCCACCTGCTAGCTTTACCCTTAAACAATTTACAGAAAAAGAAAGTTCTAAAAAGCTCAGCCCATTTGCAAAGTGGCTAGTCCTGGCCCTAAAATCTGATGCTATTGATATTCAAAGAAGTGCGAACTACCAACAATATCTCAACTATAGAAATCGTAAAAATCTCCCCTACGATCTAATGAGTCTCAAAAAGAAAGTCGACCTTCTCAGACCTTGGGCCTATCTTTTCTATAGAGACAACGGAGAGCAGGTAAACTTACAGCTTACGAAGCATCAATTTACACTTTTAAAAGACATCATCGCACAATATAAACTTTACTATCGATTTAAGGGTAATCAATTGCCTCCGCTAAATCCTAAGGATCTCCGTCTATTTTCTCTTAACACTGGTAAAGCGATAAAGAAGTCTTCCTCTCCCTTAGATGAATCCATAAGTGAGCTCGATGTGATCATCAAAAAGCATCGAAAAGCTGGAATTCCGATCCCTACTAATGATTGGCAAGCTTCTAAGAAAGATACTTGGACTCCGGGAGATGAAAAGGGTGAATTTTTAAAGCCAGACCCAAGCTATACTCCTCCAAAGGAGCTGCCTAAGCCTGTTAATGATTGGGAAGAGTAATTAATATAATTAAGCGGACTCTCCGGTTGGAGAAATATAATAATCTCCATAGGCTAGCTTTAACGGTGTGATCACCTTCTCAATAAGGTCTGGATCAAACTGCTTTCCTTTATCATATTCTAGTATTTTGATAGCAGCTCTATATTTTTCTTTTTTGGACTTATTCTTATTTTCTAAAACAATATTATCGAAAATATTTGCCATCGATACAATTTTAGCAAGACCAAAAATTTGGTCACCTTTCAGCTTTGCAGGGTATCCTGTCCCATTATATTGCTCGTGATGTTGTTCGATAATTTTTATCACTTCTTCTCTGATACCTTCTAATTTTCGAACAGAAGCTGCACTCTTTTTAGGATGCTCTTCCATCGCTTGGGCATATTGAAAGTTCTGTTTATTGGCCAAAACCTCTGGAGGTATTTTCATCTTATAATAGTCGTGGAAAATAGCTCCCATATAAATATCTTCTAATACCTGATAATTCCCATGACCAAGAACCATCGCCATATAAAGAGCTACGTTAGCAACATTCAAGGCATGATCCGCAGTTGAAGCATTATGTTTCAACATCTTAGTTAGAACAGCTTTAGAGAGATCTATCTCCTTAACCTCAGAAATAAATTCATTTACTTGCTCTTGAAGAATATCGACGATACCACTGTCTATCTCCAAATCAGTAAACGTATCAAATACCCTCTCTCTAATATCTTCATTCTTCTCGACAACTTCTCTATGCTCTTCACCAACTTCAGCAACAATTGAATCAACCACTTCTTTTCTCTTTTCAGAAATCCAGGCCATAAAGGCTTCTATTTCTTCCTCGAGAACATAGATATTTTTGAGATTTTTTTGGATAAAGAAATTGAACTTTTCATCTTCGATGAAATCTCCAGCGTGTTTAAACTTGAGGAACTTTCCATCAATTTTTAAATAGATCGCGGTATCCAGCACCTTCTCCGGCTCAACCTTGCCAATGGCAACAGCAACATAAGAAGTGCCCTTATCATCTTTTTCAATTTCTTCAGACATATAACTATCATATATAAAGTTGTGAAATCACTATAGAGACGGCAAAAGTTGCATAAACTTTTTATTTATTCACAGATTTAGGTCCATTTCTTTTACCAACCGTGTCTTTTTTGATAGGATTCCCGCCTATAAACACAACTAACTCCCTAAAATAAGGTACCAAGGGTTCAATTATGGCCATATCGAAAAAGCCCTACAAAGGCACTCGGGATTTTTTCCCTCAAGAGAAAAGAATTCAGGACTTTATCTTTAAAAATATGACTCTAACTGCAGAATCTTTTGGTTATGAGCACTATGATGGTCCGCTCTTGGAAGAAGTTGAACTCTATAAAGCAAAGTCTGGTGAAGAACTCATCAATGACCAAATCTATTCCTTTGAAGATAGAGGGGGAAGATTCGTGGCCATTCGTCCTGAAATGACTCCAACTCTGGCCAGAATGGTCGCCCAAATTCATAAAGAATATCCTAAACCTATTCGATGGTTCTCTATTCCCAACTTAATGCGCTATGAAAGACCCCAAAAAGGAAGACTCAGAGAACATTGGCAATTTAATTGTGATATCTTTGGCGCTCCTGGACGTTTAGGTGAGCTTGAGATCCTCCTTGTCGTCAAAGAGCTTCTTGAAAACTATGGTGCAAATAGCGAACATTTTGAAATCCTTCTTAATGATCGCTCTATCGTCGATGGTATCTTTGGGAAAGTTTCTGAAGATAAAGATATTCAATATCGACTCTACAAAATTGTAGATAAATCTAAGAAAGTTTCAAAAGAAGTTCTCTCTAAAGAAGTCTCTGAGCTAGGTATTAGTCAAGATGCTCAAGACTTATTCTTTTCCTATCTAGAAACAACTCAATTTGATGACCTCATTTCTATTCTAGAAGCACAAAAGCTTACTGAAATCTCAGAACAATTTCGTGACTTCATCAATCTTTCTCAAGCCTCTGGCTTAGATCAATATATCAAATTTGATCCTGCTATTGTTCGAGGGCTTGACTACTACACAGGTATTGTTTTTGAAGTCTTTGATAAGCATCCCGATAATCGTCGTGCCATTTGTGGTGGCGGTGCCTATGCCGGCCTCTTACAAATTTTTAATGAGCAGCCACTCGCAGGGGTTGGATTCGGTCTTGGAGATGTTACTCTAAAAGACTTTTTAATTACCCATAATTTAATGCCTGATCTAAGTAAGCCGGATAATGATATAATGATTAGTTTTCAAAATGAGAGCGGCTTCCTAGATCTTGCACCTCTTGCTTCACAATTAAGAAAAGCAGGAATCAAGGTTTTTATGGGATTAGAGATCATTAAATTCAAAAAAGTTTTTAAAGAAGCTGAGAAAAGAGGTTCTCAATTCGTACTTCTCTTTGGTGAAACAGAAAAAGAAGCTGGGAAAGTCCTCATTAAAAACTTAGAAACAAAAGAACAAGTGGAATTTGACCTCAACGATTCCAAAGCTATTGCAACACATATCCAATCTGCAAAGAAAGAGAAAGGTGAATAGAATGAGCGATACACAACTACCAAAAACTTATTCTTCTCAAGATGTTGAAACAAAATGGTACCCAAAATGGGAACAAGAAGGATATTTTAAGCCCAAGCCTGGTAAAGCTGGCCAAGGCTATACAATTATCATGCCCCCACCTAATGTAACGGGACGTCTCCACGCTGGACATGCATTAGATATTACGACTCAAGACACCCTCATTCGTTTTAAGCGAATGAAAGGATTCGAAGCCCTTTTTCTTCCCGGAATGGATCACGCAGGTATCGCAACCCAGAACGTAGTTGAAAAGCTTGTTTGGAAGGAAGAGAAGAAAACCCGCCATGATTTTTCCAGAGAAGAATTCATCGAAAAAATTTGGAAATGGAAAGAAGAATATGGCGGAATTATAGCAAAGCAACAACGCTCAATGGGTGCTAGTGCTGACTGGGATTATTCAACCTTCACTATGGATGAAATTCCTCATAAAGCCGTTAATAAAGTTTTTGTAGATCTCTATAACGAAGGGCTTATTTACCAATCTGATTATATTGTTAATTGGGACCCTGTTTTACAATCAGCTATTTCAGATGCAGAAGTTGAACATAAGGAAATTAATGGAACCTTCTACCATCTCCTTTATGAAGTTAAAGAAACTGGTCAGAAAATTGAAATTGCTACGACCCGCCCTGAAACACTACTCGGAGATACAGCTGTTTGCGTTCATCCGGAAGATGAAAGATTTAAAGACCTTATAGGTAAAACAGCCATTGTTCCTCTATGCAACCGTGAAGTTCCTATTATTGGAGATGATTATGTTGATATGGAAAAAGGAACAGGCTGCCTAAAAGTAACTCCAGGACACGACTTCAATGACTTCGAAATCGGAAAGAGACACGATCTTCCCATCATTAATATTTTAAATAACGACGGAACACTCAATGACTACGGGCTAGAGTGGACAGGACAAACTTGTTCAAAAGCAAGAAAGAGTATTGTCGAGAAATTAGAAGAACTTGAAATACTCATTTCTAAAAAGCCTCACACTCATCAGGTGGGACACGGTGATCGTTCAAAAGCTGTTATTGAACCCATGGTTTCAAAACAATGGTTCCTCAATGTAGAAGAAATGGCCAAAGAAGCATGTCGTGCTGTGGATAAAGGAGATACGACTTTCTATCCAAAAGGCTGGGAAAATACTTACTTTGCTTGGATGCGCGAGCCTAAGAACTGGTGTCTTTCTCGACAACTTTGGTGGGGACATCAGATTCCTGTTTTCTATTGTGGCAGCTGTGATCACCAATGGGCCAGTGAAGACCACAATCAAAAAAGTTGCCCAAAATGTAACGAAGAAGAAGTAACTCAGGATCCAGATGTTCTTGATACATGGTTCTCTTCTGGACTATGGCCTTTAAGTACTTTGGGCTGGCCAGATGAAAATGCAATGAAGGAAAAGAAGTTCGAAACCTTCTTCCCTACATCGACTCTGATCACAGGATTTGACATCATCTTTTTTTGGGTCGCTAGAATGATGATGATGTCTCTAAAATCCACAGGTAAAGCACCTTTTGAAAAAGTTTATATCCATGCCATCGTTAGAGATAAAATGGGTCGAAAAATGAGTAAATCTCTAGGTAATGGGATTGACCCTCTAGAAATGGTTGACCAATATGGTGCCGATGCCTTCAGATTCACCCTTGCAGCAGGCTCTGGCTATAATCGTAATATCAACTTAGATCCGGAGAGGATCGGTGGATATCGTAATTTTATAAATAAAATATGGAATGCATTTCGTTTTATAGCTCCCAATTTAGAAAAAGCAGATTCTGTACTTCCCTCTAAAGATCAACTCGATCCTGCAGAGAGATGGATTCTTGCCGAACTTAATACTGTAACAAAAGTTATGAATGAAAGTATCGAAGAATTTAGGTTTGATGAATCTTGCTCTGCGATCTATAGCTTTGTTTACGACAAGTTTTGCTCTTGGTTTATTGAATTATCAAAGCCCATATTCAATTCTGAAAACGAACAAGACAGAATGCGAAGAGCAACAGTTCTTAAGTATACATTCAAAAAAATTGTAGCCTTACTCCACCCATTTACTCCTTATATTACTGAAGAATTGTGGTCATATCTCAAAGAAGACTCTGATGACTTACTCATTGTTCAAGAATACCCAGAAGAAAATCCTGATCTTATTTTCACAAAAGAACAAGATGATATGAACCGATTCGTTGAAACGGTCTCTCTTATTCGCAACCTTCGTTCGAGTGTAAATATTAAACCTAAAGAAGAGATCAACGTAACCCTACGTACAGACCTCCCAGAAGCTCTAACTTATTACAAAGATAATGCAGTAGGCTTTCAATCTTTAGCAAGAGTTAAGAACCTCACAGTAGTTACAAAGAATGAAGAGGCTCCATTAAAGTCATTAATGGGAGCGCTAACACATACAGAAGTCTTTATTCCTCTTGAAGGTGTTATCGATCTAGATGAACAACTTGGTCGACTAAAGAAGGATCTTGCTAAAGCTGAGAAAGAACTCTCTAAATATGAAAAGAAACTTAAAAATGAGAAGTTTTTGTCCAACGCTAAAGAGGAAGTTGTAGCAGAAGTTAAATTTAATTTTGAACAATTTTCAGAAAAAGTAGCAAGCCTAAAGGATAGTATTCAAAAGCTATCCTAATAGCTTCATTAAAGCTCAAATTTTTCGTGAATTAAGTCCATGACCTCATGGACTTTTTTCATTTCTTTGAGTTGCTCTACTCCCTCTAAATAATGAATTTCATCATCCTTAAGAAGTAATTGCCCCAAAACAAAGGGGAACTCATTGATACCGCGAAGACTATAGTCTTCTCTGCTTATAAAAAAATGCTCTACTCCAAAATAAGTACAGGCCCTCGCAATATAGATATCATCTGTTACTACTCCACGGGTGTGACCTAAGTATTTATCAATTTCAGTAAAATCAACATTTGTAGCATCAATCATACTTGGGAAACTCTTTAAAAGATCCCTATGATGCTGATTGCACTGATCAGTCCAAAGAATTTTTCTCTGTCCCTCTAATTCACCTATTATATTCTTAACGAGAAGATACTTTGACTCATCTTTCTCTAAATCTGAAAGGGCAATAAATATAAAAGGCTCATGCTTGTTTGATTTAAAAAAGTTTTCTGGAAAAATTTCTTTATTTTTAGGCGGAGATCTTTTGCTTAACTTTTCATTACTATCTTCTAAGACTAAAGATAAATATTCTTCACTCTTTGTAGAATAATTTCTTCTTTCAATCATCTTGGTATAAAAGAGTTTCCCCAAAGAATCCCTAAATCCCACCCTCTCTTTTGCTTTTAAAGATCTTCCAAAATTAAGAGCCCCTATTCCTTCTCTAAAATTATAAAAATGAGAGATATTGAAAAGATCATTCAATCGATAAGCTAATTTCATACTCCCAAGTGGGCTCAATTCTCTTTCATCTATTTTATAGTTCACAACCTTAAAAGGTAGATGACTTAATTGAGCTGTAAAGTCTCTATCCGAAACAAGATTCAGCTCTTTTAGAGCCTCTCCCATATTTTCTTGTAAATGAAAGAGGACAGGAAAGAATTCATAAATATCTCTATGATTCTTTGGTAAAAGTATAACGACTTTATTATGCAATACTCACCTTCTCTTCTAAGCTCAAGTTTTTAATACCAATATTGCGATCAGTAAAAAGTACAGTGAAGTAAACAACTCCAAACGGTAAAAGAAAGAGGTTAAAAACGGGAATAGAAATAAGGGCCAAGAAAACCCCGCCCATAATTCCGTAGGAAAAGAGATGTTTTCTTATATCATTTACACAATCTCTAAAATGCATATTATGGCGTGACCACGAATAGTCCAAAAATCCTACGGCAAGAAGAATTGCAGAAATAACTACACCAATGGGTGCCAATAACGGAATAAAACTAATCACCAGAGCAAGAATACTTAAGAAGATAATAAAACCAATTTTTTTTAACTCATTTATAATTGTTCCAAGAAAGCGAAGAGACATTCTCGACAGTGAAGCACTTATAGACTCAGGAACCTCCCCGGCCAAGACTTTCTCTACTCTACGAGAAACAACATCATTAAATGGACTCGAAATTCCTGATACAACAAGAACAAATGTCCAACTCAATAGAAAATAGAAACCTATGGTTAAAATCCCGGCCATTACATAATAAAGAAAAGAGCCCCATCCGCTAGAGTTAATGGATGATTCTATCCACTGCTTCCCCATTATTAAAATGTCTCCGTAAATATAACTTCCGAGGAAATAATAGATAGTGGCCCCAATAATTATAGGAACGAGAGAAAAGATTCCAATCCACTTATCCTCTTTAAATACTTTTAAAGAAATTCCAATACAACTTACAATATTCACGCCTTGCTCTCCATTTTCTTAATATGCACATCCCATTTATCCGGTCTTGAAAATTTAAATTGACTAATTTTTTTAAAATCATCAAGACTTGGTTCGGTTGGTACCTCTGAAACTAGTTTAGTAAAAAGCTTCCACTGAAGAAACTTATTCATTATCTCTGATTCAACTCCATACATTCTACACTTAGAAATCTTATCACGGGCTTTATTCATCATGCCTCTGGCACCAGCTAAATTTCCATCCTCATAATGATATAGTGAGGTTGCAACTTGAATAATAGTCCAATAAACATATCGCGCATTGTCACCCATATCTTCAAGCCAATGATCCTCTAATTCTTCATGGCATTCCCAATACTTAGCTTCGTTGAAGTATTGTATGCCTTGCTTCATTTTCTTTAAATGTTCAATTTCAAACTGTGACATAGAATCCTTAACTCCACGGGTCATGATCTCGTGCTTCGTACAGGTGTACTTTTATAATTATCAAGGGCTTAGTCATGACGAAGCCCGATAATAACGATATGCTCTCTTGGCATATTATAGCATCATCAGAAGATCCTTTTGAGAAGATTTCCCCATACAGAGAAGAACTTCTTAGAGGATGAGTCCATTATTTATTAGATAAGAGGATAGAATTATGACAAGCAAAACAAAAGGTAATCCTGGACAAATTTCCGAGTCCTTAGTCCCCCAATACATTAGAGACCTTAAAGTTTACCAAGCTGGTAAACCTATTGACGAGTTGGCGCGAGAAAAAGGATTAACTCATATTTCCAAATTAGCTTCTAATGAAAATCCATTAGGCCCTTCTCCCTATGCCATTAGAGAAATGACAAATGCATTGTGGGATATTCACCGCTATCCAGACATGAACTCTTATGAACTCAAAAAAGAGCTTTGTGCTCTCTATGATATAAAAATGGAAAATATTGCACTTGGAAATGGAAGTGAAGGCCTTATGGGTAATCTAGCTAGCGCCTTCCTAAGTCCAGGCAAGGAAGTTCTAACCTGCGAGAATACTTTCATTGCAATGTATATTCTGACTAGAAAAATGGGCGCCAATCTTAACTGTGTTCCCCTGACTTCAGATTATCGTTTTGATGTGGAAGCACTTGCTAACGCGATCAATGAAAATACTAAAATTATCTACATCGCCAATCCTAATAATCCTACTGGAACCTATATCACGACAAAGGAATTTAATTACCTTATGGATCACGTTCCCGATCACGTTCTCGTTATTCTTGATGAAGCCTATTTTGAATTTGCTAATCTCTATGATGATTATCCCAACTCTATGGACTACCGCTATGACAATGTTATTACGTTAAGAACATTCTCTAAAGCTTATGGTCTAGCTGGAATACGTATTGGATACGGTTTTGGACACGAAGACTTAATCAGTAACTTCAGTAAAGTAAAAATGACTTTTGAACCTAACCTCATTGCTCAAAAAGGTGCATTTGGAGCTTTAAAAGATAGACCTCACCTAGAGAGAACACTTACTGAGAACTCTAAATACCTTAAAGAATGTTACAATTTTCTTTACGAGAATGAACTCAACCCTATTAAGTCAGTAACTAATTTCATTGCTTTTAAAACAGGCAGTGGAGAAGCTAGTGATTACTTATTTGAGAAGCTCCTAAATGAGGGAGTCATAATTAGACCTCTTAAAGCAAATGAAATGCCTGAGTTCGTAAGAGTATCGATTGGTACCCATGAAGAGATGGAACATTTCTACGAAGCCATGAGAAAGGTACTACCTGACTTCAAATCAAAATATTTAAAATAGGAATTTTATATGAAAATTTGTCAATTTAGTTACGATAATCCTTTTATTAAACAAAGAAGAATAGGCTTACTCACTGATGACAACCAACTTGTTGATTTAAATCTTTGTTGGCAACTCGACTATCAACGTGAGGGTTACGCCAATTATGTACAAAGAGCTCAATATAAAATTCCTCAAAGCTTACATCAATTTCTTCAAACTCAGGACCAACCTATTGAAGCTCTCGAAGAAGCCTATGCACTTTATCTTTTCTTTCAAAAGGTTGGTATCAATGAATTAAAAGATGGAACGCCTATTTCATTCGACTTATCTCAAGAAGAATCAATACGTTTTCATGCTCCTCTCGATAAAATCTCAACCTATAGAGATTTCTATATTCACGAAAAACATGTGAAAAAAGGATTTGAGAAACGAAACGAGCCTGTACCTGAAGCTTGGTATGAAATACCAGCTTACTACAAAGGCGCAACCGAAGGATTCATCGGTCCAGAAGAGGAAATCCTATGGCCTCACTATTCTAATAAGCTTGACTATGAACTCGAACTGGCAGCAGTCATTGGTAGAGACGGAATTAATATCCACCCTGAAGATGCACTCGATCATGTTTTTGGATACACATTACTCAATGATGTTTCAGCAAGAGATATTCAAAAGAAGGAAATGAGTGTTCGTTTAGGCCCTGCAAAAGGTAAAGACTTTTGCTCTGTCATTGGCCCAGTAATTATCACAGCAGATGAATTCGAAGGTAATGAGCCTAACCTTCTTATGGAAGCCCGAATCAATGGAGAACTCTGGTCTCAAGGTCACTCAGGTGATGGACACTATACTTGGGCTCAGATGATCGCTCATACTTCTATGGATGAATTCTTAGTTGCAGGAGATCTACTAGGTTCTGGTACTGTAGGAACAGGCTGCGGGTTAGAGCTTGATCGTTGGATACAACCGGGTGACACAATAGAACTCTATGCAGAGCACATAGGAAAACTTGTAAATAAAGTCGGTAAAAAACAAAATTCATAAACAAAGAGAAGACTCAATGGAAAGTTTTAAATCAAGTGGAAAATTTACCAAACAAGCACACGTCAAGATCCCAGATGGCCTCTATGAAGAAGAACATGGCAGAAAGGGATTCTTCGGTAGAGTTAGTCAGCTCTATCACGAAAACCCTCCCGTAAATTGGAAGAATATCGAAGGCACACTAAAGCCACGATGTATTCCCCCGCTTTTCGATAAGAAACTTCCAAAAGATGAAAGGGTTGCCGTCCTCTTTAACCAAGATTGCGTAATCAATGTTCTTCACTTAACTCTTCCTATGAAGTCCTTTTTTAGAAATGCAGACTTCGATGAATTATTTTTTATCCATGCTGGTGATGGTAGGGTTGAAACGAGCTATGGCCCTCTTCAATACAAGAAAGGGGACTACATCAATATTCCAAGAGGGACGACCTATAAATTCTATCCCAGTGATGAAAATAAAATTTTACTTATAGAATCTCGCTCAGAATTTGAAGAGCCTGACCGAGGTCTTCTTGGTCCCAATGCCCTATACGATCAAACAGCGATTGTAACTCCCGAGGCAGCTGTCGGCTCGGAACAAGATAAAGAAAATTATGTTGTAGAGATTAAACGCTTAGGAGAAATCACAAAAGTTACCTACCCCTTTAACCCTCTAGATGTTCAGGGCTGGAAAGGATCAGTTTATCCTAAGCTGCTTAGCATTTATGATATTTGCCCAATTATGAGTCATAAATATCACGTTCCCCCATCTGGACATACTACTTTTGTCGCAAGAAACTTTGTCGTATGTTCTTTTGTGGCCAGACCTTTAGAAGATAGTAAAGAAGGTGTTTTAAAAGTTCCTTTTTATCACTCCAATATTGATTTTGATGAAGTCCTCTTTTATCACGAAGGTGATTTCTTTAGCCGTGATAATATAGATGCGGGAGCAATGACATTTCACCCTCAAGGTATAAATCATGGACCTCACCCAAAAGCATTTGAGAAAGGAAATGATAAGACTCACACTGATGAGTTCGCAGTAATGATCGATACGCGCTATCCTCTCACTCCTGCTCCCTGGTTTAAAGAAAATGAGAATAAAGAATATTGGAAAAGTTGGATGGTGAAATAATGTTAAGTTTTGATACGAATGGAAATTTTCAAGATAATTATAAGTTTCTAATTGGAAGTATTCTTCCACGGCCCATTGCAGTTGTTTCAACAGTAAATGAAGATGGATCAAATAATGTAGCTCCATTCTCCTTTTTCACAGCTGTTTCCTCTAAGCCTATGATTGTTGCTTTTTCTCCAATCAATCGCGCCGAAAATGGTCAATTGAAAGATACCCCAAGAAATATTTTCAGAGAAAAAGAGTTTGTTATTAACTTTGTTACCGAAGAAATTGTGGAAAAAGTGAATAAGACCGCTACGAATCTTCCGTACGGAGAAGACGAGTTTATTTTATCAGGTCTAACTCCTATCGACTCTGAAAAAGTAAAGGCTAAAAGAATTAAAGAAAGTCCTATTCATTTTGAATGTATTTTCAGAGATCACCTCTCTTATGGAGATGATCCAGGTTGTGGTAGAATTATAACAGGTGAAGTCGTAAAGGTTCATGTCAATGAAAGTATTTACGAAGATGGTAGAATCAACACAGATCTTTTTGCACCAGTTGGAAGAGGTGCTGGTCATGATTGGATTCTTTGTGACCATAGATTTGAAAAAACACGGAATCGCTAAATGATAAGATTAACACACTCTCTCTTATGTTTTTTCCTTTTCTCTTGTACCGTAACCAATCAACAAACGATGAGACAGGAAGATTGTAGAGGTCTCGACTGGCAAAGAAGAGGTGAAATAGAGGGAGCCAAGGGCCTATCTCTAGAAATGCTTGATTACCATATTCAAAGATGCCCTCCAGAAATTGAATCTGTTGCTCGATCTAAATATATCAAGGGTCATGAGACGGGTGTTCCTCGTTACTGCAATTATCGAACAGGCTTCATTAAAGGTCAGGCCGGTGATCCCTTGCCAAATCTATGTTCGAGTCAACAATTTAGTGAATTCCATAAAGGATACAAAGAAGGAATCAAGGCCTCTCTAAAATAAGCTTCATAGGATTTTGTATGATTAACCTAAAGGCATTTTTTCCTCTCATTGTTCTATCTTTCTTCCTTCCATCAACTCAAACTTTCTCTTCGGCTCCAGCAGTTGCAAGAGTAACTCTCCCTCCCCTAAACGTAGAACTTGAAGAAAATTTCAAAGTAAAGGCAATAGGCTTGGAGGGACAAAGCAATGTTTTTGATGTGAATAAAAAATCATCAAAGCATGAATATATATTCCAGAGAGTTGTCTTCCCCAATACCGATCAGCATCTTATCGTCATTGCGGAAGATCCTAGTTACGCTCCACTAAAAGTAAAAATTCCACATAAAACGAACCATCTAAAAGTTTCGAAAAATAACTTTAAAAAGAGAGAAGACAATGTCCTATGGATATGGGGCCAAACACCTCAGAGTCCTTGTGGCGGTCACACTTCTCTTCACTTAAGATTTTTAAAGAAGAAATCTATTTACACTAACCTAACGGGACTATTTGCCTGGAAAATAGATATCAAAGAACTTCCTCTTAAAACTCTCTTTTATCTTCGTCCGCAGCTTGATCTTAATTTTATCGACACTATAAAATCATCTTTATTTCTTAAGGCAAATCAAACGGATAAAGCACTCTGTGCAATGAACCAAGGTTCACAGTGTTTCTTCGTATATAATATGAAAAGAATCCCAGAACTTTTCGAAATTTTATTCACCACGAAAGACCTAAGCACGACGAATATCATCTGCCCGGTGTGATTATTTCTTTATTGATTTAGTTGATTGAGAATTAATAACTCTCTCTCTTATAATCACTGATGACTTTGAAGATTGCACTTTAAAGCTTGAAAGTTTCTTTTCTATGCCACCAGTTTTTATGAAGAGATCGTAATCTCCTTGATCTAACTTCATAGAGGAAATTTGATAATTAAAAGGCAATGATGACCAAAACCTAAGGTCCGCCTTTTCACTGGCCTGAATACCGGCATTTGCAGCAGAATAAGATAGGGTTGCAGCTGCCAATCCAAAAAACTCACTCTTCTTTGCTTGAGATTTATAGATAGCATAAGCTGCAACAAGTGCGGCTACATGCTTAGTCGCTACACGGGCACCTGTTTTAGCATATATGGAGCTTTTCTTCTCATCTAATGTAAGATGGGCCAAATCACCTAACGGATTAACGATGGCCGCTTTCTCTTCCTTTACGACTTTACCGGATTTATCTTTTACCATCACTGTATAGTGATTTTGAATAGGCTCATAAGGAATCTCAGGAACTTCAAAATAAATATTCAACGGTCTTCCCGTTGAGATGGATAGCATATGCCCTACAAAAGCAGAAAAAGATAGTTTCCCACCAGCGACAACACTCACTGTTGCAACGGGCAAAGGGATATTTATTTTGGTTTCTTTTTTCTCTGTAATGAGATCATCTTCAATTAATATTAGTACATTATCCTTCTTTCGACGTTTTAACTCTTTGATTTTTTCATTTAAGTAAGTAAGAAGATGCTTTGAATAAGCCGTTCTTTTTATATATTCATCTTTAACTTTTTTCAGAGGTAACTTATATAACTTATCGAAATCTTTTTTAAATTTTTCAGCCTTTTCGTTATATGTCTCTAGTATATTAAAATTCTTTAACAATACATTCTTAGCTTCTTTATAGAGGTCAAGCGCAATTCGATCATCATTACGTGTTCTAAATTGCTCATGAATGAAAGCGCCAAAAACCTTCGCTAATAAATCATCCTTATAGGTAACGACTCCACCAGTTGTAGATTTATAGTTATCTAATAAGGAGTTCCACTCAAGTAGTACACTGCGAGCCCCCATTAAATGGAAACGCCTTTCTTTAGCAGAAAGTTTCTTAGCTGGTATGACTTTAACTTCAGCTATTTTCTCTTCTTTCTTTTTCTTATTATTCGTTTTCTTTACAACGTACTCTTTAATAGAGTGTTCTTCATATTCTCCTGTCATATACAAAAGAAAATGATTCAATGAAAGATAAAATCGTATCATCGATCTTTCATATTTTTCACCATAGTAATTATCACTATTATCATTAGAAACTGCTGATTGAATCTTTTTCGAGATGCTAACGGTGAAGAGTTTATCACTTACCTCTTTAGCTTCATCAAATGCTTTTAAAGACTGATAATAGTGTCCATTCAAATGGTAAACCGTAGCACGCTCAAGAAGTTGAAGAAGCTTAGAATTTTCTTCATCAATAAACTTCTTTCCATCAACTAGTTCTTTTGCTTTTTTAAAGTCTTTGAGACGAAGCAGGGACCTTAAGGCTTGAGTATCTTTTCTATTTCCAGTTGCACATCCCGTAACCAAAATGCCAATAATTATGAAACAAATTAATTTTCTCAAGACTAAAGCCCCTTACCTATTTTTATGAATTCCAATCTTTAAATAAGAAAGGAACAAATCATCTTACCAGCCTGTGCTACTTTGCTCAGAGTATTTTTGAGTTTTAAAACGTGTTCTTAAAACTTCGATACCCTTTTCAAGATCAGTCATTCTGATGTTTACCGTGTACTGCTTGATCGTTTTACCATCTCTTTGTCGTGGTGCCATTCTCACGTTACCGAAAACAAGTAGATCTGCTCCTGATTGCTTACCTATAGACTTAATGTCATTAGGGTCAACCATTCCGTCGTTTTGATATTGAATCTCTTGTAGGATTCTTTCTCTTGCAGCAGCATCAATTAAAATGAACTCTCCAGAAGCAGAAAATTCGTTCAGCATTTCATCGTTTAAATCATTAATTGGGAAGTAAGGCTCAGAAGTTTGATTTTGAACTTCTGCAATAAAGATTTTTGGCGTCTTACCAGTTTTCATCAGATAACGCTTAAATCCTTTATGAGATTCAATTTGCTTGAGAATATCAGTTACAGCATTTTCAGTATCTCTCAATACCCACTTATCTGTAATTTCCATGGCCAATTCATCACCTTCATCTCCGCCAACTCGTTTTGCTTTAAAACTTCCGCAAGAAGCCAACATTGATAAACACGCAACTAGTAATAATAGATTTTTTTTCATTGAAATCTCCTTATTCAATATTCAGTTTTTTTATATTTTCCGATAAATATGCTGAGAGCCGTTTTAGCCCAATATCCTTAGCTTGCTTGAACCCTCTAGCATTAACATCCGTAGTGAAATATATCGCTCCCGACTCATTCCCCTTTTTTGTCTTTGCTTTAAGACTAAGTGTGAACTTATAACGCTCAAACCCTGAGACTTTCAAATACAGCTTTTCCGCTGAGAAAACTCCGAGAATTTCATTCGTAATTTTTTGAGACTCTTTTTTTGAAACTTTATAGCCACCAGAGATAAGTCTTTCTTCTATGATACTTCGGATCTCAGAGCTATTATCTGTTCTACTTTTATCCTCTATATCCACTCTCAACAAATACTTACTTAAAACCGCATCCTTCTTTTTTAATAATTTCTTATAGTCTACGGGATCTGTAACATAGATACCTGTTAAAAGATGATATCTTTGATTTAAAAGCTCACGCTTCAAATACAAACTTTCAATCTGAGTCAAAGCTCCACCGGAGTCTTTATCAAATAGCTGAAGAACAAGAGCGTCGAGCTTGTCGATAGATTCCTTTAGCCTTCTTGCCATTTTATTCTTATCAATGACGGCCATTGCAAAATAATCGACCTCTCCTTCATAAACTTTTGCTATCTCAACTCCTTCTAATGCAACTTCTGTGATTTCGTTTACTTGCTCACTGACACTTTCTTGTGTGTCATTGTTATATGATGCAAGCTCTGACTTAAACTGAGAGCTAATTTTATTTTCAAAAATCTTTGCCAATTCTGCTCTTGCAACACTTTTAGCAAGAGTCATCGACGAGCCCGATCCCACAGCACAAAGTTGGTTACTCTTACATGCACTAGAATGATCAGTAATCCATCTAGGGTCTTCAGCAGAAAACCCTAGATTAATTGTGAAAAGAAATAATACTTTTAAAAACATGAGACTAGGCCTTATTGATAAAAGCTTTTTCTGCTTCTTCAATAACCTCTTCAGTCTTTGACTTTACCTCAGTATCTTCAATATTATTAAGCAGCTTTGCTCTCGCCGCAGACATTGCTTTTGAAAGTGATTTTTTAGAAATTCTAACAAGAGCATAACATTGAAACTTAACTGCATCTTCTTCCGCACCTAGATCAACCTTGTATCTTCTTTGTTCCCAATAATTTTTAATCGTTCCAGCACCAACTAAGAAACTTTGAGTTTCTTGGGCCAGTTGCTCTTGCATATATTGTGAAACTTCTTCATCGGCTGAGCCTTGAGTGGCTTCAGCATATGAGTTTTTAATAAACTGAGCTACTTCTTGTGCAATTTTAGTAGCTGCTCTTGCTTCAGCTGAACGCGTACAAAGCCTTTTATTCGAATGACTAGCTTCACTAATGAAGTAACGATGCTGATCTCTCTCTTTAGCCTTATCTCCTTCTTCAGGCTCATCAAGCCAACGAGGAAGTGTTCTACTTGATGCATCCATGAGTTGGAAAGTAGGTCCTGCGAAATCTCTTGGCTCAGGCTCTTTTTCGGAAGACGAAGAACAAGCCCCCAAGGCAAGAAGTGTGGAAAGTACGATTATTTTATTGATCATGAGATTCTCCTTATAACGCAGTATATAGAAATGAATTACCTATTAAATAAAGTATCCTTATTTTAAGAGTCGAAATATAAAACACAATAGGAAAAACAGAGAATTAACAAAAAACAGAAATAAAAAAGGGGCTCAATAAGAGCCCCTTTTCTATTATGAAAATTTTAAAGAAAATTACTTAATATTTACAAGGTCATACATCTTTTCAAATGTCTTTTCCTCACGGATAGCAAACATCAAGTTATTTTTCATTTTATCATCTTGGTCATAGAAACCTTTGATTTGATCTACACCAAGTCCAGAAGTCTTAGCAACTTCCTCAAGTTTCTTCTCATAGTCATCTTGATTTGCTTCGATATTGTGCTCTTTTGCAAAAGAGTCAAGAATAAGACCTGATTTCACTTGAAAGATGGCCTTTTCACGAAGATCATCTTTCCACTTATCAAAGTAATCTTTAGTCATTTCTTCATTGAATCCCTGCTGAGCAAGAGTTCTTTTAACATCTTCTTTAAGGTGTTCTTCTTGTTGAGCAACAAGAGCAGCAGGAACATCAAATTCATTCTCAGAAACTAGTTTCTCAAGAATTTCTTGATTTAGCTTTTGCTTTGCAGCTCTGTCTTTTTGATCGATGATATTTGCTTTATTCTTTTCTTCAAAATCAGCTACTGATTCGAAACCAAATTCTTTAGCTAGCTCATCTGTAAATTCAGGATAGTTCTTCTCTTTAATCTCAAGAAGTTCAACGTGAAATTTCACTTCTTCATTTTGAAGATCTTCCGCTTGGTAATTTTCTGGGAAAGTAACTTCAAGAGTCTTCTTATCACCAGCTTTCATACCAACCATTTGCTCTTCAAAACCTGGAATAAATTGTCCAGAACCGATCTCTAGAACAAATTCTTCACCTTTCATATTTTCAGGCTTGTCACCATTAGCGCGCTCACCTTCAAAGTTCATTACAGCAAATTGTCCATCTTTTAACTCAGCTGACTTGTCTTCAACTTCAGTCATTTCAGCTTTGCTTCCAAGGTAGTTCTTCTTCATCTTATCAAGTTCAGCTTCATCAAACTCAACTGAATCTTTTTCAAAGCTAAGACCACTCATATCTTTGATTTTAACTTCTGGGAAAATTTCAACAACAGCATCGAAGCTAATTGATTTTCCAGCATCATAATTCATATTTTCAAAGTTAGGGTATCCAACTACACGAAGATCTTCTTTTGTAATTGCTTCATACATTTTATTTTGGATAAAGCTATTCAGAGCATCTGACTCAACTTGAGGACGATACATTTGCTCAACAACAGAAAGAGGAGCTTTTCCTTTTCTAAAACCTTTAAGGCTTACTGTCTTTTGTTTTTGAACAAGAGCATTTTTGATTTCAGTAGTTAGGTCTAGTTTTTCAAAGTTGAAACTAAGTTTCTTTGTGCATCCATTTACATTTTCAATTTGGTACGACATTTCACTTTCCTCTGGTAATACAATATATAAAAATCAATTTGATTCATCTTTCGAACGATAATGACCCTATGGTCACAGCGCAATAAGATATTAATTTCGTTGGGAAATTATCCATTTGGAAGCCAAATGTCAATTATACTCTTACGATTAAGCGGCTCTCTCTTTCTGCGCTACGCATCTATTTCATTCCACTCAGAGTCGTATTCTACATGCTCTAAGTAAAGACCATCTGGCGGCGCAACTGGTCCAATCTTTGTGGTTGTATCTAGCTGAAAAAAGGACTTGATATCAGTAGGTGTTACTTTCCCTTTGGCCACATTAATGGCCGCGCCAACTAATAGCCTGACCATCTGTTTTAAAAATCCATTTCCAATAAAGCTTACCCTATAGAGCCGCCCCGCGTAATTGCTTTGATAGGGAAAGAACCCATGAACTTCATCTAACTGAGCTGAGTATATAGTTCGAATGGTTGATTTAACTTCTGTGCCTTTAGTCGAGAAGTTTAGAAAATCGTGGGTACCTACAAATACATCTAGTGCCTCTTTAAAAGCATTCATATCCAATACGCCTCGTTCCCATGTCACCACCTTTGAAGCACTTGGAGGCATTATCTCCCCTAGAAAGAGGTAGTAAGAATATCTTTTCCATACTGCATCCCTTACTGGGTGAAAAGATGAGCTACAGCTTTCACAGTTCGTTACTCTAATGTCTTGGGGAAGCTGAGAGTTTAGACCTTTTAGCAAAGCATAGGAATCTATCTCAAAAGGAAGTAAGACCTTCACGATTTGTCCAAGAGCATGCACTCCTGCATCCGTTCTTCCCGAACCCAATGAGGAAATATCTTTAGATTTGCTTATTTTTTCAAGGGCATGATTAAGTTGGCCTTGGATCGTCTTCAATGAATCAGGCTGGATTTGCCAGCCTTGATAATTTGATCCTTCATAACTTATTTTTAATTTATAACTAGAGATACTCAAAGGTAAAACCTAAACCAAAACTTGTACCTGTAATACTGATATCATCTTCAAAGTTTTCATAACTTTGATGTCTTGCTTCGAGATTTAAGTACATATTGGTCATCTGATACTGACTAAATCCACCCATGGCCAAATCTTTAAAAAGCGCTGATAAACTAATTTGAGCCTTAGCCTGTCCAAAGTAGCCAAAGCTATACTGTCTTCTGTGCTTTTCATCTTCTCCCCTTTCTTTGTCATCACGGGATTGAGAAATTCCCATAACAGAAGGGCCGCCGGCTACGGAAAGTTTAAAATACTTTCCTCTTCCAATAGTCATCCCAAGTCGCATATCCACAGGGATTGTGAAAAGTTGAAAGGTTACATTACTCTTTGTAGAAGTTGAATCAGAAAAGATTCCTTCGCCTTCTGAAAATCCAACACCTAGTCCGACACCATAGAAGGTACTCAAAAAGGCGCGATTTATAAAACGATCAAAATTCAAATGTAAATAGCCGCCTCTACGAGAGTCTTCCGCGTCTACGAATGATCTTTGAAAAATACCTCGAGAATCAGATACATTGTAATCATCTTGAATATAAGTAAAGGAGAATGCTGAATCCCCATTGTCATAGAAGTTATCGTAGAGTTCATCTCCTTCAAAACTTACTAAATTTTCTTCATTTTCTAGAGAATGAGGCGCTTTATATCCAGTTGAAAGTAATTTATCATTTTCAGAAATATTTAATTTTAAATCATTATTACCATCCCCTGGAACGCTAAAAGCTGGAGATTGATCAGGTTGATAATCATTTTCATCTGTTTGAGAAAGGTCTTTACCATTACCTTCCCCCATGACGTAAGAGAAACCCTCTTCTTTCTTTTTCTTCTCAGACTTCTTTTGCTCTCTCTCAAAATGATCTTCAGAGAGCTGTCCAGGTACAGCGATACCAAAATCCTCCGCATAAACAGAGGTAAGTAATAAGAAACCTATTGTGAAAGAACTAACTTTCAGACTCTTCACTCCATTGAAATGCATCGCCAAATTCCTTCATTTTATAAAAATAAAATACAAGAGAGAGGACAACATATAAGGCCATCCCTACTGCAAACATAATTCGATAATAAACGACAGTTAGTGCGGCAATTAAAAAGAAAATAAAGAGAAGCATTCTCTTATGATTCCTTATCAACTGACCATCCTTAAAAGAGTGAAACGGAATTGTTGTCACCATTAAGATTCCATAAAAAGCAGTATAAAACATCCATATGTAACTATACTCATCAACGACAGGAAAGCGATCGGATAAGAGAACTAGTCCAATGATGGCCAAGGCAGCACCAGGACTAGGTAATCCTTGGAAAAAATCAGAGCGAACTTTAGAAATATTTGCATTAAACCTAGCTAATCGAAGAGCAGCACACAGAAGATAAATAAAAGAGACCACAGCTCCAAGTCTTCCATATTGGTACAAATACTTTTGATACATTAAAAAGGCCGGAGCAACTCCAAAAGATACGGCGTCACTCATTGAATCAAATTGTTCTCCAAACGAAGAAGAAGTTCCAGTCAGTCTAGCAACTCTTCCATCTACAGAGTCAAAGATCGCTCCCAGAATAAGTATCATAGCAGCTTCAAAGTGCAGTCCTCTTGTAGTGAGAACCATACTTGAAAATCCACAGGCCATATTTAAGCCGGTAAAAATATTAGGTAAGAAAAAAGCCAACCTTTTCGAAGGGTGCATTATAATTCCTCTTTTTTATCATTGTTTATCGTTTCGTCTACTCTAGCTGCAATAATCGTTTGCCCTGCTGTTGTTAATTGGGACTCTTTCACAAGAATTTCGTATTGGGCAGGTAAGTATAATAAAACTGTACCACCTAAACCTAGAAAGCCAAAATTAACCTGAGCTCTTCCTCTATCACCTGGGATAACTCTTAATTGCGGCCATAGTCCAAGAGCACACTTAATAATTTGAATTCCATATTCTCTTTCACTAACTACAGCTTTTAACTTTAGAAAAACTCCAGAGTATTCAGCCAAGCTGTGATGATCTAAATCAAACAGATATCTAAATAATGTCTTTCCTCGTTTGTAGGAAAGGTCCATAACTTCAGATCGTGTAGGCAAATAAACCCCAGCTTCTCTAATCCAAGATATCGTCATGGCGACTTCAATAAAGTCATCTCCAAACTTAGGATGATTTACATTTGGAGTAATTGATCGAATTCTACCGTTGACCGGAGCATAGAAGACTCCCTCTTTAAGAAGAAAGTCCTCTTGGTGATGAGGAGATATTCTTCTCGTCAAAAAAGCTGTGACAATAAAGAAAAGTAAATAGAGCCCTAAAAAAGTATAAAGTCCAAATATCCACAAAAAGAATAAAATTATAAAGCTTAATGTGTAAAAGGAGTTATTAAGAAAAAAGCGCATTACTTCTTCCCTCCACTTACATTGAACTCTTTTTCAAGAGGTCTAAAATAATAAGGGGGTAAATGCTCTGCTCTTTTTATAACCTTAGAAAAGATGTCTCTGGGATTCTTTTTGACTAAGGTATAAATAGAGAGCAAGTCTTGATCCAATAACTCTCCAGTTAAATGATAAAGATGCTCATCACTAAAGTCTCGTTGCTTAAATTTCTCTTCAGAGATTAAACTCTTTTCTTCCTTATCGCCACTCTTAGAGAACTCAAAGACTTCTCCTTTAAATGCCCTTTCGTAGAATTTATATTCTTCAATATTACAAAAGGCCGGCACTTCATAATGATAGAACGAAAAGATCTCAATACCTTCTAGAGCTAGAATTTGAGAAAAACCTTCTCCAATTCTAATCCCTGTGTATGATCCCGGGCCATTTCCAAGTAAGATGGCCTTTATATCTTTAAAGCTTAAGTTAAAGTCTTTTAAGCAGTCATAAATAACTTTATGAAGAAGTTGAGAACCCTTTCGGTTTTGAATGACTTCATGATGAATCCAAGAAAGATCTTCTTCTAGAAGACCTACTTGGATATAAGCTGATGTATCTAAAAATAAATACTTTCCACTCATTAGAAGAATCTTGAGAAATCGTTAAAAATAGCCCCAACCATCAACATAAGAAGAAGAGAAAGTCCTACTTGTTGGGCAATCTCCATTTTTCTACGTGATATAGGGCCTCGGTTTAAAATTTCTAGAAAGATAAACATAATATGTCCACCATCGAGAACTGGAATAGGAAATAAATTAATTACTCCTAAATTCACCGAGATTAAAGCCATTAATTGAAAGAAGTACGACATACTCGTATTAAATGAATCAGAAGCCACTTTTCCAATAGCCAGTGGTCCACCAATCGTTTTAAAACTAACCTCAGCTGTAACTAGTTTCTTAAAGCCTTCAAGTGTTTTTATAATCGTATCCCAAGTTCTAACTACTGACTGTACAGCTGCTTGGGCAATCCCTTTTGACTTCGTTTCAATAAACTTTAAGGGTTGAAAGATACCACCAGAATAAACTCCAATTAACTTAATCACTTGTCCATTCTGATTCATCACTTCTGGAGTAATGTTAAAGTCCATAACTTTCCCATCTCTCCATACACTTACTTTTACTGAGTCTGTTTTCGTCTTCTGTAAGTTTTGCCCCAAGTCTTCAAAGCTAAAGATTTCTACACCTTCAAGACCAGTAATGATGTCACCTTGCTTAATTCCGGCTTTGTCAGCAGGTGATTTCATTTTGATACTCTTTACGAGCAGATCAATAGATTTAAACCCCTTATCCGAGAGTGCTTTATCTAAAGATTCAAAATTTGCAAAATCGAGTCGTCTCTCTTTTTCAAAGTTTACTTCATTATCTTTTTCACTCAGAGTTATTTCAGAATTTTCTATTTTAGTTGGATAAGCATATAAGATTGTCTCAGGTGTCCAACTTTGATTAATTTGATCATAGGATATATTCCAATCCATCTTTCCTTTCTGTGTACTTAGAGCAAACTTATTTCCCTTACTATCAACAACAACCGGACTTCTTAATGTTGGAGGAAATTTAACGAATTCTTCAATAAAAGCTTCGCCTGTCATATTTAAGGTAATTTTCTTTTCACTACCCATTCTTTGAACAGTCATTGTTTTTATAAGATCGTCACCCTCTAAAACAATGTCAGATGGATTATAGACGTCTTCACCATTCACTTTCTTAATGACATCTCCACTACGTATGCCCGACTCATAGAGTGTGCTTACTTGCGGAAGAACACCTACTTTGAGTTCTGGTAATTTTTCTCCAGCCATAAAGAGACTAAAGAAAATCACATAAGCCATTATAAAATTGGCCAAAGGGCCACCCATTACAATCCAAAAGCGGGCCCATTTTCCCTTAAAGGTAAAAGAAAATTGTCTTTGATCTTCAGGTATAGCATCTTTGTTAAGAGGATCATCTCCATACATTTTCACATATCCCCCTAGAGGTATTAGTGAAATCGCATACTCTGTATCACCTTTCTTAAATTTTAAGATCTTTGGACCAAATCCAATACTAAAGACTTCAACTCTAACTCCAAAGAGCCGAGCAAAGAGGAAGTGACCAAGTTCGTGAAAAAATACGAGGGGTCCTAGAAATAGGATAAAAATTGCAACTTTTTCGATTAGCATAGAAGTAACTTTAATTAAGTAAATTAGTTATAAAAATACTTAAGTATAACAGCGAAAAATGGCGCCGAATACAAAAGACTATCTATTCTATCATACACCCCACCATGACCAGGAATCAAAGAAGAACTGTCCTTTACTTTAAATTGACGCTTCATTTTAGACTGAATGAGGTCCCCAAGTTGCGAGAGAACACCCAAAAGACAGAAAATAAAAAATAACAATAGGACAGGTTTAGCGATAAGAAATGTCCAAGCTAAATACCCCAGTACTCCAGCTGTAAACATACCACCAATAAGCCCCTCAATTGTCTTATTAGGACTTACTTTCTCCCATAGCTTATGGCTTCCGAAATTTTTACCAAAGAACCATGCTCCTGTATCCATACCAAAGTTAACAACGAGCAAAATGAAAAGAAGAATTCTCCATTCTGAATAGTGGAGTACATTGGTCAAAGAGATCATTGGAAGAACAAAGAAAATCCCTGTCACATAAGGAAACTTCACTGAAATTTCCTCTAATGTCTTAGACTCCATTGGGATATAAAAAAGGTAAAATAGGAGTAAAACGTTTAATAAGAGCGCCACATTTACAATAGCAAAGTGCATCCCAGTTGTGACGTCTAAAAAGTTAAAATAAACAAAGGGAATAATGTAGAGCAACTGACTTATAAAATAGGAAATTGAAAAGCGCTTTCTCTTAATAATATTACAAAAAAGCTCATCTACTGCTATTGCACCAGCAAATAATATAAATCCCAAGGTAGGCTTTTTACCAAAGGTAATACAGACTGCAACAATCGCTGCCATAACAACTGCTGAGATAATTCTTTTTATAGTATTAGCTGACATTTTTTCACCTGGAGATTTGGTTCAATTCTTCTAGATTCTTTCTAGCAAGAAGACAGCTTTCATCAAGAGACTCTGTAGCCCCAATCGTACCAAATCTTCTTTCCCTTCCAGAAACTTGATAAATTATGCCTCGAAATTCTTCCCTTGTGAAATCTGGCCACTTAGTTGGAGTAAAAAAGAGCTCCGCGTATGCCATTTGCCAAAGTAAAAAGTTTGAAATTCGTTGATCTCCACCAGTTCTGATTAAGAGGTCAACATCCCCTAAGTCTGGTTGATAAAGATTCGCTTCCATATCCTCTTCAGAGAAAGGACGCTCTGGATTTGACTGTGCCCATTTATTGACAGCATTTATCATCTCATTTCTACCACCGTAACCAAATGCGAAAGAAAGCTTAAGACCTTTGAAGTCTTTTGTTTCCTTTTCAAGCTTATTAATAAGCTCTCTGGTTGGTAGAGGAAGATTTGAAACATCTCCAATAACTTTGAAGCGAACTCTATTTTTAAGAATTTTTCTTCGTTCTTTGAGTAGGAACTTTTTTAAAAGATTAAAAAGTGTAGTTACTTCTCCAAGAGGTCTACTCCAATTTTCTGTAGAAAATGCGTAAAGAGTAAGCGCATGGAGACCTAGATCATCAGCTTCTTCTACAATATCGCTGACAATTGAAGAGCCGCGTATATGACCCCAAACACGAGGACGGCAGCGGTTTTGTGCCCATCGTCCATTACCATCCATAATAATGGCAACATGTTTAATTTTGTCATTAATATTCACGACTCTTGATTCCTTGTATTAAAGGGAAAGAATTTCTTTTTCTTTCGCTTCCATGATCTCATCTACTTTAGATACAAATTTGTCAGTAACTTTTTGGATTTGATCTTGAAATTTCTTAGAATCATCTTCAGAAATTTCTTTTGCCTTTTCAGCTTTCTTCACGTCTTCATTCTTATCACGACGTGCATTTCTAATAGAAATTTTTGCATCTTCACCAAGTTTTTTAACGTCCTTAACTTGTTCCTTTCTTCTTTCTTCTGTTAGAGCTGGAAAAGGGATACGAATTAAGTTTCCGTCATTTGATGGAGTTAGTCCTAAGTTTGCACCTAGAATTGATTTTTCAATATCAGCAATCATTGTTTTATCAAATGGCTGAATTTGTAATAAACGAGCTTCAGGAGTAGAAACGTTTCCGACCTGAGCTATTGGAGTTTGAGCTCCATAGTAATCAACAGTAACACCATCAAGTACACTTGCACTGGCCCTACCTGTTCTCACTTTTGTTAACTGATGTTTTAAAGAGCTTAAGGCTTTTTCCATTTTATCTTCAAGTTCTAATAGAATTTCATCAATCATTTCAACCCTCTACTTTGAAACTGTGGTACCAATTTGGTCACCAATAACTACTTTTTGAATATTACCTTTTTCAAATACATTAAATACAATAATTTCGATGTCATTATCCATACAGAATGTAATGGCCGTTGAGTCCATTACCTTAATACCCTTATTAAGAACATCGATATAATTAAGCTGATCAAAGCGAACAGCATCTTTATGTTCAACAGGATCTTTATCATATATCCCATCAACTTTTGTGGCTTTTAAAATTACATTTGCATCAATTTCTGATGCTCTAAGTGCAGCAGCAGTATCTGTTGTAAAATAAGGATTACCTGTACCACCAGCAAAAATCACGACACGACCTTTTTCCAAATGCCTTACGGCTCTTCTTCTAATATAAGGTTCAGCAATCTTTTTCATCTCGATGGCGGTGAGAACTCTAGTATAGACACCCTTTCTCTCTAGATGATCCTGAAGAGCAATAGAGTTAATAATCGTAGCCAACATTCCCATATGGTCGGAAGTTGTTCTATCCATACCGATAGTTGCTCCAGCAACTCCACGGTGAATATTTCCACCACCAATTACGATACCGATTTCCACACCCATATCATTCAATGTTTTAATTTCGCTAGAAAGTGCTTCAAGAGTTTCAGGATCGATTCCTGTTCCTTTATTTCCAGCTAAGGCTTCGCCTGAAAGTTTTAGTAAAATCCGTTTATATTTCATGCTTTAAAAACTCCGGCATTTTAAATTTTAAGCGTTGAAATTTGAGTTGCAACACCCGGATGCTTTCTAAAAGAGCTCTAATTATAAAAATTTAAAATAGCTCTCTTACCAGCTTCCTACTTATCAAAAAAAGGGGCCAATAGGCCCCTTTCTTTAAAACTTAATTTTTGACTTAGTTACCACCAGTCATTTTTGCTACTTCATCAGCAAGGTTATCTTCTTTCTTTTCGATACCTTCACCAAGAGTAAGCATGTTAAAGCTAGTTAGAGTTAGCTCAGCGCCAACTTCTTTACCAACTTTTTCAACTAGTTTCCCAACTGTTAAGTCAGGATCTTTAACAAATTTTTGCTCAAGAAGACAAACTTCAGAAGAAAGCTTCTTAAGTTTACCATCAACAATTTTGTCGATCATATTCTCAGGCTTCCCTTCTTCTTTAAGTTGAGCAGCATAGATAGCGGCTTCTTTCTTCTTAAATTCTTCATCAATATCATTAGCAGATAGAAACTTTGGAGAAGCAGCAGCAACATGCATGGCTACGTCCTTCAAAAGCTCTTGAACTTGTTCATTAGAGGCATCAGCACCTTTAACTTCTACAAGTACACCAATTCTACCACCGTGGTTGTAGCTTCCAAGAGCACCATCAGTATTCTTAGCTACAAATCTTCTGATATCAATTTTCTCTCCAAGCTTAAGAGTAAGTTCATTTACATCACTTTCTTTAGCTGCTTTAAGAGCAGTAATATCAGCATAACCTTCTTTAAGAATGTCATTAGCTACTGACTTAGCGAATCCTTGGAAATCATCACCTTTAGAAACAAAGTCTGTTTCACAGTTAACTTCAACAAGTACACCTTTATTACCTTCAACTAGAGTAGCAACTGTACCTTCAGCAGCAACACGGCTTTGCTTCTTTTGAGCAGCAGCAAGACCTTTCTTACGTAGGAAGTCTACAGCAGCTTCCATGTCACCATTAGTCTCTGTAAGAGCTTTCTTACAGGCCATCATTCCAGCACCAGTTTGTTCTCTAAGAGTTTTTACATCACTTGCTTTAAAAGACATTTTTCTATCCTTATTAGTAATTAGTTATTCGTGATTTAATTAAGCTTCTTCTTCACCGATAAGATCGATATCGTGCTCGAATTTCTCAATAATTTCTTTTTCAAGAGCAACGTCACGTCCTGGCTCAGAAGAACCAGACTTAAGTTTAGCTTTGTTTCCGTTAGTTCCTTCAAGAACAGATTGACCGAAGTACTCAGTGAAAAGAGTAACTGACTTGATAGCATCATCGTTAGCAGGAACTACATAATCAACACCATCTGGATCACAGTTAGTATCTGTAAGAGCAACAACTGGAATACCTAGTTTATTAGCTTCTTGAACAGCAATTCTTTCATTGTTTGGATCAACAACTACTAGAGCACCAGGAATTTTTCTCATATCTTTAATACCACCAAGGTTTCTTTCAAGCTTAGTGATATCTTTGTCGATTTTGATTCTTTCTTTTTTAGTAAGAAGATTAAAATCACCAGTTTCTTTCATTTTTTCTACTTTACGAATCTTATCAACAGAAAGAGTAATCGTTTTGTAGTTTGTAAGCATTCCACCTAGCCAACGGTGAGTTACATAGAAAGCTCCACATTCTTCAGCAGCTTTTTTAACTGTTTCAGATGCTTGTCTCTTTGTACCTACGAAAAGTACTGGCTTTCCTTCTTGGCAAGTTTTCTTAATGAAGTCATAAGCTTGCTTAGCCATAGGAATTGTTTTACCAAGATCAATAATGTAGATCCCGTTTCTTTCTCCAAAAACGTATTTCTTCATTTTTGGATTCCACTTGTGAGTTTGGTGACCGAAGTGCGCACCCGCTTCTAACAAATCTTTTAACTGTAACTCTTTAGACATTTCGATTCTCCTTATCTGAGAGTTGATGGTTAATCTCATCACCTGCGCTGGCCACTTTTGGACCAGACCACCAACCAGGTGATTGGACGTTAAAACCCCATTTCTGGGGACAAAATTATAGTGAATAGTGTGTAACACACCGGCTAAAAAGGGGCAAGAGAAGAGTTTAAATTATATGGAATTAAGGTCCTCAGCACTCCAGAGTACCTTTCGACGCTTAGAGCCTTCGGCTGGCCCAACAATTCCTTTTGACTCCATTTCCTCAATAAGATTTGCTGCTCGATTATATCCAATTTTAAGTCTTCGCTGGAGCATAGATGCACTAGCTGTGCGGTGCTCCACGACAGTCTTTACGGCCAGTTTAAAGTACTCTTCATCAGAAGAAGGATCACTTATTCCACCAGAAATATGGGAACCAAACGCATAAGGGTCTTTCTCCTCCTCGCCGCCATTTTCTAAGAAATCCATGGCCCCAGTGTGATAACACTTTGGAATTGTGTTCTCCAGCTTATCAGCTAGAACTTCAATTTCATCTTCATCTACATATGAGGAGTGAACTCTCAGATTATTTGTACCATGACGATAGAGCATATCCCCTTTACCTAGAAGTTTTTCAGCTCCTATTGAGTTAAGAATCGTTCTAGAGTCCTGAGAGGAAGTTACTCTGAAAGAGACCCTTGTCGGGAAATTAGACTTAATAAGACCTGTAATAACGTCAACGGAAGGTCTCTGGGTAGCAATAACAAGATGGATACCAGCCGCACGAGCCTTTGCTGCAAGACGACAAATATTGTTCTCAATATCTTTACCTGCCTTCGTTAAAATAAGATCTGCAAATTCATCCACTATAATAACGAGATAAGGAAGTTCGTAATGCTCTTCTGGCTCATTTTCATAGAATGGATGGATTTTAGCTAGCATTTCAGGAGTGGCCCGCTTCAACTTCTCATTAAAGCCTTCAATATTTCTCACTCCTAGCTCTTTTAAGATGGAATAGCGTCGCTCCATTTCCTGACAGGCCCATAGTAAAGAAATAGATGCAGTCTTTGCATCAGTTACAACGGGCATAACCAAATGAGGAAGATTTGCATAAAGAGCAAGTTCCAATTGTTTGGGGTCAATAAGGATAAGCTTCATCTGACTTGGTGATTTCTTTACTAAAAGAGAAACAAGTAAAGTGTTGATGAAAACAGATTTACCAGCTCCCGTAGCCCCAGCTACGAGCATGTGAGGCATGGATGCTAAATCCACGACCAGTGGTTCACCAAAGGCATCCTTACCCATAGCGATGGGTAGCTTATTGGAGGTCTTTTTAAATTCATTAGAGCTCAATACTTCATCGAGATAAATAATTTCTCGTGGATTTCTTGGAACTTCAATACCTACAGTTGCTCTTCCCACCATTGGGTAAACAATTCGAATAGGCGCACCAAGAAGGGCCATTGAAATTTCACTCTCTGCATTTGTAACTTTAGAAACCTTTACACCTGGACCTAGCTCCAGCTCGAAAGTATCAACAACCGGTCCCTTTAAAATATTTACGATTTCTCCATCAATTTTAAATTCCGCCAGAGTAGACTGAATTGAATTGATAATTTTCTCGAAGTAATCAGAGTCGGGATGGCGTTGAGCTCTCTTTGAGGTGACATCTGTTAAAGTAGTAACAATATCGTAGTATTGTTTTTCATTTTGCTGTTCACTCTTAAGTTTGTAGTTCTTTACAGCCTCATCTCTCTCCGAAGTCGGACCTGATGAAAAGGGCTCAGATAAAGACGTTCGCTCTTGAAAAGAATTCGATTCACTCATCTTCTCATCTAAAGGATTCATATTTGATGGCGTCATATCCTGAGAGGAAATGGTATTTTCATTTTCATTCACACTCACCTTTGGGGTGAAGTGAACTTCTTCAATTTCCATCTCTTCATTTTTCTTATCTCTTCTCGTTCTTGAAGCTAATTTTTCTTTAAGAGACAGAGTCGTCATCGAGCTTTTCTTAGAATCTGTTAGCTTTTTAGGAGAAGTGTCACCCTTTAAGGCTGAAGGAAGCTTAACCTGTAATCTTCCTTTTAAATTTTGATAGAACGTCGCTGTACTTTGATAGAGTTTAACAGGATTAGCAGCGACTAGAAATCTCCAAGTCTTCTCTGGCAAGTGCCCAAGGAAAGTAAAAAACTGAATAGAGGCATCTTTAAAAGATGAGCGGAAAGATCCCGCCAAGAAGGCCACTAAAAAGAGAAGTCCTAAACCAAGTCCTTCCCAAGAGCTAATATACTTCTTTAAAATAAAATTAACTCCGCTACCTAGAAAGTTAGGAGAGAAAAAATAAAAACAAAATAAAGTTCCCAAACTCAAGGTTAAAATATTTAGAAGATCAAATGGATAGCTTCTTTTAGAAAATTTTAAAGTATAAAAACAAGCAAAACATAGAAATGGAAATAGAGTCCATGGCCCAAGATAGTATCCTACAAATACAATTACCGAAGAGTAAAAATAAGAGATTGCACCGATTGATTCTGATGAAGAACTAATCGACAAATAGTTATCTGGTAACGAGTCCCCGAAGTAGAAAGCAGCAAGAGACAATATTGTCAGGATAAAGAGAAAGAAGAGCTCTGCCTTGAGCAGTTTATTGATCATATTATTCATAACTTCTATTTTACTCGTCACCTGCGTAGACGTCTACTTTTAGGAGCCCATCTTTGAATAAAAGCTCCTCTTTTTTTCAGTTATTTCAATGACTTTGATCTTTATTGACCTAATATTGAGGCACTCCTAAATCTCAAACATTATCGTTAACCCCCCAATATCTCGTTAATTCAGAGGAAATTTGTATATATTTTCTAAGAAATGCCGATAAAGAACTAGTATTGATACATAAGGAAATTATTAATCTATGCGAAAGAAAGTACTACGAAACTCAATATTCATCGCTTATTTGGCCATAGCTCCACTCCATCTGGTGCATGCTGAATCAGATAAGCCTAAAACCACTGTCTATGCTAATTACAACGACGATTTTCGTATTAATCTTTCTCAACTTTTTATACCTGTCATTAACTCAATAAAAGTTCTCAATGCAGACACAGGTGAAGAAACCTATTTGAGAGCACCAGATGACTATGAAATTAAAGTTATCGGAAAAGCCGATGACATGTACGAAATAAGCATTATGAAAAACGGTCAGCCACTTGAAGGCAACTTCCTAACTGATCCACAAAACGTTAAGAAAGGGGTCAACTGGGGCGCTGTTAAAACAATTGTAAATAATCTAGATGAGATCAGAAAAGGTCTCGTTTTTGAAAAGATTTGTGATGCCGTTCCTGTCGTTCCTACCCAAGATGACCACACCCCCACTCCACAGGCTGGACGAAGAGGGGCAAGAGAGGAAAGTTTAAGTGGCCTTATACCTGATACTTATGTTCCTCCTTCGGAAGGAGAATTTCATGAAGGTTGTGAGGTTTTAGCGGTTCAACCCATTAACGAAGAAGATTCTGATAAACTTACTCAATGTGTAAGCTCGATTCAAACTGCAATCTCCAGCGGAAACAGAAATGCTAACGGGGAACTTAATAGAGAAAAAGTTTTCAAAGCAATGTTCTCTAAGCTTAAGCCTGAAGAACAAGCTTTTGCAGGCTATATTTTTACTGCTTTTGGTGAATCCGATATGTGGGTAAGCAAAGAAAACCCAGAAGAAGCCATGTTTGTTATGAAGGTTCTGCAAAATAGAAAAAGAATGGCTTTAGACCAAGGGGCTAATGAGCCTTACAATGTTTTAGATGTAGCGCTTGATCCTTGGCAATTCTCTACTTACAACGCAAATGATCCGAACTGGAAAAATGCTATCGATCCTTTAAAAAATAATGATTATTCAGGAATTGTAGAAGCTTTTAGAAGAATGACGGATCCTGAATTATCAAGCTGGGAGCCTGCTGATCAAATGGATAATGTATCCCATTATAGAAGGGACTATCTTTCAGATCCTTGGCCATCGAGTTCTAATCAAAGAGTAAGAGTAAGACCTAGCGTAAATGGGGTTGACCTGAGAAGTGACTCCTCAACACGCTCTGGATCTGTAGGGCCATCTGGTTACAATTACATCTATACTAATGTTGATGGACCAAAACATTGGATTTATACCGAATCAACTAGAGGAAATTGGCGCTAATGAAAAAACTAGCTTTCATCACCCTTTTAATATCACTATCTTTTAATTCATATGCGAGAACATATGGTGAAAGGTCCAGCGATTGGAAAGTCATTAAAGGTGATAATGGATACTATCTTAAAAAGCTAGATCCCGAACCTAAAATGATAAAGATTCAAACAATTGGTGGAAGCCCAGAAGTTCAAGAAGTTCAAAAGAAAGAAGAGGCTCCAGAACATATCTTTGTGGTTTACAAGGCAGGAAGTGCAGGTACGAGTCACATTGTGACCGCTTATCGAGCCGTAGTCTTTCATTTAAAAGATAATAAATTTATTGGAGACCTCCCTTTAAAGTACGTTAGCCAACAAGGGAAAGACGTTACTCAACCGACTTGGAAATTTTCAATGGGCAAACTTGTTGTCAAAGATCCCTCATCCGGAAGTGAAAAAACAATTGATCTTAGATAAAAAAAGCCTTTCATTATGAAAGGCTTTTTTTTATTTAAAGTGTTTTGCATAAAACTGATCCCGAAACGCCATAAAGGCCTTCCAATTCTCAGGAGCGTGAAATTTCTCTTTTTGAGAATTCATTACCTCAGCCTCTCTATTTTTCATTTTATCTAGTTCATTTTCCAGAAATCTTAATTCTATCTTTGATTTCATATCTGAGAGTTCTTTAATTAAAGCTCCTTCAGATGATACAAAGTTGATCGCAATTTCTTCATTTAGCTCAAGTTCACCACTTAAAAACTCATAGGCTGCTAACAACCAGTCATTTTGAAATTCAGAACTTTCATAAACTTTTACAAAATTAGTCGTGTGTAAGACATTTTCAACATAACTGTCTTTGAATTCAGCAGTCATTTTTGGATTATATTGCTTCTGCTCCTGAACTTTCTTGATAATGTCATCATCATTCTTTTTCGTTTCGATTTCCATTTTAGCAATGAAGTTCTCACCGAAAGTTATGGCCCTAGTTCTAGCGTCCATAAAGTCAAAGGCAAAAACACTTACAACCATACTTGGTAAAGCAAGTTTAACTCCCCAAGCCCAAAATAGATTTGAAATATTCTTTTCTTTCACTTCTTCATTTTCAAGACCAGCTTGCTCTAAAAGCTTCTTTTTCTTTTGGCTACGCTTAAAATCAAAGATCTCATTGATATCATTTCTTATGTTTAAGTTTTCATACTCAAAATTTTCTTCAATATAAGAGATGATAGACTCTCTCATTTGTTTTTCATCATCTTTAAATCTTTTAGAGAGTTCTTTTTCCTTATCATTAATTCTATTTTTATACTCATTTTCAAGTTCTTCAGTTCTTAAACGTGTCTTTTCTAAATGGACTTTGTCCATACGCAGAAGTTCTTCTTCTTTATGCTGAGTTAGTTTACGATACTTTTCTTCAATCTCATGCTCTAGAGATTCTTTTTCTAAAAGAAGATCTTTTTTAGCCCTATAAAGCTCTTGGATATCGTGTTTACGCTTTTCCTTGTGAGCCCGTTGTTCTTTCTCTATCTGACTTCTCGCCTCACTAACAATTCTGTCTTTAAAAGAAACTAACTTTTTCAGCTCTTTTCTTTTGCTTTTTTCAATCAAAAGTAAGTTATGTTCATGAAGCTTTTTGAATCTTTGATCTTGTGCGCTTTTAAGTGAATCGAGGTGATTAAAAAATCTTTCTTTTTTGAGAGCAAAATAGTGTTTGAGTCTTTTCTTGCGCTCTTTAATCTCTTCTTGAAAATCACTTTCCAACTGAGATAGCTCTGACTCAACAGCTTTCTTTCTTGTTTCAACCTCTGAAAGACCTTTCTTTCTCTCTTTTTCTGCGTTTTTTAAAATCAAAGAACTCTTAGATCTCGCAGAATCTAGAACAATTTCAGCTTCTTTAGCCTTCGATCTACAGAACTGGTCAGCTTCACTTCTCTTAAGATCTGCCTCTTCTTTTACACGACGAACCTCTTCTTGAGCCTTTCGAACTTCTTCAGCCGCATAATTTAGGGCTTCCATCTTTTGCTGACTACCTTCATCTAGCAGCCTCTGTCTTTCTTTAAACGATTCTTGAATAATTCGATCAGCATCTTTTTTAATTGCATCTGCTTTAAATCGTGCATCAACAAGAATATGCTCTTTTTCATCATCAAGTTCATTAATAAACTCATTATATTTTCTTTCTTGATCTATTTTCTTTTTATTAAGCTCAGACTCTAATTTTTGTTGTTTTTGAAAAAAGTCCTTTTCCCACTTCCTTTCTCTCTCAGAAAGTTTTTGGGACAATTGCTTAAATCGAACTTTTCTTTCATATTCATATTTTTGTTTTTCTGCTTCTATATCAGATTTGAGGGCCAAGAAGGCCAATTCTTTTTCATTTTCTAAACTATTCTGATAGTCCGAAAGATCTAAAATGGCGGTCTCTAATTCATTTTTTTGACTATCAAGTTCTTCCAAGCTTTTGAACTTTTGTTCATACTCTAAGCAAAGAGTATCGTAAGCTTCGTTAAGCGTTTTAATTTCAACTGACTTAGATTCTAAATCCTGTGTAATTGACTTTAGGCTTCTCTCTTTAAGGTCAACTTCATCTTGAATATCTCTAAAGCGTTTCCTATTTTGATCAATATTGGATTCCAGGTCGACATTCTTTTCAACCAAGTTACGATGTTCTTCTTTCACTTGATTTAATTGACTTAGACCATCTTTTTTACGCAGAGATATTTTCTTATCAATTCTTAATAATTCTTGATTTAAATCTTGTAACTTAAATCGATAATCTTCTTCCTTTTTTTGTAATCGGTTGAAATCATCTTTTTTTGCTTGAATTTGTTCTTCAATGCTATTTTTTTGAAAAATATATTCATTTTGAGTATCTTCTAATTCTTCCTTAATGGCCGCAATCTTATGCTCTAACTGCATACACTGCCTAGAATATCTTTCTTTTTCACGCTTGAGTCGCTCAACTTCTAAAATCGTAACTTGAGCACCTTTTTCACTTTGTCGAGAGACTATTCTTTGATCTTTTTGAACACTTTTCTTACGGACATCTTGAATAGAAGAGGTCACTTCTGATTTGTGACCTCCACTTTGTTGAATATCCGTTTTTTTCTTAGGACTGTTCATTTATAGATTCTCCAATCAGGCTGCACTTTCTTTGTCTGTTTCTTCTTCAGAGTCCGCTTCTAATTCAGGGTGTTCATGACTAACGCTCTCAGTAGGTGCCGTTTCTTCTTTTGGCTTTTCTGTTTCTACTGGTTTTTTCAATTCTGGAACCTCTTTAGAAGCCAGTAGATCTTCCCTGCTTTGAGGTACCGTATCCTCTTCTTTTTCAGGAGCTTCATTTTGCGGAGGCTGATGACTTGCATCTGAGTTCAAACGAAACTTTGCAGTACCATCTTTTGATACCCCTTCCGATTCTTTAGGGTTTCTCTGCTGTAGCCACCATCCTTGAATAGGTCGAGTCAGTTTTACAAAGCCCGGCTTTACATTCAGTTCCTTGGCGACAACATCCTCTGCCAAGACAAGAAGTGGGTCTTCATCTTCCTCAAGATGTAATTTATCTTTAGGTAAATTATTATTTGATGAAATTGACCAGAGAGTATTGAAACTTTCAGTGAAATTTTCAATCGTACTTACAAATTGTTTTTCAGCGCTAAAGAAAGTATTCAAAAGCGTCAAACTAACAGAAAGTACGATACCTAAAATAGATGTCGACATTGAAAATGATACTTTTAAAAGAAATGTATCCATTATCATTTTACTATTTTCAACATCAGATAGGTCCATTCCACCAAGTTCTGGTAGAGCCTTCATAATCCCAATAAATGTTCCAAAAATACCTCCAACAATAAATAGATTTGGGAGAATATTTAAAAAGTCATTCAGACCACCCATAGGAATAATTCCAAATATTCGATTGAAACAGGGGTTGTTTTGAAGCACATTTTTACTCAAATCAACAAACTTAGGTGTTTCGATATCAAAACGATAGTAGCGAACCTTTCTGAGTACATCATTTACAACTCTTGCGCATCCTTGTTGAACGAGAAATACTCGATCCATCCAATTCATAACAACATCCGGATTCCTTCTTTTCATAATGGAACGAACCTCAAAAGTTTCATAAAATGTAATCTCAAGTAATTTCTTGGTAATCACAAAAAATGATAAATCTGATGTGTCTTCGACACTATTAATATAACGCTGAATTCTCTTTTCAAATTCTGCACTAAACCAATATTCTCTTTTAATCGTCCACCAAATAAGTACTCTTGCAATTATTCCAATAGCAAAAGTACAAACCATAACTGGCATGAGAAAATCTGAGGCAAAAACGACTAAGAAATCTACTACTTTTTGTAAGCCCATACTGATCCTTTAATCTTTTAAATTAAAACGAATTATTACTTTTTGTGATTTTAAACAGTCATATTTTTTACAATATTCTTTTCTTGAAATTCCGCTAGCGAGATTACGACCTTTCACACCCTCAGCGAGATAACTTCGTCCAGTGACCTTAACCATAGGTGTAATTGTTTTTTGGTAATCAAACTTCATTCGACTAGTATCCGTCATATAACTAAAAATACTTTTAGCTCTTCTGAATGAAAGATCTAGATTGTAATTCAAGGCAGCTCTATCTTCCTTCTTAAGACTTTTTGGGTCGACATATTTCCCTCTGTAAGTAGGAGAAGAAAAACCAATAATTTCAACGTTTTTAATTTTCTCAGCAACTTTCTTGTCACTGAAAAGAGTTTTTGAATATTCAGGTACAAACTTCTGAAGAACTTTCTTCATCTCAGTTTTTAAGTTTGCACTACCAGAGTCAAAATACTCATCTCCAAAATTAATGGTTACCTCACCAGTTTTCCCATCAACATTGGCCTTAATACCTTTGGCCTTAAGCTTTTGCTGAAGCTGCTTTGCTAAATTCTTCTTAGCTTCAACCATTTCCTTATATTTTCCGAGATCACCAGATAGATTCTTATTCTTTTCCTTGAGATCGTTCATGGAAGCTATGTATCTGTTGTGATCAGCTTTTGCTTTTTGTAACTTATTTTCGTACTCTGAAGCCTTTTTCTCCATATCACCAAGAGCTTTTTTAGCTTGTGAAACCTTACTTTCAAGGTCATCGAGAGCTCCCTCTAGCTTCTGTCTCTCACTATCTGCTTGTTGTTTAAATTCCGCCAGACGCTTGGCCTTCTCAGCAGCGGATGCTTTTTCTTTATCTAACTGAGCATTTAACTCAGCTCTCTGTGCAGCCACTTTATTTTCAAACTCAGATTCCATATTTTTAATTTGAGCTTCATAATTGGCAGCAGCTTCTTGATACTTATTTTGTAAACGTGCTTGCTCCATTTCTTTTTGCTCTAATGTTTTATTGGCCATTAGGATTTTCTGATTAGCATTTTCAATTTCTCCCTCTAGACCTTGGAGCTTGGCTTCCATTGATTTACTTTCTTTTTTAAGTGAATTCACTTTCTTCTGATTGGCCAATCTTAATTTAAGGACTTCAGCTCGCATTTGTTTCTGAGTTTTCTTCTTATCTGCAGCCTCTCTCTTAAGTGCATCAATTTTATTCTCTAGCTCTGAATTCAGATTAGATATTTGGGAATTATTATCAGCAATTTGCTTTCTCTTAACGTTTAGATCAGATTCTAAACTTGAAATCTCTTGTTTCTTTACTTCGAGGTCACGCTGGCGATCCATAATTTCTTGCTCTTGACGTGAAATCTCTCTCTTAGCATTTGCGATGGCCTGAGCTTTTTCTTCAATATCAACAGCTTGATTCTTAATAGTTTCATCTAGGTCAGCGATAACAGTTTTTTGCTCTGTAATGATCGTTTTCTTTTCATCAATGACCTTATCTCTTTTCTTTATCCTCTTCTTGGCCAAGAGATTGGTATTGATAATATTTCTTACCATTTGCTGATATTGGTTCAACGCTTGTTTGGTCTCTGCATTCTTCAGAGCTTTTCTCTCAAGCTCCCTTCTCTTTCTTTCTGCTTCAGACTGAAGAAGTTCTAGATTTTTCATAAGATCTTGATACATAGAAAGCTCAGTTTCTTTTGCTTCATTCTTTAAATAATCTTCTTTGAGGGTATTATAAGCTTGAAGTTGACGAGCAAGGTCTTCCTTTTGATTCTTCAACTCTTGTACTTGTATTGCTTTATTTATAGCACTTGCACCATTTTTAACGCTGGCAACGACGTAGAGTAAGAGAAATACGACAGATAAAACCATGAATAAATCTGAATTCGAAGTCCAGTGCTCACCTGATCCAGCATCACTTTTTGACTTCAATTTTTCATAATCAAAAGACATGTACCAACTCCATCTAAGTATTCAGTAACGTCTCGGAGAATAAATAAAAAATTAAAACTTAAAGCACTCAATCAGCTTCAAAAAAAATAAGAAAATTCAATTATTGATAGATATCCCAAACTTACAAAGCTCACCTAAATAGTCTATTAAAACGTAAACGAATTGGCTTAACGGACAAATCTGGCCGGAAATAATATTGTAGAGAATTTGTATATGATATTTGAAAATAAATAAGAATTTTGATCTTTAGGAAAAAAAGGCAAAAAAAAAGCCCGTTCCTAAGAACGAGCTTTTTATAAATGGT